>UEXM01001732.1_pt1 | contig 17254 bp, 23 predicted proteins | sample 1796661 | NCBI WGS metagenome assembly UEXM01 (sample SAMEA4772469, study PRJEB27181) | metagenome | reverse complement strand
CAGGAAAATCAGCGATAGGTTCTATCTTGCTTAGAGCAGCGGCTGCGAATCAGATCCCGGGTCTTTGGCTTAATTATAAAGAACTGCAGTCTATCTCAATAAATGTAGATGAGCACATGTTCTCCAAAGACATGACAATGATGGATAGGATAATGAGCGTAGATTTCCTATTCGTAGATGAGTTTCAGATTAAAAATAACCAACACTGGTCTGTAGATAAGTTAGACGATATTATACGTCAAAGATTTCAAAACGAAAAGACAACTACTATCGCATCTAATGTGAGCCCTGCGGATTTAGTAAAAAAAGAGATGTGTGGGTCTTTGGCAGATTTCTTGAGAGAAGCAGTTTCTTCTTTGATGATTTCTGGAAAAGACTTTAGAGGATTAAAAAGATAAGACAAATAGAAAGATAGAACATATGAACGCTCCAGTAAAGAGACACACACAAGGTTTACGATTAGTAAAGCTCGTACTACAAGAACAATCATGGGACATTCTAACTGAAAACCAAATACGAGATGAGTTCTTTTATGCAGACAGTAAGGTATGTATAAATTTTATTAGAAAGTACCAATCTGAATATAATGAACTCCCACCTGTAGATTTAGTAGAAGAGCAAGTAAAGGTAAAGTTTCCCAGCGAAGTAGCTAGACAGTATGCAGTTAACGATTTCATTAAGTATAAAGCTACCAAGGAGATTCAAAGAGCGGTCTTATCTGTAAAAGATAACGCAATTTCAGACCCATTTCAATGTCTTGCAGACTTAAAAAAGAACCTGAATCAAGTAGAAACTATAAACACTACAAAGAGCTTTAGCGAGGCAGCGAAAGAACGGTTTCTAGAATACGTAGAGGATAAAAAGAAAGAGAAGATAGGGGTCATGCCTGCCTATCCGTCCCTACAGAGAGAGTTCGCTGCTTACGAAGACGGCACAGTAAACGCCGTGCTAGGTGTTACAGGCGCTGGTAAAACATGGTACTCAGCAACTCAGGCAATCTTCTCAGCATACGCTCAAGGCGAAACTGTACTATTAGTATCAATGGAGAACCCTAAGAAATCAATAGATGCAAGACTAGACGCACTGTATCACAAGCTACCATTTAGCGACTTAAAAAGACTCATACTCGATATGCGAGTACAAAAACAATGGTATGACGACATCCCTAAATTAGAGAACGTAGAAAAGGGAGATATAATTTCAGTAGATGCCAGAGAGGTAAAGTATACGGAAGACATATTAAGACTACAAGAAGCCGTAAAACCTACCTTTGTAATAGTGGATGGTGCTTATAAGGTCACTACCAGAGAACACGGTAGCAACTATGAGAAGTCCTCTAGAACATTACAAGACTTGGAAGACGCAGCAAAAATGACAAACACACCTTTTCTCCTAACGTCACAGCTGAATAAAACAGCCATGAAAACAAAAGGAGGAAGAGAGACAGGATTTGAAGCTAGGTTCAATCAAGAATGGCTACTAAATCCCTCTACCGTTCTAGCGCTTCTGCAAAGTGACGACGATCTTATGTTCAACAGAGTGCAAGCTATGATCTGTAAGAACAGAGAGTCAGGCGGAGATGTAAATCAAGACCCTTTCTATATCAATCAAAATAAGATTCTTATGGACTTTACAGAGCAGGTAGAAGAAAATGTAGATCAAGAGATTATGAGCTCGATATATTAGACTATGAATAAAGAGATGTAACTATCCTTAACCATATCTACGGAAACTGAAAATGCCTAAAAACATTAGAGGACGCAAACAAAAACCAGAGCAAAAAAGAAGCAGAGAGAAAAGAAGAGACCTCCAAGTTAAAGTCGCCGCAAAGAATCAAGAACAACAAGACCTTCTAGACTCTTTAAATGAGGATAGAATACGATATGTATCAGCGACGGGGATCGCAGGTAGTGGTAAGACTTTTCTAGCCTGCCATTACGCGATGCAACAGCTACTAGCTAATAAGGTTAATAAGATCGTATTGTTAAGATCTGTGACACAAGTAGCTGGCGAGAATATGGGGTATCTACCAGGGTCGGTAGAGGAAAAACTACAGTTCTTTCTGCAGCCAATGATTGCTAATCTAAAGAAGTTTTCTAATGGAAGATACGAGGATCTATACAGCTGCAAGAAAATAGAAATAGCTCCCTTAGCTATGGTTAGAGGAATGAGCTTTGAGAATTGTATAGTACTGGTAGATGAGTGTCAGAATGTATCCTCAGAGATCTTCAAGGCTTTGTTGACCAGAGTGGCCGATTCCAGCAAGCTTATAATGATGGGGGATTACCGCCAAAACGACACTGAAAAAGTAAAAACAGATTTTGAAGACATATGCGAGAGATTAGATGATATGTCTTGTTTTGACTGGATTGAGCTTACTAGAAGCGTCAGATCTAAGAATATTCAAGAGATTTTACGTCGCTTAGATGATTAAAAAACCCCCTAAATATGAGCAAATGTCGAAGGAATATCTCTAGGAAACTAGGGGTATTCCTTGACTTTTAGGTGTACAAGGTATATAATATAGATAGAAGGGCGTTTTTCGCCAATAATGATTATGAATATAGGAGATTTAAATGTCAGGACGAATGGGTGAGACTACCCGTCTTTTAGATATACTCAATATCTACTACAATAAGAGCAAAGATTACGTAACACTTTCCTGTCCTTTCGCACATCTCCCAGAAACCTCACATAGAGGTGGAGATAGGAACCCTTCCTTTGTGATATACCCTGACAGTGATTTTGCTGTGTGTTACGGATGTGGTACAAAAATGAATCTTACAGATTTATTTGAAAACCTATCTAATATGAAAGACAAAGATCTAAACTTAGAGTACCTAGATGCGTTTATAGATTTTGATTGCATTTTAGCTGCCGAAGAAGATGATGAAAACTGGCCTTTGAATGATAATATTCTTCAGTTCCTTCACACTGATAAAAAAGAAGAAATAAGAAAAGGATTAATGTCTAGAGCAAACCCAATAGATTCAGACAATATTCCTTTCCTAGTATATTATGATGACGAAAAGAACATGGTTGTATCTGCTATTAGAAATGCAGACGGAACGCTAGTAGGCGCCACGGGGCGTAACTTAGATACTAAATCCAAGTTCAAACATCATCATTACTTTGGAGTCCAAACAGCAAAGACTCTTTTAGGTTTAGAGAGACAAGATGCTAGTAAGGCTATAATAGTCGAAGGAATGACAGACTTCCTAAACGCTTACGACAAAATAACAAAACTAGAATTAGACTATAACGTATATGCTACGTTGACTTGCTCTATGTCAGATTGGCAAGCAAGAGAACTAGTAGACACTTCGAAACCCTTGTATATGTGCTGGGATCAAGACGCAGCAGCCAATACCAAACGAGAGGCAAGCCTAGCGAAAGTAAGAGACGCATATTGTCTTTACGATTGTAAATGGGGTTTCAAAAACAAAGATGGGAGTATCAAAGATATAGGAGACTTATCTTACGATGAATTCCATCAAATATTTAAGTAACTGAAACGTTTCAGTTTTTTGCAGAGCCTAATAACAGGCAATTTTTTTAAAAAGGTTTTTAATTATGAGTTCACAATGGTTTCAATCAGAAGTTCCAAAAGTATCTAAAAAGTTTTCAGTAGATGACGCAGCTAATAACTGGCCGTTTAATCTGAAAGTAGGAGAAGAAGCTAAGATTACTTTTCTAAACGGAGACGACGACGACATTCCGCCGATCCATTATCATAAGGTAATGTTCGAAGGAAAAGTAACAAGAGTCGCATGTACTGCGGCTGAGCACCTAGGAGGCTACTGCCACTTCTGTGAGTATGCAAAACTACAGCCAGCAAATCAACAATGGAAGACAGAGAAAAAAGCAGAGTACTGCTATACTATCTTAGACGACCGTATGATTACAAAAGAAAACGGCGAAAAGGTAATGCCTAGAAAACGCCTACGCCTTTCTACTGAAACGGATCACAAAAAGATCCTGGCAATCAGAGAGACTGCTATCAAAAAGATGGGCAAAGAAGGACTAAAAGGACTATGGGTAGAGTGTAATCGCCCGTCTGACGTAGATAAGCCAGCAGCAGTAGGTATTCTAGGTCAGATTCTAAATGATCTAGACATTAGCGAGTACGAAGAAGAGTACCTAAAAGCTTTCACTTTTGATGAAATCTTGGCTCAATTCGTAACCGATAAAGATGAGATTGCAAAAATTGCAGCTGAGTACCCTATTCCAGGTATGAGTTCAGACTCTACCGGAGGTGGTGTTCAGATCAACGAAGCTTTCTAATCTAAAAACTAGAACCACGCCCTCCCGAAAACCAACACAGGCTAGTAGGGAGGTTTTTTGCTATCTATAAAACAAAGCAAAGACCATGATTTAGAGACGTATCTTATCTTATCTTATCTTAAATACGAGACACTATCATGTATAAATTAAATGTAATTGTTTTAATACTAGCTATTTTTTTTAATTTTGGAATCTATGAAAATAAAGGGCTAGCAGACGACCACATCGAACCTGCCAAATGGGCTTTCATAGCTCAGGATTCTATTTCTAAAAAAGGATGCTTTATTGAGTTGTCGGTAAACGGAACCTATGCAGGGCACGGAAGCGGTACCTTAATATCAGTAAACAACAATAAAAGACACCCGAAAAACAAATGCCTAGTAGAGGCCATAGTGGTTACTTGTAATCATGTAACTCCAGAACGATCACCTATGATCTCTGTAAAATGGCAAGACGGATCTAAGCACCCTGCTATGCTCTTAGCTAGAGATACTAGATCAGATGTTTCTATTCTAAAGACATGGGTTAAAGCGGGCACTAAGCCAGCAGCTTTAAATATATTACCAATACAAAGAGGAACTAAAGTACGCTGTTTCGGATATGGCGGTATTACAGACGTATCCAAGCCCCGTTACTTTGAGGCAGAAGTCCTAAGCCATGACTCTCTTGATTCTATAATCATAAACGAAGACGTAGTACCTGGCGACAGCGGAGGTGGCATCTTCAATGAAAAAGGACAGCTTGTCGGACTAATCGCACATGGCAACTCTAGATTTCAGACTATTAATGGAGTGACTTTCACACCTATTGGGCAAGGAACTACAGCCCCAATCATACTAAAATTACTAAAAGACTATACAGAAAGATACGACCACTTTTATTCCGAACAACAATAAACGGAGAGTAAGATGGATGTTTTCTCAATAATAGGAGAGATACTAAGATCTCTATTAAAAGTAGTTCCAAAATTAGTTATAGTTAGAACAACTCATGAGGGTATTAAATTTAAATACGGCTCAACAGTAACTAAGATAAATTCTAAAAATGGATTAGGGCTATTTAGTAAAACAGGTATTCACGTGTATTGGCCTCTGGTCACAGAGGTAGAGGTCATACCGATTATGCGGCAGACCGCGGATCTACACTCACAATACCTAAGCACTAAAGACAATGTAACAATAGGGCTATCAGGGGTTCTGGTATATCAGATATCCGATGTAGAGAAGACCCTAACAGCTTGTTATAATTACGAAGAAACTATACCAGAAATTTCTTTAGCCGCTATAAAAAAAGTAGTCATAACTTATGATTTTAAATACCTACAAGAAAATGGAGATCTAGTAGATAAACACCTAACGAAAGAAATGAGAGGATTTCTTAAACCCTACGGAGTTAGAGTAGTTTCAGTCTGCCTATCAGACTTCTCTAGATGTAGAGTTCTAGCATTATGGGGGGCTTCTAATTCTGGGCCATAATTTTAATTTTATAAGAACCAAAAGAGTTTTGAGCTCGTATTCTAAATAGGAATACGAGCTTTTTTTATGTAATAAGGTAAACACAATGAAAATAATGACAACAGAAGTAATCACAGCCCTAATCAAATCGGGCGTATGCTCTATCGACGCCGAGCACGATCCTAAAGCTTTCATTCAAGATGAGGACTTTGATTTATGGGGTGCTGGTTTGTCATATTTAGTAGATAATAAAATTGTAACGCACTGGTTGACTACTAGAGAAGATATTCAAACAGCCTTAGATGTGGTTTGCGATAATGATCTTAAGATGGTCTGCCACTTTGGTCAAGCAGACATTACGATGTTCTTAGGTGCTAACTACGTTTTTAAGAAAGACCCAGATGTTAGATGCACTGCAATTGCTTATAATATTTTAAATGAAAACAGAACACAATCAGAATTAGGACTTAAAGGAGGTCTACTCCCTAGGATTCTAGGTAGAACAAGAGCAGGCTTCATGGAGTGCGCGGCTAACGGACCAGAAACCGACGTATTTATTGAATACGCTAAGGACGATGTGTACGACCAGCTAGAGTTATACCTTATAGCCGAAAAGGCATTAAAAGAGCAAAACCTATATGAAGTCTACAAAATAGTAACTAGGAGTATTGTCCCTTTTTCCGACATGATATATGAAGGTATGCCGTTTTCTATGGAAAACGCAGAGGAATTGTATCACAAGTTTACCACGATAGAGGAAGAACTAGAGCACGCTATTTACGGGGCTATCGGATATATCGACCTTGGGTCTAGTGCTCAATTAGCCAATCGCCTATTTAAGCAGCTTAGGTACTCCCACAAGATGGATAAAATGAAGAAGACAAAAACAGGATACTCTACAGGAATTGACAATCTTAAAATATTAGCAGAGAAGTACGAAGCAGCAGAACTGCTAGTTGCTTGGCGTACATGTTCTAAAATGAAATCTACATATATCGATCCTTTTTGCGAGCAAGCAGAGAGATACGGGCGAATCTTTGATAACTGGTTTTTGACTAGCACTACAGGTAGAACTAAGACTAAGAGATTCCAACTTATACCGAACGGGCTTGGTAAGAATATCAAATTTAATACAACAGTAAAGTCAGCTTTCTCTGAATTAAAACTAAGAAAGATGGTTAAAGCGGAAGAAGGCCACGATCTTATAGTAGTTGATTACTCCTCTCTAGAGTACCGAACAGCGGCAGTAGCCGCTAATGATCAGAAACTAATTAACATGTATCAAACTTACAAATGCTCAAAATGTGGAGCAGAGGGGAAGTCAAACACCCCGCTGTATTGTTGTCCTAAATGCAACGAGGTAGAGCAGTTTAAACATGGAGAGGATCTTCACTCATTTATGAGGGACGTCTCTAATAAGTACGGAGCAGGTATTGATAGAAGCCAAGCAAAAGGCGTTAGTTTCTGTATCGTTTTTGGAGGGGGCGCTTGGAAGCTTAGCCAAATGCTAGGACTAAATGAACGTACCTGTGAGAAGATTATTAGAGCACTTCTAGATGAGTTTTCAGGTATTGAAAAGTGGCAAAAGGATATGGAGAGGCGGACAAAAAAGAGTAACAAAGTCGAGACTAGAGACATCTTTGGGCGCCGCAGACAAATAGATATCGCAGACAGGATACAAAAAGACCAGTATGGCAATCCTAATAACGTAAGAAACAAAGCTAAGAACGAGCTTATAAACTTTGAGTGCCAATCGCCTGGATGTATCATATGTCAGATAGGTTTGCGAAAAACAAGACAAACCCTAAAAGACAAAGGACTATGGACTATGCCAGACGGCAGAAAAGGAGGCAGAATTATATCTATGGTTCATGATGAGCTTGTACTCCACGCTCCTAGTGAGATTGCAGAACAAGTTTTAGAGGTTACTAAAGATTGCATGGGCAATGCTATTACCTGTGCTGTGCCGTTTAACGTAGAAGGCGATATCGCTAAAACATACGCGGAGGCTAAATAATGTCAGTAGATTTACAATCAATATGGGAAGATAGTGAAGAGTTCGATCTGCAAAAAATAGAAACCTTACTTGTAAAAGAATTTAGACCGCAAAAATATAAACACAAAACATTTTGCGCTAATACTAACTCAGATATTAAATTTAGAGAATATTTAAAAAGAGAAGGCAAGTCAGACTACAGAGCAGATTTCGCATTTTTAGACGCTCAAAAGTTCGAAGATTACAAAACATATCCAGACTGGTCGCACCTTGGCTCTAGTATGATATGGGGGTTAGTAGTAGAGCTAGACGGATCAGGAGGTCGGTTCTCTCACCAAGGAGCAGGAGCCGAGCGAGACCGGAAAAAGAATGTAGAGTTTTTACTAGAAGGCTTGGTGACTATACGGTTTACAGCCCAGACAGTAAGAAACTCGCCAGATTATGTCACTTATGAAATATATAAACTAATTAAGTATTTTCAAATAGACACATACTAAATAAAGGAAATAACAAAAATGAATTACATAGATGCTATGTTTAACATGCCTAGAGAGGATATTAGCCACGAAGTTCTTAGAAGAGAGCTTGTAGTAACGTCTAATAAAGGATTTAGAGGGTCTATCCTCTCAGAAAAATGCTACGAAATAGATAAGAAAAAAGACATAGTACGAGTCCCCATTCCGTGGGCTATAAAAAAAGAACTAGAGGGAGAAGATAAAACGCCGTACCCACAAGCAGATTGGCCTGCCACGAAACTGCAGTACAGACACAATCAAGAAGAGGTAGTAGAGAAGACGTTAGAGCATATCCTAAAGAATAGATGCTCTAGAATTAAAGCAGGTACTGGGTTTGGTAAGTCAGTAGTAGCAATCGCTATGGCGATGCGACTAAAGACAAACTGCCTAATTGTAGTCCCTACTAACGAGATTTTAGAGCAATTCAAGGCGACGGCTACGGATATTTTTGGAATAGAGCCTGGGGTAATTAAGGGAAAGAAACAAGAATTAGATAAGCTAATAGTTGTGACGACATATCAGACTCTGTCTGGTAGATTAAAGAAAGCCCATAATAAATTAGAGACCCTAGGTTATGAGGATCACTTCGGTCTTTTAGTTATTGATGAAGCTCACCTGTGTGGTTGCGATAGTTTTAGAAGAATTTTACACAGTATTAATAGCCGATACCGGCTATCTGTGTCTGCCGACTTTTATCGCGCAGATAAACTAGAAGGAGTCTACAGTATCTACCTAGGAGAGATAGCGGCGATAGGTAAGAAAGATAAAACAAAGACCCTAGAGCGGCTCTTATATACCCCTACTTTCACAAAGGCTATAAATCCGATGCAGTGCTTAGATAGACTAGGAGAGTTCTCCCACGTAGAATATCTAACCAAGCTAGCAGCTAGCCCGATCTACAATAAACAACTAGTATCTGTAATTAAGGAAGTCCTTAAAACAGGAGGGAGAAGAATCCTAGTAGGAATGAAGAGAATAGAACAAGCAACTATAATCCAAGACATGTTAGGAGATGAGATATGTGGTAAGTTTATGGGCGGGATGAAACCTGCTGAATTAGAAGAAGCAGCCAAGAAACCAGTAATTTGCTGGACTAAATCCAATCTAGGATTTGATATTTCTAAGTTCTTAGGGGATGAAGAATCCAAAGCCCTAGACCCGCTTAACACTGTAATAGTAGCATACCCTACTAAGAACAGCCTTCAGCTTATAGGAAGAGCAGGTAGAGAATTTAGAGGCAAACCAACCCTAATCATCCACCCTGTAATACAGAATGACTTTTACTCTAAGTCGGCTTTCTATAAGAACTATGAAAAGAATTATAAGAATATTAAGAAAATTACTAAAATAACACAATAAAGAACAACTATTGCGCATCTAAATACGTATACACTATAGATAAAAGTATCTTTAACAAAAGGAATTATGATGAAAAACGAAGATAGACTAGAAGATCATAAAGAAACATTTCTTGTAATGTTTACTAATCGTTTACGAAACGCCTTACAAACAGGTAGCTCAGAAGATTTTAGAGCATTAGAAGACGGTTTAAAAGCAGCTAAAAGACTAACATCAGGAGAGTAAGATAATGGAAAAAGAGATCAAAGCAAAAGTATTTACCTTTTATAAGAAAAGAGGTAACGTAGTTAGCGAAGAGGACAAAACAGAAACACTTGAGGTAGTGAGGTTGCAGGACGGCGTCCCGTATGTCACAGTATCTACAGAAAGAAAAGCTACTATTGGTTTAGAGAACTTCAGTAGCGCAGGCGTAGGTGTTTTCTGCTCTGCACCTGCTCTTCTTAATGAAGAAGATATGGAGAGAGCATATAAGTTTATCTCTGAGTTTTGCGAGAGCAAGGTTAAAGAAGCAGTAGACAACATTACAGGAGGTAAGTAACATGACAAACAAAGAAGTAGATGCATTATTTAATAGCCTAAGAAAAGGGATCGGAGACGATTTATTCTTAGGAACTATCCCTGTAAAAAGATGGGACACAGGTATCTATGCTCTTAATAAAGCAATCGGAGGTGGCATCCCTGCTGGTAGATTTACCCTTTTAGTAGGCAAAGAGTCTACAGGAAAAAGTACAATCGCAGCTAAGCTAGGCGGGATTGTTAGCTCAATGAACCATGAAACAGGAGAGCTTTGTGAGTCAGGCGCTGCAGATGCGTGTAGAGTTTTGTATATAGACGCAGAAGGTACGTTGGATGAAGAATGGTGCGCCCATCATAACTATTACCCAGATGAAGACAACGGAGCAGAGAATGGTAACAGGATCATGTCAACTACTACAGGAAATCAAACTGTAGACGCAGTTACTACTGTAATTAATTCTGGCCTTTATAGTCTAATCATCTTAGACTCTATCGAAGCCCTAGTCCCTTACAAAGACTTGGAAAAATCATCAGAAGATTTCAAAACAGGCACTAAAGCTAAGATGAACAATGAAGCTTTTAGAGTCTGGCAGGTAGCCTTAACAGAAGCCAACCACCCTATTCCAGAGGATAAATGGTGGCAGAGAACTACGGTTCTTTGCATTAACCAATTACGAGAAGCAATAAGCACTGTACCTGCCCCTCCTGTGATTCCAGGCGGGCGAGGACAGGTTCAAGCCGCTTCTATTGTTATCCAAATGAATTCACCTAAGTACACTGATGCTAACAAACTAGGAGCACTAGGTACCTTTAAAGGAGTTACTCGAAAGAACAAGACATTCCAACCTAAGGTTCCTTTTGAGTATGACATGCTCCTAAAGAGCGATGGGGTGTTCGAGATTGGAACAGTAGATAATATTAGATCTATTATTCAAGATGTCAGACGGTTCGGAATCTGGGAAAAGAAAGAAGACGGATTATGGCATCTCTTCGACTACACAGCAAGCAAACAATCTGAGTTTGAAGAAAAGATGAGATCGGAGCCAGAAGTAGAACTAGATATCATGACCAAGGTTATTCAGTATCTAAAGGATAACTAATGGTAAAAAGAAAGATAGGAAGACTCGGAAGTGCTAAAAACGATAAAAAAGTAGCACAAAAGAGAGAGAAGCAGCTAGCAAAAGAGTTAGGAGGTTTCGCAACCCCTAACTCGGGGGCTGTCCCTGGGTTCCCAGGTGATGTGCACCTAAAGAGTTGGCTGCTAGAGGACAAACACACTAGCGACCAGCGATATATTCTAGGGCTAATCGAGTTAAACAAAGTGACTAGAGAAGCAGCTAGCGTGGGCGATAGAAAACCAATGATGATGTTTAAGTTTTTTAAAGGAATTAAAATAGGAACTCCCTCAGAGATAGCACTAGTTCCTGAGATGCATCTAAGTACTTATTCCTTTCCTAGATTAGATTCTAAAGAAGAAGTACAAACTAAAACTAAATCTATTACAACAAAATTTATAAATGAAAAGTACGAAGAAGCCCTTTCGCAAAACGTAATTTTCACACATACAATAACCTTCAGCAAAGTAGCCAAAGGCGTAGCTACTTGCTGGACGCTTATCCCAAAATACGACCTAGAAAAATTAGGAGCATTCGATGATTAATGATATTAACCCCCCTGCTGTTGTGCGTGCGATGCATGATGAGAAGACAGCACGAGAGTGGCACGAACAAGGACTAGCAGCAGAGATTAAGAGATCCGCAGGCACTCTAGAGCAAGCAGAGTCTTGGTATTATCTTAAAGAAGGCGCTGGATACCAAGAACTAGGATACCAGTCTATCGCAGAATATGTGTTTAAAGAGTTCGGCAAAAGCGCGGCTACTTGCGATAAGTATATTCAAATTTACCGAGTAATGTGCGTGGATTTAAAAAAAGACATGACGGAACTCGCCACAATCGGAGCCGGTAAGCTATCTAAAGTAGTAGGGCATGTAGATGAAAATAACGTAGATCAGGTTCTTTCTGATATTAAAAGTATGAGTCAGAAGCAAATTGACGAAAGAATTAAACAAGAAAAGCCTATTGAAGCACCCGAAGAATCTGATGACGATAAAGAAGAACAAAAGACACTTCGAATGAAAGGCCCTGCCTCTATGGTGGATGTGATTGAAGATGCTACTAGAGCCGCTAAGGGTGAGATTGTAAACATGTCTTCATTTAAGTCAGTTGACGATATTCCAGACCTTTATGCTATGAACTATATTATGAGTTGCTTTATGAGCTCAGTATCTTTGGAAGGCAACCCAGTAAGCTCATTAGAAAATTCTATCGCTAGCCTAGAGCATGCCTTTGGCGTCACTATTGATTGGCAGGAAGGAAAACGTGAATCAAATGTCTAAACTAGATTGGCTTACAGAAGATCAATGGACTAGAGGTGCAGCAGCAATTGACAGAGAAGGTTACGATGTATCACCCTCCAGTATGGATGCTGTTAAGTGGGACCTAACAGGAGCCCTGCAAATTTCTTTCTACTCAGAAGTCGAGAGACAAGAAGCAGAGAATCAGTTTAAGAAGGCCTACTTGCACTTTTTTAAGGATAAGCTTAAAAACCAAGACGGGATCTTACATTCGTACCACAACTCAGAGGGCAAGAAAGTGCAAGTCCTGCCTCTGTATGAAATGAATGATACCCTAAACTGGGCAGAAGTTAAAAAACTATTACTATACGTAGGATAATAAATTATGAACAATATATACCGAAGCTTCGTAGACTCTAGGTGCAAATCAGGAGATGCTATTGTAGGTGAGATGACAAGCAGACAGGCGCATTTGCTACACATGGCAGTAGGCGTGGCAGGTGAGGCCGGTGAGCTTTTAGACGCTATAAAGAAACACACTATCTATCAGAAGCCTCTTGACTTAGAGAATGTAGAAGAGGAACTAGGAGATCTTTTGTTCTATATGACAGGGCTGATGAACGAACTAGATATATCTAATTGGGAATATATAACAAATAAGAATACTAGAAAACTAACAAAAAGGTACTCATCAGGACAGTATTCAAACGAACAAGCTCAAAACAGAGCAGATAAGGAAGTTTAATAATGGGAAAAATAGAAAGCTCTAAATGGTTTCAAGCAGCTAAGCAAGAAAAGACAAAGGTAAAAAGAGCAGAAGTCCCAGCTTCCTATTTGCAGCGTTTGCTTAATTATAATAATGTAGAAGATACCAGAAGGTACGCTAGATCTCTCCATTGCGGAGTGATCGGAAGTTTAGATTCAGAGCAAGCGTTTTATGATGCGCTTGTTAATTTTTGGGAACCACAATACAGTGAGTTAGATTATAAAAAGGATTTCTATTTAAATATAGGCACAATGCTAGGCGAGATGTTCGCAGAGCGGTTACATAGAGTTCCAGGCTTAACTACTTGTATTAGCAAAGACTATAAAGAGGAAAGGATTCAAAATGATGAATTCGGATATGCCGGTTATATTGACTTTATAATGGATGTTAATACAGTAAAGCATTACGGAAAAAAGACAAGACCAGAAGATCTGCCAGAAACAAAAGATCTTAGAGTCTTCGAGATGAAGACAACAGGGGAAAGAAACTACAATAAATGGGTAGATTCTAGTGAGTTGTCTTTTAAGTACAGGTGTCAGCTAAGTCTATACATTCAAGATCAGTTAGAAAAAGAAGTAGTCGAGACGGAAAACGGCTTCTTTATTCTCCAAAGTAGAGACGACCCAAATAAACATAGAGTAATGCCTTACACTATGGAGAGCACAGTAATCTCTAAAGCACAAGAGGTATGCACTAAGTTTTGGGATCACGTAGATGCTAGGACTCTCCCAAGCGGAGATGATATTAAACCCGTAGAAGGGTTCTGTATTTCTAAAGCAATTGATAATTGCAATGAAAAAGGCAGAGAATGGCCTAAGTATTTCGGATGGACTAAAAAAGATTTTATCAAGTAATTTACGGAATATAGCTGTTTTCACAGAACTCAGCTATATTTTTTATACCCAACCCTTGACTTCCTTTAGGACATAGTATATAATAAGAGTAACAGGAGAGAAAAAACAATGAGTAGAAAACTAACAATCCCAACACAGCATCTAGATTTATTCGCATCTATATTAGAAAAAATGGGCTGCGATACTTTTGTAGAGAACAGCAGTAAGTACTCGCCTGACTTTTTATTTTCAATAGGTTCTGATAGGTTTTGGGGTTATAAAAGAAGTTTTCTAATAGAGTTTAGCGGAGATGACGACAACACTTTGCAAGCAATTAATGAACAATATGAGTATGTGGTACGACAATTAACAAAAGAACAGGAGACACAAGATTAGTATTAATCAAATTGAGAAACTATTACTAGAACGGACTACGTTTGAAGAAGGTCAAATCTTGCTATATTTAGCAGATCGCTTAGGTTTTGATTTGTATCAAGATAAAAAACCAACAGAGCACTACTACGACCAAACTGGAGAATACTTTTTTAGAAAGGATACAAACAATGCCTAAAGAAGAAAAGATGAAGACCAAAGGAACAGTAGTAGGCCAGGAGAGGAACTATTTTTTAGTCCAGCCTGACGAGTTAGATGAGGTTATTCAATGTACGATATCCGGAAAGCTTCGTAAGTTTAACATCACTATTACGATAGGTGATACTGTAGAGATCGAACTATCGGCTTACGATCTTACAAAAGCAAGAATTACCAAAAGAATGTAAATAGTTACAAGGAAGAATATTATGATTGTAGAACAAGGCGATTACTTCGTTATTAATGAAAAACCTTTTATTACCTCAGACCCAGATGGTACTTTAAGACAACATAGGCCTGAATTTGAGGGTATGGTTTTCTTCGCGTTAGAAGTATCTTACCCTATGATTCTAGCAGAGGTAGTAGAAAGATCTAAAGACCAAGAAGAAAAACCACTAGTAATGTCTTTGGACTCTAATTCTTTTAACCACAAAGATGAGGAATCTGGATTATCCAGCAACTCACTGGCGTGTGTCTCTCAGGCGTATGGCGATGCTTTTAGGAACAGTAGAAAACTAGATGTCGCTTCGGCTCTGGATTTTGGGCTCACCAAAGAAGAAATAGATCTGCTAAACCTAGATGATAACGATGATAAAAAAGATGACCTTGACGATTTGGAGTTTTAATAAATATGATTACACTACAAGAAGCTTACGAACAAAACGAAACTAAAGTACGAGCAATTGTACAGAGCAAAGTATCTAACCTCCATGATGGAGAGCAGATTATTCAAGAAGTTTGGGGTAGAATATGTGCGGGCTTTGAGTCCTATGATCAGAAAAGACCTTTTGATTCTTGGGCTTTTAGGTTTTGCGCTAATGGGATTTCTGATTTTTACAGAAAAGCGTACACTAGCAGAGAAGTATCAATGTCTTCATTGGTAGCTAGTGATTCTGCAGAGGACGATACTTATAGCGAAAACATAGAAGATGCTCTATTATATGAGCAGAACCCTAACACTCAAAACACAGCAGTAGATGAGTTGATTATACAAGAACAAAAACTAAAAGTACACAAAGCTATTAGCCTACTGCCTGAATCTATTAGATATTGCATTGATAGTTACTATATTTATGGGAATAAGGTCAATGAAATAGCAGAAGAATTAGAACTACCATCAGGCACTGTAAAGAGCCGATTACGCATAGGACGAGAACGACTAAAATACCTCCTAAGTGAGGAGAACACAAATGATTAGTTGTATTTGCGGCGGTTCAGCAGAGTTACTAGGTCTAGTGATAGCTTCCGGTATCTTAACTTACTCAATTACTTCAGCTAAAAAATGCTATATTTGCGCAGAAAGAAGTTTAAAATGGATGAAAACCAGAAAAAAACCATAGAAGGATTTAAGCCCTTCTCTATAACAGAGTATGACCCAAACTGTCCAATAGATTCTTTGTTTGTTAATCAAGAGCTATTAAGGGTAAAGTATGCATCGTTGCATAGTACTCTAAAGAGAACTAGAACAAAAAAAGACAGGGAAAGGTTAGAGAATGAAATAGAACAAATAAAAGATTTAGCGGCTGAGAACGCAGAAAACATTAAAAAACGATTAGAAGATAAAAATAAGAGACAAGTATCGGAAGAAGAAGAGCGTATCGATAAGCATGTAAGGAATATGATAGAGCAAGGAAACCTAAAACCTAAGAAGAGACGCTGAGGTAGTAAATAACTGCTTGAGTTCAAGCAAGAGACTTATATAACTAAACTAGGAGAATAAAAATGCCACGATTTGATAGAACATACGACGTAAGTAACAACGGAAACGGAAACCCAAAACCAGTCCGACGACCAAAAGACCGCCCGGCTCACCTTGTATATGATGAGGTACGAGGAACTTGGGTAGACCCAAGCCCAGATACCCACCACGTATCCGCTGAGATGGATATCGTCACAGAGGCAGAGGCGGCTCAAGAGACTGAAGTAACACAAGAACCAGCTGTAATCACCCCAGAGCCTGTAGTAGAGCCGGAGACCGTCACAGAGGACGATACAGCCATCGTAGAGGCCGTAGAAGAAGCACAGGCAGAAGAACTAGCCGAGACTCCAGAAGTAGTCGCAGAAGACCCTGTAGAGTCCGTAGAAGAGCCTGTAGACAACGCTGTAGGCGGAAATAACGACGCAGTATAATACTATTATAGCAGTGCGAGCCGCCTTACCTCGGCTCCACTTGCTATTTTTTTTCCACACAACTACCTGCAAGCTACGACGGCAAGCTACGACAACAAGCTACGACAACAAGCTACGACGGCCTGCAACACAAATAACCGACAGGAGGTCCCGACAATGGACAAAAAGGAATCAAGTAATGAATAGAAGAGGATTTCTAGGAGCAATCACGGCTCTGGCGGCTCTCACAAAAGTCAAACCAAAACCAGAGAGCCCTAGTTACGAGAAACGCAGCAGCGTATTCGCGCCGGATCCGTCAATTATGTACCCCCTCGGACAACCAGATTCTATTGTTAAACGATGGTCTAGCCTTTACACTTCAGAGGGTTCTTATAACGGCTCGCTGAAACACAAAGAAAGGTAGGTTCCTAATGTTCGTCATAGAATACCGCTGCGGCTGTACAAACAGAGACATAA
>UEXM01001731.1_pt1 | contig 17289 bp, 14 predicted proteins | sample 1796661 | NCBI WGS metagenome assembly UEXM01 (sample SAMEA4772469, study PRJEB27181) | metagenome | reverse complement strand
AGAAAATGCTTGGTGGAAAGGTATGGGTTATCCAGAAGGTAAAATAGAGATAATGAGACTTAAGATAAAGGCATTAACAAAAGATAGGTTTAAAAAAGAAAAAGCTGAAGCTGCTAAAAATGGTATGTTGAAGTTTGTATTTGATGGTGAGGTTTACCCAACAGGTATGACTAAAGCTAAAGTTAAAAAACAAGAAAACGATAGAGCAAAAGCAGCAAAAGCTAATCCAGGATTAAATCAATAATATGTCAGAGATTATAGAAGAAAAATCATTAAAGGTTGACAACATAATCACACCAGATATTTGGGAGGGTGAGGAGAATACGCTTGAACATAGAGCTTGGTTGAGAGCTAAAGCCGAGCGAGATGAACAGGACGAAGTTGATGCTCAAGCTCCTCAAATGCAAGAAGAAGAGGAAAAAGAGCGTAGAGCTGAAAAATATACTTTTTGGGAGGATCAACCTAACAAGCCTGAGGACTATGTGAAAAAAGGTGACAAATGGTTTTTTAAAGAAAAAGAAGATAGGTTTTCGCCAAAAAGTGGAATAAAAACTGGGGAAGACTATACTGGTGAACTAATTGATATAACAGAGGGCGGTGTAGGCAAGCACTTACGAAAATATGGTTTGCCAACACCTAAAACTGGAGATGATTTAACAAATGAAATATTTGATATTCAAGATAGTGTAACGGAGAAGGACGATAGGGTAATTAAAACTATTGCTGATGAACATTTCAATATGTCTGGTTTTAATAGGCCATCGACAACACGTGGTTCTAGAAAAGACGGTACTTATCAGAAAATATTTGAAAACACTGAAGAAGAAGATTTAAAAATTCATTTTTGTGGAAGTAAATGGCATTGTGAAAGATACGCACAGTATGTAAAATACAAGAAGGACGGTACATTTGACATTGAAAATGCTGACCAAAATGTTGTACACGAAAAAGTAAATCTTAGAAAAAAAGAATTAATACAACAACATATAGGTAATTTAAGCGAGGAAGAAAGAAAAGAAGCTTTAATAATGATGCCTAGTATATTTGGTGAAAATAAACTAAACCTACAAACGGAGTCTTCAAGAGAAGAGGACGCTAAAGAGTTTGAAGAATTATATGGTAGACCTTTAGTGAGAACGGAAAAGCTAAAAGGTAAAGATGGGAAAATGAAAACTTTTATCCCACCTCAACACGAAGACAACGTTTTATATGCAAAGCAGAATTATAAGGAAAATCTTAAGTTACAAGAAAATTATTTAAATGCTAGCACTAAAAGATTTAATAAAGATAAAGATGCATATTTAGAGCAAGCTAAGAAGTATGAAAAACTATCTGCTGATCTACAAAAAGAACAAGATTTATTAGAGACTCAGTTTGCGGAGGTGCAAGATGTTACCGCTGACTCATCACAAGCTGATATTGATAAATATAACGAGTTGATAGGTAAATATAAAAAGTTAAAAGGTAAGATTGACGCTAGTGGTTTAGACCTACAATATACATCGTTAACAGAAACAAAAACAAAACTAGACAACAGGGTAGAAGATTTACTAAGCATGTCAGAAGAGTTTGGTAACATAACTATGGCTAGTGAAGCCTTAGGTTTAGATTACTCTGTTGGTCAAAGAATAGCTTTGAATCTTGAAAAATCATTCCTTGGTGGTGGTGCTATGCTAGGTACTTCTATAATGAGTGGTTTAGCAAATATCACCTCTTCGGCGGTTGGGTTCTTTGAAGGCGCTGATGCCAAAGAAAGTATCGAAGATAGTAAACTATATAGAGCTATAAAAAAAGACAAAGCTTTAGCTGTTAATTATAATGAGCAGATAGGTGATAGAATGGAAAATGAGTTACCAATGACAATGCGTTATGAAGATGCTGGTGGTGAAAACCTAACACAATACATGGGGCAGTTACTTGGTAATAATAGTCCTAGTATTTTAGTTGCCATGGCTAGTGGTGGGTTAGCTAGTGGTTTAAGTGTGGCCGCTAAGAAAAAAGCTGCAAACCTTGGTGCTTCTGCTTTCTTCACAATGAGTTATGGTGGTAAGATGTCTGATATGGAGATATCACAGAAAAATGCGCCTCAATATATAGGGTTTTTAAAGTCTCAATTAGAAAAAACTACAGACCCATTTGCTAGAAAACAAATAGAAAAAAAAATAGCAGAACAAAAAAATAAACTTAATTTCACTCAAATGCAGAAATCTTTTTCATCACTTATTTATGGTGGTGTTGAGATGTATGCTGAGAAATTAGGTACTTTAAGTTATGTTACAAAAGGAAGTAGATACGCTAATGTTGTTGGAAAAAATACTTTTAAAAAGGGTATGGCTCTGGCGTACGGTAATATTTACAATGTAGGTGTTGAGATTTTGGAAGAAACAGCAACTCAACTAGCACAAAATAGTGTAGATAAATTTTATCTAAAAGAAGATGTTAGTTTATTTGATGGTTTAGACACAGACTTTTTAATTAACACCGCTTTTACTAGTTTAGCAATACAAGGCCCTTCAATGGGTATGAACTCTTATAATCTTGTTAAAAGTGAGTTTAAAAGTAGAGAAGAAGCTGCTGCAAGTAGAGCTAGAGCAAATGAGTTGCTAGAAATACAAGATAAATTATCTAGACCAACAAAACTTAAAGCTAAAGCTAGAAAAGATTTGGTTGCTAGAAAAAGAGAAATATTACAAGAAGCAGCTTTAGAAGATGTTATGACCGTTCAAAAAGCGGCTAACATGACTAGATCTGAGGTAGAGGCTTTATTTGAAACAAATAGACTTAAAGAAAAGAAACTAAGAGAACTGCAAGAACTAGGAGCTTCTGGAGAACAAGATCGTTATGCCAAGAAAAGAAAAGAACAGCTAACTAAAGAGTTTCAAGACTTAGATCAAAAAAGAAACAGCTTACTATCTAAACCGCAACAACGAAGATTAGCTAAAGCAAAAGCGGATATAACTGCTCAAGCTAAGAAAGATGGAAACCCAGATGTTGATGGAAAAAAATCAGAAGCTGAACACGCTTACAATCTAGGTAAGTTTGAGTTTAATAAAAGTATAGCTAAAGAATTGGGTGCTGGTGACTTCCAAGTGTTTGAAGCAAAAAATCCATTTGAACTTGAAGATCGTAAAGATACTCAAGAGCGTTTACAGAAATACGTTAACGAAAAAGTTAAGCAAGGTAAATTGTCTAAAGCTGATGGACAAAAAGTAATTAATGCTTATACGCATGGTTCTAATGGTGTTAATTTTGGTGACGATATTATTGTTTTTGAAGATAACGTTAGAATAAATGTTGCTGGTGGTGGTTTAAACGCTAAGATAGCTGCTGAAGCACCTATGCACGAATTGTTACATATACAGAATAAAAAAGCTGGTATAGTTAAGGACGGTGAGGTTGTTGAGGCGTCTAAAGCTGCTACAAAAGGTATTGAGGCTAAGTTAAAGGAGCTAAATGAGTCTGGTAAAATTACAGATGAGCAAATGAAGTTTATTGCGAAAAGAATAGCAGCATACAATATTGAAGCTGGAGGAGTTGATTTAGAAGAGCAATTAAACTTAATTGGAGACTTAAAAGGAGCTGGTATCATACCTAAAAATTCTTTTAACGCAATGTATGAAATACAGTCTTTATTAAGTAGTGCTGTTAAGTTTTTCAACAAAGACAATCAAATGTTTTTCCCTTTTGATACTACAGAGGATGCTTTTAGATATATAGATAAATTTCACACCAAAGCTAAAAAAGGTGCGTTAATGCTACCACCTGAGGAGGACGAGCAAACTAGTGTTGTTAATATGTCTATAGATATGAAGGGTAAGGTAAATGCTTTGGTTCCAGATACAAAAGAGGGTGAAGCAGCTATGTCACAACAAGAATGGAAAGACAAGCATGCTGACGCTGCTTTTGCAAAAATTTATGATCCAAAAAGTGATATAGGAAAAACTCTTAGAACAATGATAAGAGCTAACGCTCCTACTGATGTTGCAAACTTTGACATGGATAATTATGTTGATGGTACTTTATTTGAACTACTACCGCACGTGAGAAACTTTAATCCAACCAACGATAATCTGTGGGCATGGGTTAATAGTTATAAAAAAGTAAAAGGTTACAATGTTCTTAAGAGAGGAGATGCATCTACTAAGGAGTTTGGTATATCGTTAAACGAAGAGGGTGCTCCACAAATAGAGGGTAGCAATACAGCTGAAGACGCGGTAAACATAAAAGAAAGAGAAGCACAAGAAGCCAAGGAGGTTCAACCAAGATTAGTTGATAATCTTCCTATGAATAAAAAAATAGAGGTTACTGGAGTTACAGACACTTATAGTAACATTGTTAAAAACAATTTAAAAACTGCGTTAGCTCAAAGTCTACCAGATATATATGCTAAAAAGTCAAAAAACAAAAAGGTATCTCCATTTGTAAGTGCTATTAAAAAATACGCTGGAAACAGAATAACAGGTACTCAATTTGCCACTTTATCTATGATGGGAAGAAGTGGTCAAGCTTTAAAAAACCACTTGATAGATACTAAAAGTACTTACTTAAAAGGCATGACAACAACTTGGCTATCTAAAAACTTTCCTGAGGCAGTAGAGAAATCAGTTGGTGGTAAAGTTATAAAAAATGAAAAAGGAGAAACAATTGATTTTATCCCTAACTTTATTAAAGATTGGCAAGGTAAAAAAATAGACAAGGAAATATCTGCCGTTCATGGGACTACTTCTCAGGCTCAAATAATGCGTAGAAATCCCCAGGCCGTAGCCGCTATAACAGATAAAAAGTGGGTTGATAATTTTGTAAAAGAAAATCCTAAAACAGGTACGCTAAGTCCTATACAGAGTAAGATGGAAGGTTTTGCTACTCAAGTTGCTGGAGAACTTGCTTTAGAAGTTCTAGCTGAAGATGTTAAAAATGAAGGAGAATTATTTCAAATATACAAAAACAAACAAATACAACTTAACAAAGTTGTAGCTGAAAATATAGCTAACGACCTAGCTAAAGATATTGAAAGAGGTGGTGTTAAAATGAGTTTAGGGTTTGCTGGTGCAGATCAATCTTCCATAGAGGCATTTTATAAGAGGATTAATGTTTTTGGTAAAGCATTGGCTAGAAATAGTGGTGATGTTAATTCTGTTTTTACAGAGGTTTATGGTGAAGAAATATTCACAGAAAAGAAAGGTCTTAGAGATAAAGTAATAAAAAGTCTACAAAAATATGTAGATGATTACAATATATACAAACAAACCTACGACCGTTTAGATGTTAAAATCGATCAAACTCTAAGTGACTATGTTGTTAATGAAGCTGCTATGAGTAATTTCGATGCTACTTTTAAGCAGCATTTAGGATTAGGTGCTGGCGCAATAGATTACAGGGACATAAATCAAATTGATAGTGCTATAAAAGCTGTAAACAAAATAGCCCACATAATTGGTATAGAAAAAGCCGATAGGTTTTTAAGACCCGTGCTTAGTTCTTCTGGTAAAATTGGTGGGACTAAATATGTTTGGATACCAGGTGAGGGTTATGTTTTTGACGCAATGTTTGATCAAAATAAAATTGATAAACTAGAAAAGCGATTGGCAAATGCTATAGAAAACAAAAAGCCAACCAAAAAAATATTAGAGTCAATAGAAAAAGCGAAAAATAAAGCTGAAAACAAACTTGAAGACATTAGGCAAGGTATATTTGGAGGTAAAACACATTGGGACGAAAGAATAGCCGTGGGGCTACCTGGTTGGACGCCTGGTTACAAAAATAGTATTTCAGCTGACGCTAGCCAAACCGTAGGTGTTGACGTTAGCACACCTGCTAAAGCTAAGGTAAACAAAGACTCAGCTAAAGCAAATAAAGAGTTTTTAATAGAACTTAGCGATATATTTAAAGATCAAATAGCTAAAGGTGAGATTTCTTTAAATGATTATGGCATGATCATGAAGAGTTTTCAAGGAGCTACATCTGGACCTCTGTTTGCTGCTGCTCACGTGGCGTATACTACGTCTGGGCCAATAACCTCTAAGTCACACATATACGAGCATGTGATACCTAGAGATGTTATCAGCATGTACTTAGCTGATTATGTTTTAGGTAATACCGCTAAGACAGATGTTAAAACCTTGTTAAACCAATTTACTGTAGCTATCGTACCTAGGGTTGAGGCTAAAAAGTTCGATAAGTTTTACTTATCATCTATGCCTAAAGATTGGTTGTTAGGAACTGATGTGTTGAAAAGATACTTTAACGTAAAAACTTTTGGTAAGATAAACTCTCCGCTGATAGATGTTACAACAGGAAAAATCAACCCTAAATCACAGGCTTTTGCTGACGCTTATAACAAGGACCACGAGTTAAATGAGCAAGCTGAGGTAATTGATAAGGCAGTAAAAACTAGTAGAGTTGTAAAAGAATCTAAAGGAATTACAGTTCTAGACTTTGATGATACACTAGCTACAACTAAATCTGGCGTTAGAGCAAAAATACCAAATCCAGACGGAACACCAAAACCTGGTAGAAAAGTTATATTCTTAGCTGGTGGGGCTGGTAGTGGTAAGGGTAACGTGATTAGTAAGTTAGGACTGGAAGATCAAGGATTCAAAGTAGTTAATTCTGATATATCTTTAGAGTGGTTAAAGAAAAACAATGGTTTACCAGAAAATATGAATGACCTTACTAAAGAACAAAGAAGTAAATTAGGTTCTTTACAACACCAATCAAGAGGTATCGCTAAGAGAAAGATGGTAAAATATAAGGGTGATGGTAACGGGGTTGTTGTTGATGGTACTGGTGGTTCTATTAAGTCTATGCAAGATCTCGTTAGTCAGTTTGAGGCTGATGGTTATGATGTTAGCATGATGTTTGTTGAAACATCGTTACCGGTAGCACTAGAGAGAAACGCTGCTAGAAAAGAAAGATCTTTATTAGATAAAATCGTTACAAAAAACCACGAATCAGTTCAAGGTAACAAAGACGGTTTTAAGAAAATGTTTGGTGATAGGTTTATGGAGGTTAACACTGACAACTTAAGTCAAGAAGATGCAATGCCTATTGAACTTACAGAAAAAATGAATGACTTTGTTAGCGGTTATGAAAACAGAAGGTTAGACGCTGAAGAGTTTGCTAATGAGGGGGCTGACATACTGGATCAAGGTGGAACGTTTGATTTTTCAGAGTTCAATAAAGTTGTTGAAGGCGAGACGGCGCCGTTGTTTAACAAGGCGATGAAATTGCAAAATAAGTTTGGTAACAAAGATATGTTTGTGTTGACGGCTAGACCAGCCGAGTCTGCACCAGCTATATTTGAATTTTTAAAAGCTAATGGTTTAAATATACCTATAGAAAATATTACTGGGTTAGCTAACTCTACACCAGAGGCCAAAGCTCTTTGGATGGCCGAGAAAGTTGGTGATGGTTATAATGACTTTTATTTTGCGGACGACGCTTTACAAAACGTACAAGCTGTACAAAACATGTTGGATCAGTTCGATGTTAAATCTAAGGTTCAGCAAGCTAAACTTAAATTTAGTCTTGGCATGAATAAAAACTTTAACGATATACTAGAATCAACAACTGGCGTTGAATCTCAAAAAGAGTTTTCTGATGCTCAAGCTAAATTAAGAGGTCAAAAAACTAAATACAAATCTATAATACCAGCATCTGCTCAGGATTTTCAAGGATTATTATACAACTTCTTAGGTAAAGGTAAAAAAGGAGAAGCAGATATGGCTTTCTTTAAAAAAGCTTTAATCGATCCGTTTGCTAAAGGTATTAACGAGTTAAACGCATCGAGGCAAGCAGCTGCAAATGACTTTGAAAATCTAAATAAGAAATTTCCTGATGTTAAGAAAAAACTTAATAAAAACATAGAAGGTTTAGATTATACTTACGATCAAGCAATGAGAGTTTATCTTTGGAATCAAGCTGGTTTTGAGGTTCCTGGTTTATCTAAAAGAGATTTAGCAGCATTAACTAGTATAATAGAAAATAATCCTAAGATGAAAGCTTACGCTGAAACTATAGGTTTAATTTCTAAAAAAGAAGATGGTTATTTGCAGCCTAAAGACTATTGGTTGGCTGAAAGCATTGCTTCTGACTTATTGAGCGATGGAGCTATTGGAGATAAAAGATCTGATTTTCTTGCTGAATGGAAACAAAACAAAGACATAATATTCTCTCCTGAAAATCTAAACAAAATAGAAGCTATATATGGCTCTAAGTTTAGAGAAGCTCTAGAAGATATGTTGTATCGTATGGAAACTGGTAGAAATAGACCAATGGGTGGTGGTAGGTTAGTAAACGGTTTTATGAATTGGACAAACAACTCTGTTGGTGCAATCATGTTCTTGAACTTACGTTCTGCTACACTACAAACTATATCGGCTGTCAATTACGTTAATTGGACTGACAATAATCCGGCTAAAGCAGCGGCAGCATTTGCAAATCAACCACAGTTTTGGAGAGACTTCTCTTATATATTTAATTCTGATTATTTAAAACAAAGAAGATCTGGTAATCAAAGAGGTATAAATGAGGCAGAATTATCTGAAGCAGTAGCTGGTAGTGATAATAAAGCTAAAGCGGCTATAGCTTGGTTGCTTAAAAAAGGGTTTACACCAACACAGATTGCAGATAGCTTTGCAATATCTATGGGTGGTGCTACGTTCTACAGAAATAGAATTAAAAAGTATGTCAAAGAAGGTATGACTACAGAGCAAGCTGAAAAACAAGCGTTTTTAGATCTTCAAGAAACAACAGAGGTAAACCAGCAATCAGCTAGACCTGACATGATATCTCAGCAGCAAGCGTCTCCACTTGGTAGGTTAATATTAGCGTTTCAAAACACTCCAATGCAATATGCTAGGATAATGAACAAAGCCACTAGAGATTTAGTAAACGGTAGAGGTGATTACAGAGCTCACGTATCTAAGATCGCTTATTATGGTTTTGTACAGAGTATAATATTTGGTGCTTTACAATCCGCGTTATATGCTTCACTTGGAGATGATGATGAGGAAGATTTTGGTAGAAAAAAAGAGAGAATATTAAATCAAATGGTGGATTCTTGGTTAACTGGTATTGGTTATGGTGGTAAAGCTATTGGGACATTAAAGAATACTATCATGGAGTATCTTAAACAAAGAGATAAAGGGTTTAATTCTGATCATGCTTACACATTGTTAACTTTACTTAGTTTCTCCCCACCAATAGGATCTAAACTGCGTAAGATTTATAGCTCTATACAAACCGAGCAATTTAATAGAGGTGTTTTTACTAAAAGAGGGTTTACTTTAGATAATCCTATTTGGTCTGGTGTTGGAAATGTTGTTGAAGGTCTTACGAATATTCCACTTGGTAGAACATCTAATTTAATGTTACAACTAGACAATGCTATGGATCCTGTTCACAAATGGTGGCAACGTGTTGCTTTATTGTTAGGACAAAATACTTGGGACTTAGGAATTAAGGATCCAGATATAGAAGCTGCTAAAGACGAGGTAAAAGAAGAAAAGAAAATAGAGTCTAAGAAGAGAGCTAAGATTAAGAAAGAGAAGAAGAAAAAAGAAAAAGAAGAGGAAAACAAAGCTGTTATTGAAGACAATAAAAAGAAAAGTGAAAAAGATGGTATTTGCTCCGCTGTAAGTAAGAGTGGTAAAAGATGTAAAACTAAAGTTGTTAAAGGCAAGCTTTTCTGTACAGTTCATGAGAAAGCTGAGCAGAATGAAACTGGAGAAAAATCTCAGTGCAAGAAGATTAAGAAAGGCAACAAAAGATGTAAGATGCAAACGAGTAATAAATCTGGTTATTGTTACTACCACGATTAAGTAAACAATTGGAAAAATAAGTGATTATAATTTGATATGGCAACAACTGCGAAAGAAATAGCACTAATGAAAAAAGACATAGAGATTTTGAGAGGAGACGTTAAAGAAATAAACGACAAGCTGGATAGACTTATGATAAAGCTATTAGACCCAGACGAGGGTTTGGTTGTTAGAGTTAATAAGAACACCAGTAGATTGGACAGAAGAGATGTTGAGCTACCTATGTGGTTAGGAAACCTTGAGCAGTTTAAACAAATGCAAAGATGGAAATCAAACGTAACCAAAGCTTTGTGGGGTATATATACAGCTATTATAGGTTATATTATTAAACTAATATTCTGGTAAAATGAAGCTACCCATAAATTTTAAAGACTTTGCGACAAATCCTATAGCTGGTGTTTTGTTTTTCTCTCTTATTGCTATTGGATATTTATATATTGACAACAAAACAACGTTGACAAATCATATTGAGGTCTTACAGCAAGAGGTTATAACGCTTAGAGATGACTATAAAAAACTAAACGACAAGTTTATAGAAACATTAAAAAACATACGGTGAGGAAAACATGCTTTACATTATTATTTATTTTACTTTCTTGCTCTGGATCAGACGTGCCAGTGGAAGAACCAAAAGTCGCTATTGGTAACGATTTAGATAGTTTAATTAGATTGGCAGACGATGCTATAAATAATCTAAATAATAGAAAGGAGCAAACAAAACAAGCTCAGTTAAATCTAAATAAAAGACTCTTAGCTATATCTCGTTTAAAAGATCGATACAGAGATAGCATAGGCAACTTGACAAGTTTAAAGTTAATAAACAGAGATAGTGTTATATATGACTATAAAATTGAAACATACGAGGTAGTCGACAGTGTTGAGATTACGGTTCACATACCAGATTCAATATGCCCTGTTTGCACGCGTAAAAAAGAAAGATCAATATTTAATATATTTAAGAAAAATAATAAGTAATGGCTAACATAAGTATAACAGAAATATTAGAAACCGGTACTACTAGTACTTTAACAAATTGTAATACTGGTGGTGATAATTTTAGAAATTCAGGGGTTGAGTTTTTAAGAGTAGAAAACACACACGCTTCACAAGCATACAACGTGTCAGTTGTAGCACAAACTACAAGTTTAGATCACGCGGGTTTTGGAGTATTAACTAAAAGCAACGCTGTTAAACAAGTTAGTGCGGGGCAAACTATTTATTTAGGTCCGTTTAAACAAAGATCTTTTGATGACTCTGATGGTAATGTTCAGTTAACATATCTAACAACTGGTGGGGCTGCAATATCTACCATTAGTAGTGGGGCTCACGGCTTAAAAGTAGAAGTATTATATTTAAAACAAAGTTTATATTAAACAATAAAAAATTATGGCAACAGTATCAACAACAATCTCCTTAAGTAGTGCGGCGGGTGATTTAACATCAAATGCACTAACACTATCAGACAGTGTTGCTATTACAGCTGGTAACACAACTGGTTTAGCTAGAAGACCTATAACTTCTACAGCTAAGGGAACTGCTTCGGGGCAAGTAACAATATATACGGCAGATGATTTTGCGGCGATAGCTTATATATATATTAAAAATACAGATACCACAGCAACTAATTACGTTTATGTGTATGATGATACTACAACTGGAGATCCAGTTATACTAAAACTAGCAGGTGGTGATTGGGCTTTTTTACCAACGATAGCAGATAAAACATTAAAAGCTTACGCAACAACAAACCCTACTATAGTAGAGTCTATGGTATTCGGTACAGATCAATAATAATTAATAAAAACAAAAAACATGCCTACAGCATCAATCACACTAGTTAGCACGGATATAGCGGGAGATCCAGTTAATGTGTCTAAAACATCAACCTGCTATAAAGCAGACTCAACAACTCCCCTAGATCAAACTAATGGTTTACAAAGGTTAATCTTAACTACAGCATCGGCTAAAGAAATATATACAGCTGAAAACGCTGCCGCAGCTCTTGGTTTAAATAAAAATGCTAAAGTGTTTATTAGAAATGCATCAACTGTTTCTACTGAGTTTATCACAGTCACTATCAATGCAACGGTAATTGGAAAGCTATATGCTGGACAATGGATGTTTATGCCTTGGAGTCAAAATGATACTGCTGCTGATATAAAAGTAACAGCTTCTGCAGCGGGTAAAAGTATGCCAGTTGAACACATGTTAATGCATGAGGGTTACTTCAACGCTTAATTATAAATTTTAAAAACAAAAAAAATGCCAACAACAACAGCAACAATATCTTTAACAAACGATATATCTTCTGTTCCGGTTACTGTATCAGCTTCATTTAATTTATTAAAAGCTGGAAGTACAGAGGGAATGGATCAAATGACATCAAGACGTAAAGTACTTAAAAGTACAAACCAAGTAGATTTAATTCCTTTTGGAGATGCGGATGGTGCTACTCATAACTTCGTATACATTTTCAACGCGTCAACAGTATCAACTGATTTTGTCACGGTTACACAAACAGATTCAGCAGCGGCTGATGGTACTGAGATAATTGTAGAACAAATAGGTAGATTATATGCGGGTGACTGGATGTTAATTCCTTGGGGTGCAGCATCAGCAGCGGCTGATATAGCTATAAAACCTAGCACTGCTAACGAAATGCCTATTGAGTACATCTTAATAAACTAAAAGATGAATAAATTTCTTTTATTTACAACTGGAGGTGGCTCTGCTAGTATCATGAATCTTGATAGTAGCGAGGTTGCCTTGTACAATTCTGTAGATTTAAGAACTATTAAACCAGCTGATAAGTCTTCTTTAGATTTGTTTTTTGAAACAAACCAAGGGACTGAAGTTGTAACTTTAAAAATAAAAGCAGCTTCACATGGGGTTGTAATGAGGTCTATAGCAGAGGCTATAAACAGTGAGGGTAATATAATAAAAGTAGCAGATGTAGATACCAACACATTTATTGACGGTCATATTTCTGGTTGCTCAATAAAACGCTTGAGAAACTACATACAGACACTAGCTAATAATAGTAGGATTCAAGTAAGTGTTCCGTCAGGTATAATAAACTCCTGCTTAATAGCTAACATAGACGGTTCAGCTGCGGTAGACTTAACTTTAGAGTTACATGATGGTACTACTTATACAAAATTACTTTCAACCGTAAGTATTCCAGCTGATACCACTTTGAAGCTAGAAAGCGACGAAATTAGCTTTGATAATTCTATATACAATTTATTTGCAACATCTGGGGATTCTGATGGTCAACTAACCTTTACTTTTAACTACTAATGAAATTTATAGGTAAACCAGAGGCGGATGGTGATATTACTTCAATTATAGCTGGAACCGGTTTAAGTGGTGGTGGTGCTTCTGGTGACATAACATTAAACGTTGGAACTGCTAGCGCGGCAGATAGAGGTATTGTTGAATTAGCAACTACCGCTGAGACAACAACAGGTACAGACGCGGATAGAGCGGTAACGCCTGATGGGTTAAAAGATGGTTATCGAGGAAGTACTAATGTAACTACTTTAGGTATTATTGGGACTGGTACTTGGCAAGGAACAGTTATAAATAAAACTTACATTGATCCTGATCAACGAAGTATAAATAGTCTTGGGATAATAACGGCTGGAGGATGGCAGGCAACTCCTATTGCTAGCGCTTATTTAGATGCTGATACAGCTCACTTAACAACAGACCAGACTTTTACTGGAAAGAAAACATTTAGTGATGATGTAACTTTTAATTGCGATACTGTTACTTTTGAATCTGCTAACGCTGACGATCCAATAGTTACTATAAAAAATACTAGCAACGATGCCAACGAAATGGCTAGCTTAAACTTTATTAAAGATAGAGATGGTGGAACAGCGGCTATTGGCGATAATCTTGGTGAGATTTATTTTTCAGGTGAAGACGCTAGTGGTAATACTCAAGAATACGGTAGAATACTGTCTGAGATTGATGTCGCTACGCATGGTCAGGAATCTGGTAGATTAAAATTTGGAGTTGCAAACCATGATGGTGGCAACGGTTACGGCTTAATAATGACAGGTGGAAGTGCAAACGACGAGGTAGATGTAACCGTTGGGTTGGGAGCCGCCTCAGTAACAACTATCGCTGGAACGCTTACAATGGGTAGTACCGCGGCAATGACAAACGCGGGTTTATTATCTGTAGCAAACCAAACAGGTATAACGGGAGTTGGCACGATATCTTCTGGAACTTGGCAAGGAACAGCTATAGCTAGCGCATACCTAGATAGTGACACAGCTCATTTAACAACAAACCAAACATTCACAGGTGTTAAAACTTTTAATGAAGCTATAAACAAAAAGGCATTACACTTTCTTTATACAACAAATAAATTTACGCTTGATACTTCAAATGAGTTATATTTCTCCTTGAGTGATGCTGACAGGGACACATCAAGTGGTAACGAAGATCAGGTTGGGGTTATGGCTATTGTTCCATTAACTGGTGTTTTAAAGCAAGTTGTGATAAACTCTTCATCTAATTTATCTAACAGGTCTTGGGAGTTTAGGCTTTATAGAGTGCCAAGTGGGGCTGATGCTGATAGTGGTGGTGAAATAAAAATTGCAACAGTAGCATCAAACGCTGGGCCAGCAGCACAGGTAAATAAAGTTATTAGTTTTGTTTCGGCAACGGCAGACACAAATGTTATAACGTATGAAACTGGGTATAATGCCACAACTATGTTTACTGCTGGTGATAGGATATTGCTTAGTCTTGAATCAAACTCAGATGCCGCTGGTACCCCTAAAATAAACTCTGTTCTTTGTTTTGAACTAGATGAATCAACTATATAAATATGATAAGTAAACACATAAGTGATAAGGAAGGAGTGTATAGCATAACGGCGACACGCCTATCACTCGATAACACGCCAAATCAATTTGAATTAGCTAACATGAAGGAAATAGCTGAACAAGTGTTTGAGCCATTAAGAGAGTGGGTTGGTGGACCTATTAGAATTAATAGTTTCTATAGAGGTAAAGCTTTAAACAAAGCTATTGGTGGATCAACATCATCTCAACATTGTAAAGGTCAAGCTATGGATATAGATGACACTAGATGTAAAAAGACTAACGCTGAGATGTATGCGTGGATTAAAGAGAACTTAAACTTCGATCAAATGATATGGGAGTTTGGTGATGACGATAACCCTAATTGGGTACATATAAGTTATGTCAATGAAATTGACAATAGAAATAGATGCTTAAAAGCATATAAAGAAAAAGGTAAAACTAAATACAAAATAATATAACATGAAAAAAACAGTTTGTAAAATTATAAAGAAAATAACTTTTGGTAAAGTATGTCTTGGATGGTGCGCTTGTAATTTAAAGTAAAATGGCCTACGTACAAAAGAATAACCCTTTTCCAGTAACTAGTTGTGGTAGACGTAGAACGTTTACTCAAGGTGGTACGCCGGGTAACGACCGTACCGAGCACAGCCCTTTTGCAATGCGTAAAACAACTAAAGGTAAAGGTAGAACTTTTAGATCAACAAAGGAAGGTGCTGGTATGACTTCCAAAGGTGTTGCTGCATATAAAAGAGAAAACCCAGGTAGTAAATTAAAAACAGCTGTCACAGGTAAAGTTAAAAAAGGTAGCAAAGCAGCTAAACGTAGAAAATCATTTTGTGCTAGATCCAAAGGTTGGAAAGGCGAAAGAGGTAGAGCAGCGCGTAGACGCTGGAAATGTTAAAACAATAATTATGGCAGATAAAGAATTTGAACCACACATGATGTATAAGGGTAAAGAAGCTATTAAAGCTAATACTCATGAGAAACACTTAGAGTTAAAAGAAGATGGTTATAACCATGATTCACCAGTTCCATTTAAAATGAATGGTTTTCCAGAACATGCTGGGGTATCTCCAATGGCATTTAAAGGAGCTAATTCAAGTAATTCTTCTTGTTGGCCTGAGTATGAAAAAGTAGGTACAAAACCTTCTCCTAGTGGAACTGGAGAAACAGTAAATGATTGCAAAAAGAAATAATAGAAACAAATTAACAGACGCATAAGTTAACAATTTCTTAACACTGTAAGTATTAATATGTTACTGTAACTAGTGATTAAATACTTATGGAAACAAATGAACTAGATCTTAGCTGGTTAGTATACCTAACTATTATGATCACTATCTTCGTGATAGCAGTATAAAAAAAGGGAGCCGTTAAGCTCCCTTTCTTCATTTTTATTACTTACGTTTGAACTGCCGCGTATTTCACTGTAGTTCAAATTTATCTAATGCTGTTTAGAACTGAGCATTCTTTTGATCTTGCACCTCAACCCTAATGCCTTGCGCTAGGGCTTTTATGGTTTGCATGGCCTTCCTAACTCTAGTTCCTGCTGAGTTATTTCCCTCTACAAATTTAGTTACATCAGATTGACAATCATTAATTACATCTTGTAATTGGTCGAACTCGTTATTTAATTTATTCATTTTATTTAATTTGATTATAAGCTTGTAATTTCGCAGACTCCACCGGCACAAGCTAATTCACCTGATAGATCTGTTTCGTCAGTTGTTTCAACAATCATAGATAAGTCTACATCACTTAACAACTTAACTCTTTTATTGAACTCTTCTTCGGTTATATCCTCAAATGGAGCTTGAGTATATGTTCCACCATCATAAGGTAGAACTGATAAACCGTTATAACACTCTCTGTTATCCCACATCCATTTTCCAGCCTTATCCCATTCATCTTCTTTTAAACTAATTGTTGCAGACACATTGTGGGTGTTAGAGCCTTTTCTGTGACCAGGCTTAACCCATTCGGTAGCAACTTTTTTAACTCTCTTGAGTAAGTCAAAAGCAGACTCAGTTCTCATTATAGAACCTTTAGGTGCTGATTGTGGTATTTCGATAACAGCAGTATCGTGTGGTCTAAAGTATTCGTCTTGTACTAGGTCAGGATTGTGAGCCAATAAGTACTTGTAAATCGGCTCATTTTTTCCTACACGCAGTCTACGGATGTAGAAATCATTATGCCAAGCATGAATGCCAGATGATGTTCCAAGTACCAGAGATGTCGTCCCTGCAGGCTTCACACACGTTGTACGCGCGGCCTTGTTTATTCCTATAAGCTTTGCGACTCTAGAATTTTCACGTTTAACTACATCGGCAGCCTTAGACATATCCATCTTTAACACTTTCTTGGATGCTATACCTGTCATTGATACACCAACCAAAGCATCCTTCTCAGTTGTCTCTTGCCATATTTCTCTTAGATAGTGGAATTCCGTATAACCTGCTTGTAGCGTACCTATGAAAGATGCTGCTTTAACGCGAGCGTTAAGATCTTCCTGGCTCGTGACGTCACTTACATTAACTTCGCACAAGTTACAAAACTGATAAGGCCTTAACGCAATTTCACAACATGGATTAGTTCCCCAATCTTTATCGTGATTAAAGTATATG
>UEXM01001729.1_pt1 | contig 17297 bp, 19 predicted proteins | sample 1796661 | NCBI WGS metagenome assembly UEXM01 (sample SAMEA4772469, study PRJEB27181) | metagenome | reverse complement strand
CAGCCATTCCAAGGCCCTGTAATAACTCAGCGGACATGGTTTTGGGCTTGACTGCTTCAACTGCTTGGCTTGCGCCTGTGCCTGCTGGGACATTTGCTTTTCCTGTTCTAGCAGAACCACCTGTTACAAAATCCGGCCTGCCTCCAGTGTTAGGAACAAACTGTGACGTTTCTGCATTTTGCCCAGCGGCCTCACCTGCCCGTCCAAACATGGTAGATCCTATTCCGCCTAACAATGCCGATTTTAAAGCGTCTTTAGGTTTTTGACCAGTTAGCAGGCCAATGCCTCCTGACAGCAAAGCATTTTGTATGGCTGGGTTTGCCATAATCCCAGTTGCACCACTAAACAAAGGGGCGGCAGCAGGCCCTAAAAAACTACCAGCTACAGCAGGCAGAGCTATTTTGGCTATATCATCTAATAAACCCATAGTTTAAATCCTTACTAACACGAACAATTATACAGGAAAATCTTGTTATGTCACTATCTTCACTGTTCCTGAGTCATTATACAAAGAACCAACTTCAAGACCAGATGCGCTTGTAGGCAATCCTGTTAAAGTGGCAGTAGAGGCACGAATGCCTCCGGGGTTACGTTCCTGCTCAATAAATATCTCTAAAGCCCTTATTAAATCAGACATATAGCTTACACTGTACTCCTCTGGGGCTTCTGGAAGTCTTGGTGGTGGGACTTGGTTGCTAGACACTAGCGCCTCCCATCCTGACGAATGTTAACCCGTGGGCTTCCCAATCTCCACTTAGCACCGATAGCATTGGACTCAACACGCATGGCAAACGAGCGTCCTCTTGATCTCAAGTAAAGTTGTTGTGTGTATTCTTCTACAGGTACGGTTTGTGTTCTGATTGCTGTGCCAGCACCTGTATTGTCAAAATCTTGGCCCGGGTTGTCTCTGGACTTTATTGTAAATGTGGCTTGAGGTGTGGATATAGCTGTTGATCCAGAAAAACTTAAATCTGGTATAACTTTATTTATAAAAGTAAATCTATCCCCATCACCAATGTCCATGACTGCGGACTCTATATATGAATCCATACTTGATCCATCGTCATCATGACCAAACTCTTGGTTATATAAATAACCGTTATTATCTGTGGCTAATGGAAAGGGTCTAGTCCCACGATCTAACCAAGCTGTTCTGCCAAGTGTGCCATAATACCATATTTTATCCAGATAGTTATATACTACATATCTGTCGTTGGCTTGCGACTCGGCTGACGCATAAAACCAGAACACCTCGCTAAATTCAGAATTTACCCCACTATATATTTTGTCGCTCTGGTCTAAATTAATGTCGTTAAAAACCCTGTCCTTAACAGTGCATTGTAGTTGCTTTGTTTGACCAGCATAAACATAGAAGTTATCAATACCCATCCAGAACACAAAATCTTCTGTGGCAACAGCAGCATTTGGACCTGCAATAGTTATGTTAGAAGCAAGCTGTTGCAAGCCAAAGGTAAATGGAGGGCCAATAAAGCGCATAGATGTGAGCGCTGTGTCTGTCCATATTAGTATTTCACGCTTAGTTTCAATCGCCCTAACAAATGTAGATCCAGACCCAAGACGCAAATCTCCAGCAGTATTAGTTTCGGTTGGATACCAGTCTATTGGGCTTTCTTGACTGGAGAAACGTATCAATAAAGGGTCTTGAACCCCATTTCCCTGCACATCAGTCGAGCCACCCAAGCCATCTGCCCCAAAAGCAAGAACGTGACGATCCCTGTCCGATACCATAATTTGTTTGCAGATTGTTGGAACGCTTCTCTTGGTGCCAGATATCGTAGAGAGTTCTACGGATCTAGCATTTGTTCCAGTTGATTTATCCCAATAGAAAACACCAGAGTCTCTGGGGTTTGTAAGAAGATCTTCCCCAAAATTATCGTGCGACCACAATCTTATTTGAGTAGTTGTTGTCAGTCCGCCAGAAGCTGCAACGCCCCATCCAAAGAAATCATTAGCCGCATCAGCGTTGCCCTTGGCTAAGATAACCAAACTGCCGTCAGTGTGTGTAGCTGCTGTAGTGCCAGAGTGGCCTCTTGTACAACCAGTTAAATCATTGCTAGAAATGCCACCAACAAGTATTAACTCGTTATCAATCATAACAATGTCAGTAGCCACGATGCCCGTGGCGCTGGTTACAGTAATTGTGGTGTCACTTGCCGAAAGGGTGCCGCCCTCGTTGACTGTTGTCTGCAACGGCGCTGAAGTCCTGCCACCATATAAACCTGCACCCCAGCCTGTGCCACCTACTGTGGTATTAAGACCTACGTTAATCTGATAGTTACCTACTGTATTGCTGCCGCCATTACCTGTGTCAGAACTATTAGATGTTACCGTAGCCCCAAGGAGATCTTTGGCTGTGATTTGATAGGAACTAGCACTTAAAACCTGATCGATGCTGTATTCCTGATTTAATACGATGTCTGTTATGTTGCCGCCAAGGCTGGCTACACTAGAAAAAGTAACAAAGTCCCCGGATACCGCACCGTGGTTGGTTTGAGTCACGGTAATTGTGCTAGAGAATGGGTTGGATGTAACCGCGCTAAAAGTTACAGCCCCTGCACTCGTTGGCGATCCAGTACGAAGAGGAGTTATATCGACAAAACTACCACCCTCTTCAATATAATACTTTAGGTTTGTACCTAAACCAAGAAAGTTAGAACCATCCAAAGCAATCCAGTTGTGAAGAGCGCGACAGGAGCCAAGAAAAGTAGAACTGGTATACTTTTCCCAACCACCTATTTTTTCAGGGTAACCAAGACGAAAACGCACCTTGTCACCATCTCTCCACCCACCTTCGTTAGAGTAGGAAGTAAGATCTCGGACAATACCGGGTCTAAATTGTAACTTTGTTAATGGCATTATGTTTTTCTCTTATGAAGGCTGATTCACAGAACTAAAAGTTGTTGGGTCACCACCCATCATAGTTGATGCCTTTAGTGTAGCGTTTGGAGATATGCAGCGCCACTGATACCAACGGTGACTGGTACTTGGGTTGTTGGTCGAAATTGAGATTAAAGTATAGTTGTAAGTATTGCTTGTGTTTGTGATGCTTGTGCATCCGCCATTACTATCAAAAACAATTGAAAAGCTCCTAGATCCACCTTGACCACTGCTATAGCCAGCATTTAGCCCCAAGACTACCGTATTAACGGCTGATGAACTTGTGCCACCATATAGATAAATAGAACACCCTTGAGCATCTTCGTTCTGACTAAAAGTCATATTAATATTTTGACCTAAGAATCCTGTCCCTGCCCTGAAAACCGGGGAATAAATAGTAAAGGGATTATACAATAAACTGCCTGAGTAGGATTGAGGCGCGGCTGTGCTGTTGGCTGATGTCACACCAAAGGCACTGTAAGTGTGACCAGCGCCATAAGACATCTGAACTCTAATATCTCTTGTTGTTGATGCTGATGAGCCATAAAAATCAGACAGAGACAGCGCTCCAGATGTAGGGACGTTTGTATTGCCAGAAGAGACTAAATCACCACCCCTGTAATACTCGCTAAAAGCATGAGGAGCCGATCCACCGAACTCACCAACTAAGCTATTCATGCCTATTATTCCAGAGGCCGGTAAAGCCATTAGATTGTTCCAAATGCAGTTAAGTTATCGACAGAAGTTATTGCGCCATCAGAAGCTATTTTAGCCACCGCTGTACCACCGTAAGAAAACACTAAGTTATTACTAGCAAGGGTTAAAGAAACGTCATCTGCAATCGAAATAGCTGTGTCCAAAACAAGAGCGGTCTGCGAAGTTACAGTAGCAACTTTAACATTGCTGGAAATACCTGTCCCCGTTACGCTCATGCCCACAACAATTGTCCCGCTGTTCCCATCAACAGTAAGGGCTGTTGATGACGAAACTGCACCGTTTGAAACGGCGGTAGCACTACTGCTAACAACAGAAATCCCCCACCCGCTACCACCAGTCAGACTTATGTCTCCAACAATGTCCACCCCGTCCGCTGTGGTTTCTATCTTTTTTACGTTGTTGTGATATAGCTCAACCGCTCCGTTAGCAATAAATTTAGCTGACGTTTCGTCATTAGCTCCATTTTTTACTTGGATATCGTCACCAAGAATCTTTAAAGCGCCAGTGCTGTTATCAATTATACTGTCGGTGGCATCATGATATATCTCAAGATCGGTTCCCGCACCAAACACAAGCCTATCGTCACTTGCCCCACCGCTGTCTCCAAACACAATGTTTTTTGTGTTAACATCCAAGTTGCCGCCAAGCTGTGGAGAAAGGTCGTTTACCAAGTCTGTGGGCGGTCTTAGGCTTTTAAATACACCAGATCCACCACCACCATCACCTGTTACAGCGTCTGAATCACCAGATAATATCTCCACACCAGTAGATGTAGAGTAGGTAACGCCTTTATAAATAACCCGACATGCAGCGTTAGTTTCATTTTTAATAGTGTAATGCTTTTTTTGATCTGTTGGAGTGACTCTTAGCTCGAACGGAGTAGTGGGGTCAGCTAAATTTCCAGTAAGAACAATAACAGGGTTAACGCCTTCACTTGTTGCGCCGTCATTTGTCGTTAGATCCCTACTGCTAGTAATTGTAATAGAGATCTGTCCATGAACGGCCTGATCAATTATATCAAAGTTGGTATTGGTGGTTGTACCCCAAGTACCTGCCTGTTCGCCAGAGCCGGGTTTTTCAATCCCGGTATTTGAAGTATATGTACTTGCCATTTATACCACCTTATTTATTGTATGGTAATCGGATTAATTGTTGTCCATGTATCGCTACCAGTACGAGTTATTTGTTCCCAAAGAAGGCGACCATCTGTTGTCATAATAAATATTGCGCTTAATTCAGCACTAGAAGGAACTAAAATTCCCCCTAAATTAGTCTGTATAAACACCGCTTCTATTTCAGAAGACCCAGACGCTATCATACTTGCAAGAGAGCTTAAAGTAAAGTCAGCGTCCATCTCTCCAATAGCCGTCTGAACACGAGTACCAGCAGATGTTTGAGTAAAATTAAACTCTAGGTCTGAGCCGGTAACCTGTACGCGGATCCCCGCAGAGGATTGTGTGAAGCTGGCTACCTGCTCAGAAACACCGACAAAGATAATGGTATCAACGGAGGATTGTGTGAAGCTGGCTATTTGCTCAGAAACACCTGATGTAAGAAGTCTGCCGTCAGATGACTGTGTGAAATCAAAGTCTAAGGCCGAACTTATATGTTTTACAAGTTGGGCATTAGAAGACTGTGTGAAGTTAAAATCTAGATCAGCTTCAGCAGTCAGGAGAAAACCACCTAATGCGGACTGTGTGAAGCTGGCTATCTGCTCAGACGTACCAGAAAAAGTCGCCGATATAGCAGAAGTTTGAGTGAAGTCAAATTCTATATTAGAGCCGGTTATATTTAGGCTGATTCCGTTTGATGTTTGCGTAAAATCAAACTCTAAATCGGCTTCCGCGTCTCGCAAGAAACCACCAAAAGACGATTGAGTGAAGCTACCTATCTGTTCAGAAAGACCCTCACGAATAAAGCTACCAGTAGATGTTTGAGTGAAGCTACCTATTTGTTCCGAAACACCGGCTAAGGTGCCAGAACCCACGTTTACTTTTGTAAACGTGCCAATCATTTCCACAGTGGAAAGTGCTACAATAGCCTGCTCGGCTATTGCAAAAGTGGAAAGGGGGGCTTGTCCAAACATTAGTTAATATTAACTCCAAGCATCAAACCAAGCAGACACTTCAGCGGTGACTTCATCATTAGTCATATCAACTAACTCGCGATCACTGTTTTCTTTCTGCATAGCATATCGACTGTGAATGTTAAGAACCCGAGTTGTAAGACCCGCCTTGTCTAAAACGGTTACCGTATCTGGAACTTTAAACTCACGAGGCGCATCATTGGTCCAACCTACCATAGTAAATTTATCTGGGTCATAGTAGTATCCACCATCCTTTACCCAGAGAGGAATGGTCATGCCCTGTGGTCCAGCATCTAGCTTGTACTCAACAATCATTTTTACTCTCCAATTTCAGCATGTAGTCTTTATTTACAAAGTCACTCTTACCAAATAAACGCTCTGCTGTTTTGTCTACATTAGCAAGATACTTATCTGCCATTTGGTCTAAGAAATCTTCTAGGTCATTTGAGTGCAGCAGAACACCATTACTTATTTGGTCAGATGAATGCTTTACGTATCCTGATGTTTCTGTCAATGCAACCTGTGGATGTACGCCATGCTGTTGTAGGTATTCTATTGTAGCTGTCTGAGCGCGGCCTCCATCAAGTATGTTACGGTACATTAACTCAAAGCCCCTACGAACATGGTGGCGTTTCTCTTCAGCTTCAAATGCCTCTTCATCCCACTCGTCAATATTGTTTGCTGTTTTAATGTTATTATACTGGTCAATGAGTGTGGCAACATCCTTAAACGAACCGTTAATCTTGTTTTCCATTGTAGATAAGCTTACACTTTTTTGACGGTATTCAGCTTCTGCTACAGGGTCAACATTACCTTCTAGTTCTTGCATCTCTTTAACAGTCTTAGCGTGGCTAACCTGCGCTTCTGCTAATGCCATCTTACGCTTTTCAATCTCTGCCATCACCTGACGCATCATGCGATAGGGTGACTGACCGTTAAGCATAGTCAGTGTCATTAAGCCTAGTGTAGTCTGACTATTGTTACGGTCGAAGGCTCTAGTCTTTTCTTCTATTTCTGGCAGAAATTGATTCACCTTCGCTACAGCCGCACTGTTTATTTTATTTGCCGCTCCTGTCGTAAGACTAAAGGTTATGTTATCTTTTTTTATTATTTCTTGTTTCATATCAATCTCCCGCACATGCGGCTAATTCTTCAAGAGCCGCTGCTAGGTCACCAAAGTCTGTGGCATTGCCCGCGCTTGCTATAGTGATATAGTCTATTATGTCATATCTTACCGGCGGGAAATCTGTAAGACTACCTCCTCCTATAACGCCTCTAGTACCGCTTGAACATGCAGCTAAAGACCTGCGTTTTTGAGTTAAATCTCCAAAATCAGTAGCATTTCCTGTTGTTGCCATAGTTACATAGTCTATTGTGGTAGTTGTTTGAGTGCCACTGGTGGCTCCTCCACAAAAAACGCCATATGTTGCATTAGAAAGACCAGCACCTTGGTATTTACCAACAGTCATGTCACCAAAATCTGAAGCATTGCCTGTGGTAGCTGTCGTTACATAATCTATTGCAGCGGTTACTGGGTCATATCCACCAGCAAAAAGACCTCTAGTGTTACTAGCGCAAGCGTATTTGTAGGAATTTGCCGCCACTAAATCACCAAAGTCTGCGGCATTTCCTGTGGTAGAAATAGTTATATAGTCAATGATGTTAGATTTGCCACTGGCAGCAGGTGCGCCTGCAAACAAACCCTTAATACCATCAGAACAGGTGGCTGGGAACCCTGCCTGATTGAGGTCACCAAAGTCTGTAGCATTTCCTGTAGTGGAAATAGTCACATAATCGATTTGATTTTGATAAGCGTTACCCCCAGCCCAAACACCCCGCTCACCATTGGAACAAGAGCCTGTAGGATGCCGAGTAACAGTGAGGTCACCAAAATCTGTAGTGTTGCCTGTATTAGCAATGGTTATATATCGTATTGCATTAGTTGCTGGATACGTTCCGCCACCGAACAAACCCCTGCCGCCAAACCATACAGGTGGAGTGTTATCACCACCTACAGCAGTACCATTAAAGGTCACAGTTCCTGTGGCATTGCTGATATCGTTTGTTTGGTGATTAAAAGTTAATGACATACTAGTCTCCTGACGAACCGACAACAGCTTTTCTAGCTGCCTGAAGGTCTCCGAAGTCCGTGGCATTTCCTGTCGATGCTATTGTTACATATTGAATAACATTAATGGGTGTAGTGTTTCCACCAGCCCAAATACCTCGCACAGCATTTGCACAAGAAGCTAAATCTATTGTAACAGCAGTAAGGTCACCAAAGTCAGTAGCGTTACCAGTAGTATCTATAGTTACATAGTCTATTATATTACTAGCACCACCAGAAGCGTAACCTCCACCAAACAATGCTCTAGTGCCATTTGAACAGCCTGCCGGAGTAGAACCTCTGGCTGCGGTTAGGTCACCAAAGTCTGTTGCGTTGCCTGTGGTGGATATTGTTATATAATCTATTACATTTGTTGTAGCATTTCCGCCAGCAAAAAGACCTCTTGTAAGCGAACCAGCACCACCAATTTGTTTTTTAGCTACGGTACGGTCTCCAAAATCTGTAGCATTGCCTGTGGTAGCTATTGTTACATATTCTATTGTATTTGATGTGCTAGTTACTGCTATTCCAAGTGCTATAGCACCTCTAACCCCGTTGGAGACTGCGGCACCGCCGTTTGATGTTGAAGTTAAATCTCCAAAATCAGTAACATTGCCGGTAGAAGCTACAGTTATATATTCTATTGTGTTATAAAGAGTACCAACATAAATATTTGTATTTTTTCCTCCCGCAAATATTACCCTTTCCCCATTACCACAAGAAGCTAAAAAGGCTTTAGCAGCCGAAAGATTACCAAAGTCGGTGGCGTTGCCGGGAGTACCTATAGTTATATAGCCTATAGTATCTGATGGTGTGCCATTATTATCACCGCCAGCAAATAAACCCCGGTTTCCAATGAATGAAGCTGGAGTATTATCACCACCCGCAGCTACCCCGTTTATAGTAATCGGGCCTGTAGAATTAATGATATCATTTAGTTGGTGATTGATTGTTAATGACATGTTAGTCCCCCGCACACGCGGATAAATACGATGTATCTGCAGCAAGGTCACCAAAATCAGTAGCATTGCCAAGAGTATCTATGGTTATGTAGTCTATTACATTTACCCTAGAGTCACTATAGGCCACTGTTTTTGAACCACCGCCAAAAACACCTCTAACGCCACTAGAGCAGCCGCCCATCCCTTTACGGTCAACAGTGAGGTCACCAAAATCAGTAGAATTACCAGTGGTATCAATGGTTACATATTGAATAACATTAAGAGTTGGGTAATCTGCACCCCCACCAAAAACCCCCCTAGTCGCATTAGAGAGACCAGTTATATAGGTGGTGCTACTGAGTAAATTTCCAAAATCGGTAGCGTTACCAGCAGAAGATATGGTTACATATTGAATCTCACTGCCATCAGCAGTACCACCAGCAAAAAGACCTCTTGTATTACTAGCAAGAGAACCTATAGCAAAGGTATCGGCTCTTAGGTTGCCGAAATCTACGGCATTGCCTGTGGTCTCAATGGTTATGTAATCTATCGTATCTAAAGCATACCCACCACCAAATACACCTCTAATTCCGTTTGAACATCCCCCCAAATAACTACGAGCTACTGTTAAGTCACCGAAATCGGTGGCGTTGCCAGTATTGGCTATAGTTACATAATCTATTGTGTTTGTGCCACTTCCCCCAGCCCAAACTCCTCTTGTACCATTTGAACAAGAAGCAAGTATGCTTCGGGCTGCTGTTAAATCACCAAAATCTGTAGGATTTCCTGTGGTGGCTATAGATATATAACTAATTACGTTTGAGTTTGAGCCTGTGTTGCCTCCACCGAACAAGCCACGACTACCAAACCACACAGGCGGAGTGTTGTCACCACCGACAGCCGTGCCGTTTAGCTTAACAGTACCAGTGGAATTGCTAATATCATTTGTCTGATGATTTATGGTAAGTGACATATATTAAACCTATACGGCGGACGAGCCATCCATATCAGACTGTGCCATCACCCATTTGTAACACTTGTCTAAGAAAGTATCACCTGAGAGGGCTTCAATGTCTGTTAGGTTTGCATGATAGCGTTTAAAGTCTACCTCACGAGTGTCGTCTGTTGGTGATGCCGTAGCGTATGCTGACAGGTCAATCATTACTTGGAACTTTGGGTCTGTGCCACGTTGGCGACTGACCGCAGCAGTTACAATACGGTAGTAAGCGTTACCAAATGCAATGCCATATTGTGAGGCACTTTCTGCGATGTTGTTTTGAATAGCCATTTAATTAACTCCTTTTTAAGCGTATGTGACTTCACTGGTTCGTATGTTTGCCACCCAGCGGATGTTGTGTGAGGCTTCACCAGTTACAGTAATAGCCAAGGCATTGTTTGTGTTATCGGCTGTCATAGCCACAACCCAACTAGATTGATTGTCAATTACTGTCGTTGCGCTATTTACCAAAGTTGTTGTTCCACCATCGTTGACCAACAAACCAGAAATAAGAAACGAGGCAAAAGCTTGTGCGCCATTTTGTATGCCTGTTACTGAACCATCAAATGTTATCGCTGTGTCAGATGCGGCTACAAGCTGATTAGTAGACCCTGCGGCGTTTGCATCAGAACTCAAAACCGTAGCTGTAGCATCGGTCGTAGCAGCATTTAAAATCATCATGCCGCCTTGAGTAGCCCCATTCGTTCCTGTTAAGTATGCGCCGTAGGCATATTTACCAACTTGTGCGGCTAAAGCTCGTTTTCCAAAAGCATAAGACGCTTCGCCAGATGCGGTATTAACAGAGCCACCTATTGCTACTGAATATGCGCCAGACGCAGTTGGATATTCACCACCAGCGGCAAAAGACCCTGCACCACTAGCGGCAGCATTTTCTCCAGAAAGTGCTATAGATTTTGCGCCAGAGGCTTTGGCCCGATAACCTATCGCAATTGCATTAGAGATAGTAGACCCATAAGACGAACTGCTGTTAGCAATAGCCGCTGCTAGGCTGTTTGCACCAGAAGCATATGATACTGGCAAAGACACTGCGGCACTGGCAGACGCCGTTGAACTTCTACCTAAAGCTAACGCACCACCAGAACTAGCAACTGTTGCTCCTGTGCCTATTGCCATGCTTCCATCTCCAGAAGCTGTTACTACCCCATAATAAGCAGTACCAATTGCTACGGCATGAGTGTTTGTTGCTTGTATTGGTTGGCTAGTATTATTAGAACCGCCGATTGCTATTGCATTTTCGTGTGAAGATTGTGTGCCAGCTTTAGTCGTACTTCCAATCGCAATAGCGTTATTACCTAAAGCAGAAGGTTGTGCGTTGGGGCTACTTTCATTAGCAGCATAAAGGTCAGCACCACCGCCAACGGCAGAGCCATTAAGAAGTAAACTTGTTCCATCAGAACTTAGTGTTACGCCACTGCCAGAGCCAGTGTTGTCAAGATTGATTGAACCCATTAGTTTTTACTCCTAAGCATAAATCACCTCGCTGGTTGAAATGTTAGCAACCCAACGAATGTTGTGTGACGCTTCACCTGTACAGGTAATTGCCAACGAATTGGTTGTATTATCCGCTGAAAGAGCCACTACCCAACCGTTACCATCTGCAAAAGTCTGTATATTGCTGCTTACTAATGTAGTTGTTCCACCATCGTTTTTAAGAAGACCCTTGACTTCCCATCCGCCTTGGTCTTGTGCGCCATTTTGCATCGCGACTACAGTACCACTAAACATTATGCAACTATCATTCTGCGCTGTAATTTGATTATACCATTGACCCGCTGCATTTGTCGTGGTTAAAACTGTCGCTGTTGCGTCCGTGGTATCGCAACGCAAGATGTACATTGAACCTTGAGCGTCTCCGTTTGCAGCAAAATAACCAGCAGCAAAAGCAATTTGATAGTTTTGGCGTGCGTCTGCGCGTTTTCCAATTGCAACACCACCCGCTGTTTGAACGTAATTAACACTTCCAAGACAAAGACCATTATTGCCATTTATAACATTTTCATTGCCTAACGAGACGCTATATTGACTGTTGCATGTATTCATATATCCAATTGAAGTTGAATAAGTTTGCGCTGCGATATTTTGATAGCCAATACTTGTACTGCCTAAAGCACTCGCTTTTGCGTAGTACCCAATCGCGATCCCATATTGACCAGTTGAACCATAGCTTGATGTGTTGTTGGCTATTGCTGCTGCAAGACTGTCTGCTCCGCTTGCACGAGAACCGCCAAGAGCCATTGCTCCTGAACCAGACGAGGTGACAGAGCCGTTAGCGCCACTATTTATACCTATGGCAGTTGAATAAGCACTACCAGCATTGGTAGAAAGCCCAAGTGCTAAACCATAAGAACCAGCTTGAGCATTAATACCAATTGCCACTGAATTAGATGTGTTGCCAACTCCAGCTATAGTCCCTAGACCAATTGCTAATGTGTCATCTCCAAGTGCTTGCGGAAGATTGAAAAAACTAGTCCTCATGTTCGTTTGAATTCCACGATGGAATGAAGATATCAATTTAAAGTTGCTACCATCACAAACAAGCTGGACACGCTCACCTTGACGTAAAATAAAGGTTGTACGTCCATCAATAGTTTCAGAACCATTCCCATCAATAGTTACAGTATGTTGGTCTTCACTAGAAGCTGCGTTGTTTTCTATGTAACAAAAGAAACCAGTGCCTAGTGTTGCTGCCGCTGTAAGCGTGGCAGTATATGCGCCGCCAGAAAAACTGACTATTTTCCCAGCGTCCCCAGCTACGACAGTGTAGTTTCCTGTTTTTGCTAGTATTGCAATTGACGTATTTGCACCGCCGGGAAGATTAGTTAGGGCTGCACCACTAATTGCTGGAAGTGCGCCTGTAAGTTGCGAAGATTCAATAGACTTGTTAGTAAGTGTGTCGGAGGAACTAGCTGTGATGGCTCCTATATCAGACAAAACTTCTGATGCAGAACGACCTTCTATAGCCGTTCCAGCGACTCTCAAGAAATCATCATCAGCTACGCCAGATGTGAACTTAGGCACATTTGTATTAGATATGCCCGTGTCAAGAACTGCGGAAGTGCCAAGACCTAGTGAAGTTCGCGCTGTACCTTCGGTCTCTAGTACAAAGTTGGAACCATTACCTACAATGAAACCACCGTTAGTTACAGCTAACCCGGCTACATCTTGAAGTTGTGCGTCTAGTCTAGCATTGGCTACTGTTCCAGATCCCAAGTTACTGGCGTTTAAGGCAGTTAAGGCACTTCCATTTGCGGCGACTACATTACCACTAGCGTCCAAGAAAGACATTTTTTCCGCAGGTAACGTGCAGAAAATAGTTCTTGTCCCAGTTCCCCAGTTAACAGCACTATCACTATTGCTGGACTGAAGTATCGCGGTTCTAGCTAAAGTCGTTCCAGAAGCTGTGTATGTTCCGATACCTACTTCAAAGTCCACACCATCGCTACACCCATAGTAGGTGGTGTTTCCGTTACCCACACTATTAAAGGTTTCAAAACCAGTCACTGCACCAGCCAAAGTATATGTGCCTGTGCCAGCAGTGGTGGTCGTTTCTTTTACCCGATCTCTAAGAACAAGTGCCATCTTGGTTTACCCTCAGTACACGTTTTAGATTAGTTCAACTGAATGCTTAGATTACCAGCGTTAATGCGGAAAATATCACCAGACGCGATTACTTTACTGGCATCAAGCGCACCAATAAAATAAATGTCCCCAGAACTAGATGCACTAGCAATAAAAACATGCGTGATTGTGTTGTTTGTCCCACCAGAAGCCGGAAACTCAATCTGACTTGTTGTTGCTATCTGAGCATCAGTAGACGTTGAGGGTACAGTCCATGTTGAAGCTGCTTTTTGCTGTCTCGCATAATTTGTAAAGGTAGCTTCTGTTACAGAGCCGCCTTCTGCACTGCTTACCGCAGTTGCTAGGCCAACGTAAATACTATCGCCGGGTGTTGAAAAAGAGCCTGCGTTGTTCTTAAACAAGAAGTTAAGTATCTTGTTCTCCAAAAAGGTGGTTGCTGCATTAGATGTTGCCATTGTCTTTTACTCCGTGGGTTAAGTGCGCGGCCTATCAGGTAGACCTCTCCTGTAGGCATCGCTATTCTCTCTAGCTTCTGCCAAATCCTTTAAGCGTTGTATTTCTTGTACGAATCTTTGCTCGTACAACTGCATCATATCTTGCTCACCCTTCATATAAGTATACGCTTCTACTAGCGAACCGTAAAGTAGCGAGTTAGGGGCGTTCTCACTAAGCCATGTTGTACCAGATCCAGCCCCAGCAGTAATACTTGCAGGACGATAATAGTAATGCAATTCTACATCATACACTAGATTAGGGGTTGGACTTAAAATAAAGTTGTCTACGTCAAATATACCGTAATATTTTGGAGTGGTCTGACTGCCTATAGAATTATTGTATTCTTGCAAATAGTTAACATCTTTTAATTCCAAAAAATTCTTGTAATTAGCGGTTGTTATTTGCATTGAAAAAGATGACAAGTAATCAGCCGGAACACTTAGATAAGGATCACCAATAGTTGACTGTGATGTTGCGTTTTTTCTGAAGAACTCAAGGTCAACAACGGTTAATATTCTGTCTTCCGCGCTGCGAATGAATAATGGCAGATTGCTTACAAAAGAAGTTTCTTCATTCTCTGTAAAATTCTTTATTGCATCTTGTAGCTCTGTGTATGTAAACGACATTTCACCTGCTCACTATACTATTGTTATATTGCCGACCATACTACTATGGCTAGTGCATTGATACACCAGAGATGTATCGCTTGGCTCATGCGGAACAATAAACTGTGTTAACCCGGTGGTAGAATTGTAGTTATCGGTCACCCCTGTTGTAAAAGCAGAGCCGCCGTTGGATGTTCTGATCTGCAAAGGATGGCTACCTACATTGGCTGTATTATCAATTAAGTATGTATGGCCTTTGTAAAAGGTAAAGTTTGGGTTGTTACCTGAAGTAGCCCCCGGACCAGTGAATGTGTACGCCGAGCTTCCGTTAGTACCGGCAGTGTACTTTGTTACTGGCCCTGTGGCTTCATCATTTAACCTTATCCAGACACCGCCATGAGCGAAATAGAGTCCACCTGTAGCGTGAACATGAGCAACAGCGCCGTGATATGTTGATGCGCTGGGCAAATCAGTCAAAGCGCCGTAATAAAAAACAATCTTGTTAGCGCCTGAACTAACATTTAAAAGACCATTAGTATCTATAATATCCGTTAATACATTGGAACTATTTCCCAACGCACTGTATATCTCATTAAAGTTGTCATTTATCTTGTCCGCGCCTGCGCGAAGGGTATCACCCGTCCCATCATTTGCTGATGTTCCAATTCCTACTGCTTGTTTTGCCATTTAAGCCTCGTCAAAAGTCTTGCTTGCCGAATCGAATGTAACACTTATCGAATCAAAGGTCGATGCTGAAAGAATTATACCATTTGCAGTCATTGTAAACTGAGAAACAAGTTCTGCTGTTGTTGATGCCACACCAGAACCAGTATCAGCAGTTGCAACTCCGCCGCCGCCTATTACTCCACCAATGGATGCTGCTCCCCCAATAGCAGTGAACGTGTATGAGTTAACGTCAATAACAGTGATTGTGTACCCTTCAGCTCTTTCTAAAATAGTTTTTGTAAAACCGTCAAATGCCTGTGTTTTACGAAAAACAACAAAATCAAGTGTGCTGCGCCCATGAGAAGGCTCAAACACAGTAATCACTGAAGAGCCTGCGTCACCTGATCGAAAAGGGTTTAGCGGCAGAAGACGTTCTACGGTTGGCTCTGCTCTTGAATCTGGTCTAGGGTTTCTAAGAGCTTCAGGATCAGGCAAATGCCTCAAGACTTCAAGCTGCGGATGTTTTGCTTCCCACTCATCTTTTCCAACAAGCAAACCATTCCACTCTTGCCGCATATCGCGCAGACGATAACGAAAACCAGACCTATCTGATATTCCGTAAGCATCCTTACCAACAGCGAATTTGCCCATCAACCAACTCTGTAATACTGCAAATTAGGGGTTACACTAAAAGAAGCTCTGTCCCTATCTTCAGCTTGCGCTCTTTCAAATTCTTCATCATATATGGCTTTTAAAACTTGAATACGGTCAGGGGCTTTCTTTATAGCTATATAGTAAGCCAATCCTGCGGCAAGACATGGATAAAACCTAAATGGCATTTGAAGTTTGTTATTGTAATTATCAGCATCATTCATTCTTGTTAAGCAATCATATACAATAACATCTGTGCTATTTTCTGGGACAGGCCAAAGTTTTATTTCTGGAGTTATTTGACGATCTACAAAAAACTGCGTAGGGCGAGCCTCGGTTGCCTTGGACGGAATGGATAGGTACTCATCTCGACTAATTCTATTCATTGAGTAATCTGTGTTGCTTCTGCGAAGTGATGCTGACAGAACATCAATCAAGTCTGTTCCAAGATTATAGTTTCCAGTTCCCTTAGAAAGGGGCTGTGTGCGTTGTTCAATTGTCCACTGATTTAGGCCGCGATTTGCCCAATCAGCCAGCATCAAGTTCAAAGATCTTCGCGCTGTTTTTAAGTCATACCCTGTGCGAACCTCTAGGCCACAACGCTCAAAAGCCTCTTCAATGTAATCAGATACATCAAGCTCAAAGTCAGGCTCCAAGATATATGCACTATAAGTAACTGTATCAATAGTATATGCTCGTATTAGTGCCGGTTCAAAAATATTTTCAATTCGTGTTTTTGCAGTACCTACTGGCAACACTCCCGATCCAAATTTAGTCGCATCAAGTGCATCAGCCGCAGTAATACTACCACTTTCATTAAAGTCACCATTGGCGAACCCACTTGTAACAGCATTTGCAACTGGACTTAAATTATTGGTGAGGCCAACTGCAATTTCAAGCATTGCAGTCGTAACCGCATCCCAATTAACACGCATTTACTTCTTCCTTTTTAAAGATAGCTCAAAATCAGTTGACCCAGAAACAGCCATTACTTAGCTAACCCCATAGCCATGAGTTTGCGAGGAGAAACTTGTTTAGCCGCACCGCCACCTCTCATCTTTTTAGGAGCAACTCCACCACCGCCACGCATGCGCCTAGCTTGTTTAGCAGCACCACCGCCCATCATCTTTTTGGGTGCAGTAGCACCGCCGCCACGCATACGTTTAGCTTGTTTTTTGGCACCTACCATTCTCGTGTCTCCTGTATCTGCGGTTTAAGATCAAATTAACGTAATCTTCTGTGTCATAATTCTGATAGTATCCCATTTTTTCCAGCTTTTGACTAGCCTCATCTAATTCGGACAATCTTTGTATGAATACCATCGTAAAATTTGTTTGAAAAGCAAGCAGCCAAAGATCAATTTTATTGTAGGCAAACCACTCATTCATTGCCACACAAGCCGCTTCAACTTCTTCATATGTTTGTGATGGCTCCTCTTCTAAACAAATTATAATTGAATGTTTATCACTAAAGTTCTTGCACTGTGCCGCTATAGTTTCCCACAAATCCTGCCTGTTAACACATTCAACTATTC
>UEXM01001727.1_pt1 | contig 17303 bp, 18 predicted proteins | sample 1796661 | NCBI WGS metagenome assembly UEXM01 (sample SAMEA4772469, study PRJEB27181) | metagenome | reverse complement strand
AAGAGTATCTAGCTGAACTAAAGAACAACTATCGCAATGATAAAACAGAAAGCGAAAGAGTTGAGCTTGGTGGAGTTTTAATCTCAAAAGAACTACTTAATAAAGAATCCGAGCGTTCATGTCCAACCTGCAACACTTATTCATTCAAATCCGTTGATGATTTATACATGACGAAATTTGATTGTTGCTACAAATGTTACATCCAATGGATAGAAGGTCGGGAAGAAAGATGGAAAAAAGGTTGGAGACCAAACAAATGAAACTTACAAAACAAACATTAAAGCAAATTATCAAAGAAGAGTTGAACAAAGTGTTGAGCGAAGAAGATGCGAAGGATAAGACAATACAAATCGTTCAGTCAATCTTAAAACAAAAGCTTCCGAATATACAATTGCAAAGCAGTAATCACCCAAAAATACCACAAATAACACTCGTTCGCGCTGGGAATAAAGACGTTGCAGAAATAAGCAACGATGGGACTGTTGCTTTTCACGAATTTATATCCAAAGATGAAGATCTAATGAGTACACTCCAAAGTGCTTTGAGAGCAGAAGGAATCGAAGTCCAAACTTCGTATTCTCGATAGATAAAACAATAAAAGGTTGGAGATAACAAATGAGCAAAGAAACATTAGAAATTATACAGGGACTTTCCCAAGCAGCAGCCAACGCTTACGACGGCGCTCACATGGAAAACTATTCTCATGACGCAACAGCCCGCAAAGTCGGCCTTAAGCGAGAAGAAGGAATCCCCCTTCTAGACAAGCGATGCATCGATGGCTTCAAAGTAAAGTTTTACGGAGACTCAATGATTATCAATTACCAGTCTGATGTTCGAATGAAAGAGCTTAAAGACAACAGTTTTGAGAACGACATCGTGAGAACTATCAACGAAGTTAAGAAATTCTTGCAAAAAGAATACAAAACTATCACTGGAAAGTCTGTATCTTTGACTGCGAAGGGTGAGCCTCAAATTATCATCCAAGCAACATCTCACGTACGAACCTTCGTCCAAGCTTACCAACACTACAAGATTGGTGGCTTAAAGATGGATCAGATCGGCGCACCAAGCGAAGATACCACTAGAGATGTTACAAAGAAGTTTTTAGAGTTCGCAAAAGCAAAGCGTCCGCAAAATGAAAAAATCAACCCAAAGGATAATCAGAAATGAAACTCAACAAAGAAACATTAAAGCAAATCATCAAAGAAGAGATGGATGCATTACTCAACGAGATGGGCGAAGAACCAGATATGGCAGAAGCAAAAAAGATAGCTAGTGATACGCGAAACATGGGAGATATGATGGGCATGCAAACGCAAGACCGCATCAACTTCATCGTAAACATGTACGACGGCGTCTCAGAAGCAACAGCAGCCGCTGCTGTGGAAATGATGCCTTATTGAGGATAGATGAAACTCACCAAAAATGAAATCGTTAAAGAACTTGTAAAGTGCGGAAAGGATCCTCAATACTTCATTGATAATTATTGTAAGATCTCCCACCCAATGCACGGGCAAATTCCTTTTAAGACTTATGACTATCAAAAGGATATGCTCAAAAGCTTTAACGATTATCGTTTTAACGTAATACTAAAAGCAAGGCAGCTCGGGATCTCAACCATCTCGGCTGCTTATGTTGCTTGGTTCATGTTGTTTCATCGAGAAAAGAATGTTCTCGTTATCGCAACGAAACTATCCACAGCAACAAACCTCGTAAAGAAGGTCAAGATGATCTTCAAAAACCTTCCATCGTGGATGTTGATCGCAAAGATCCAAACAGACAACAAGCAATCATTCGAGTTGACAAACGGCTCTCAAGTAAAAGCCGGAACCACATCAGGCGATGCTGGTCGTTCAGAAGCTTTATCGCTTCTCATTATTGACGAGGCAGCGTTCGTTGACGGCCTCGAAGAGCTTTGGACGGGTCTTTACCCTACTTTGTCTACAGGGGGGCGCTGTATCGCTCTGAGTACCCCTAACGGCGTTGGAAATTGGTTTCACAAAACCTATACTGAATCTGAAACGGAAATGAACGACTTCTTTCCAACAAAACTTCACTGGGACGTTCACCCAGATCGTGATGATGCTTGGTTCGAGAAAGAAACCAGAAACATGTCCAAACGACAGATCGCACAGGAGCTGGAGTGTTCCTTTAATGCGTCTGGGGAAACCGTCATAAATCCCGAGGATCTACAAAGGTTGCATGAGAACATAACACAGCCTATATATAAAACTGGTTACGATCGAAATTATTGGATTTGGGAAAAATATGAAGAAGGTGTACCATATCTCTTAGTAGCAGATGTTGCTCGAGGTGACGGTGCAGACTTTAGTTGTTTCCATATCCTAAGAGTTGACTCGATGACAGTCGTTGCTGAATATCAAGGGAAGCCCGACTTGGATATGTATGCCGATATACTTTATTCAGCCGGAAGCGAGTATGGTACTTGTCTCTTGGTTGTTGAGAATAATGGTATTGGAATCGCAGTTCTCGAGAAGCTAAAGGAGTTGCAATATAAAAAGATTTACTATTCTATCAAATCAACGCATGAATACGTAGAGTCGTATCTTGCCGAAGGCGACACTAGAGCAGTACTTGGCTTCACAACATCAACAAAGACAAGACCGCTAATTGTAGCCAAATTGGAGGAGTACGTTAGAAACAAACTAATTAATATACACTCCAATCGTGTTTTTCACGAACTAAAAACTTTTATTTGGCACAACGGCAAGCCTCAAGCAATGCGCTCTTACAATGATGATTTGGTTATGTCCCTCGCAATAGCATGTTGGGTACGAGACACGGCCCTCTCAGAAAACGAAAGAGACATGGCTTACAAAAAGGCAATGATCGGTGGTTTGATGAAGTCTACAACGACTATGAATACTCAAATCAAAGGCCAAAAAATTTACAATGAAACGTTCGAGCAAAAATACGAGGAGGAAATAAAAAACACAAAAGAATTTTTGTGGATATACAAAGGATAAGACATGGCCCGTAACGATAGAAACCCAAACAACAATCAAAATGATTTATTTAAAGCTTTAACAAGGATGTTCTCAGGGCCAATTACCCAACGCCGAACCCAGTCTGGACGACAACTACGACGACGCCACTTAGACATGTATTCAAAGCGATTCAGATCCGCATCAGGTCAACAGTTCAAGAAGACTGAATATAACCCAATGAACGTCATGGCACTAAACATGATCTCTAATAGAAATCGCTCTGAGAGATATGTGGACTTTGACCAAATGGAATTTACACCAGAGATTGCCTCATCACTCGACATCTATGCAGATGAAATGACAACGCACTCGGCATTGACTCCAATGCTTCACATCAAATGTCCTAACGACGAAATCAAATATTTGTTACACTCTCTCTATTACAATACAATGAACATCGAACACAACTTGTTTGGATGGGCTAGAACCATGTGCAAATACGGAGACATGTTTTTATATCTAGATATGGACGAAGAGAAGGGTTTGCAAAATTGCATCGGTCTTCCTCCACAAGAAGTCGAGAGACTTGAAGGAGAGGACCCAACCAATCCAAACTATGTCCAGTTCCAATGGAATAATGCCGGACTTACTTTAGAGAACTGGCAAATGGCTCACTTTAGAGTTCTAGGAAACGATAAGCATGCGCCATATGGAACTTCTGTTTTAGAGCCCTCTAGACGCATCTGGAGACAGCTTACGCTTCTCGAGGACGCAATGATGGCCTATCGTATCACAAGGTCTCCAGAGCGACGTATGTTTAAGATTGACGTTGGTGGTATCGCACCACAAGATGTCGAACAGTACATGCAAAAGGTCATGACGCAAATGAAGCGACATCAAGTTGTAGACCCTACTACAGGACGCGTAGATTTGCGCTACAATCCACTTTCAATTGAAGAGGACTACTTTATCCCTATCAGAGGTGGGCAGTCCTCTACAGACATCGTCAGTCTTCCTGGAGGCCAATTTACAGCACAGATCGAAGATGTTAAGTATCTTCGAGACAAATTGTTTTCAGCACTTAAGGTTCCACAATCTTACCTTTCAATGGGTGAAGGTGCAGGTGGAGAAGATAAGACAACTCTCGCACAGAAGGACATCAGATTTGCTAGAACCATTCAGAGACTTCAGAGAGTCCTTCTCTCTGAGCTAGAAAAGATTGGAATCATTCACCTATATACATTAGGCTATCGTGGAGACGACTTATTGAACTTTAAATTAAGCCTCAACAATCCATCAAAGATCGCAGAGATGCAAGAGCTCGAACATTGGAAGACTAAGTTTGATATTGCTGGTGCTGCTACTGAGGGATACTTTTCTCGACGATGGGTTTCAGAAAACTTACTTGGATTGTCTCAAGACGAATACTTGCGAATGCAAAGAGAGATGTTCTCAGACAAGAAGTTTATGGGCGCACTCGAAGCTGCCGGGGCTGCACCTGAGGGTGGTGATGCCGGTGGTGGCTTGGGAGGTGATCTTGGAGGAGACCTTGATGGTGACCTCGGCGGTGATCTTGGAGGAGACGCAGGAGGAGATCTTGACCTCGGCGGTGACACTGGTGGAGATACTGGTGGCTCAGACTCCGGAGATGATGAGGGAGATCTTCTCGCAGAACCTCCAGCAAAGCGTGATGATGACGCAAAGCCTCGAGGCCCATACAAGAAGCACAAAATTTCTTATCGCAAAGGCGGTTTCTCAAAGCAAATGAAGAATCAAGCATTTGGCGGAGAAGTCCGAGGATCTACGGCTAGAACAACTTTTCCGGGCAAGGTTGGCTTTGGTGGGCTAGACTCTCTAGCTAGAGGAGTTTATGAACACAACGAAAACGAAGAAGCTAAACTATTTAACACAAGTAGCGAAATGAAGTCGCTGATCGAATCATTAAGAAGTAAGGAAGATGAAGATGAAACATAATAAGAAAAGAAATACCGCTTTTCTTTACGAATGTCTAATTCGTGAATTAACAAAAGCGATTATCAAAGAAGATAGGCGAAAGCAAACAAAAGTCAAGGGTCTTTTGCGCGAGTTTTTCGCAAAAGGAAAGGCTCTTTCTAAAGAGCTTGGTTTGTATAAGTCTCTCTTGGAGAGCAAAGAACTTAAGCAAGATTTCTCAAAGCGTCTCATGGTAGAGACAAAAAAAGACTTTGACGGACTTGATCGAAAAGAGATATTTAACGAGCAGACAGCACTGATCAACAAAATCAACAAGGCTCTTGGAAGTAAGACATTTTCCAACTTTGTACCAAACTACAAAGACCTTGCGACAATCGGACTGTATTTTCAAAACTCAGCTCTTGGGGCAAAAAAAAGAATCATGCTCGAAGACAAGGTGGTAAATTTTCTTACTAGATTGGATGAAAACCGGACAGAAATGAAACCAGTCGACTCCTTGGAGTTCAAAATGTTTGTCAAGAGATTTAACGAAACATACAAACACTCTCTGTTGAAAGAGCAGAAAGACTTGTTGAGTAACTTCATCGTATCATTCTCAGACAATGGCTTGGGTTTGAAATCTTTCTTAAATGATGAAATTGGGCGACTCAAAGAAGCTGTAGGTACGCATATCGTAGAGGGATCGAATACGCCATTAAATGAAAATTTCAAAAAAGTTAAAGCAAAGCTGAACGGATATGCGAAGACTCCTATAAATTCAAAAATTGTAGAAGAAGTGTTTTACATTCAAGATCTTTTAGCGGAGGTAAGCAGAAATGCCGATAAACATTAAATTAACAGATGAAGAGGAAGCTGTCGAAACGGAAGATTCAACAATCAAAGTAAAGATTGTTAAGTCAGACTCAGAAGAAGTCCCCGAAGATGATAGTGTCAAGATCGAAGTTGTAGAAAAGGATCGTATCGAGTCCAAGCTAAGATTACGCTCAGCTATCAATGGAGATCTCATGATCATGGATCACAAAGACATCGACATCGTAATCAAACAGTCTGATAAAAAGATTGTTGCATTTGCCAAAGAGACGCTTTCCGATTTGGTATACGGTGCAGAGTCTAGACTCCTCGAGTATTTGAGAAGAAACGGATTGATTGAGATCGACTCTATTCAAGGCGGCAATATTTATGGTTCTCTCGAGGGAAAACTTCAAGAGGGCAAAAAAACAATTGAGATTACTTTGATGAAGATATCTGAGTGGATGGAAACTGAGGAGCCAATGATGTCCGGTCGAACAGGCTATGATGATATGCAAGATGATCACCTACTATCTCCGGATGGAGAATTCTCCACTGAACTTGGAGAAGTTCCTCACGAAGAGGAGAAAGGATCAATTCGCCAACAGAACTTGTTCGCACCTTATATATATGGACGATATACGTATGAATAGTCAAAAGCTTATAATTGAAAACTGGAGACGGTTCTTAAAAGAAGAGAAGAGGGGAACCCGATTGGATCCAAAAGATGTTTGCTTGGCTTCTTATATTACACCGGGATCAGACGCTACATTTATTTTATATCGACGTGGGGCCGGAGAAACAGTTGAGGATCAATTTGACAACTTGTCCATCATTGGTTCGATATGGGTAGAGAGTCTTAAAGAAGAAGGTCCGTGTCTTTCGGGCAATGGATTAGGTCCAGCATGGCACGTAAAAGCAGTACACACTGCACAATCACATAGAAGAGTTGGATATTCAGATGAGCTATATGGCTTTGCATTTTTAATCGCAAAGCAAAACAATGCGGCATTAACCTCAGACAAGCATGCAGGAACAAAGCCAAAGGCTAAACAAAAGTGGAAGAGCTTTGAAAAGAACACTTCAACATATGAAAAAGCTACCACAGATGAACCTTACGATTCTACTGAATTTGACTATGATGGTTCAACTCCAGATCCGAAAGACGATTGCGCCACCATAATTGTCGGAGACGATCCGGACAATGGCTCTAATCACGCCTTTGTTCACAAGAACCCAGAGGTCTATGAGAAACTGATGCTTTTTTATGAAGAGAATCATCAGCAGTTTTTAAGTGAATTACTACCAACTGAATGGGTTACTGAGCGAGAGTTCACCGTTGAATTAGCGGAAAAGGAAGACGACAGTTTCAACAATGCATTTCCGGAGGGTGAATAATGGACCAAAAACTTATAATGGAAGGGTGGCGAAGATTTCTTCTGAACGAAAACATTGAGTCTGGAGACATATGTCTTTATCATCATGGTGCCGGTAAGCCTAACCAAAGAATCATCCTATATAAACCTGTTGAAGATTCGCAAATTAAAAGCAGATTGTTCTTAGACACTATTATAGTTGGCGCGATCTTATTTCAGAATACTAATAATGTAGTGAAGGAGCCATGTATTCCGGAAACATTCCAAGTTAGCACTATCTTTACGCACAAGGATTATGAAGGTCAAGGCCTTCAAAAATTAATGATGGATTGCGCTTTCTATGTTCTAGGAAAAGAAGGCAAAGGCTTAACATCGGACCAACAAACGGGTACAAAACATAAAGCCGCTCGTGCATGGGACAAGATTGAAAAGTCCTCGGAATATAAGAAAAGAGAGACCGATGATGGCAACAGCGAGTTTGATTATACGGATCAAACAGAAGACCCCAATGATGATTGTAGTATGCCTAGCCAATCTCCTGCTACCACTCACAGCTTTGAGAAGCAGAACGCATCTAAAATCCAACCACAATATGATAGTATGAAAAGCAATCATATAAATTTTCTCAAGAAGTTAGGTAGAGACAGGGATGCATTCAACAACATGTTGAAAAATAGATCTCGAGCAGATTTTATAGAAAGATATCAAGGACTTTAATGGATACCCTACATTTTATTCTTGCCGCATACGGCATGACGTTTATGATTGTCTACGGAAAAATCTTTGAAGACATCCGCCCCAAGAAAGACTACACAAAGAAATGGAACACTCTATGGAACTGTCCGTTGTGCATGGGTTTTTGGACTGGTGCCTTTATTTCATGTCTTTCTCCATATACAGAACTATTTAGTTTCGAGCGTTCATTCGTGAATGTGTTCTTGCTCGGCTGTTTATCGGCTGGTACAAGTTATTTAATTTCGGTCTTAGTCGATGATTTCGGCTTGAGACTATCATCAAGATCAGGGGGTGAGCATGTTGATGATTAAGCGTTGGGTTTTACAACCCGTCCGTCGCTGTTGCAGCGGATCCTAGCTCAAGCGGGTAGCGCCCGCAACGGGCGGAATTAATTCCGCCCTACTTTTAAACAAGAGGAAAGACAAGTGAAAATTACAAACGATCAACTAAAGCAAATTATTAAAGAAGAACTCCAAGCAGTCCTAAGCGAATCTAATCTTTTGGCTTACGGCATGGGCGCAGCTGCAGCCGCTAAAAAGCGAAGAGCAGCCGCTAAAAAGAGTGGAGATGATGGAAGAGAAGGAGAAGCGCAAGCTCGACAAAGAACCAGAGATAGCATCAACAAAAGACTTGCATCAAAACCGACAACGAGTTCCGCTCCTGCACTAGCACCATCAACACCGACATATTTGCAAACAGAGCCAGCAGGCGATGCTAGTGAAGGGTTGGAATCTTTGCTCCGCGCAAAAAACGCAGCCATTCAGACTTTAGGCGTAGATGAAGATGGCGACTTACCTTACATGTATGCATTCGGTGGAATGGGTCAACAAGCAGAAGAAATGCTGAAAACCTATTATGATGGAGATATGGATTTTTATGAAGCAATCGCTGCCGCGATAGATGCTGGAGAACTTGGGGAAAACTCAATTGATGATGAATCCGGTGGATTTAATTTGAGTGAATTATTTCCCGGAAAATAAACTTAGGAACAACAAATGTCTAAAAAATTACTAAGAGAATATCATGCTTTGTGTCCCGATGGGATGTGTCAAGATTTGTTGACCGAAAGAGAAAAACGTGAAATTACAGAAGAGGGTGCCATGTACCTTACAGGGCGCATCCAAACTGCAGACAAGAAAAATGGAAACGGTCGCAAATACCCGGAGAAAGTTCTCAAAAGAGAAATGAACAACTATATGGCGATAGTAAAAGATAACCGTGCTTGCGGGGAGTTGGATCATCCAGATGACTCAGTTATTAACCTAAAGAACGTATCTCACATGATTACTGACTGTTGGTGGGAAGGCAAGGACGTAATGGGTAAAATCAAAGTCTTAGACACTCCATCCGGTCGCATCCTCAAAGACTTGATGAACGCTGGTGTAAAACTTGGAATATCATCTCGCGGGCTTGGCTCGGTTAAAGAGTCTATGGGTGAGACAATCGTAGAGGAAGACTTTCAATTAATTTGCTTTGACATCGTTTCGGAACCTTCAACTCCAGATGCGTATGTGTATCCTGGTGAGGGCTCAAAAAAATCGATCAAGTTTTCCACAAGACTGCGAGAACAAAAAGAAAATAATATTGACAATCTATTTAAGAAGATTCTTGGAGACTAAATGAACAAAGAACAATTAAAGAAAACCCTCAAACCTCTTATCAAAGAGTGTATCAAAGAAGTTATCTTTGAAGAAGGGGTACTCTCCGGAATCATATCCGAAGTTGTAAAAGGTACAGGCGGACAAAGAATCGTCGAATCTCAACAACCTAAGAAATATCAGAAACCACAAATAGATCACGAAGCTATAGAAAGAAAAAATAAAGAAAATCGACGCCGCATACTTGACTCAATCGGCAGAGACTCTTACAATGGAGTCGACTTGTTCGAGGGCACAACTCCTCTGTCGAATAGAGACAGCGGAAGATCTGCTGGTTCACCACAGGGTGCAAAAGCTCTAGATGGCGTAGCAGCAAACGATCCCGGTGTCGACTTATCTTCTTTCGGAACGTCTTCGGCATTATGGTCAAAATTAGCAAAGGGAAAATAATGGCTACCAATTACAAAATGAAACCTCGCAAAGGCGAGGCGATGGAGAGATTCATCAAACGCTTTACAAAGAAGTGCAAGAAACTTGGAATCATTCAAGAAGTCAGAGACAATCAACACTTCACGTCCGAGTCTGAGAAAAAGAGACTTGCTCGCAAAAAATGGAGAGCGCGTAACAAGAAGAACAAAGAATAACTATTTAGTGCTAAAGAGAGGGAAAAATTATGAGTTCAAATTTTTACAGCGTAGGACTAAATCACGTTGGTGCATATCAAGTAAGCGGAGTTCCTTATATAACAGGTTCAAACTTACCATCAACCAATACAGAATCTTTAAGATTCGAATTTCCCAATGTAACAAGAAGAATTATTATCAATACTGATTGTAATCACGGAATTAGAGTTCATTGGGCACCTTATACAGCTAGCTTTGGATACTCAGACGGAGCTCAAACAAATAATAACTTCATCCTTGTCGACAGCAATCATTCAGTCGAGTTTGATGTTAAGTGCAAAGAGGTGTTTATCTCGGCAGTAAATAGTAGCGACTCTGCACACAGTGTCCAGGTTTATGCTGAGTTAACTAATATTCCTGCTTCTAGAATGTTTGATTTGGATGGAAGAAGTGGAGTGAATACATAATGAGTTCTTTTTATAACGTAGGGCTTCAAAATGTTGGATCGTATCAAGTCGCCGGCATACCTTTTGCTAGTCATCATGGCTCAAGTACATCCGGAGAGGTTGTTTACTTTGAATTTCCAAATGTAAGCAAGAGTATCTATATGCACTTTGATGACAATGCTAGTGGCCATTCTATTGATTATGCATTCTGCGAGCCGAAACGAGCGATTGATTTTAGTTCAACTGATGAATATTTGACCTCAACGTTTTCTTCTGTAGATCAGTTTACTGTTTCCGCTTGGATAAAATTAGACGGAACAATAGCTAATTTAAGACTGATTCAAATGACTGGTGGTGTAGATTTTAGATTACAAACAACGGGGACTCCTAGATTAAGACTTATCGTGAATGGAATAACCGAAACAGACGGCACAACAACTCTTCTGGTGGGAGATTGGATTAATGTCACGGTAACTAGCAATGGTACTGCTAACAAGGTATATCTAAACGGTCAACTCTTGATAGAAAACGCAGGTGATGCGGCCGGTGGCTTTACTGGGTTAGATATCGGTGGCTCTGGTATTGTTGGCTATGACGGAATCTATGATGAATTAGCCCTGTTTTCAACCGCGCTCAATGACGCAGAAGTTTTAGAGCTTTATAATTCAGGAAAGACTCTTAAGACTACAGACCACTCAAGAGCATCAGATCTAGTCTCTCGTTGGGATTTCGAAGACAATAACTACAAAGCTTTCTATTCTACTCCCGATACAACATCTCTCATTTATGATAGAGTTTCTGGTAACAATCTTTCACTGACTAATGGTTCCAATCCGCTAACATTCGTCGATGGTCGTCTAATTGAAAACGCGCTCGATAGACACTCTCTCACAGAGACAGGTCACCAAGAGCTTACGTTGAACTGTAAAGCAAAGGGAATTCTAGCTAGATTCAACAACAACAATGATGAGTTGAGTGTTTTTGCCTCTCTCACAAATATTCCAGCATCTCGCATGTACGATCTGACCGGACCGGGAATCGATGAGTAATGGCAAGAGAATTTGGATGGGCATATGTAGCCGGATCTCAAGCATCCGGCCCTAAAGGTTCAATCCAGTTAGCTGGAGATGCAGTCGAACTTGACCATGATCCAAACCTCATATGGTCTGATGATGCAAACGCACTATTGGTATCTGGAAATATCGTCGCTCACAACTTCGAGATTCAAAACCAAACCAAAACAGTCTTTCATTTTGAAGTCTCGGGATCTTCAGTTTTTGGAGACACACCAGACGACCTTCATCAGTTCACAGGGTCCCTAAACGCATCAGGCAACATCACAGCTCACAACTATTACGGTTGGGGTGGAGACCTTGACGGCGTTCCAATCAACTATTACACAAATCAAGGTGATAACAGACTTGTAACATCTGTTAATGACGACACGGTAAACGCAGAGGAGAACCTCACATTTGATGGTGCGGTGCTGAATGTCATCGGAGACATCAACGCGATTGAAATCGATGCGTCTCAATTAAGTGGTACGATTGGTTTGTTTGACTCTGTAGATGTCGAAGACCTTGACGCAACAGTTTTCACAGATGGAACACTATCCATTCAAACTGGTTCTATTTCAAACGCATCTCACATTCAATCAATAACTCTCGAAGGATTGTTGACCTCTCCATCTCAAACCAACATCACAGAGGTTGGAACCCTTACGAGCCTAAACGTTGCGAACGATGCAACAATCAACGGAACTCTCTATGTTAAAAGCGCCGAGAACAAAGTTGGAGTAAATGTCTCTGACCCTCAAGCAACATCAGAGATTCTCTCTACATCAACGCAATTGCGTTTGACAAGCCAAAGAGAAATCTTTGGAATTCAAGATCTTGAATATACAGACCTCCACACAAATACAAACGGAGACTTCACAATAACTCCTTCGAGCAACCAAACGAATATCATTGGGAATGCAAATGTATCCGGAGATCTTGTAGTTCAAGGATCCTTCACAGCCAGAACCACAGACTTTAATGTATCTGCGGACACCCTGACTTTCGGAGACGAGTCGTCGGATACTATTGTGATGAATGCCCAGACGATCTCCGCACCAAACGATCTTGAGATAAACAATGTTCTTTTTGTCTCTGCATCAACAGTTGGGGTTGGTGGCTATGCAACATCTAAATTTGGTGTAACATCTACATCAAATCAATTGCAGCTTGGAAATGGATCTCAAAACCTATCTGTGAGCGTCACAAATGGCTCCACAAGCATTTCCACAAACAATTCGACCTTAGACATAGGTAACAACACAAACGTTCTTGGAGAGCTTATTGTGGGCTCCAATGAAGATATCGTTCTAGACAATGTCGGACAGATTTCTTCATCGGTCTCTGTCTCCTCGCATGCAGGGTACTTCACAAACCTTACATCTAGCGCTATCACAAATGGCAATGTATCGATAACAAATGATAACATAACCCTACCAACTCTTGACGCAACAACAGTAAATTCCACAAATCTTGGAGGTACGCTTAGCACTGCGGCTCAGCCGAATGTAACAAGTTTGGGAACGCTAACTTCGCTTAATGTTGCAAATGCAGCAAACATCGGAGGACCTCTTGCGATCAACAAGTCATCCCCATCCAAAATGGTCGAGATCAAAGACAACACCGATTCTCAATTAAGACTCACAAATACTGAGGCCGTATTCGGAATCAGTGATTATGAATATGTAGACTTGAAAGCCAATAGCACAGGCGACCTTGAGATATTGCCGAGATCAGGAAAAGTAATCATTCCTCAACTTAACTTAACCAACGTGCAACAAGGCTCGTCCAGCAACTTTTTATCTATAGACTCTAACGGGAATGTAATACTATCTCCAGCCGTACAGTCAGGAATCGAAGTTAGGAACAGGACAGTAGTCAATGCAGATTATACCGTGACATCAAACGACTATTTTGTAGGTATACAAACAGCTCAAAATTTAACAATAACACTGCCTGATGCATCAACTCTATTCGACGGACAGATTTTCGTAATTAAAGATGAACTGGAGAATGCCGATCAGTTTACGATTACCATTGTTGCAGCCCCAAACCAACTAGTTGAAAATCAAACAACCCTAACCTTTGCCTCTCCTGGTTCATCTATTAACATTTATTGCGACGGTCAATCAAAATTCTTCATTATGTAAAATCTCTAATCTTCCCATGTTTGCGAGATCATAGAGATTTTTTATTTTTTTTTGATGTTTAAGAACGGCATCTATGAACTAGGTGAAATAAAATTTCTTTTTACTTTTGGCTAGGGTAGTTATGTGTAACTCAAGGCCTCGTGCTATTGAGTTTTATAATCATTATTGGAGGAAATAATAATGGGTAAATTTTATACAGGACTTCATATCCTAGACTCTCAGGTTACTGGGTTTGATATGTCCGGAATGACGGAAGGTGATCTCACCCTCCCAACTGGCGCCGTTAAAAACATTTCAGAAATTTCTGATGCTGTTAAAGTTGGCGTTGCTAACCCAGCACTTGCTGGTGGAGACAAACTTGTTCAAGAAAAACACTTAAAAGATCTTGAAGCTGCTCTCCAAGGTCAAATTAACACTGTTGATGGTAAAGTTGACGCTGAAGTTCTTCGCGCCACTGCCGCCGAAGGTGTTCTTCAAGGAAATATTGATGCTGAGGTTGCTCGTGCAACAGCCGAAGAACTTCGCATCGAAGGTAAGCATGATGCTTATGTTACTTCTAATGACGCTGCTTTAGCTTCTGAAGCTGCGACACGTCTTGCTAACGACAATACTCTTCAAGGCAACATCGATGCTTTGTCTGGTGCTGTTGAAGCTGACTTCGCAACTATGGAGTCTGACTTTGTAGCTGCTTTGGGCGCTGAAGAGTCTGCTCGCATCGCTGCTGATGCTGGTCTTTCTGGCGAGATAGCAGCTGAGCGTGGTCGTTTAGATGCTATCTTGTCTGGTTCTGCTGTAGACATGGATCAATTGGTCGAAATTGTTGGTGCTTACGAAATGGCTGATACTAGCATCATTGCTTCTATCACTACATTGCAAGGAGATCTTGCTACTGAGATCGCTGACCGTACGGCTGACGTTGATGCTGAAGAGTCTCGTGCTCTTGCTGCAGAAGCTGTTCTTCAAGCAAACATCGGTAACGAAGCTGCTGCTCGTGCTGCTGCAGATACTTCTGCAACTAACGATCGTGCTGCTATCCGTTCTGAGTTCGCTGCTGCTGATTTGATCGAACAAAATGCACGCATCGCTGCTGATGGCGTTCTTCAAGGAAACATTGATGCTGAAGCTGCAACTCGTTTGGCTGAAGATCAAGCAATCGCTGCTAATTTGGCTCAAGAACTTATTGACCGTGCTGCTGGTGATGCTCAAACTTTAGTAGACGCTAAGGCTTATACTGACGTTCGTGAAGCTGCTGAAGCTTTGGCTCGTTCAAATGCAGACACAGCTCTTCAAAGCAACATTGATGCTGAAGAAGCTCAACGTATTGCTGATGATCTTGTTCTTCAAGGTAACATCGATTCATTATCTTCATCTGCTCTTGCAGCAAGAACAGGAATGGAAACATTCTTTGCTGGTGAGATCGGACGTGTTGAAAGCGAATCTGATGCTGCTGAAGCTACTTTGACTGCAAACTTGGCATCTGAGGTTTCTCGTGCTACTGCAGCTGAAGGTGTTCTTCAAGGTAACATCGATGCATTGTCTTCATCTGCTCTGACTGCTCGCACAGGAATGGAAACATTCTTCGCTGGTGAAATCGCTGCATTGCAATCTGACGTTGACGGAAACGAAGCTGATGCTGACGCTGCTATCGCAGTTGTTGCTGCTGATCTTGCATCTTATGAAGTATCTAACGATGCTGCATTGGCTCAAGAAATTCAAGACCGAATGGCCTCAGTAACTTTTGAAGAAAATGCACGTATCGCTGGCGATGCTGGCCTTCAAGCACAGATCAACGACATCATGTCTAATACTGATCCAGCTGCTTTGGATTCATTGACTGAAATCGTTGCTGCATTCCAAGCTGAAGATGTAAACTTGAACGGCGCTATCACTACTTTGGCTGCTACTCATACTTCAGAAATGAATGCTTTGTCTGGCGCTGTAGAAGCTGATTTTGCTGCAATGGAAACTGCTTACATTGCTGCTGACGCTGTTGTAACTTCTGCGTTCCAAGCTGCTGATGCAGTTTTGACTGCTGGTTTAGCTCAAGAACTTCTTGACCGTGATGCTGCAGATGTAGTCCTTCAAGACAATATCGATGATGCAGATGCTCGTGCATTGGCTGCTGAAGCTATTTTGGCTGCTTCTATCACTTCTGAAGAAGCTGCGAGAATTGCTGGAGATAACACTCTTCAAGGTAACATTAATACTTTGTCTGGTGCTGTAGCTGCTGATTTTGCTTCTATGGAATCTGATTTCTTGGCTGAAATCGTTCGTGTTGAAACTGAGTCTGATGCTGCTGAAGCTACTTTGACTGCTAACTTGGCTGCTGAAGTTGCTCGCGCACAAGGCGAGGAATTACGCATCGAAGGTAAGTTCGACAATCACTTTGACGGTTTCGTTAAGGTTGCTTACTTGACTGAATCATCTGTTGCAATGGGTGCTGCTACTCATTACATCGTTAATGCTTCTTCTGCTAAGTCTTTCACAGTTCCAACTATGACTGAAGAATACTTCTTCATGGTTAAGGTTGCTGAAGGTTCTTCTTCTGTAACTTTCAACGCTGGAACTGGTGAGTCTATCGACGGCGAGTTGGACAATTCTATCACTCTTCATGGCGGTGCATCTGTTATGTTCGTTAAGAAAGGTGGAGTTATGTACTTGTTCTAATCTTCTGATTAGCCTGTTCATAATGCCTTAGAGGTATTAACCTTGGGCCTCAGAGGAAACTTTGAGGCCCTTTTTTTATTAAGACACATTTCTATGGAGGATTTAGAATGTCTATAACAAAATACACTGCTGGTGTTTCAGCACCAGACGGAGGATCCGAAGGGGTTTCTCCAGAAGCAAACCACAACACTATGATCTGCATCGGCTTTGCTGAGATCGAAGTTTATGGTAAAAATGCTGGTTCATGGGAACTAGTTGGAACTACAACATCTGACGATAAAGTTGTATTTGTTCCTTTCACAACCTATTCAGAGGTTTTTTTCAAATCTAATTCGGGATATGAAGAACTTGTACGTGGAGTTTTCATGGAAGATTCTTTAATAAAGGCTCCTGCGCCCACACCCACTACTGTTTCTGAAATTGGAGATATGCCTGCATTCACTTCTAGTGATGCCGGAAAGGTACTATCAGTTGATGCTGGTGGAAACCTTGTTTGGATCGCAAGATAACGGAGGATAATCTTATGAAAAAGCAAAAATTTATGAACCTGAGTGCTTTTACATCAGATCCTGAACTTGGAAATTCTTTCTCTGCGCCTGCTACTCACGATGGTGAAGTATCAGTTGTTTTCAGAGGCAAAGACATTTCTATTCATGGATGGGATGGCTCGGCTTGGACGACCATTTATACGTGGAATGGCTTAGACAAGCAATTCACATTCAACAACACTTATCAAAATTACTTCTTGAAGTCCTTAACTGGCTCTCAAGAGACAATGGGGGTTTCATTTTTCTCAACTTCTCGCTATCAAGGATCCACTCCTTCATTGGCTGGGATTGATAGAGATGTTAAGTTCCATGATGTTGATGAGGTTCCAATTTACACAGCTAGTGATGAAAACAAGATGCTTACAGTCATGTCTGATGGCTCCCTGTCGTGGTTATTGGCAAACGAGTCTTTCAC
>UEXM01001725.1_pt1 | contig 17314 bp, 25 predicted proteins | sample 1796661 | NCBI WGS metagenome assembly UEXM01 (sample SAMEA4772469, study PRJEB27181) | metagenome | reverse complement strand
GTGTAGCAGCTTGCTCCGTCGCTGGTGGCGGTGGTGTAGCAGCTTGCTCCGTCGCTGGTGGCGGTGGTGTAGCAGCTTGCTCCGTCGCTGGTGGCGGTGGTGTAGCAGCTTGCTCCGTCGCTGGTGGTAAACGTTGTTCAGCTAAGCACGCGGCGATATATTCGTTCCACTTGGCCACTTCCATATCTTTAGGGCGTCGACGGTTTTTCCACGCTCCGTTGTTGGTCTTCGATTTAGTTTCGGAATGGATGCGTTCATCCCATTTAGTACCAAATTTGTCGACGTTAGATTCTAACTTAACATTTGGGCCAGCTTTGGTCGCGTCATATTGCTTGCAAAACTCCTCATGTTGATCTTCTGTAATTTCTTCACATTGGCCATCTGTCAAAAGCTTGTCGATTTCTTCGCGCGTTGTAACGGCACCTGTAGTATCCGATTCGTGATGCACCCAAAAGAACGGGCCGTTGTTAACAGTCGCGGCGAGCGCGTCATCGTTTACAGTCGTATCAAGTTGTTCAACAGGTTCAACGGTTTTATCATTTCGATTTAATAACACTCTATCCGCTTCTTTTTTGTATTCAACACTGTTACCACCGCTTGTGATGATTGTATCTAGCGCCCCGTTATCTTCCCCAAGCGCTACAAGTGCTTGACCAAAACGATATTGGGCTTGACCGTTATCTGACGGTATTTCGAGTTTAATTGTCATTCTATTTTCCTTTGATTGATTGTTGACGACCTCGACATATTGCTATATATTGACGTACCTGTCAACAGAAAAAGAGAATAAATTTTATGGATATGTTAGTTATCGGTGGTACACGTAACGGGACAACGATTCACATAAACACTATACCGTTACACGGTAAAATAATTACTTTGGAGTCCCGACGCGAGGATTACACCGAGTGCGCAGGTTTTGTTAATGATGAGCCACCACTATATAAACACCTCGAGTGTGAAAATTACGTCATTCAAAAAGTAGCGGTCTACCCCGATTCACATGTGTGGGAACTCCATTTAGAAACTCCAAATTGGGAATATATTGACAGGTGCAGGGTGGATGTTCTTGCTGCAATGTTTAGACTAGCTCCTAAATACTCGAAAATTTACGGGGTATCATAATGGAAGGACTAATAAACCAATATATATTGGCGACTCGTGGTGATGTGAATTATTACCAAGAATCGGGTAACGATTTCCCGACGGAGGGAAAATCAACTGTGAGCGGGACGATTATTAATAATGAGCAGCACTATATGGTTAATCTTGAGTTTCATCATGAAGTAATCACCATATCTAACTCAGAGTTACTAGCGTTCATGTGGTCACGTATAAATGGTAAATAATATCGTAAAACTTAGACCGTACCAGTCGAAACTTACCGACGGTGTTATTGCCGATTGGGATGCGGGTTATCGTAACGTTCTCGGTGTAATGCCGACCGGTGCGGGTAAAACGGTTTGCTTGTCTTACCTTGTGCAAGTTAATAAAGGTGGTTCGATTGTTATTGCGCATCGCCAAGAACTTGTAGAGCAAATATCAATCGCGCTTGCTCGTAACGGTGTTGTACATCGCATACTTGGCCCAACCAGCGTTATTAAATCGGTAGTCGCCCGTCACATGTCGGAACTCGGTAAATCGTTTTACGAACCGTCAGCACGTTGCGCCGTGGCTGGTGTTGATACAATCATGGCACGTAACGGCACGGGTGTCGACGGTGATACGTACGTGCAAACTCGACCAGACGGCACACTGTGGGAATATGGGCCACGACGTAACGGTTATTGGGGTGAACCACGACAAATCGAACATGCACCGCTTGGTGTTCTTAAGGGTAAAACGATACCTAAAGACATGAAAGACGAGTTGCGTCGTTACGCGCCTACTGTTTCACTATGGATAGTCGACGAGGCTCACCATTGTGCGGCGCCGGGCAGTAAGCGTAACAAGTGGATGAAAGCAACCGATTTATTTATCAATGCGAGGGGACTTGGTGTTACAGCCACGCCTTGTCGTAGTGACGATGCGGGGCTTGGTCGACATCATGACGGCGTGTTCGACTCGATGGTTGAAGGCCCCAAAATGCGTTTTCTTATCGATAACGGTTACTTGACGGAATACCGTATATTCGCGCCGCCGTCCGATATTGGTACACACATGGAAGATGTGTCAATTAGTCGCACAACTGGTGATTATAACGTAAATCAAGTGCGTGATGCGATTGAACATTCGTCGCTCGTTGTAAGTGATGACAAGTCGAAAATCACGGGTGATGTTGTTAAATTCTATCTCAAGAAATTTAACGGTAAATTATCCGTGGTATTTGTACCAAGTGTATCGACCGCTAAGATATTAGAACAACAATTTATCGATAGTGGTGTACCAGCCAAAACACTTGATGGCACAACACCTGGCGCTATCCGAACGTCATCTATACGTAAGTTCGCTAAGCGCGAGTTACAAGTGTTAGTTAACGTGGCGCTGTTTGATGAGGGTTTCGACTTACCAGCGATTGAAGTCGTACAAGACGCTTATCCGACACAATCTTACGGTTTGTTTAGTCAGCGCTTCGGGCGGATGCTTCGGTTGATGGACGGTAAAAAATACGGTATCTATTCAGATCATGCAGGTAACGTTAAACGTCACGGTCTACCCGATTCGCCGCGTAACTGGACGCTGGATCGACGAGAAAAACGCGGTAAAGGTGACGACGATGTGACACCAACTAGAACGTGTATGAATGAAGAGTGTTTTATGGTGTACGAGCGATATTTAAAAGAGTGTCCGGGTTGTGGTACTAGAATACCCGAACCACTGCCGGCGGATAGATCGGACATCGAAATAATCGACGGTGACTTAATGGAGCTTGACGCCGAAACGCTCGCTAAAATGCGCGGCGATGTTATACCGATGGGTGATGATGCACTACAAACGGCAACGAGTGAATATCGTGCGGGGTTACACCCTAACGTTAATCAGTATCACGCCTTGTCACACGTTAAACGTTTTGCGTCGAAAATGGAAACAAATCAGTCGTCACAGTTTGCTTTGCGTGGCGTAATGGCAGAGTGGGCGGGTTATCATCGCGCCGTCGGTCGACCAGACGACGAGATTTATCGCCGTTTTTATCTTAAGTTTAAAACTGACTGGTTAACCGCCATGTCGTTAGAAACTAACACCGCGATGGACTTATTAGAGCGCGTCGCGTGTAACATTGGGGAGGTTTAGATGATAACACTTAACGATTGGGCAGCGCGTCACGGTGTGTCGCGTGCTGCGCTTGATGAACTTCAAGCAATTATGACAAACCACAACACAGAGCCTAACAGTGTATTGCGTGGTTTGAGTGAGGCGGCTGTTCAAAATAACTTACGTTTAGAGGCGTCGCAGGTCGGCGCGCGATTATGGCGTAACAATGTCGGCGCTTGTGTCGATAAGAATGGGCGCTTAATTCGCTACGGGCTTGTTAACGATTCTAAAAAGCAAAATCAACTCATCAAGTCATCTGACCTCATCGGTATTAAGCCGGTGTTAATTACGCAAGGGATGGTTGGTTCTATTATCGGCCAATTTTTAGCTCGCGAGGTTAAAGCGGGCGATTGGTCGTACGGCGCAACACCTCGCGAAACGGCACAGCTCACGTTTTTAGAGCTCGTTACAGCGTTGGGTGGCGACGCGTGTTTCGCTAGTGGGGGCGGTACATTATGAGAGAATGGTGGTTAACTATTTATCATAACGCTGCGGTGTTACCCATGGGTCACAGTGTGCAGCTCGATTGTGATCCTACGCCGTGGTTGGGCGAACCTTGCGGTCGAACGGGTAGTTTAATCACTTATTACATTGACGATATCGTAATTGTTTTAAGCGATGGGAAGTTGACGACCCCGACATAGTGGTATATATTGACGCAACTGTCATCAAATTAATTTATAAAAGGGCTTTAAAATGACAACTGAAAAACGCGAACATAGAAAGAAGGGTGCACGCCGTGATGATTTATTGGCCGCATCAATCGCCATCGCACTTGAAACTGGATTCAATAGTTTAACGCGTGACGGTATTGCCGATCGCGCTGGTGTGTCAGCGGGACAAGTTAATCATACTTTCAATACGATGGTGCAATTGCGCCGCGCTGTAATGCGTGCCGCTGTGTCACGTGAACTACTCCCTATTGTCGCACAAGGTGTTGCGATGGGTGACAAGGTGGCATGTAACGCACCGGAAGAATTACAACAGCGAGCACTACAGTCACTCGTCAAGGGGTAGCTCATGAAGTCACTACCTAACGCCCTTGCAGCGTTAAAGGGCTTCGATCAGTTCGTCTTGTGGAAAGCTGTGGCGTCAAAAACTCGCGCCGGTAAATTCGACAAATTCCCCTGTAACATCGAGGGTAAAATATCCGATGCGCACGATCCGCAAATCTGGCTAGACAGCGAAACGGCTTGTGCTGGTGCCGAAATGTTGGGCGCTGAATACGGTGTCGGGTTTGTATTTACTGAAAACGATCCCTTTTTTTTTGTCGACATTGACGACGCTTACGACGGTATACAATGGTCACAAATGGCTAACGATTTATGCGCTCGTTTCGCTGGTGCAGCGATTGAAGTGTCGCATAGTGGTCGCGGGCTACATATATTTGGCCAATACTCGGGCGATGAGCCGCAGCACGGTTGTAAAAATATACCTTTATCGCTTGAATACTACACGTCAGGGCGGTTTGTTGCGATGACTGGTACAGGTATCACGGGCGACGCCTCAACGGTGTGTGACGATCAGCTAGTTAGTGTCACCAAGGATTATTTCCCATCAGCAACCGCCGAATTATCGTCCCAAGACTGGACCAATACACATCGCGAAGATTCCAATCCAATAAGTGACGATGCAAAGCTCATTGAAAAAGCACTTAAATCTAAGTCATCGATGAGCGTTTTTGATAATGTCGCGGGCGCTGCACCTAGAGCAACGTTTAAAGATTTATGGACGGGTGATGTTGAGGCGCTTAACGCTTCATATCCTGATGAAGTAAGAGAGTACGACGCATCTGGCGCTGACGCCGCACTCGCTCAACATTTATCATTTTGGACGGGTGGTAACTGTGAACGTATTGAGTCGTTGATGCGCAAATCGGCGCTTGTTCGTCGTAAATGGGATTATCACAAGTCCTATATGAATCGCACAATAACGGGCGCGGTGTCGCGTTCGAGTTCATTTTACAACGTTGGTGCACCGATTGAGCTAGTGGATAACTCAACCGTCGCAACGCCGAAAATCAAAGAAGGTTATCAACTTTTATCTGCCGATCAACAAATGGAACTGTTCAAAGATTGCGTGTACGTCGCCGAAATGAATAAGATATTTACACCGAATGGTGCGACGCTTAAATCTGAACAATTCAACGCGATGTATGGTGGTTATAATTTTATGATGGACGTTGAGGGCGATAAGACTACCAAAAAAGCGTGGGAGGCATTCACGGAGTCGCAATGCGTGGCGTTCCCTAAAGCTGACGCTTTTACATTTAGACCGCAGTCGCCGACCGGCTCAATCATCGAAAATAACAATTGGCGATATGTCAACACGTATGTACCGCTTGATATTGAGGTGATCGACGGCGATATAACACCGTTTGAAACTCACATTAGTAAAGTGCTGCCGGATGAGCGCGACCGTACAATACTGTTATCTTACATGGCTGCGTGTATCCAATATAAAGGCTATAAAATCCAATGGGCGCCACTATTACAGGGTGTCGTTGGTAACGGTAAAACGTTGTTCACTCGCTGCGTGGCGTATGCTATCGGTGAGCGTTATACGCATATGCCACCAGCACTAGAGATATCGGAGAAGTTTAACGCGTGGCTTTTCAATACGCTGTTTATTGGTGTTGAGGATATTTACGTTCCATCGAACAAACTTGAAATGATTGAAACGCTTAAGCCGATGATCACAAATAAACGTTTGGCGCGCCGGGCGATGAATACCGATCAGGCGATGCACGATATTTGTTGTAATTTTATGTTTAACTCTAATCATAAAGACGGTATCAAAGACGCCACTAAGGATCGACGTTATTGTGTATTCTTTAGTGCGCAGCAGGAAAAAATCGATTTAATACGTGACGGTATGACGGGCGATTATTTCTCAGAGCTGTACAACTGGCTTGATAATAATAAAGGGTATGCCAAGGTTGCTCACTTCTTAGAAAATTATGCAATACCTGACGAGTTTAACCCTACGATGAGTTGTCAAACAGCGCCCGATACGACTAGTACAGCTGAGGCGGCTAAAATATCAATGGGTAGTGTTGAACAAGAAATCATGGAGGCCATCGAGGAATCTAGAACAGGTTTCGCGGGTGGTTGGGTTTCATCGTTTGCGCTTGACAAGCTTATTGATAACCTTCGTAAGAGTAATCAAATACCGCGTAACAGACGCCGCGAGTTAATGAAATCTATAGGTTATGATTATCATCCAGGGCTTAAAGGTGGGCGCGTTAACAATGTGATAATGATTGATAATGGTAAACCTCGTTTGTATATCAAATCTGGCCACATTCATGCGAATTTAACGGGTGGCGCTGAGATTGCGAGATATTATAGTGCGGCGCAGGGCGATCCGTTAGCGAATATTGTTGACGAGGCCGCCAATACTTGATACTCTACTTAAAACGTCCCACAACGGGGCGTTAATTTTAACCAAAGGATATAAAAATCATGACACGTTTAAATCAAGAAATTCGCCGCCAAATCGTAAACAACGCTGTTAAAATCGCGGGTATTGATGAAGAAAAGGTAACGTTACGTACTCGCCGCGCCAAGCTCGCCGAAGATGTTAGAATTGAGGGGCTGGGCGGTGCTGAAAATGTCGAGAAAATTAGTAAAACCGCCGCGAAAATTGAAAAATTGCAAAACGACCAGTGTCTTAAAAAAGTTCGCCGAGGGGGATTCTACCTTGGTAGAGATTTCGAGATAGGCGTTAACCTCGGTGGTATGCGTGATGTGTTACTTTTTAACGGCGCTACTAGTTACGCTTCAGAAATTGATAATGTTATCCGCTCTCCAATTCCCGGTGATGTTGCGCTTGACGCTGAACATGCTCTAACTAAAGAATTTTTAGCGATTGAAGCGTTGACCGAGAGTGTCAAACAACGCGAAGAAGCGTTACGCGCTCAACTTAGTGCGAGCGTTGCGTCATTTAAAACGGTTGAAAAACTACTTAAAGAGTGGCCGGAAGCTAAAGACTTGTTGCCCGCAAAAATTGAGAAAATTACTAATTTACCAGCGATTCAAGTTAAAGATTTGAACGCGTTAATTGGACTACCGAAAGGTGATGACGATGAATAATTGCAAAGCTTATCGTGAAAACGATCAAATGGTGTGTGGTCAATGTGGTTTAGCGTGGAGTGTGGGCGATACAGATCGCCCCGCTTGTTCAACGGTTGAAACAGTTAAACCGTCAACAAGTAAACGTGTCAAAGGTCGCTTGCGCTCGTTACGTCGATTACATGGGCTGGGAGATAAATCATGAAGTATAATGATGAAATAGTTAACATGCTTCAAACTTGTGAGATTGATAAACTGTTCACGATTGAAGCAAGCGAAGCGGTTGTAAAAGCTCAATGGGCCGAATACGTTGGGCGTCATGATGGTCAAACATTAGAGTTATTAACCGAACGCATCGACGATAATCGATGTCACGTTATGGTTGTTGTTAACGATGATATTGAACTTGGTCGACGCCAAATATTGTTTTTATTACTGTTAAGTTTAATCTGTGGGGGATCTTTAATATGGCTGATCAATTAGACGATGCTGAACGCATTGTTAACGCCCAACGTGACGCGGCGCTAAGTAACCGCGTCAGATACGTTGGTGTAAGTGCCACGCGGTGTGAAGAGTGCGGTGAGAAAATACCAGAGGGACGCCGCAAAGCTGTCCCAGGTTGTAAGTTATGTGTGGAGTGTGCTGTATGATTATACCAGCCATATACCGTTACGTTGGGGCGGTACTTGTGGTTGGGGTGACGCTTTACGGTGCCTATCGCCATGGCGTGAGCGTAACGACCACTAAGCTCGAATTAGCTGCGGCGCTTGAACGTGACGCAGCGACTTTACGTGCCGTTAAACTATCTACGCGTATTAGCGCGCTTGAGACTGACTTACTTAGTGAGCAATCACGAGAAGTGCAAATACGCACCGTTGAACTAATCAAATATAGGACACAATACCGTGATAAAATTATTAAAGTTCCTCACATTGTTGAGTGTGTTAATGATAGCGGGTTGCTCGACGTCATCAACGCCAGTATGCCCACCGTTACAATTGAACAGACCAAGCAGCGACCTAATGATACCTCCTCCTTTAATGCCGCGCTATACGGACGCTCAGACAGCCGACACAATAGCACAGGAACAAGGACGTATCGCTACTGATACGCGAAACCGATTAATACGACTACAACTATGGGTGCGTGAAGTGCTTGGGGAGAGTGAGGAATGAGTTTATTCCAATGCGAAAACTGTGGATGTGTAGAAAATACAGCATGTGCGGACCAAGGGTTTACCCTTTCAGACTGTTACGATTGGTCGTATGACGAATCGTTGAAAGGTAAAAAAGTATGTCGGGCGTGTGGCCCAAAAAATCGCGAAGGCGGTGGTAAAATGACTTGTGATTTATGGGGAGATTATGGTGTTTGGCACAATGAGTTTGATCGTATTTTTCTTCCGTTGGGACAATTTAAAACTGCTAGTAACGGTAACCTAGAACACGTCGAAACGGGTTGTCAGGATTTTAGAAAGTACGCTTTAGAGTGTTCTGAGAACCCAAACGTATAACACTTATCACTGGTTACACCATTAAGCGCCGTTTGGCGCTTTTTTATTATCTCACACAAAGAAAAACCACCCGTTAAGGTGGTTTTCGTGCCTGTCAGGGTAAACTTGCCAATCAGGCCTTGTAGGAAAAGTTATAATGCAGAACTACCGGGGGCATGTAAACCGTTCATATCTTTTATATTGATACAATCTTCGACAGTTGTGCAGTTTGGTTGTGGCGGTGTAGGGCCGATAAATATAAAAGCAATCGCCCCTCTCGTTGTTTTAGGGTATTTTATGCGCCTTGAATGGTTGGTGAGTTCCACTTTTAGCGGCGGGACAATTCTATTTAGCTTCACCCTGCATGTGTGAATTATGCACTACCAAGCGTCATCGATGCACGGACAGGCTTCGGCGTATTGCGGATAAACATTGAGCGCGTTTTTAAATTGCTCTTCTGTTTCGCATGAGCTCAAAATTTCACCCCATTTACGTAGTACGTCATAGCTATTCATCATAACCTCCCTTCATATCTTTTATATTGAGGCCCCTGTGTGACCAACGCCGTAACTTCGTTGCCAGCTCATTAGCTTTAATGTGCGGCTTTTTATCTAGACCTAACTTGTAGCGCATGTTTTGCCATTGTCGGAGGGTGTAATACTGGAATTGAGAGCAATACTCGTTATCGATGTCGTCAGTGTAAAATTCAACCTTATCATTGCTTAATCTAATAAATCCGCAATCATCATGAAACCACTTATCAACATTAACAGTCAACCATTCAAGGTCGTTTTGTGGAATAAAGGTGAAATACTCATTAATTGACATTTCTTCTTGCGACATGCCATCAAACCAAACAAACCCGGATTCTATCGCGTTAATCGTCATTTCCTCGTTATATTCAGCGCTTAACCAAACTTGACCAACTTGCGGTTTAACGTTACTCACGTGGCATCCCCCATCATTCGATTAAGTTCTTTAGCTTTGCTGATGGCTTTGCGGCGTGAGTAAGTGATGAATCTTGCGTTATCGTTGCTTTCTACGCCACCGTTAAACCTGATAATGCTGGCAACAGTAGAATAGGCGCATACAAAAACGTTGTTTAATATTCTAACCTTTCTTACTGACCGATCGGCACTAACAAGATGAACCGTCTGCCCCTGCCTGATTGATTTTGCTGTTAGCTTTTTAGTCATCATAACCCCCGTTAATTTCTATTACGCAGTCGATGAGGGTTTGTGGTATCTCATCTTTGGTACACACCGTGTGGTAAATTTGATTGATTTCTTTCCACTCGATTCCGTAGCTGTCGTCACTATAATTAAACAAGCTCAAACCATTATCAACCATCAAATCCCACAATAGCGCCTTGTCTTGTTCTGGATTGAATTCGCCAACGGGGATAATCGAGTGAAGACCATCACTATCCATATGTAATAACCTTTCGTCACGCTCTTCAAGGTCGGTAATACCCAATATCTCGGCCAATCTCTTAGCGCGTTTAATTTGTGTCGGTGTCATGATTATTTCCCTCTTAGGCAGTTTATACAATTGTTAGTGGAGACATAGCGCCACCCGGTATGGTTGTTTTTACAAGGTTTGCCGGTACGATACACTTTAAACCCGTACTCGATAGATTCTTGGCGTGATATCACCATGTCTGGTTCATTACGCATCATGGCGCTGTCTGGTGTTTCTCGTCGATCCGTATCGCCAGTGTTACCAGTACAACCTCTACATTGACCATTGTCGACGCGCTTTTGTGCAATCTGATCGCATCGTGGGCAAATCGTATCGGGCGTATACCAGCGCTCACCGTCCATTATCGCTTGTTGTCTTGCGGTTGGTTTTGCCTTATCCTTAATACAACCTAGACATTTACCGTATCGTTTGGCGCCGACATGGCCGGCAGCTGCACATGGTTCAGGTGTAACACTATGGCCCGATTCAGCGTTAATGACGTTCGACAACTCAGTCATTTCGTCCCATTGCTCGGGCGTTATGATTAACGGTGTCGCTTTAGCTTCTGGTTGCGAATAATGCGTGCCGTCTTCATCTGTCCACACGGGATTATAACCATTATGAAAGTTGTAAAAAGTGACGGCATCTTTACGGCAACAGTATTTACATTTGCTATTTTTAACGTATTTTATCGAATAATTACATGACGGGCATTTCTCACCGTCATTGTAGAGCTTCGATTTATACTCTATCGCTTCGTCAAGCGTCGTTGGGTATTTACTTGGTTGACCGTCGTCGAAGTAGAAAAGCATACTATTTCCTCATTATTTTAAACAAGTTTAGTATATATCAGTATGTTTCGGATGACAATCAACCCCGCAATTTATAGTTGGGGTGGTGATGGGGTGGCTTGAAACCCTTGCTGTGTCTGGTTTACCTCAAAAGTGGTAATTACCCTCTATTTTTAAACTCCTTTTCTACAGTATCGTTGTTTAACATATAATGTATGTATGCTTATACATATTATCTTCTATATCCTCTTATTCTCTATACTCTCAACTCTTATCTTATAGGGGTATAGGGGTATAGTATAGTAAATAGAGGTAAATCAAGGATTTACGATACCTCAAAATTTTACCCTGCATTACGTTGTTCGGGGTTATGTGACAATACGGCTCAATTGTGACATTATGGGACGGTATTTTAAGGGGCTAATGCAATGAATGTGACAATAGGTAATCGGAACGTAATCCTAACGGATGAACAGTTAACGCTATACGATGAAATGAGTAAATTACAACGAGGCGTTGCGCTCGCATCGCTTGGTGGGGCTGACTTAGGTAGCGCTCATCGTATCGGCGGGGGGAAGAGTAAGAGCGAGAAGAATCGCCCGACGCTCGCCCATGAGATCCTTAGCAAACCTAAAGTTGTGGAATTCATGGATACGTTCAAGGTCGATCCCGCCCCCGACATCGCCCATGTAGTGGTGAGTCGCGACCAAATGTTAGTCGACTTATCCGTCATCGCTAACGCTACGATTTATGATGTCGGTGATTTTAGCAACGTTGGTCGGGAACTTATGGACATCAACACCGGCGAAATGGTCCCCGACCAATCAATCCTAACGGTTAAACATTTGGACGATATTAAACCGGAACACCGAGGACTCATTAAATCCGTTAAACAGGGTAAACACGGTATAGAGCTTGTCCTACACGACGCCATGGTGGCACGTAAGCAGATAAGCGACATGTGCGGTTACAATGCCCCAACGAAGCAAGAAATTACGGGCGCTAACGGTGGGCCAATCAAAATGGCAAACCTAGATGATGATCAATTGTCAGATGAGCTTGCTCGACTAGGGCTTGATGTCGATGGACTATAACGCTGCGATAAGTCGCGTTTATCATTCCAACTTACCAAACGTTAAGAAACTGGAACTTATCGACGAGTTACGAGTGCGTCAGGCTCGCGTCGATTTCTACGCGTTTAGGCGTTACATGCACCCGAAAAACAAGGACGGCTGGTTCCAGCGTGACGTTGCTCAACAGTTACAATTGTTCTATGACGATTTAGTTGAGGGTAAGCGCCCCACCCTGGTAATCGAAGCGCCACCGCAACACGGTAAATCCGTACAGATTGTTGATTTCATAGCGTGGCTAACCGGTAAAATTCCCGACAATAAAACAATCTACACGTCGTTTAGTGACCGTCTTGGTGTCAGGGCTAACCTGTCACTGCAACGCATGTACAATTCGACCGCATATCAAAAAGTATTCCCGGACATCATAATACCCGGTAAACGCGCAAAAGCGATTAACGGCGAAAACTCAGTACGCCTTAAAAACCGCGAAATTATCGAGAACGTTGGTCACGAGGGTTCGTTTCGTAACACCACGGTGCAAGGTTCTATCACGGGCGAATCGCTCGATCTCGGCGTCATAGACGACCCAATTCGAGGGCGTAAAGACGCGAATAGTGTTACGGTGCGTAACAGTGTTTGGGACTGGTTCACAGATGATTTCTTCACACGTTTTAGTGAGCACGCAGGATTACTATGTATCTTAACGCGCTGGCACGTTGACGATCCTATCGGGCGCCTTATCGATAAAAACCCCTCGATAAAAGTGTGCAAATATCCCGCGCTAGCCACCAGCGACGCCAAGCTGATGAACCGTGACCCGCGTGAAACTGGTAGCGACGAGGCGCTATTTCCCGAACATAAATCGAAAGAATTTCTATTATCGCGCAAAGAAATTATGCCCGCGAATAACTGGACGGCGTTGTATCAACAATCACCATATATCGCTGGTGGCGGGATCATCAAGGGCGATTATTTCGGGCGGTACGGTACACTGCCAATCATGAAATACCGCGCGATGTTCGGTGATACAGCGTTCAAGAAAAAAGAATCTAACGATTACCAGGTTGCGACGTGTTGGGGCCTTGGTAAGGACGGTTATCTTTACGCTATTGACGTATTACGTGACAAGTTTGAAGCCGATGAACTCGAAAAACGTTTCCCCGACTTCTGGCATAAACACCGAAGCGCCGACACGGGGCGTTTGCGATATTTCGGTATTGAAGACAAGGCCAGCGGGACCGAGTTAATACAGCGTATGAAAAAACGCATTAGGCCAGCGATACCAGTCAAAGCAATACCGCGTAACATTGATAAATACACAAGGGTGTCAGATGTGTTAGGATATATCGAAGCGGGTTATGTTAAACTACCTGAAAACGCGCCTTGGGTTCATGAGTTTATCAAAGAGTGTGAGGCGTTTACGGCAGATGATGCGCACGACAACGACGATCAGATAGATACGATGTGTGACGCTATTTCAAGCATGTTACACAACGGTAAACCAAATATCGAGGATACATTGTGACAATATTCGGATTCTTAACGTTATCAGGCGCCGCGCTAATCGGTATAGCGCTTTACAAGTGTTTTAAAGTGTTTCTCGCCGCTTGTTACTGGGCCGGACATGACTCCATGTTTGTAGCGACTCACTTTAAACAAGGCGTTACGTTTTGGCAAAAATGTAAAGCCGTGGCACACATGTTCTTTTTCACGTTCGGGCGCACCATTCGCGACAGACTTAACGGTTTTTACAGGGCGGCATAATGAGTATATTTTGCAAATTGTTTGGACATAAAATGTATTTCGATTCGTCGGATATCGCCGGGCCGTTAACGTGCAAGAGGTGTAACCACACGGTCAAAGATTTGAAGGTCTCACCAATGCCGGAATGCAAACCACCACGAACACCTTGTGAAACTTGCGGGAAATAATAATGACACACAATCAAGACGGGTTACAAAACGTTATAAGCGGGCTGGGTACGGGTAAATCGAAACGTACTCATAACACTTGGGTTTATGACTTATTGCAGAACTTCCAAGAGCTTGACGCGGCGTACCAGTCGAATTGGATAGCACGTAAAATATGTGACGTCCCCGCAGAAGATGCTATACGCGAATGGCGCCGTATCAATAGCGAAGAAGCCGAACAAATTGCAGAGATTGAACAAGAGTTATTGTTACCTAACGCTGTACAAGAAGCGACACAATGGGCGAGGTTGTACGGTGGTGCGGTTATCCTCATGATCACCGGGCAAGACTTAACACGACCGCTCGACGTCAATCGTGTCAGGCGCGGCGACTTGAAACAGCTTTTAGTATTCGACCGCTGGGACGCTCGAGCACAAACGATTAATACGTGGGACGTGCTGGCCAGCAATTATCTAAAACCTGAATTCTATACGATTCGCGGCGGTTCGATGAATATTCATCACTCGCACTTTGCGCGATTTGAAGGGACGAAACTCCCGCGACGTTTTCAAGAACAAACACAAGGTTGGGGTGATTCGGAGTTGCGTAAGTGTATCGAAGAGATATCGGACGTAATTAGCGCCAAGGGTGGTATTGCTGAGTTGATGCAAGAAGCCAATATCGATGTGATTAGCCGCGAAGGGCTTAACGACGAATTATCGTCCGACCAAGACAACGCCATAATTAAACGTTACGAAATGTTCTCCCAAATGAAAAGTATTTTCAACATGGCACTTCTTGACGGTGAAGAGAAGTTAGACCGCCAAACGCTAAACTTGTCGGGTGTTGCGAACGTTATTGAAGAATTACGTGTATTCGTCGCTGGTTGTGCGAATATGCCACTAACTAAGATTTTCGGCACGAGCGCTAAGGGAATGAACGCTACAGGTGAGGGAGATCAAACAGATTACAACAATACAATTCGCGGGCTACAAACTAATAAAATCGCACCGGGTTTACGCGTCATTGATGAAGTGTTAGTGCGCTCGGCGACCGGTACGTTTCCCGATAGTTTCGATTATCAGTGGAACCCTCTAAGTACTCCAGACGTGTTAGAGACTGCACAGGCAGAACAGTTACGAGCGCAGAAGCACCAACTGTATTTAACTAACAGTATCGTTACGCGCTCACAAGTGCAGCGTGAGTTACAAGCCGGTGAAGAATATCAGTTCAAAGACGAAGATATCGAAGCGTTGGAAAACTTGGAAGATCCTAACATGTTTGACGAACCACCCACACCGATAACAGGGGAGCCCGTTGAGGATTTCGCCGATAGTTACACTCGCTTGATTGACAAAGGTGTAACGCACGACGAAGCGATGAGTTTACTCGAATTTTAAGAATTCTACGGCGCGGATGCACTTGTGATTCGCGCCGTATTTCTGCTCGACCGCTGCGATAAATTCTTCTTGTGTACCGAAAAAGCAGCCAGCTTGACAATAGTAACCGTCCTCAGTATCCCACAAATATAAAGTGCGGTTGTACTCACCGAGTCCCGACATTGAGCGCATTTTGAAGCCCTTTAATATGTGCTCACATACTTTACACCACTTCCCAAACGAACAACGCTCCCCAAACGAACACCACTTCCCAAACGAACAACTCTCCCTAAACGAACACCACTTCCCAAACGAACACCACTTCCCAAACGAACAATGCTCCCCAAACGAACAACTCTCCCCAAACGAACAGCGCTCCCCAAACGAACAGCGCTCCCTAAACGAACAGTTTGCTGGGAAATTTTTAATGTCGGTATAATCGCCAGTTGGGCATTGAATGCGACCACAGATAGTCTCAAAGTTCTTAAAATCTTCTAATGTATATTTTTTCATGATGTTACCTTTTGTTTAGTTTTGACAATAGCGTCAATATATATCAACTGTTACGTACCGTCAACAAATGTTATGATTTAATTTTAAAAGGGTTTTGATGTAACTATGACAACCAGTAAAGATTTATTAGCTCAACAATTAAATCAAATAACCGAACGTCGGAAACTTAAACCTGTTGAGCCGGCGTTACAACTAGGCATATCGTATAACTCCGATTTACAACGTATCGTACGTGAGATACAAAAAGACGTTAACAAGTCAATAGTGCCGTTGGTGCGCTCGTTAGAACCTCAATACTCAAACGACAGCGCAACGGTCGTTACGCGCGATCAGTGGGGTGAGATATTGGCTGGCGCGTTAGACGCGCTTAAAGCTCGTTGGAACACGTCAGAATTTAGAGCGCGGGCCAATCGTTTAGCGTCAGGTTTTGTTCGTACAGCTAACCAAGTAAACGAACAACGCACCGACCTAGGTATCGACATATTTACAGGCTCGACCGAACTCAACAATTATGTTCAAGCGTCGATATTCGACAATGCTAGGTTAATACGCTCGATACCCGACCAGTATTTAACGCAAGTCGAATCTATTGTGATGACTAACGTTCGCGCCGGTGGTCGACCCGCTGCGATTACTAAACAATTAACTAAACAATTTGGTATCACTGAGAATCGAGCCAAACTTATAGCGCGCGACCAAACGTCAAAGCTTAACGGTGATTTGACTAAGATGCGCCAACAGTCGGCAGGGTTTGAGTATTTCCAATGGGTAGATTCAGACGACCAACGCGTACGTGACCGTCACGCCGATATAGCGGATAAAGTCACTGCGTACGGTAAAGGGATCTACAGGTGGGACAATCCACCACTTAGTTCGACCGGGACACCGATTATTCCCGGACAAGATTATCAGTGTCGATGTATAGCGCGACCAGTGTCACAACAAGAAGTAGACGCGAACCAAGCGGCGGGACGCGTCGTCAAGGGTGTTTTACGTTAAAGCAGTTTTAAAATCTCGTCGGCAGCGTCCTCGCTCGTTCTAGCGCGTATCAACTGTAACACTTTGTCGCGCTTGCTCGGCTCGGGGCGCTTTAAATGTCCCAACTGGTGAGTTTCAAGACCATACCCATATTTAAAACACGTGGCGTATGGGGTATCACCATTGTAACGCTTGTTCTCTGTTTAACATTTTCTTGATTCCTTACAATTAAAACGATTTTAAAAATTCTACGGCGCGACAATAAGCATGATTCGCGCCGTATTTCTGCTCGACCGCTGCGATAAATTCTTCTTGTGTACCGAAAAAGCAGCCAGCTTGACAATAGTAACCGTCCTCAGTATCCCACAAATATAAAGTGCGGTTGTACTCACCGA
>UEXM01001724.1_pt1 | contig 17316 bp, 15 predicted proteins | sample 1796661 | NCBI WGS metagenome assembly UEXM01 (sample SAMEA4772469, study PRJEB27181) | metagenome | reverse complement strand
GTGGGAGTAATATTTAGTAAAACTGCCCACGGCTGTTCATGAGAGTACCCGCGTAACACGTTGTTTTTTCTCTTTGTATAAGGCTTGATGGCGTCATGGGAACGGCAATCGATGGACAACTCACCGAAGACCACCGCCGGCTGATTGATAGCTGGCTGGATCAGCAGTGGCTGGAAAAAGGACTCAGTGAGCATAGTCTGTCCAATTATCGCCGCGACCTCAGCCAGTTGGCTCGCTGGTTGCAGGGTCAGCAGGCAGGCTTACTCGGCTGCGAGCGTTATCTGCTGCTGGAGTTTTTGGCTGACCGACACCAACAGGGCCTCAGCGCCCGCTCAGTGGCTCGCCAGTTGTCTGCAGTGAAAAGCTTTTACCGTTGGCTTAAGCGAGAGGGGCGTATTAATGAAGATCCTGCCCTGCTGATTGAGCGTCCCAAACTGGGCCGGCCGTTACCGAAAACGCTGAGCGAAGCGGAGGTGGAGGCGCTGTTGGCAGCGCCAGACCTGTCCACGCCCTTGGGGTTGCGCGACCGGGCCATGCTGGAGGTGTTGTATGCCACCGGTTTGCGGGTCACTGAATTGGTGACGTTGACGCAAAGCCAGGTAAACCCGCGCCAAGGCGTGATTCGAGTGATCGGCAAGGGCGATAAGGAACGCTTGGTGCCGTTGGGTGAAGAGTCGTTGCACTGGCTGGAGCGTTATCTGCGTGAAGGACGGGCGTTGCTGATGGGGAGTAATGCAACGGCCGGCAACCAAGAGTTACTGTTCCCCAGCCGCCGTGGGACTTGTATGACCCGACAGACATTCTGGTATCGAATCAAACAGTTGGCAAAGATCGCAGGGGTGCAAAAAAAGCTTTCTCCCCATACACTGCGCCATGCCTTTGCCACGCATCTGTTGAATCACGGTGCGGATTTGCGAGTGGTGCAACTGTTGTTGGGCCATTCGGACTTGTCGACCACGCAGATTTATACCCATGTGGCGCAGCAGCGGTTACAAGACGTTTACCAAAAACATCATCCCCGATCAGGAACCTGAGCCTGTTGGCAGGTTCTCACAGGTAAGAGAAGGAGTACGACACAATGAAAAAAGGTTTGCTATTTGTATTGTTGGGGCTGATGACCGCCTGTGGAGCCAGTTCTGAAAGTACCAAAGAGAATACCGAAATCGATGGCGATCAAGCCAAAGCGGCGTTCGAGAAAGCTTTTGACGGGGTTGAAGTCAGTGATGTGCGCGCTGCACCCATGGCGGGCATGCTGGAGCTTGAAGTGAACGGTGGCGAAACCGTTTATATGAGTGAGGATGGCCGCTTTGTGTTGGTTGGTAAATTGCTGGAGTTAAAAGATGGGGAGGTGATCAACCCGGCCGAGCAGCGACTGGAAAAAGTTCGCGCCGACGGCATCAAGACGTTAAACAAGGACGACATGATCACGTATGTGGCGCCTGAAGAGACAGCAGAAGTGTATGTGTTTACTGATATTACCTGCGGATATTGCCGCAAATTGCACCGCCATATTGAGGAATACATGGACTCGGGCGTGACTGTGCATTACCTGGCCTTTCCCCGTGGTGGCCCCACTACCAAGGCGGCAGAGGCCATGCGCCATATCTGGTGTGCAGAAGACCGCCTTCAAGCGCTGACCGATGCCAAGCTCAACGAAAAGATTAGTGATGCCGAGTTAGGTGAGTGTGCTAAGCCGGTGGATGAGCAATACCAGTTGGGCTTGAAATTTGGAGTGCGTGGTACGCCGGCAATCTATACCACCGAGGGCAAGCAACTGGGGGGTTATTTGCCACCGAAAGATTTGCTCAAGCGACTGGACTGATCAGTCTGCAGCCCCCGTGTTACGGCGCTTTGCTGCTGTAAACACAGGGCGGATACATTGACGGCGCCCAGTTGCGCCGTTAATGTGTCCGCCTTCTTTTATTCCCACCCAAGGTGTTGTCGTGGAAACCGATTTCCAGCGAATCCGTCGTTTGCCTCCCTATGTCTTCAACATTGTTGGAGAGATGAAGGCAGCTGCGCGAGCACGGGGTGAGGATATTATCGATTTCAGCATGGGTAATCCGGATCAGCCCACCCCGAAGCACATTGTCGATAAGCTCACAGAGACCGCCCAGCGAGGAGACACGCACCGCTATTCACAGTCACGTGGCATCCCTCGCTTACGCAAGGCGATGACAGATTGGTATCAGCGCCGATATGAGGTGGATCTGGATCCGGAAACCGAAGCCATTGTCACCATCGGCTCCAAAGAGGGGTTGGCGCACTTGGCGCTGGCGACTATGGGTCCCGGCGATACGGTATTGGTGCCGAACCCTAGCTACCCGATCCACCCCTACGGCTTTGTGATTTCCAATGCAGATATCCGCCATGTGCCCATGGTTAAGGGCGTGGATTTCTTTGTCGAGCTGGAGCGGGCGATCAAGGAATCCTGGCCCAAGCCGAAAATGTTGGTGCTCAATTTTCCTGGCAATCCCACCGCGCAGTGCGTGGAGTTGGAATTCTTCGAGAAAGTGGTCGCTATCGCCCGTGAGCATCAGATCTGGGTGGTGCACGATATCGCCTATGCGGATATCGTGTTCGATGGCTACAAAGCACCGTCCATTCTTCAGGTAGAGGGTGCCAAGGATGTGGCGGTGGAGTTCTTTTCCCTATCCAAAAGTTACAACATGCCCGGTTGGCGGGTGGGTTTCTGTTGCGGTAACAAAGACTTGATCCATGCCCTGGCCCGGATCAAATCGTACATGGACTACGGCACTTTTACGCCGATCCAGGTGGCAGCCATCGCGGCCCTGGAAGGGGATCAGAGTTGTGTTGCGGAAATCTGCGAGATGTACCGTCAACGGCGTGATGTGTTGGTAGAAGGATTGGGCGACATTGGCTGGCCAGTTGAGAAACCCCGAGCCACGATGTTTGTTTGGGCGGAAATCCCGGGGCCCTATCGGGCCATGGGCTCGCTGGAGTTTTCCAAGAAGCTGCTTATCGAAGCCGGTGTAGCAGTGTCGCCGGGCGTGGGTTTTGGTGATTATGGCGATGATCATGTGCGCTTTGCACTGATTGAAAACGAACAACGTACCCGGCAGGCCATACGCGGCATCAAAAAGATGTTCCGTCAGGATGGGCTGCTGGGCTAACAGGATGCGCCCCGGCGCCCCTGAATAAAGAGAGGAAATGTCGTGAAGTCGGTGAAAGTGGGTATTGCTGGTCTGGGTACGGTAGGTTCAGGCACCGTGAATGTATTGAAGCGTAACGCGCGGGATATTGCTCGCCGCGTAGGATGTCCGATTGAAATCACCCATATCGGTGCGCGCCGTGACAATGCGGCCTGTGATACCAGTGATATTCGCCTTTCTCGCGATATTTTTGCCGTGGCGACAGACCCGGATATCGACATTCTGGTAGAACTTATTGGCGGCATTGATACGGCCCGTGAGTTGGTGCTTACCGCCATCAGAAATGGCAAACACGTTGTCACTGCCAACAAGGCGCTGATTGCCGAACACGGCAACGAGATCTTCCAGGCCGCCCAGGATAATGGCGTGGATGTGGCGTTTGAAGCCTCTGTGGCTGGCGGGATTCCGATTCTCAAGTCTTTGGGTGAAGGCTTGGCCGCGAACCACGTGAACTGGCTGGCGGGCATCATTAATGGCACCGGCAATTTTATCCTTACCGAAATGGAAGAGGGTGGCCGTGCTTTTGATGACGTGCTGGCTGAAGCGCAGCAACTGGGTTATGCGGAAGCGGACCCCACCTTCGATGTGGAAGGCATTGACGCGGCCCATAAGCTAACCATTCTGGCATCCATTGCTTTTGGTATTCCGCTGCAATTTTCCAAGGTCTACACCGAGGGCATCAGCCGGATTACCACCGAAGATGTGGCCAGCGCCGCACACTTTGGCTACCGTATTAAGCACTTGGGCATTGCCAAGGACACCGGCAACGGAATTGAGCTGCGTGTGCACCCAACTCTGATTCCCAAAGAAACCATGCTGTCTGCGGTGAATGGCGTAATGAACGCGATCATGATCGACGGCGACGCCGTCGGGCCGACCCTGTTCTACGGTGCAGGTGCGGGGGCCGAGCCCACCGCGTCTGCGGTGGTGGCTGACATTATCGAACTGGGCCGTGCGCTGACCGTCGACTACGACGAGCGGGTACCTTACCTGGGCTTCCATACTGACCAGATGTCAGATGAGCCGATTCTCACCATCGAGGATGTGTCCTGTAGCTTCTACCTGCGCTTGCACGTGCAAGATAAGACCGGTGTACTGGCTGATATAACGCGCATTCTCAGCGACAACAATGTCAGCATTGATGCCTTGGTGCAGCGTGATGTGGATCAGGGCTTGGTGCCCATTGTCATGATGACCCATGTGGTCCTCGAAGGTGACATGAGTGCGGCCCTCGCCAAGATCGGTGCCCTTGACGCCGTAGATAGCGATATAATGCGGATCAGGGTAGAGATGCTGGACGCCTGAATATAAAACGCTTGCAGGCTGCACGCCGCACGTCTGCACGCCAAAATCGTGATGCGTGTAAGCGTGTTGCGGTGCAAGTTAATCAAGAGAGACCTGACTATGCCTTTTCGTGACCGTTACACTGGCTTGATCAACCGCTACCGTGACCACCTGCCGGTGAATGATGACACGCCGATCATCAGCTTGGGGGAGGGGAATACCCCGCTAATCCGCCTGAAGAATATTCCCAAGTTGCTGGGCAAGGACGTGGATATCTACGTCAAATACGAAGGTCTTAATCCCACGGGCTCCTTTAAGGACCGTGGCATGACCATGGCGGTGACCAAGGCCGTGGAAGAGGGCAGCAATGCCATCATCTGTGCTTCCACCGGCAACACTTCTGCCGCTGCAGCTGCTTATGCAGCCCGTGCTGGCATTACCGCTTTTGTACTCATCCCGGAAGGCAAGATTGCCATGGGCAAGCTGGCTCAGGCGATGATGTATGGTGCCGTGATCATGCAGATCCGTGGCAATTTCGATCAAGGTATGGAGTTGGTTAAACAGGTGGCTAACAAGGCACCGGTGACCATCGTGAACTCGGTGAATCCGTATCGTCTGCAAGGTCAGAAGTCTGCTGCCTTCGAAATCGTGGAAGAGCTGGGGCGCGCGCCAGACTACCACTGCCTGCCTGTGGGCAATGCCGGTAATATTACTGCACATTGGATGGGCTACAGCGAATATCACAAATCAGGCATCGTAAATGCGGCGCCGAAGATGGTTGGTTATCAGGCTGAAGGCTCTGCACCCTTTATGCGTGGCGAGCGGGTCGAGGATCCGGAAACGGTGGCCACCGCTATTCGTATCGGTAACCCGCAGTCCTGGGACAAGGCCTGGAAGTTGCAGGAAGAGTCCCAAGGTTGGTTCGACGAGCTTAGCGATCACGCAATTTTGACTGCACAGAAATTATTGGCAGAAAAAGAAGGCATTTTCTGTGAGCCTGCTTCCGCCGCGTCAATCGGTGGCGCCATGCGAGATATCCAGTCTGGCAAGATTCCGGAAGGTTCTACCATTGTCTGCACGCTGACGGGCAATGGTTTGAAAGACCCTGATACGGCCATTGCCCAGTGTCAGGACAGCCGCATGGTGACCATTGATGCGGATCTGGACGCGGTAAAAGGCGCAATTCTGTCAAACATGTCTTAAGCTGTTGGACATAAAAAGACGGAGCCATTGGCTCCGTTTTTTTTTGGGGTGCAGATACGACTGGCGCCACCGGATGCGGGTGCTAAAAGCGGGTGCTTGCGCAGTGTGGTACCATTCGCGCTCTTTTGTGGCGAAAGGAACGACGACCCAGTGTCAAGATTACTGAAACCACCTACGTGTAACCTTTCCTCTCTGGGCTGACTGTCCCATCTTTGGCTGGACCTTGTTTCCCGCCACCCCCTGACCATGTCTAACAGCCTTTTTTGTGCGTGCCGGTGCATAGCCACAGAGAGGCATTTGACATTGGTCGACCACTATCTAGTCTGTTTAAAAACGACCAGGAAGGGAGAGACTGATGAAAACACCGATATTGGTGACGCCAAGTGTCATTGGGGCCGCATGTGGCTTCATTGTTAGCGTCTCTGTTCAGAGGGTTACCGCGGGTTTATATTTTTGACGATCTGATAAAGCTGCGACCCTCAGGGTCGCTTCGCGTTCAGATGATGTCGGGCTGTGAGGCTATAGAGGAACGCAACCCGGTTCCCTCGCATCGTCCGAACCGACTGGCTGCAAGGCAGGTAATCTGCCTCTCGAAGCAAGACGGAATACGGAGCTTAAATGAAAATTAATTACGAGACCGACTATGACGTCGGCCAAGATAACGTGCAGGTCATGGGAATGGATCTGCACAACCCTGTTTTCTTTATTAGTGCAGTATTGATTCTTACTTTTGTGATTGGCACGTTAATTTTCCCTGAACAAGCCAACGCTTTGCTAAATGGCTCCAAAGGCTGGGTTATTGAGCACTTTGACTGGTTATTCATGGTGAGCGGTAACGTCTTTGTTTTATTCTGCGTGATGTTGGCGGTATTGCCGTTGGGGAAAATTCGCCTCGGTGGGCAAAATGCCAGTCCGGAATTCTCTACCCTGTCCTGGTTTGCGATGTTGTTCGCAGCAGGGATGGGCATTGGCCTGATGTTCTGGAGCGTGGCGGAACCGGTAGCCTACCTTAATGGGCAGTGGTACGGCACGCCGTTGGCGGTGGCCGCCGGCTCGGAAGAGGCCCGGCATATGGCGATGGGCGCTACCATGTACCATTGGGGCCTGCACCCTTGGGCGATTTATGGTGTAGTCGCGTTGTCACTGGCCTTTTTCTCCTACAATAAAGGGATGCCGCTGACCATCCGATCGGCTTTTTACCCCTTGCTGGGTGAGCGCTGCTGGGGCTGGCCGGGGCATATTATCGATACTCTTGCTGTGCTGGCGACGATTTTTGGTCTGGCCACGTCACTGGGGCTGGGTGCTCAACAGGCTTCCGGTGGCTTGCACTTCCTGTTTGATACGCCCAACGCCATTAACGTACAGATCGGCATCATTGTCGGTGTGACCGCTGTTGCGGTGCTATCGGTGATCCGTGGCTTGGATGGTGGCGTGAAAGTGCTCAGTAATATCAACATGAGCCTGGCCGTTTTCCTGTTGTTGTTTGTGATTATCGCGGGTCCCACTGCGTTGATTCTCACGGGTTTCGGCACCACGGCGGTGGATTACATCAGTAATATTATTCCTCTGAGTACTTGGTTTGGCCGTGAAGACGGGGAATGGATGCACGGCTGGACCGTCTTCTACTGGGCATGGTGGATTTCCTGGTCGCCGTTTGTGGGGATGTTTATTGCCCGTATTTCCAAAGGCCGTACCGTGCGAGAATTCATTGTGGCAGTGTTGCTGGTGCCCACAGTGATTACCATTATCTGGATGACCGCGTTCGGTGCCACTGGGCTGGAGCAATCCATCAATGGCGTGGGTGAATTGGCGAATGGGGTAGGTGATGCTTCTCTGGCCATGTTCCAGATGCTGGCTCACTTGCCGTGGACGGGGATTATTTCCTTTTTGGGCATTGCGCTGGTGCTAGTGTTCTTCGTGACTTCGTCTGATTCGGGGTCTCTGGTGATTGATTCAATTACCGCTGGCGGCAAGCTCGATGCCCCGGTTCCTCAGCGTATTTTCTGGGCTGTAATGGAAGGGGTGATCGCTGGCGTGTTGCTGTACGGTGGCGGTAAAGAAGCGCTCAAGGCTCTGCAATCCGGTGCGGTCACTACGGGCCTGCCGTTTACCATTGTATTGTTGTTTATGTGCGTGAGCCTGTTTATGGCCTTATCGGCAGAACGTAAGCGTCTGAAACTGGCTTGATCAACATTCTGTGATTGATAAAAATGCCCGCGTTATGCGGGCATTTTTATGCCGTTTAGCGGCTGCAACCTGGTATCAACCGGCCGTTTTTTCAAACGGCGTTGGGTGATCGTATGGAAAGTAGGTGCACAGTGTGGAGGCCTGTATTTCCAGAATCAGCAGGATATGCCCGTAGTGGAATAAAAGCGCGCTCTGCTCCACGCAGCACGCGCGACGGTAAAAACAGCATGGGGCGTGCTGTGTCAGGCTCGGCGCAGCCGAGTATGCCGGTTGATGGTGTGCTGTAAGCCGAGCAGGGCGGGCAAGTGGGGACCGATTATCCCTTTGCCGGTGGTCAGCAGGGCGCCGCTTAGATCGCGTTGTGGATCGGCCCAACAGTAGATGCTGATAAAACCCAAATGCCCGAATGCTTTCGGGGCACCGGGCCCGAACATGCTCATGCCCCGGTTGCCGAGCATGAAGCCGCTGGAGAAATTCAGCGGCAGCATCAGGGTGCGGTCGAAGCGAGGGCGGTGGTAGGCAGGCTCCAGTGCACGGGCAACGGTTTCTGGCTGGAAGATCTGTTGGTCACCATAGCGGCCATTGTTGAGCAACATCTGGAAAAAACGGCTGGCCTCTTCTGCGGTGGCGTAGAGGTTGCCTGCGGGCACGATCACCTCTTGGAAACGATCATCGTTGGTGACCTCCACCACTTCATCAATGCTGCCGCCCACAGCATAATTGAGAAACAGATCGACCAGTTTCAACGGCACCCCAGTGGATACATCTACCGCACGTTCTTCGCCGGTCTTGCCGAAGGTAAAGTATTTCATTCCCATGGGTTGGCGGATGACCCGGTCCAGGGTGGCATTCAGGGATTCACCGGTTACCGCTTCAACCACGGCGCCAAGAATGAAGCCTGCGGTAATGGCATGGTAAGCCTGCGTATTGAGGCCGCTGGGCTTGGCGGCACAGAGAATGTCGATTATTTCCTGCGGCCGGTAGAGGATGTCTGTTTCCAGCGGCTCTTGGGGGCGTGGAATGCCGGCTTGATGGGTAAGCAGATGGCGCAGGGTTGTCCGGCCCTTGCCGTTCTGGCCGTAGGCGGGCAGATAGCGGGTTACCTTATCATCCAGACTGATCTGGCCCTGTTCTACTAGATGGTGCAGCAGCATAGCGCTAACCACCTTGGAGGCAGAGAACAGGCACACGGGAGTATCCGGTGTCATGATGCGATGCGCCTGTGGGTCTGCATAGCCGATGCTGCGATTAAGCATGAGCTCGCCGTGGCGACGCAGGCACAGGCTGATCGCCGGGCTCATGCCGCTGCGATACAGTTTGCGGGTGGCACGCCAGATAGCCTCAACCTGTTCGGAGCCCATGCCCGTTTTGCTCAGTGGCGCTTCATCACCGTGCAGGGTTAGTTCATCAAGGCTGCGGGGAATAGGGTTGCCATGCTTACTGATCAAGCGGCGTACACGCGGGCGAAGAGCCATAGTTGTCTCGCAAAAAAGGGTCGCAAAAGGAGTCTGCAGGCGGCGATAGTAGAGGTCGACGCTATGTTTATTGTGAAAGTACGACATTGTCCATGATCGCCGGGGCACTGCAATGGCTGCCTGCGCCATCTGTTTGGCGTTTAATCACAATAAATTGACCCGTTGAAACCTGTCCACTGCGTTACAATGAAACGTAATGTTTATTACGCAGCTGTTGGCTACAACGATGCGCGTCCTCGCTGTGGCGCGATACCCTATCAGAACAAAAGCCCTTAACAGGAGGCCCCATGGAGACCATCAAGCAATCCGATTTCCAGAGCTTTGCGGAGTTTTATCCCTATTACCTGCAGGAGCATGGCAACCCTACCTGTCGCCGGCTGCACTTTTTCGGCACCTTGGGGCTGTTCGGTGTGCTGGCCGGTGTGCTCATTACCGGCAACCTGTGGGGGCTATTGCTGTTACCGATAGTGGGCTATGGCTTTGCCTGGGTGGGACATTACGTTTTTGAAAAAAACCGCCCAGCCACGTTCAAGCACCCTTGGTACAGCCTTGCGGGTGATTTCGTCATGTTCAAAGATATTCTCACCGGGCGGATTGAGTGGTAGTGGCAGGCACCACAGGCAACAGGCCGCAAACTGCCCCGAGGAAAGCGGGATGACGGCGGTTGGGTATTTTCGGCCCGGTGAACCGTTGGCCAAGGATAGTGAGCTGCCGGATCTGGATTGTCGGGAAAATATTGATGCCATGGTTCATGGGTTTTATCAGCGCTTGCTGAATGATCCAGTCATGGCGCCGATGTTTTTGGCGGTGGCGGGTATCGACCTGCAACAGCACCTGCCGATCATTTGCCAGTACTGGTACAAAATGCTACTCGGTGAACAGGGTTATCAGCGGCACATGATGGCCAAGCATCGGGCGCTGGATGATCGCGAGCCGCTGACCGGGGAGCATCACGAACGGTGGCTGGGGCATTTTATGGCGAACCTGGACGGCCACTTTGCCGGGCCGATGACTGATCGTGCTGGCTTGATTGCCCAGCGCGTCATGAATAATCTCTATAGCCAGCTCAGTGCCCGCCGGGCCAGCGGCTCCCTAGAACAGGGGAATGATCAAGTTACCCACGAGTAAGCTCGCACCACTCAGGTAGCAGCTGGTAATCAAGATTGGATCTGAACCCAGCGCCTCTCGACGCAAATGAAAATACACGCCAGCCCCCAGCAATCCTGCTGCCACAATGAACATCCCAATCCAGAGAATTTGGCTCATGACGGTGCCCCGTTTACTGTCGTGAAGCAGTTTCTGTGTGTTGCGCAGAGAGTGAGCATCATTTGCCGCAACCCGCGATGAACCTTTGTTTTACTCCTGGAATCATTTTTTTGTCAATTTCGCCTGCCGTACAGCAACAATTTAGCCAATGATTCCCTGGGCCTGTAGCTCAGCAAATTCCGCGTCGCTTAGGCCTAGTTCATCACGGAGTACGCTGTGGTTATGGCTGCCCACCTCTCCGCCTGGCCAACGGGTTTTGCCGGGGGTGTCAGCTAATCGGGGGGTGATTGCCGGAACTTTTAAGGGCTTACCGTTGATCTCTACCTGCTGAAACAGGCCGCGGGCTTGAAAGTGAGGATCCTCCATCATGTCGGCTACAGAATAGATGGGGCCGGAAGGCACTCGGGCCTCGGCGAGGATGGTGAGAATGTCGTCGCTGGGCAGGCTGCGACACCAGCTGTCCAAGGCTGCATCAATGGCCTCTTCATGCTCAACGCGGCCGGCATTGTCGGCCATGGCTGGGTCTTCGGCCATATCTGGCCGGCCCGCAGCGGCCATCAGACGCTTGAAAATAGAATCGCCATTGCCACCAATCACCACGAATTTGCGATCGGCACAGCGGTAGGTGTTAGTGGGCACAATGCCTGTGACCGTGGAACCTGCGGGTTCACGAATCACGCCGGCTCCATCGAATTCGGGAATCACGCCTTCCAGTAGGTTGAACACGGATTCGTACAGGGCGATGTCCACGACTTGGCCACGCGCACTGTTTTGGCGCTCGAACAGGGCGAGCAGGATGCCAAGGGCTGCGTGCAGACCGGCAATGGTGTCACCCAGCGACAGGTTGGGGCGCACCGGGCGCTCGCCGGGGAAACCATTCACATAGCGCAGCCCTCCGATGCCTTCGCACACCGAGGCGTAGCCGGGTTTGTTGGCGTAGGGGCCGGTCTGTCCGTAGCCGGAAATACGGGTATAGATTAACCCGGGGTTATCGGTGGCAAAACTGTCCGGGCCCAATCCCCAGTTTTCCATGGTGCCGGGGCGGAAGTTTTCGATCACTACATCGGCGCCCACCATCAATCGACGGGCCAGTGCTTTGCCCTGGTCGGTTTTCAAATCCAGGGTCACCGACTTCTTGTTGCGCCCCAGGCTGCGCCACCAGAACGAGGTGCCATTCTCGTCCAGTTTGCGCCAGCCGCGAATCGGGTCACCACCGGGCGGCTCCACTTTCACCACATCGGCGCCGAAGTAAGCCAGCAGAGTGCCGGTAAAGGGCCCGGCCAGCAATTGTCCCAGTTCGATAACGCGCACGCCGTCTAAAGGCAGGCGGCGGGATGGAGTGTCAGACATTAGGGCCTCCGATAAGTGAATTTTTTAGCGCACAAGACTATAGGATTCGGCGCGTCAGTGGCAGTCGGGCCGCCCGCGATTGCGCTTGTTCATGTAGAATAGCGACCCCACATAATCGCACTCATAAGCGAGCGGTCTCTTTACTGAATGAAGACGGCCGGCGAAGCGGTGTAGTGATCTGAATAGGCTCTAAGGAAAACCCATGACCCCGGAACGTTACCGTCGCATTTGCGATACCCTGGACCGCCGCCAGCCTGATTTGACTGTCATTATGGACGGTGTTCACAAACCCCATAATATCGCCGCCATTGTGCGCACCTGCGACGCGGTGGGCATTCTTGATGTACATGCGGTGCTGCCCAAGAATCGTGCCCGCATGGCTGCAGGGACGGCCATGGGTTCCCAGCGTTGGGTGCAGGTGCACAAACGGGATGAAAGCACCGACGTGATCCGTGAATTGCAGGGGCAGGGGGTACAGGTGCTGGCGGCACACCTGTCGGATGACGCTATTGAGTATCGGCAGGTAGATTACACCCGTCCCACTGCACTGCTGTTGGGGACTGAAAAGTTTGGCGTCAGCGATGAGGTGGCCAGCGCGGTGGATCAGAATGTAACCATTCCCATGATGGGTATGGTGGAGTCATTTAACGTGAGTGTGGCGGCGGCGATCATTCTTTCCGAGGCCTGCGAGCAGCGCCGTGCCAAGGGCTTTTATGACCAGCCTCGGGTGGCAGCGGAGCGCTATCATGAGCTGTTGTTCCGCTGGGGCTATGCCCGTATTGCCCGCTTGTGCGATGCCCATGGCGTGCCGTATCCGGAGCTGGATGAAGAGGGGCAGGTGAAAGACAGCGCCGCGCTTACGGCGCTGTTGCAGAAGACTCAGACGAAGTCGTAGTGACGGGGGCTGCCGCTGCAGATGACGCCTCGGGTGGCCCCGGTGGACTTGCAGGCTTGCTGCTTGGCCCCGCAACCGGCCCCAGCGGAGTTGCTGTAGGGGCGTGGCTGACCTGCCACTGAAAATCACTGGCGCCGCCTTCGCCCACCCAGGCAGGGAACCACAGGGTATTGTCCATGGTGGCGTAGCGCAGGCGGCGAATATCGATGCCCTGTTCGCTGGACAAAGTGATCATTCTGGCTAGCACCTTGCCGTGGTGAATCTGATCCACCGCTGGGGTGGTGTCGACAATGGCTTGATGCACAATCTGATTAAAGGTATCGCGGGGAATACCGGAAAAATTCATTCGGTTTAGGTCAGCAATAAAGGCATCGGCCAGTTCGTTAACCGTATTGATGCGGCCGTCGGCTTTTAACTCAGCCAACTTTTTGTTGGCCACTTCGTCATATTTCTTGAACGCGCCATCGTTCTCTGCATCCGCTAACGCTACGATGGCCTCGCCCAGACTATCCATGTTCTGGAAATCCAGTTTGGGAATCGCCCCCATCAGGTCAATCACCGTATCGGGAATGCCTTCGCTCTGGAAACCCAGCCGTGGGGTCGCGCCTGGATCGTGTTCATACTGGGTGGTGCTGTTGGCATCATCCTCGTAGAACATGTTCATGGTTACGCCATCCAGGAAGGCATCGAACAGTCCGTTGGGCACGACGGGCATGTGGTTACTGAAGAACATTTCCCAGCCCTGATTGGAATCCAGGTGTAGCCAGTCTCCGGGCAGGCGGGTGGCATTCATGCGAGTTTCGAAATCGCTCATGGTGCCGTCTACAATACCGTATTGCTTGTCACCATAGACTGAATCAAACGTGACTCGTGCGCTATCCAGGTTTTGAAAATCAATAGCAAAGTGAATCCGCGGTTCGCGCAGGAACATGAGGAAAAACTTCAGTACTTTCATGCTGCCAATGGCGAACCGGGAAGGAATCGCCACTGACTGTTCATAGAAGTCCACCTGAAATTTCTGGCTGAAGAAGGTGGGCAGGTAGGCGTACCAGACCCGCGCCTTGACCAGCATGGAGGCGCGCACTGCGCCATCGCGCACAGCCAGAGGTGTTGCCTTGATGTTCTTGCGGGTATCCAGATCCACACGCAAGTTCTGGTTGAGAATACCGGTACTGATATTCACATAAATATTATCAAAGACATTTTCGTCCTTGTGGGGCCCAAGCCGTGGCGCCATGGACCGAATTTGGGTGAAGTCTTTGGGTTCATACTCCATGCGCATCAGGGTAGTCTGGATCCAGCCTTCGTCCAGATTCACCTCCACATAATCCGCCCGTGAACGTTCGCTGTTGTTGCGCACCAAATACAGATAGCGGGGTTTGTTGCGAGGTGAGTCGAGACGGATTTCTTCCAGCATCTGCCCTTCAGACAGGCTGTGCTTTGCCGGATCGAAGCGGTCCCAGCCACCATCACGGAACATGAAAACCAGTTCATCGAAATCGTCGAAAATGCCGGGCTCGCCTTCTGGCTTGCTGTCGTTTTCACCGTCGATCCAGATCAGCCCGGTCTTGTCGAATTCGTCTATCTGGAAAGGAATCGGAATCAGCTTGCCGGCCCGCACGGCCATTAGTGATAACTGGTCAGTGGCAATGCCATTATGGCGTGCCAGCTCGTACCCCTTGATTTCCATGGGGTACAGATAAGTAAATTGGGTGGTATCCAGCGCCTTGAGGGTGTGGTCCAGCTGTTCGGTGGAAATACGGGCCAATCCGGTGGCCCAGAGCCCCATGGCACTGGGGTCCGCCTTGTAGAACTCCACGAACCGCTTGAAATAGGCATCGGGTACGCCATCTGTCCATACTTTCCGTGCCTGGAGGGGGTTGCTCACGCAGAGAAACAGCGCAATCAAACCGATCCATCCCTGTTTGTCGGTCATTTTGTTATTCTCTTCGACGAATTCGGATAGGCAAAAACTTAGAAGTTCCTTAAGGCCCTAGAGTATGACAACAGAACAGGAAAAAGTAGGCCTCAACGCCCTGCATGAACGGCTCCACCGGGTATTACCGGCGGTGTCACTGTCGTGCCAGGCATTGCCGCAAACCCCGGCCCTGCGCTTGTGGTTGCTTGATGAGCTGTTCCCTGAGCAGGCGCTGCCCCCGGAAATCGTCAATGCGATCATGGAAGAACCGCCGTATTGGTCGTTCTGCTGGGCCTCCGGGCAGGTGCTGGCGCGGCACCTGCTGGAAACTCCCGAGCTTGTCGCTGGCCGCTGTGTGGTCGATGTCGGGCCGGGGTCCGGGGTGGTTGCCATCGCCGCGGCCATGGCGGGCGCGCGTAAGGTAATTGCCTGTGATCTGGATAAGGATGCTCTGACTGCCACGGCCATGAATGCCCGGGAAAACGGCGTTAATGTGGTGTTGAGCAATGATCTGGACTCCGCCCTGGAAGAGGCGGATCTGGTCACCGCAGCGGATATTCTCTATGACCGCGACAACCTGCCGTTACTGGCTCAGTTCCAGGCAGTCAGTGCTGTGCTGCTGGCGGATTCCCGGGTGCCAGACCTGAACCCGCCGGGTTACCGTTTGCTGGGGGAATGGGAGTCTTGCACCTGGCCGGATCTGGGGGAGTCGGGGGAGTACAACCACGTTCGCCTGTTTGCTTCGGAACCGTAGCCGCTTGTTCTGGTCAGAAAAAAGTGGGTGACGCCCAATCCCGGCTACCCGTCTTCAAGGGCCGGGCATTTCCGGGCGCCAACCCGGTACTGGACTCTTAGCGCATCATCCCTTTTACCGATGATGCTTTCCTTGAAACAGGAGGAACAACCGTTGTTTGAACAAACGTTGTCTACGAAAAAGAAACCGAGCTTTTCTGCTGTTTGGATGTTCGCGTTGTTATGCGTTGCCTTTTCCCCGATTCATGCCGCCTTGCCTGCCGTCACTGCCGAGGGTGATGCCCTCCCTTCGTTGGCGCCCATGCTGGAAAAAACCTCACCGGCGGTGGTGAATATCGCCATTGAAACCCGGGTGCGAACGGCCCGCAATCCGTTGATGGACGACCCGTTTTTTCGTCGCTTCTTCAACATGCCGGAACGTCAGCGGCCCTCTGAGCGCCGTGCCGCCAGTGCAGGTTCCGGGGTGATTGTGGATGCTGCTGAAGGCTATGTGCTGACCAACGCCCACGTGGTCAAAAATGCCGACAACATCGAAGTCACCCTCACCGATGGACGAGAGTTGTCGGCAGAGCTGGTGGGTGTGGATGAGGAGGTGGACTTGGCGGTGCTGAAACTGGAGGACGCGGAGCGTCTCACTCAGATTGCCATTGCCGATTCCACTGGCCTGCGAGTCGGTGACTTCGTTGTTGCCATCGGCAATCCCTTCGGGCTTGGCCAGACCGTCACCAGCGGGATCGTGTCCGCACTGGGGCGTACCGGACTAGGCATTGAAGGTTATGAAAGCTTTATCCAGACCGATGCGTCGATTAACCCGGGCAACTCCGGTGGCGCACTGGTCAACCTGCGCGGTGAGCTGGTCGGTATCAACACGGCCATTCTGGCGCCGGCCGGCGGCAATGTGGGCATCGGTTTCGCCATCCCCACGGAAATGGCCGAGAACGTGATGCAGCAGCTCATCGAACACGGTGAAGTGCGCCGTGGCATGCTCGGCGTCACCATCCAGGACCTTACCGCTGAACTGGCGGAAGCCTTCGGAGTAGAGCGTCAGCGCGGTGTGGTGATTACCCAGGTGGTAGAAGACAGTGCGGCAGAGAAAGCCGGCCTGAAAAGCGGTGATGTGGTGACCGCTGTGGATGGCCGTCCGGTTAATCGCGCGGCCGACCTGCGTAACAAGGTGGGTATGGCCCCGGTGGGTGAGAAGGTCGAGCTGAGCATCCTGCGTGAGGGCAAGAAAAAAGACGTCACCGCCGTGATCAGCGAGTCATCACGGGAAACCGCCGGCGGTGAAGCCGTCTCCAAATTCCTGGAAGGCGCCAACTTGCGCGACCTGCGCAAGGGCGAGCTGCAACATGCCGACGCCGGCGTACTGGTCGACAACGTAGAGCGGGGCTCCCCGGCCTGGCGCGCCGGGCTACGCAACGGTGACGTGATCATCAACGTGAACCGCCAGGACGTGGCAACCATGGACGAGTTGCGCAAGGCCGTGGGCGACAAGAACGCGGCCCTGTTGTTGCGGGTTAACCGCAACGGCGGTGTGTTCTTCGTGGTGGTGCGTTGATCGACTAATCATCACGCTGTAACAAAAAAGCCGGCATTGTTTGCCGGCTTTTTTGTGGGCGCCGATTCTGCTGTTATGTAGGTCGACTTAGGCGTAGCCGTAAGCCGACAATCAGCCATTGCTACTTATTTCACAGTACGCGAGGAAGATGCGTGGCAGGGTTTTATGATGGTTGAATTCGAGAGACTATAAAAAATAGAAATAAGGACTGGCGCGATGAAAAGCATTCCTCTTTCGGGGGAAATTGCAATGGT
>UEXM01001558.1_pt2 | contig 17317 bp, 17 predicted proteins | sample 1796661 | NCBI WGS metagenome assembly UEXM01 (sample SAMEA4772469, study PRJEB27181) | metagenome | reverse complement strand
ACCTAAACCGACGCCTCTTACGCCTTTGCAAAAACGACAGGTAGCAACGGGTGAGCGATTGCCTGATTATCAAGGTACGGCTGCTCCGGACTATCGCCGTGGAATTGCCACGATGATGAACGGTGGCTACATTGAAGGACCAGGCACGGGTAAAAGTGATAGTATACCCGCTGCAATTTACCAAGACGGAGGACGGGTTCAGGAAGCTAGGCTTTCGGACGGGGAGTTTGTCATGACGGCGGATGCTGTTAAAGGTGCGGGAGGCGGCAATCGAAATGCGGGGGCTGCGAAGATGTATCAAATGATGAACCAGTTTGAGCGGAGAGCATAATGGCAGAGCAAGTTGTCACCCAACAGTCTATGTCGATGCTTCCTGAGTATCAGGAGCGGTTCCTCAAAGATCTTCTGGCTAACGTCTATCGCACAGAACAAAAAGAAAAGATCGATCCTGCTACTGGCGAGGTCATGCTTGATGAATCGGGTCAACCGATTATGGAGAGTTACGCTGCGGGTATTGGGGCGGTCAATCCGTTGCTGGGCACGCCTCAGTTTGATGCAGAAGGAAATCCTGTTTATCAGCGCGACGAAGCGGGGAACTTGGTCCTTGATGCTAGTGGTCAGGCAATTCAGGAAGTTGTTGGTGGCGTTCCTCGTCCTGATGTTATGCCTCTTACTCCTGCGCAGCAGCAAGCGATCAGCCTCGGGATATCCGGAATTGGTGCATATGCTCCCATGATGGAAGAAGCCAAGGGGACCTATGCGGCGGGTATTGGAGCCGTTGAGGGCGCGTTGGGTCGCTACGATCCTCGGGGTCAGTTGGTTTATGACTATGAAGGCAATGTCATCACGGACGTTGATCCAGAGACAGGGCAGACTGTTGATCGCCGTGTTGGTGGATACAAAGAATTTTACGATCCGTTTGTTGAAGATGTAATTGACGTAACGCAGGCGGATATTCAACGCGCTGGTGACATCAATAAGATTGGTGAACGTGCTCGGGCGGTGGGTGCCGGAGCATTTGGTGGATCTCGTCAAGCTGTTGCAGAGTCGGAACTTCAACGTAACATCGAACAGCAAAAGGCTCGAACAGGGGCGCAGCTTCGTTCGCAAGCCTACACTGGCGCACAACAACAGGCGCAAACGGCATTTGAAAACCAGATGAAGCGGGGTCAAACCGGGGGCCAACTCTTCCAAGGGTTAGGTACGGCCCAAGCGGGTCTGGGTCAGTTGGCTCAAAGTCTAGGGTATCAAGACGTACAGAACCTAATGAATGTGGGCGGTGTAGAGCAGCAACAGCAGCAAGCAGAATACGACGTTCAACGTCAGTCGGCAATCGAATCTGCATACGAGCCATTCCAACGCTTTAGTTACATGGGCGACATATTCCGTGGTGTACCGTCGACACAGACGGCATTGACGATTGGGAGTGCGCCACAGCAGAATGTACTTGGCAGTACGGTTGGCACTGCCATGGGCCTTAACGCATATTCACAGCAGTACGGCGGAGGACAGTCGATCCTCGGCGGGTTAATGAACAGGTAGGTAGATATGGACGGAGTTTACAACCGGAAGCTGTTTGCAAAGAAGTCTGACGAAGCAAGGAACAAGCTCCGTCAGATGGGTGGCGTACAGCCGATGGCCCCGCAGGGGGGTGGCATCCTAGCGTCTTCACCTGAACTAATGCAGGCGGTGGCGATGCGTCAGCCTGTTGTGCTGCCTAGATCCCAAGCTCCCGCTCCTATGGCCCAGCCTATGCCTGCTCCTATGACTCAGATGCTGCCACCTTCTCAGCCTATTCCTAATATCGCAGGGATACAGCAGGGCTCTGCTCCTATGGCTCCTGCTCCTCGTCCTGCTCCTCGGCCCATGGCCCCCGCTCCTCGGCCCATGGCTCAAAAGCCTGGGGTGGCAAAGTTTAACGAAGGGGGTTCCGCGCTTGCTAACCCCTACCAAGGAATGTCATTCGACAAAGCGTTTAAATTTGGTCAGACGGCGATTACGACTGAGGACCCCGCGAAACTTGGTCTGCCTAAAGGGGCGGACATGGCGGCTCCTGCGAAGATGTTAGAAAACCCTGAAGCGGCAGCGGCGGAAATTATTAAGGATGTAGTTCCTGAAGATCAGCAAACAGGGGACACAAAGAAAGATTTGGTTAAGGCCGCGGTATCCACCGGAATTGAATCCGTTCCAGCAGAAGCGGAAATTGATCAGTTAAACAGAGCGATCTTTGGTGCGAAACTTGCGGGTGCGATTTCAGGAAGCTACGTTAACCCTCAGACAGGGCAGGAAATACGACCCACACTAGGCGCTCGGATGTCTCAAGCTGCGGTAGAAGGCTTGGCCGTGGAACGTGAAACCGCACAGCGTCGTGCGGAACAGGAAGCTGCACTTGCGCAGGCTCGGGCGACGGCGGCAGGAGGAAGCACAAAGCCTGGTAAAGGTTGGTTTGACACCGCAGAAGGCAAATACTTTACAAAACTTGTGCAGTCGGCTCTGCCTTTAGTCGGGGGTTCTAATCTAGGAGCAGCGTATGATAGGGTGGCACAGGAACATCCGGAGCTAGTTGCTAGAGCCAGAATGGAGATTTCTGGTATGGGTGGTGCCCCTGATGCTGATAGACCGAACACCAGTGCAAATCCACCCCCAGAGGGCCGTGTGGCAACGGATACTCGGTCAGGAAAGACTGTAGGGGAACTTCCGTATAAAATAGGTGAGACGGCAACAGACCCTTCGACGGGGGAAAGAATTGTGTTTACGGAGGCAGGATGGCAAGCGATGTAACCCTTCCTAAAGGTTTTGTCTTAGACCCTCCTCCTAACACGACACTTCCTGAAGGTTTTACTTTAGACCCTCCTCCTGAAGATGATTCTTCTGCTCTTGAGAATTTTGGAAAAGGCGTTTTAAAAGGAACTCGAAAAATAGTTGATGTAGGAGCAGGAATTGTTTCCGCTCCCACTGCCCTTTTACAAGGGCTTTCTGAAACTGTTTCTGCTGGGTCAGATAAATTCCTTGGAACAAACATAACGCCTACCGTCACAAAAACATTCGACACCATGTTAGAACCCTATCGTCCCGAGACGGCAGTTGGAAATATCTCACAGTTAGCTACAGAAGAGGCAATAAAACTCGTTCCCTTTTTTAAGTTAACAAGTCTTGCTAGTCGTGCAGCGAAAGCTAAAGCCGCAGGGACAGCTATAAAACCCGCTAAAAGTAAAATAGGAAGAGGCGCTCAATCCTTTGGACAAACCAAAGCAGGGCAAAAGTTATTTTCTCCTGATGGGTCATTAAAAGCAATGGGAGTGGCTGTTGCAGGAACGGGTGGTGCCGCCGCCGCGTACAACCTCGGCGCTGAGTTTCTTTTTTCTCCTGACTCTCGTCCCACTCTTTCAGATCAATTTGATGTGCTGCCAGACTTCTTAGAAACTGAAGAGTATTCAGGACAAAAAGGCGTAGAAAACGCAAACAGGGTTTTGTCTAATAAACTGAAACGAGGAGCCGAAATCGCCGCTCTTGGTGGGGTTTTGGATGCCGGGTTTTTTGGCGCACAAGCAATCGCTAAAAGTCCTATGGTCGCTACTCCGTTATCCGCGACTGTCAGAGGGACAGCTTCTACACTTAGAAAAGCATCCGATTTCGCTGGAGAAAAATTAGCCGACACATATGTTTCTCAACTGTACACAAAAGGAAAAACAAATCTTGCGCCCGTTTTTGACATAGCAGGACAAAAGTTAGTTCGTTATTTCACTCCGGATGGTGGGGCAGATCCCATACTGGCTCAAGCCGTTAGAGATACCGTGGACAAAGGAGACGCCCTCCAGAGACAAAGTCTTTCTGCTTTAGACGACTTTCATGCCGCGACAAACAATCTGTTAAAAAGAACTAAGTTTTGGCAACGTGGGAAACCAGAAGCCACTGAGCTACGCAACGATTTGGATGCGTATTTAAGATTCAACATGACGCCTGATGAGTTTGTTAACAAATATGGATCTTCGGCTCGTGAAGCAGCGGATCGAATGGCTGTATCAAGAGCAGAACATCAGGACTATATACTTGCTCGTTTGGAAAGGCAAAGAGATACACTTGATGCAAGTGACGCTCGTAAGCAAGTGACGTTGGACGCTATCGATGTGATAAAAGAAACTAATGCCACAGGAGAAGGTTATCTTCGACGGATCTTCGAAGCAAAAGAAAGCCCTGAAAAGTTTCTGAGAGATCTTTTAAAAAAAGGAGGTCTTCGTAGTCCGGAGTATTTAGAGGCGGTAGAAGAAGTTGCGAATAACTTAGCCTTTATGAAGGAAAACGCAAGTTTGACTCCTCAACAAGTCCGTCAACAAGCTCAAGAAGTTGTTAATGATTCGATTCATATCAAAGCAATTCTTGATGAAAACTCAGATCCAGACGCTGTTTTAAAGAATACAATCGCAGGCTTTAAACAGGTGAATGAAGGAAAACTTCTCTCACCAAACGTCTCTAGGTTTTCTGTTGTAGAGGACATGTTTATAGCAAAAAAAGATCTTATAGATAAGTCTCCTAAATTTAGAAAGTTTTTAGGAGAAGTTACGGATCCAGTAGAGGCATATGTTAGAACCACTTCTGATCTTGCTAAAACAGGGGCGGCGACAGAACTATATTCACAAATACTAATGTCTCCTGCATTAAGTAAAAATATTTCCTCGGACGTTATTTCTGGCATAGAGAACGGAGTTTCTCGGCCCTCGGTTGTTAGACTACCTACGCTATCAGAAAGGAGCCAACGACTAAAAGCCGAGGTTACAGGTGTACGTTATCAGGATTCTACCGAAAATCCCATGCGGGGTTTGTACGATGAAATAAGAGAACAATTCGGTAGTACAACGGCGAAAGAAACAAGTGCGAACATTGAAGCGTTGGAGGAAAGGCTAAGAGCCGCTGGTTATCAAAAGCTAGGAGCCGATGAAGACGGCATTGTAAAAGAGGGCATAACCATTTTCGGAGGAAGATACGGAGATCTTACGGGTCAATTCGTGTCTCCCGAGACATTTCGAGCATTACACGAGCCGTTAAATCTTTCTCCTTTCAATGACGCGATAGGGATTTTTCAACAACTTAGAGCGTTTTCGCAAAAAATGGCTATTGTCCCTAGCCCAACTACGCAGGTTCGAAACATCGTAGGAAACCTAGAGATGTTGTTTATGAACGGCAATGTTCAACGCAATCTTAATGTTGTGGATGCCTTTGAAGTTCTTACAAAAACATTAAGCCAAATGTCTGATGATAGGATAAAAGAGTTGGCGGATGTTTTAAACAACTCGGGACTTCAGGACAGCAGCGTTATTTACAAATCTTTAAAAGAATACGCTTCGGCGGGAAAAGATCTTGCGTGGGGTGGTAAATTAGCAAAAGGTATTCAAGGATTTGAGGATATTGTTCCATTCATGCAGCAGGCTGAAAAGTTGTACGGTGGATCTGACGCTCTTTTTAAAGCTCTTGCGTACATGGGGGAACGTAACAAGTTAGGAAATGCTTTTGCTAAGTCTGGGTTAAACCCTGATAACCCGTTAGTTATTGATATCCTTAGAGAACAAGGACTTGCCAGAGGTCCAACCGGATTAGGCATCTCTAATCTTGGACTGCTGGATACGGTTTCTGTAAACATCGTCAAAGACACAATGCCAATGTATGATCGTGTTCCAGAGGCGTTGAGGTTTTTGGATCGCATACCATTATTTGGCAATTTTACGTCCTTTGCTTCTGAAAACATTCGGAATGGTTTTAATGTTTTGGATCGTGGTTTAAGAGAAGTTTCTTTTGAAATCTCTACGGCACAAAAACCAGCTTTAGTTGCTGACTTGGCAAAGAAGGGACTTTCTCCAGAAGAGGCGTTGAAAGCCTTGGATATTTTTGAAAAGCAAATTCGAGGGATCGGAGCGCAACGTCTTTCAAATACTTTTGCTACTACAATAGTCGTGCCAAAGGGATTAACTAAGTTTTCTCAAAAAGTTACTCAATCAACAGACCAGCAGTTGGAAGGCTTGGAGGAATCTGTTCCGGACTTTTCAAGAGGTGGAGATTTTATCATCTTAGAAAATGACCATAAAGGTAACATGGAAATCATAGATCAGTCCTACCACAACCCTTATGGCTACATAACACAAGCTGCCAAAGCAGGACTAGAAGCCTATGATGAAGCCGGAAGGTTAGGGAAGAATGAAGTACAACAACTTCTTGCGGGCGCTAAGACAGCTATCTTTGAGAAGTTTGCAGATCCATTTGGTTCTGAAACAATTATCTATGACAGACTGCGCACAGTGCTGCCCACATACACAGGTTTTGGCCGTGGCGGAGAAACATCAACGGGTGCGAAAGTATATACAAACAGTGACACTCAAGGTGAGTCCGTCGTTAAGGGTATTACACACATCTTAGAAGGTCTTGCCCCGCGTTATTGGTTGGAGATAGCAGAGGAGCGAGGCGGTGAGTTACGGCCAGGGAAGCTCACTCGGTCCCTCACAGGAATGCCTGGGCCATACGGTGATGAAACAGATCCTCGTGCAGATGTCGCTCGTCTTGTAACCGGATTTACCCCTATGAAGGTTAGCGGAGTACAGTCTTTAGGCTTTAACGCGGAAGAATATCAAAAACTTCGTAACGATGCAAAAGGTGCGGCAGGTAGAATCCTCCGTGCTCCAGATCGATCTAGTGCTGAGAAAGCAGAGGCATACTCAGACTATGTTGAGGACATTAAACGCTCTCAGGCATTGATGCACGATGCTATAAGAACGGCTGAAAAGTTAGGCACCCCTGCCGATGACATAGAAAGAGTTTTGAGCGGACAAGGTTTAGGTCGGGCAGAAATAGGAAACCTAATGAATGGTCTTCTTTACATTACCCCTGTTTCTGAGGACTTCCAAAAAGACTTAGTCCAGTACAATTCTCTACGAGAAATAACCCCGATGGAAGAGATACCGTTTGATCTCATCGAAAAAACTTTTTCAGAAAACTTAAACAGTCCTTTAGCTACAACACGAATGTTAACGGAACAAGAGGCGGATGCAGGGCAGCGATATATTAATATCGATATGTCGTTACCCCCAGGTTTTACACTCGATCCGCCTCCGGCAAAAATGTTACCCCCAGGTTTTACACTCGATCCGCCTCCGGCCCCGCCCATTTCAACTCCGCAGGGTCGAGTGGACCCCGCAATCCTTGGCAATGATCCGGCAACCCAGGCGCTGGCTAAGTCTCTAGGTAGATCTCAGTAACAAGCGGCGGCTAATGCATAGATTGAGAGCCGCCGTGAGTAGGGCCTGGGTCAATCTCGATTGTCATCGAAACACCCACCCCGCCAAACAACTTAATCAACTCGTCACAACACGCTTCTGTTTCCTCAAGTATGTCCGCGTCTCTGGTCATAGCAGCAAGGTTCAAGGTCATACCCACCATTTCCATTAGAAGACGGACCTGCATGGGATGCATGTCTTTCAGACCAACCGTTTTAATGTCCTCAAGTTTCATTCGATCTCTCCCCAATCATCCTTTATGTCTACGTCAATCTTCGAAGGAACTTTGAGCGGAACGCCTGTCTCCATGATCTCCTTAATCCTAGCCGTTTGCTCTTGGCTCTCTATGTTAAAGCATAGCTCATCATGAACCGTGAGCATAGGAGTAAGTCCCTCGTTGTAACAATCAAGCATGGCTTTCTTGGTTTGGTCCGCCGCTGATCCTTGGATCAGGCGGTTCAGCGCCTTGTATGTGAAGGCCCGCTTGATGTTTTTACCGTACTCCTTCAGAGCTTCCTCGTAAGGCAGGGGTTTGCCTGTTCCGAAGGTGACGGGCTCCCACAGGTGAAACCTGCACTTACGGCCCAGCAGAGTGCGTATCTGACCGTTACTGTCCGCCTGTTTGGTAGCCATGTCCGCAAGCTGCTTAACAAACGGAACCTTGCTGCGGTGCCGCTTGATTAAATCCTTGGCATCCTCTGAGGGAATGCCTAGCTGATCTGCCAGCTTGGCTACGCCCATACCGTACATAATCCCAAGGTTAACCGTCTTGGCTTGCTTACGCGTAATGCTTGCAAGATCCGCAACCATCTGGTGCAGATCCACATCCCCACTGTTGAACTCATCCACTACGTTATCAACCACATGACTACGCAACGCAGACGGTACGCTTGCCGCAAAATGCACCAAGAGCCTTGGTTCTTGGCTCGAATAGTCAAACGATCCCCACTTCATACCTTTCTCTGGAATAAACAATCCGCGGATCATCTTCTTGATATCGGGATCCCGCGCCGGGATTTGCTGTAGGTTGGGATTCGAGGAGGAGAACCGACCCGTTACTGTACCGCCCTCGTCCCTACGGGTGGAGTGCAGTTCCGTATGGATGCGCCCGTTGTGCTCGTGCCGCAGGATGCTGTCGATAAACGTGGCGTCCGCCTTATCGAACTCACGCAGCTTGACCAACTGCTGGCAGATTTCTGCGGGGTGGTTGTTCAGCCACGCTTTGGTAAACGACGGAGCACCGCCCGTTACCTTCCCTGTTTCCTCGTCTTCTTTGGTCGGGGTCCTTGGGTATTCCATGTCGAGCTTGTCGAACATTTTAGCTATGGATGCAGAGGCCCAGATATCCACCTCCATCCCAGCTTCTTTTTCAATCTGTCCGCGAAGCACCTTGGATTGTTTGCGAATAAACTTCTTGTTCCGCTCGGCCTTGTCGAGATCCACCCGCACCCCTTGGCTTCGCATGTCCAACATGCAGGGAATTAAACCGTTCTCGATGTCCCAGATATGCCAGAGTTCCTGATCCTCTAGCTCGATCTTGAGGGCCTGCCACAGTTTAAGCGTAGCCACCGCATCCTGCTCGGCATAGGCCCCCACATATTTAGGCGGCAGCTTGTACATCTCTGCCTTGGGGTCCACGCCCCACTCCTTGGCGGCAGCTTGCAGCAGCTTCTCGTTCTTGCGCAGCGCAACAAAGTCTCGAGCCATAGCATCGAGGCCAAAGGACCAGCGGTTTTCGTTGACCAATGCGCCAGTAATCATCGTGTCGATAATCCGACCCTTGATTTCTATGCCCTCGGCCCTCATCCATCCCGCATCGTAGGTCGCGTTGTGCATGATCACATTCATATCAGGCACCGACATCTGCTTCTTGAGCCAGCGCAGGGTAAACTTTGGATCAAGGTTGTGGGAGTTTTCATGGCGGATCGGGAAGTAGCCTTTATACTCCCCCGCTGCCACAGCAATCCCTATGATATGACCGTCTTTGCGAGCCCATCCTGGGCCCAAGGTTTTAATGTTGGGATCATAGGTTTCCAGATCCACTGCCACTTCTTTGTAGCCCGTAAGATCGGGATACTCCGGTGGAATGTTCCAGTCAGCGTCGATCAGATCCAACTCGTTTTTAATCTGGTGATGCAGCGCACTGCCAAATAAATTACTTTGCATTCTTTTCACGCATCCTATCCATAATATCAAACATACTGCTTTTGTCCCGAGCCGTGTGCTCCGCCCCCAATGCACTGTAACCAGCCTTATCAATCCACGAATCCTCGTGGTCGATGTTCTCAACCAAACGCGCACTCTTTACCCAATCCATCATCAGCGCAACATGCGCAGGAGTCACATGACCGTGGCTCTTTAATGCGCCGCCAATAATAATGTTCCACCCCTCCGCAATCCGGCCATGGTTGTCGTATGCATCACCGTAGTCCGCGGCCCTCTGACCGTTGATCAATTCTTTGGCTGTGTCCAACACTTCATCTCGTTTCATATCGTGTACCTGTACTTATAGTTGCTCTGAAGAATGTATAACGTGTGACGCGCTCGGGTTACGCCAACGTAAAACGCTCGATGCTCATCGTCGGGATAATCGCTGTTTACACAAGCCGCGGTCGACATCGTGTACACAACGCAGTTGTCATCCTCCCCGCCTTTCATTGCATGGAATGTGGATAGCTTGATGCGAGGCTCGGACATTAAATCATCGCCTCTTCGTGACATGGCGTCAATATAATCCTGATCATCTTTGCCCACGCGCATCACCTCATAGGCGCTCTGCTCCGCACCAGCCAACAACCCGTACTGTAGCTGTAGTATTTCCATATCCAACTCAGCTTCCGGAGGCAGAAGCTCAAGCATTTGCTGACTGCCTCGACGCACCACAGCATTCTTACCCTGCTTGGGAACCGCCGAATAGAGATCCATAATGCGCTGCAGCCCCACGCTTTTGCCAGCACATAGGTCGTTCCACGTTCCTAAATTCCCCACCAGTTCAAGTGGGATGCTGGGTTTACCCTTAATGGAATACTTAAACCCCGCTGCTCGAATGCGCTTCGCCAGATCATAGACGTACCCATTGATCCGAGCCATGATTGTCCACGAGCCCTCGTGCAACGGGATGTCTTCCAGATGGTAAACGTACTCAACGGTGCCCTCCTCGTCCCGAGCATCGAACTGCTTAATGTGCCGATCATCAATCCGTTGAGCGATTGTGCTTGCCACTTGATGCACGGCCCTTGGAATGCGGTAACTCTGCTCCAAGACTTTCACGTTGGGCGAGCTTTTGTTAAACAGCTTAACATCCACGCCCGTCCATCTGTGAATGGCCTGATCGTCATCGCCAGCGATATAAACCTTCTCTGACTTCTCCGCTATCTTCTCGGCCATGCGCCACTGCAATGGCGTGAAGTCTTGTGCCTCGTCGATAAACAAATAATCAAGGTTCGGTGGGATCCCCAGCGTGATGTACTTCTCGATCATATCCACATAATCGTACTTGTTGGCTGCAGCCTTGTACTCAATAAGCTGCTTGGATAACTGCTCCAGCTTGGGAAAGAATAAGTCCCAGTCACCCTCCAGATTGAACTCCGTATCCAGATCAATCATTCGCAACCGAGCGCGGTTCTCTAGCTGTAGGTACTTGGACCCCGATCCTCCAAGCGTGGGCATAGACAATCCGTCCTCTAGGTTTGTCCGGATCTTTCCCTCGAAGGTCAGTCCGATCTCTCGACCAATGTTGTCGTAGTCTTCTTTGTTCATGATGTCTTGTGTCTGTAGGCCCAGCCCCCGAAACCCAAACGAATGGCTTGTCCGCATATGGGGAAAGTCTTTGGCCTCCAGATTAAATTCTGCACAGGCTCTCATCACCATCTCTTCAATGGCCTTGCGAGTGAATGAAATAACCCCCAGTCGAGATGGATGCGCTCCGTTCTGCAACGCCTGTTTAATCTGCTGGATGAGGTAGTATGTCTTACCAGTGCCAGGTGGTCCTAGAACAAGTTCCGCTTTAGGTATCATATTCTTTTCCTCTTGGTCTGCTGTTGACCCAGTCCTCGATCTCCGACAGAACCCAGCGCGAAGCCGAGCGTCGATTGTCATCGGACCCAAGAACAATGGGCTTTGGAAAGTCCTCCGTCATCTGTGCCAGTTTGTAGACGTAAGACCGTGATACTCCCAACAGATCGGCAACCTCTCCGACCCGTAGCAATTTATTAGAATGGGATTTCATTACTTATCTCCTGTACGGGTAACTCTACCTCGTCATCTTCAAATGCAGGAACCCACCAACAACGTATCTTGGTTCTCTTCCCACCTCGCTTTACAATATTCTGACTGCCACTATCGCCACCCATATCCCTGATCATCTGAATGATCTGGGCTCGGCCCAGCGCAGTGAACCTGCGATGATGCAGGTATTCCAACAGCCCCTCGATCTTGAACTTCGTTACACCGTCATCGGTCCACGGCTTGTTCATCTCGATTTCTTCCGGTGCCATCGCCCGTATGTGGCTCGTGCAGTAAGAAGCCAAATGGTTCTTGAACTGCCCCGCATACGTTTCCTCTTCCGGCACATCGATGTACGTTGCTTGGCTCATCAAGCTGTTGACCATCTGCTGCCACTTGTTGGCCTTGGTAGTCGGAGGCATGAAGTTACACTGCTCCATACAAGCCCGCTGCCAAAGCGTCTGGTTCTGTAGCTGCTCGGTGCTCAACTGAATCCGCAACCCGTTTACATCCATGAAGTATAACCGCGGCTCAGATAGCATAATCGTTAGACCACCCACCTGTGGTGCATCCGGAGCATCGTCACTAATCCCATGCTTTGCCAACACGCATAGAGATGGGTCGCAGTACGACTTGAACGGCTCTTCCTTACAAGTGTAGCCCCAGTCTTTCTTCTCGTGCTGCTTGATTACCGTCATGACTTCCGTCGATGGCAGCGGAGGAGAAAACAACGTCCGGTTATATTCCTCCAGCGCATTCTGCCAACTGTCCGGAAACTTCTTCTTGCAATACACGCCCATAAAAAAGAGCAGCTTGTTGCGCGGCTCACTCTGCGGCCCATCCGAAAAGATGTTTCGAATACACGGAGGCCCATCATCAAAATGCTTGCGCGTCTGGGTCGTGCTGCGAATAGCCTCCAGATCCGATAGCAACACACTCTTCTTATCGATAGCATCCAGAAACTCATCAAGCTCCATGGACTCGCCCTTCTCATCGAAGCAATACCGCTGGGGCATCTCCGCATCGAAGTATGGCATGTTAATAAAGTTCCCCACATCCCCGCGCTCAACGATGATCGTGTCTTGCTTTGGGAATATCTCTACCCCACTGTGACCCAGCATGATCGACATCTCGGTCAAGTATTCTCGGACCACGGCTGCTTGCTCCCACTCCTTGAGAAACAAATACAGATGAGCCCCACCAGACTTAGATCGACAGTGCAACAGCGGAAGCTGGAGCTTCTGGATCTTGTCTTGCAATTCCTTCTGGTTCAGATCGTAGACATCAACGTCAATCGCTCCAAACCTACACTTGTTTTCTTCGTTGATCGGGATAGCCCCGACCCCCTGCTTGCCATCAATGTGCGCCTGTACTAGCGCCTCGGTCAATGGCTCTCGTATAATCTTGCTTTTACTGTCCGCCTTACCGTTCCTGCCTATTCGTCCAACAGTCGTTGTACCGTGAGCATTCTTGGCTCCGGCAAACGCGGCAAGCAGCTTTTTAGATTGTGACATTTACTGCTCCCAAGTGAAAATGGGAGACGGATTACAACCACGAATAACCGTCTCCCGAGGCTACTAGAACGGAATTTCATCGTCCTTAATTGCAGGATTGGAAGTTGGCGCTCCCTCCTCCGCAGCAGCTTTCACTTCGCCAGCCGCAACACTGTCGCGGAAGGCTTTGGCTTCGAGCATTAGATCGCGGTCCTCGACCAAACCGATCTTCTCGATAGTGTAGTTGAACCATGACCCTTGGTCATTGCTCTCTTCGACAGTGCAAAACTTCCACTGAGTAGCAAACAACGGAGGCAGAACCATCTGCCCTGTCTTTGGGTGCTTGATCTTTTGCATAGCAATCTGCGTCTTCCAACGACGGCTGACTTTCAACTGCGATGATTTCATATCAATCACAACGGGCTGAGTAAGTCCGTCCTTGCCAACAATCAAACAGAAATGCTGATCCGATTTAACCAACTCGTGACCGTTGGGCAGGATTTCCTTGGCCCCACTACGCGTTGTTTTCTGGAGCACCGGATCGGTTGCTGGGATCTCCCCTTGAAAACCACCGCCTTGCTCACGAGGAACAAACTCAAGGTACTTGGTGGTTTGAAAACAAGGAACGACTGTTACACCTTCTTCGCCCGTGAACAGTTCCATGGTCACATTGTTAAACATGTCACCCTGCTCAGAGCCTTCGATGTACTGCGCTTCACGCTTCTTGAGTTGCGGAGACATCGCTTGCAAAATACGAATGAACGGGATCTGCATCTCGCTGCTGTCGTATGTTGCGCCTTCGCCCGCGAACTCTAGGATATCGTCCATGACATCTGTGCTTAACTCTGCACTTTTTGCTTTTGCTACTGCGTTAGCCATTATGATTTCCTCCACCAATTTTTTTCATTTCTTCCTCTTCCGCGCTGGTATCCCTTGAGGGAATCCCAGACATATCATCAAGAGTTTTAGGGTTGCCGTCTTCGTCGTACTCTTCACGACTAATGCGATCCATTTCTTCCAGTTGCATTTGTTTTGAAATACTCATCACGCTTTCCTCCGGATCTGTGCTGTGTTTGAAATGAATGCCCCGAACAGATCGAGGTCAAGCGGTTTGCCATCCGTCACGCGCTCTTTGACAAACGCTTTGAGTGTGGATGGATGAACGTGGGTTTTGGTTTGCGGATCGAAACCACGATCTTGCAGCAGACCAACAACGTCCCCCGCAACATTGTCCTCGCCCTTACCAAACGAAACTGTGATATCGTTCTTGATGATATCGTCCAGACCGTTGTCGCGTAACCAGCCCAAGGCCTCGTCCTTGCGGTCCTTGGGTATCGAGGCAGACACAATCATCTTGCGCTCGACTATAGCACCGTCCACATCAAGACGCTCAACGCCCATCTCGTCCATCAGAACTGGAATGTTCTCGACAGACAGCTTGTGCTTCTCTTGCTTGAGGGACTTCAAGTGCTCCTCCGCATCGCTGATTTGCTGCTCAACATTACGCAGGGTTCGAACCAGTTGACTTAGCTGCTTTCCGGTTCCAGTATCGACAGACGCTAACGCCTCCGATTCGTCAAAGTAGTCTTCAAATATATCGCTCATAAGTTTTTCCTCTTCAGGGTTGCTTTATACGGTAGCCTCGTGCTATCCGTAAAGAAGACAATAGTGGAGGTATATGATGAATGTCAACTACAATTTTAAACTAAAACCATTTGATCATCAAAAACATGCTCTGAACACAGGGTGGGATCGCATCGAGTTCGGGCTGTTTATGGAAATGGGAACAGGTAAATCCAAAGTTCTGATCGACAATATGGGTATGCTGTACCAAGCAGGGCTCATCGACTTTGCTTTGGTCATCGCACCCAAGGGCGTCTATCGCAACTGGGTAGCCAAAGAAATCCCCGAGCATATGTCCGATGACATCGAGCACCGTGTCATACGATGGGTTTCGTCGCCAAACAAAAAACAACAAGAAGAAATGCGCTCAGTCAAAAACAGGTTCAACGGACTGACAATCTTTGTCATGAACGTCGAAGCGTTCTCCTCGGTCAAAGGTAAAACCGCTGGTGAGTGGATGGGTCGTGCGCTTGGGGCCAACGGCCTGATAGCAATCGATGAAAGCACCACCATTAAAAACCATAAGGCCAAGCGCACCAAGAACCTGATGAAAATCGCGTCGAACTTCAAGTACAAAAGATTGTTGACAGGCTCTCCAGTTACAAAAAGTCCGATGGATATTTATTCGCAGTGTGAATTTTTAAGGGAGGGGTTGCTAGGGTATGATAGTTTCTATGCGTTTCAAGGACGGTATGCCGTCACGCAAAAGCGTACCATGGGACATAATTCATTCCAGCAAATTGTCGGGTTCAAAAACCTAGATGAATTAACGTGGCGCATCGAAAACTTTTCCTATCGAGTGCTCAAAAAAGACTGCCTCGATCTCCCCGATAAAGTCTACACCGCTCGATACGTCACCCTGACCGACGAGCAACTGAAGATGTACAACCAGATCAAAGAACAGGCGCTCTTGCTCCTCGATAACGGGGACCTCGTGTCTGCGCCCGCGGTCATTACCCAGCTACTCAGGCTGCAACAGATTATGTCCGGTCATCTCAAGACAGATGACGGAGACATTCTGACCTTTAAATCATCCCGCATGGATGCGCTGTCCGAGATCATGGAAGAACACGATGGTAAAGCAATCATCTGGTCGCGCTTCCGGTACGACATCCAACAGATTACAGCTATGCTGAACGATAAGTTTGGGGAAGGATCCGCTGCATCATACTACGGCGATACATCCGATGATCAACGCAACCGCATCGTTCAAAACTTCCAAGACCCAAACCACCCGCTCAAGTTCTTCGTAGGCAACCCAGCAACCGCTGGATATGGGCTCACGTTGACCGAAGCTAACCTAGTGGTGTACTATGCCAATGACTTCAATCTGGAAACGCGCATACAATCAGAGGACCGCGCTCACCGGATCGGACAAAAGAATAACGTGACATACATCGATCTGATATCCGAAGGCACAATCGACGAACGGATCGTCAAAGCTCTTCGAGCGAAGATCGATATCGGTGCAAAAGTACTAGGCGAGGAGGCAAAAGAATGGCTAAGTCTGAAACCCACGACGAAATGATCGAAGCAATCTGCGATTACAGAAAAGGATGGACAAACCTTAAAAGCGCAAAGGAGGAGCTCGGCGAATTAGCTGGGCTCTCCCCAGATATTGCCGCCGCCTTCCTCAAAGATATGAAAAGAAGCAACGTCACACAAATCCGTGGGTACTCCAAAGAAAAGGACTACCAAATCGCAGGGAAAAAGGGAAAGCCTAACGAGGCAAAAAAATAACCCCAACCGTTGCAGTGCGAAACCTAGCCGGGTCGGGGTTAGTTAATGAGGAGCAGATAAGACCACAGGCGTGGGCCTCGTCGAGCAGTGATTAAAGAGTATCAGAGTTTTCTAACGCTGCATAGGCTTTTCTTACCAAAACAGACAGTTGACGGGCCATGGCCCTCTGCTCTTTGTCCGCCATCTCACGAAGCATCTCGTGATCATCCAGCAACATCGCCACGTTTCTAAACTTAGGCAGTGGCGGCTGGGGTTTTTGTTTCTTAGCCATAAGCAATCCTCTAAAAGTTGTCGCCCACAGGTAGCACACATGTGGGCGACACGCAAGTTACGTCTCGTAGTAGTACATCGTCTCCGTTCCCACGTCTTCCATGGTCTTCAGAGCCTTCTCGACGTTCTCCTCAGAGGCCCCCACCGTTTCAGATAACTCCCTCAAACTGTATAGATCAGGCGCATCGCCATCCCCCATAGCCTTTCGAAGGTTCTTCTGTAAACTTACAGCTTGGTCCTGCGGCCCCACGCTCAAGGTCTTGATAACCCGCCACGGTACATCGCCTTTGAAATCCCCCGTGTTGCACACCATGACGGCGTTTGTCTCCAGCCCCTCCTCAAGGCCAAAGGTCTTTACCACCTTGGCAGGTATAAAACATCGCTCTCCCTCGTCCGTAATCCCAAACGCTGTTTGCGTATTCATTACGTCCAAGACAATAATCGATGCCTCTTTTAAGATGCCGTTAAAAATCGGGTTCGTATAGTTCACCATTTGCTTCTTTCTCCTTTAGGTAATTTAGTTCTTCTACTAGCTGCTCGATCCTCGGATCTGCGGTTTCTTCCCACAGTATGTCATCGATCTGTTTATCTAATTCTTTAATCCTCGTCGGGATGTACGTTAGAAACGGATTCATTTTTTTTCCTTGGAAGTTTGTATTTAGCTTTGATCTGGGACAACGCTTGCATCGTCATGTCCATTATAAACGT
>UEXM01001723.1_pt1 | contig 17340 bp, 6 predicted proteins | sample 1796661 | NCBI WGS metagenome assembly UEXM01 (sample SAMEA4772469, study PRJEB27181) | metagenome | reverse complement strand
AACTACCTGATACAGCGGTAGCATCTGGAGGTGAAATAACTTTTATTTCTCCAGACTTAAAAGACACAGACACTTGGTCAAACTATAAGTCAGCAACACCATCAGAAAATCAAGACGACTATCAAGACGATACCTATTGGCCGATGGAAGGATCAAGATATGGATTAGACCCTCAGCACGCTCAAGCTAACGGGTCTTTTTATATAGACTGTAATTCAGGAAAAATCCACTTTAGCTCTAATATTAGTGGAAAAACTGTGATCTTAGATTATATAAGTGATAGCCTAGGAACAGATGGAGAAATGCAAGTTCATAAATTTGCTGAAGAAGCTATGTACAGGTGGATATTACATGCTATAGCATCTGGTAGAGTTCAAACACAACAATTAGTACCTAGACTTAAAAAAGAAAAATTTGCAGCTATAAGAACGGCTAAATTAAGATTATCAAATTTAAAAATAGAAGAATTAACTCAAATTTTAAGGGGTAAGTCGAAACAAATAAAACACTAGTACATGCCAGATATTAAGCATAATTTTACGGGTGGTAAAATGAATAAGGATCTTGACGAGAGACTTGTTCCAAAAGGAGAATATAGGGATGCCATGAACATTCAGGTGTCAACTTCAGAGGAATCTGACGTTGGTACTGTTCAAAACATACTAGGTAATAATTTTGGGTGTAATTACAGTGGTTATACCAATCCAACCCCTAGTGGTTCAACAACCGTAGGTTCTATTTCTGATGAAAAAAATGATAGCTTATACTGGTTAGTTGCCGGGCCTAACCCAAGTGGAACAGTTAGTTACCCTATTTCAAACTCCTTTTCTTTTAAAGACATGATAATGCGAACTAACAAATCTACAGCAACTGGTTGCGAGCCGGTTTTCGTTGATTTGTGGAAGTATTGCTCTGAGATACATCCTTTACCGGGTTTTTCTGACAACTCTCTTACGCTCACTGACGGCAGCGGTTATGATGTCGTAGAGGCCGGCATGTATGCGACGGGATATGGATCAACTGGAAATGTCGAGTTTGGTCCAACTTTGGTTACGGGTTCTGGTAATTCTAGCATGCTACCGATGAACTATAACGTTGGGGCTGTTGTCACTCCTACCACCTTCAATCCCCCAACAATACAAATTGGAGATGTCACTAACACAAATATGTTTCTTAGAGGTTTTTGGAATGATTCGGGTGGGGCCGCTGCAACCGGTGGTTATACTGATATTCATTATGATGTTACCGCTCCTCAAACTAACTACCCACCTTCGCAACCTGCGCAAGGCAATTTACCGCCAGATGGGGCAGCCCAATTCTGGATACCAGCAACAGATTTAACCGCTATACAGGCTAGTCACCTCCAACCAGGTGTTTCGATGAATAGTATTTTTCCACAACAATTCCACGCGTACAATAATAATGGCAATGTTTTAAACGGGTTTAATGATATCTTGATATATAGTGTGGCACAAGGCCAGGTTTTTGATCACTTAGGAAGTCCTATTAACGCGTACATAATAACAGTTGATGTAGGCGTAAACAGGGTGTACGATTGCTGGAGTGAGTCAAACGGGACAAAACATGGGTGTGCTTGGTATACTGGTATATTTCAAAAAAATGTGGCAATTTCAGCTGGTGTACAAAGTGGAGAGGCTTATCCTTTTTATGAGTTGCAAGCTGATATTACACCGCTAGCTTTTAATTTCGGGGTACCAACACCGACTAGTACTGTAGAAATCCATGATTCAAATTCTCAAAACGCTCTTGATGAGATTTTTAATATACTATTTGATTTTGATGGCGTAAACTCTTACCCTCCAAATATAGACTCTGTTACCAACCAGCCAGTTCAAATACAGGTTGGCAGTTCTTTATTCCCACCAAATTCGTGTATTGATCCAGATTCTGTTATTGATCCAAACAATGGATTTAACACCACGCCTCCAATGACATTTAGCAATATTTTTGAGGTTATTGATTGTGACACTGGCGCTTCTAATGTTGCCTCTGGTTTTAACACCACTGGGGAGTTGCTTTTATTAAGCACGGCTGTTGCTAATGGAGTTATGAAAGTTTGGCTACAAGACAAAGTTGATCTTAGCGTTGCTAATGGTGTTTGTTTTGAGGCTGATAAAACTTTAAATTTTGAACCTAATAAGCTTATTACTGGAATTAACATTATTGATGACATGTTATTTTGGACCGATGGTTATCACGATTCCGCTAATAAACTACAGGGGACAGAGCCTAAAAAAATAAACATAAAACGAAGCATACAAGGGACACATGCTAGCGGAATGGCGCACACTAATCTATATGTTGATGGCGTGAACCAAGGCCCCGCGCGTGAGGAGCACGTTGCGGTTATACGTAAAGCACCGCTAGGCCCACCAGCTTTAGAGATGACCAGTCAAGTAAGAGAAGGCATACTAGGTGGGGCAAACGTGTTGCTATCTAACGTTATCTCTCCTTTTCAATCGCCTTTTTTCGGCAAAACAGTAGGTAACGAAGCTTGGGTTGTAGTGGATGCTATTAACAATAACCACCCTAACTTTGCCGTTGGCGACATTCTACGTATTCAAGCGAACTCGATTGATTTTAATTTACCTGCAGCTTACGATTTAAGGTTGGAAATAATTCAGAAAGAGGATCCTGGTTTTGTGATTCCTAATGTTGTAGATACATCCTCTGGTTTTCAAACAGCGTATCTCGTTAAAATATTAACTATAGGTGATGAAAGCAAGCTAGTGGAAGCAACTTTTTTTACCACCTTAGAGGAAGGTGACAATTTGTTTGAGCGTAAATTTCCAAGATTTGCGTATAGATATAAATACGTAGATAACGAATATTCTTCGTTTGGACCTTTTTCTGAGGTAGCTTTTATTCCAGGTAACTTTAGCTACGCACCAATTGAAGCCTATAATTTAGGGATGACAAACAGGGTAAAGTCCTTGAAGATTAAGGATTTTGTTTCTAATGAAACACCTAGGGATGTGGTACGGGTAGATATTCTTTATAAAAACGAGACTTCTCCTACGGTTTACTTGTTAGACAGTGTATCTCGCAACGACTCAACTAATCACTGGAACACCTCGTCTTACGAGGTTACTAGTGAAAATATTTTTGCAGCGCTACCCGCGTCACAAAGTTTAAGAGTTTGGGACAACGTGCCTAAATTAGCTAGAGCGCAAGAGATTACGGGTAATAGACTTGTTTACGGTAATTACCTACAGGGTTACGATATAACGCAACAACAATACAACTCAACATTATTAGTGCCAAACATTACAACATCTTTATCAAGTAGGGTTGTTGATTCTACGGATTATAGCGGTAATCAATCTATAAAATCACTTAGAACCTACAGTGTTGGTGTTGTTTGGGGCGATAAATACGGGAGAGAAACACCTGTTATAACATCAACTAATAGTTCTTTAATAGTACCAAAGTCCAGGTCTTTAAATAGTAGTTATCTAACCGTAGATATAGATGCGTCTCCTTATTGGGCTGATTACTATAGGTATTATGTCAAAGAAACATCTAACGAGTATTACAACTTACCTGTTGATAGAGTTTATGATGCTGAAGATGGTAATATATGGGTGTCATTTCCATCTGTAGATAGAAATAAGGTAGATGAAGATACTTATATTATTTTAAAGAAAGGTTTTGATAGCAACGAATTAATTTTAGAAGATGCGAGATATAAGATAGTTGCAATAGAAAGTGAGGCGCCTGAGCACATAAGAACTTCTTATGAGTTGTTAGCGAGATCAAATACTGATGGCTCAAGATATCCTGATTCTTGCAATATGTACGGGGGAACAGCAAGTACTCCGTGTGATTTTGCTAATAATAGTTTTAACGCTCCTAGCGTTGGTAGAAAAGGTTTTAGTTTAAAATATAGTCATTGGTCTGGAGATTATGAAAATGATGGAACTACTTATGCTATGGCATTACCATCGCCACTTGCCCTTTGGAAAGAGGTTAAGGAAAACTCAGGTAGCTCTACTATTGACGAATTTTTTGTTAGCTTTTCAAAAGAAATAACTGGCGCAGATGGTTTAACAACTACCACTGAGAGTAATAAGTATCACATTGTTAACGTTGAGGAAATACTTGATGATCCAGATGATCTTGACTCCGACGTAATTGGCTGGTACATAGATTTAGACTCCGTAATACTGGTTGAAGATGATTTTATAGTTGGCGATGGGAATATGCAGAGCGATAACATGCATCAGCGGTTTTGGAAAAGGACGGTAAGAAAAAAAGCAGAGTTTGATGGAAGGTTTTTTGTTAAAATACTATCTGATACCACGGCTAACGTTAATCTAAAGAGTAAGGTTGGAGCAATTGGTAATTGGAAGGTTGATGCTAGTATGGAGCTATACAGTATTGACGATCCAAAACTAAGCATAACTCAAAACAACTATAATGTTGGTGTGGCAAACAATCCCTCTACCTCTACTAGAACGGCTGACCATTGGAATACTGCGTTAAAATTTGGTGGTAGTACTGTTAAATCCGGGTGGTTTATTGATGGGGCTTCTCTTGCTAGTCAGCAAGGTGGTGATCCAACAGCTATCTCCGGAAATTACAATAATGTACAAACTAGTTTTCAAGTTGCTCCAAGTGGGTTTACTTTTGATTCTTGTGATACTACTAGCTACTTCCCGCAACAAATGCAATCAAGTTGCACTGTAGGAGGATATTTTTTAGAAGATGTACCTGGGTTTGGACAGTCTAATCCATCATTTCCACTAGGAACTGGAGGTTTTGACTTAAACGTTGGAACCGGAGAGAGCACTGGTATGATTGGCATGAAGGGTGTTCACGAGAGTACTAGTGAAAAATTTTTTGATTTAGCATACTCAAAACTAGGAATACAAGGGGCAACCGGTGAAACTACTAATTACGACTTAGGTTGGGAGGAATCAGCTGGAGACTTAGCCATTGTAAAAAGTCTTAAAATTGATAAGAGATTTAAGCTTAAGGGAGATACTGATGATGTTATATATAAAATATTAGGTGTAACTAAACATAGGCTGTTTAATTATCAGGGTAAAAAAACAGCATCTAACTCTACTTTTAACAACTTTAACAACTCTAACTTCAACATGATGTTTTGTTCACCCTGGTGGAACGTCCAACACATAGGTCAAGTATCAGAAATGGGTGATCCAAAAAACCGTAGGGTTACATATAGAATTAAATACGAGGTTGATCACGCATCGTCTCCAAGTTCAACATGTAACAACGAAGCGGCGGATCCTTTTAATGACTGCCCTAAGCTTAGTGACAACGTAGTGTTTGGCAGTATCACTGACTCAACAAGCGTGTTAATGTATTTTATAGAAGAATTTACAGTTCAAGGGGAGAATCCTATTAGCAATAACCCCGCTATTTTCGAAACCGAGCCCAAAGAAGACGTTGGTTTAGACTTATATTATGAAGCTAGTTCCAGCTTAACAGTGTTCCCAATAACCAACGAAAATAAGCGCTCGTACATACCCGTAGGATCGACTATAATGCTTGCCCCAGCGGTTAGCTCACTGGGATCTATTCCTGAAGGAATATTTATCACTAATTGGGAGTACATAGATCCAGCTTCACCTGTATACACAATAAGGCTTTCTCAAGCACTTGATCAAAACCAATTTGATTTATTAACCTCACAAACATATTTAAATTTACAAAAAGATAACGGAGAGATAGTGCAGGCTGAAATTGAAGGTGGAACAATAGCTGGTGGTTACTACAATAATATACAGATTAGCCCAGTAAGTAGAACTGGATTAAGCTGGTTTAACTGTTGGTCGTTTAATAATGGCGTTGAATCAAATAGAGTTGGTGACACTTTTAATAAACCGTTTCTTACAAATGGAGCAACAGTGTCCACTACTATTGAAGAAGGGTTTAAAGAAGAGCACCGTAAATACGGTTTAATATACTCTGGTTTATACAACTCTAATAGCGGTGTAAACGGCTTGAACCAATTTATTACAGCTGAAAAAATAACAAAAGATATAAACCCTATATATGGTAGTATACAAAAACTACACAGTGGATGGGGTCAAGGTGGTGATTTAGTAGCTCTTTGTGAAGATAGAGTTTTAAAAATACTAGCTAATAAAGATGCATTATTTAATGCTGATGGGAATTCAAATGTAACCTCAACAAACAGCGTTTTGGGCCAGACTATTCCTTACTCCGGTGAGTACGGTATATCTAAAAATCCAGAATCATTTGCATCGGATGCTTATAGGGCTTATTTTACTGATAAGGTAAGAGGTGCTGTTATGAGATTATCTATGGATGGATTAACGCCGATATCTGAACATGGTATGAAAGATTGGTTTAGGGATAATTTAAAACTTAACAGCAATTTAACTGGAAGCTATGATGACCAACAAGATGAATACAATTTAAGCCTCCCAATAACAACTGAAAACTCACCACAAGCTAGAACAGTTTCGTTTAGTGAGGCGGTAAAAGGTTGGGTGAGCTTTAAATCATTTGTGTATGATGATGGTATAAGCTGCGCTAACGACTACTACACTTTTAAAAATGGTAATCTATACAAACACCACGACGAAACGGTGGATAGAAACACTTTTTACCCATACTATTCTGCTGGAACAGTAGTGCCTGGAAACTATAAAAACTCAAGTTTTACAGTTTTAATTAATGAATCACCTGGAACCGTAAAAACATTTCACACTTTAAATTACGAGGGTTCACAATCTAAAATAGACGAACTTACAGCTTATAATACGCTTGTACCTGGAACAAGTACTATTGCTAATACCTATAATGACAGCGAATATTATAATATAAATGCAAAAAAAGGGTGGTATGTTCAGAGTATTACAACAGACTTAGAGCGGGGTAGTTTAAATGAATTTATAGAAAAGGAAGGAAAATGGTTTAACTATATTAAAGGTGCTCCAGGAAGTATTACCGACGGTGCTAATATAACTGGCTTTGGTAGTTCTGACATTTCTTTCCAAGGAATAGGTAGATTACAGGTGCCAGCCGTATCACTTAACGTTGAAGGGTGTACGGATGACAGTATTACAACCGATGTAGCTTATGGTTATGATTACCCAAGTTCTCTCAACTATAATCCAGACGCACTTGTTGATGACGGGAGTTGTATGGTCACACAGCCTGGGTGTATGGACGTTGCTAACCCTAACTATGATGCGAGTGCTAACTGGGATATTTATCAGCAACTTGGTTATTATGTATCTGGCGCTTGTGCGTATTACGGTTGTACGGACGATGGTACTGATCCTAGTTTTTTAAATAGACCCGCTGATGCCATTGGACAAGCCTTGAACTACGACGCTAACGCTAATATAGATGATGGTAATTGTACGTATTCAATTTACGGGTGTATGGATGCAAACGCTTCTAACTACGATAGTACCGCAACAATAAACGAACAATCTCCTACTGATAATAGCGACCCTTGTATTCCGTATATTTACGGTTGTATGCAGTGTGGTACTATATGGGAAAATGATAATGCTGACACGTGCCCAGGTGGTGCCGCGGTAACAAGTGGAGCTATTAACTTTGATCCACTCGCTAACACTAGCGACCCTGTTAACTACCCATGTGAGTTTGCACCTGTTTTTGGGTGTATTACCGCGACGGCTTGTAACTACGATGCCGGTGCAAGTACCGATGATGGTTCTTGTGTTTATTGTGGTGATGACAGCGCTAATAACTTTGATAGCGCTGATTCAAGCTGTACGACGGGGTGTGTATATTGCGCAGAAGTTCCTTTAATAGTTGATACTGCTACCGCTAACACACTAACCGCAACGTGGACAGAAAATTGGGGTATGCCTAGTAATGCTGCTGTAGTTACATATAGGCTTAGATATAGACAAACCGGTACAACATCATGGAGTGTTATATATAATATCGCACCTACCGCTTCTTCTGGCTTTATGAATTACACTATTGCTGGTTTAACCGCTAATCAGTCTTACGACGTTCAGGTAAAAGCAATGTGTTCGAGCACAAATTCTAGCTGGTCTAACACGGCTACCATGACAACATCTCACATTTTAGGTTGTGCGGATCCAACTTATATGGAGTATGATGGCAGTGTAACTCAAGATGATGGGTTTTCTTGTCAGACTCTCGTGGTATTTGGGTGTATCGATGAGTTTGCGGCTGACGGATTTACGCAAAACTTTAACTACGATCCATTAGCAAATACTGATGATGGCTCTTGTGCTGCTTGCATATATGGTTGTAATAATACACTTGCGGATAACTACGACGCAGCCGCAACGTGTGACGATGGTTCGTGTACATACGCGGGTTGTATGTATTTTCTTGCAGATAATTACGATCCAAATGCCACTACAAACGACTCCGCCCTGTGTAATTTCACCACTACTCCAGGACCAGGTTGTATGGATGCTTCTAGCTACAACTATGATCCTAACGCAACTTCAGACGATGGATCTTGTCAACCATTTACTTATGGGTGTACAAATCCAACCGCTTCTAACTACAATTCTACTGTGAATACTGATGATGGTTCTTGTATCTGGTTAGGTTGCACCGATGCATTAGCATTGAACTATGATGCATCAGCTACTACAGATGATGGTACTTGTACCTACTAATAATATAAATAAATTATGCCTTCACTAATAACAACTTTAACCTTCACTCATACAGTAAACGCAAGTTTGCAAGTAGGAGACATAGTGTATTATTCTAGTACTGGTTCTAGTGGTGCTTTTAGTACTGTTGTACCAGCTAATACAGTGGAATTTGGAACTGTTAACTTTATAGATCCTAGCGGGTTAATTATAAAAGTTGTTCACGATAGTCTTATATCCGCACCCGCTATGACTGACTATATTACATTTGCAAAAAACAAGCAAGTTAATTCCTCTAGTTTGCTGGGTTATTATGCAGAGGCAAAATTTACAAATAATTCAACTGAAAAAGCAGAGTTGTTTTCAGTTGGTTTAGAAGTTTCAGAAAGTAGTAAATAATAAAATAAACAAATGGCAAGAACATTTTACAATCCATACGAAAGAGATCCTGTTAACTTTAGTTCAAACTCTACCGATCAACCTAAGGTTATAACTAGCTTTGAAATTGACTTATCAGATATTAAAGCCGCGACTACCACCAGGCCTTTTAGCGTGCTTGGGCAAAATGGTGCTGTATTTAGTTTGGAAGTAAAAAACGAAGATGGTCATTATTATAATTTTATTACAAAAGCATTTCGAGCGAGTGTATCTAGATTAGATAATAAAATTATAGAAAACGGTTCTTACGTGGGTGCTATTACATTTCCCACTGTAACGGATGACGATCATTATGATATATATTTGTGGGCAGAGACAAACACTGTTCACACGGGTTATAACGAAGTAAGATTTGGAGATGGCTCTATAGATATTAACGGCTCTACGGGATCAAATTCTTTTTTATTACAAAAAGTTATATATCAATATACAGATTCAACGTTAACACTACAAGGTTTTTCACCAAATGGAACTGTTGCAGGAACCATGGGAACTGATACTGTTACTGTTGCTAGATTTGGAAGTAAAACTAAAACAGCTTTTTCACTTACAGCTACCGCTGGCGCTACTGCCGCTTATAGGGTTTTAAAACAGCCAGTGGCAAATGATATTTTGTCTTTTGTTTCACCTGTTGTTGGATCTGCTCCAATTGATTTACCAGGAGAAAACATATATCCAGCTGTTAGCAACACAGATACTGTAGATGGTACTGGTTTTGCCGCTGGTACTGCAGTTAAGATTGTTATGGATACTAACGTTGCTGACAAAATGGTTGTAGGAGATAAAATAACTATAGCAACAACCGCCTTAACAGATACGGTAGATGGCGCTGTTTCTAGTGGCGTTAAAGTTGTTATGGACAGTAACGTTGCAACAAAAATGGCTGTTGGAGATAGAATAACAGCGTCATTATCTGGTGTTCCAAACGTACTGCTAACTGAAACAAATCCTACAATTGTAACTGTTGCGGCTTTAAACCCGGACGGTGACAATGTTAAAGAATTTTCAATGTCACAAGCGGTAGGTTTAAGCGATGGTGAAACACTAACCTTTACCCCAAAATGTAATAGAGAGCTATTTACTGTTGCTGCTTTAAACCCAGATGAAGATAACGCAAAAGAGTTTTCTTATGTAGATTCAGCAGGTGGTACAAGTTCTAGATTTGGTGTTCGTGATGGTGCTACGTTAAGCTTTAGCAATAGAAAAAACTTTAGCTGGCCTATAGATAACTATGCCAATATACTCACGGAAGACATGATTGTTTTTCCTGCTACCAACGTAACGGCAGATACGTCTATAGGTATTTACCAGGATATTGTAACTCTTTTTGAAGGCACGGAAAAAGAAAATAAAATAATCAAAAATGAAAGACCAGCATTGAGTACTTTGGCTAAAAAACCAACTGTAGCAAAAGGTTTAGTTACTGTTCAAGAAGGACAAATTGTATTTGACAAACAACAAGTTTTAGCCCTAGCTGGTGATACTTTAAAAGTTGGTGGTTATGGAGAGAGTGAGATACTAAGAGTTTATGGTTGGGAGGTTAAATTTACAGACTTAGCCATTGCTTTAACAGCACCGACAACAACCACAACAGAGGCAACTAGTGCTCATGCAACAATAGCTGTTGCTGATAGAGAGGGTATTATTAATAATGTTTCAACTGTTAGTGGTATAGGTATAAACCCAGCTTTAGCAGACCCAACACTAACAACTGGTGGTGGGTTAGATGGTGCTGGAGATTGGGTTATGAGTGCTGTTCAAACTTTAGAAAGTGGAATTACTTTAACGGTAGGTAACACAGGTAGAATAGCAACTATAACTGGTAATATAGAGATTGTAAAAGCTGGTACAGCAGATCAAACGTTAAGATTTGATGTTGAGAAATTACTTTCTACATCAGCTTAATAGTAAAAAAACAAGCAAAACTGTGATTATATTGTTATAAATATAATTAAATGGAAAGTATAACAATAAGACCTATAAAAGAAGAAGACTATATACTTATAGATAGTTGGTGGAAAATGATAGATAAAGCCCCACCGCCAAGAAACCTACTACCAGAGAACGGCTTACATGGACTTATGGCTTGCAAAGATGGTAAACCTATGGTTTGCACTTATTTGTACCTAACAAACTCTAAGTTTGGATATTGCGACTACATGATAAGTGATACTAGCTATAAGGGTAGAGATAGATTTGATATAGTATTAAAGTTAATGAACATGTCGATTGGAACAGCTTGGGAGTTAGGCTGTGAGGATTTTTGGTTTATAACAAAAAGTAAAGGTATGTTAAAGAGATGTAAAGCTCTTGGAGTAAAAGTTTCAGAGGATCCATATTATTTAATATGCTCTTCAAATTCAAAAAAAGAAATATAGATATGGCAAATAAAAACAAAAATATACAACCCAGTCCTTTTCACAAAAAAGGTAAAAATGAGGGAGATAGTAAGAGGAATTGGATGGGGAGATTGTTTCATGACCCGTTAGGATTCAAGGGTGAAAGTTTTTTAGGATTTGGTAAAGGAGAAACGTATGGTAGCGACGAGTGGGGGATTGACAGCGCAGCAAGTGATGTAGATAAATCTTTTGAAGATTTTCAAGGTTTAAAAGAGGGTGCTGGTGAGAACCTGTATGCTAGTATGGAAAACAAGCTTGATCTAAGTAATACTATGGAGGATTTAACCGTGGGAGAGGGTTTTGATTATGAAAAAGATCAAATAAACCGAACAGCCGCTACTACTTTAGACGTTTTAGGGCAATCCGCCGGGGCAAGTAATAGCGCTGGTTTAGCACAACAACTAATGGAATCAATTACTGATAAAAATCGACAAATAGGAGATAGGATAAATGTAGTGGATCAAGCAAATCAATTAGCATCGGCAAAGCAAAAAGCGGCGAATCAATTGGCAATGGGTGAGGCTGATATGCAGGTTCAAAAACTAAAACTTGATGGAGAATCAAAAGCTAGAGATCTACAAATAAATATGCAACAAGCAGAGTTATCTTACTTAGCTGGACTTAAAGAAGCCGCTGAGGCAAACAAAGATCAGGACACGGCTGGTAAATCTGATCGTAGACTAAAGAAAAACATAAGTAAAATAGGTGAATCCGCTAGTGGATTAAATATATATTCTTTCGAATACAAAAACCCATTAGATGGTGAAGGATTGTTCCAGGGTGTAATGTCTGACGAAGTACCACAAGAAGCTGTTATTAATAACGGAGAGTACGATATGGTAAATTATGGTATGTTAGACGTAGAATTTAAACAAATATAAATATGGCTATAGATCCAAATGCAATGTACAGGGCTGGTTTAGCCAGAGGTACAACAGGTAGAAATCCACAAGTTGAAAGAAGAGTTGCTAGGCAAGAAAATTTAATAAACCTCGCTTACACCGTGGTAGGAGCAGTGGCTAACGAGGCTGTTAAAGATGGTTTTGAGAACATACAAAAGTTTAGAGATCTTAAGGAGAGTCAAACCGCAGCTATGAATCTTACTGCAGAAAAGATTCCTCAAAAGAACGCCACCCTATCGGCATCCATCACTAGAATTAATAATGAGGTTAGGGCATTTGACAGGAAGATACGTCGTACTCTCTCCCCAAAAAAAAGAGCTCAATTAAAAGCTGAGCGAGCTGCAAAGTTTAAAGAGATGACTAATCTAAATGCGGAATTAACAACATATAAATCTCACGTACCAAACTCACAAGGAAAGATGAGTGTAGCTACTGGTTTATCGGTGGAGAACAATCAAGAAGGTAGAGCGCGTTATAGCCCAGCCGCGAGTGGAGAGGCTATTAAAAACGTAGGCGAGCAAGCTACTTTAGAATTAGGTGAAAATTTGTTCTATGATCACGACGATTGCAAGTGTTTGAGAGTATACAGAGGTGGTAAGTGGGTTGATAAAGGGGATGGAACAAGAGAATACGTTAGCTTAGATACATCAGAAAATGAAGATTTGAAAAAAAAATATAAACTTTACGAAAAATCAGCTAAAAAAGCGTCGTTAAGTTTAGATCCATCAAAAGGTGGGGAGATCGTGCCTATTCAATCATACGAAGAGTGGGTTAAAACACAAAACCAAAAAACAATGCGTACTCCTAAGTACTCAGAATTAAAGTTTGCAAGAGAGGAAGTTAAAACTATGACAAACGATGACCTTGCGGTTAGCAAAGATTTTAGAAAACTAGGTTATACCGGTAATACTTTGGATTTTGAAGGTATGAAAGAAGAAACTTATAGTAAAATCGACGATTATACGAGTGCAGCTTTTGAGGATTATTTCTTTGGTGGACCAGGTTATAATTATTCAACTAGAACTTCATCCACAGAGTCACTAGCTTATAAAATGCTGCTAAGCAGAAATGCCGGTACTGATTTTAGTGGTGGACCCGGGGTTGATGATGGTATTGATACTAATAACTTTATACCACCAGGATCACCGGCTAATGGTAGAAGTGAAGAGCGAATAGCAGCTGACGATTTATTATGGCAAGGTGCTATGACCACACTAAAAGCGCAAGACATGAGTTCAGGTACTCGTTATAGAAAATTTGCACAAGAGAAAATGTGGGAAAAATATAAAGGTTTGGCAGAAGGATCTCAAGCAAGGTGGAAAGCAGATAACCCACAAACAACTCAGCTAACTTTTGATCAGCAGATAAAGCTGCGAAATCAGCAGCTAGATGAACAAACGAGATTAGATAAATTAAACAAAGAACGGCAAATAGGAATAGATGCGCAAAACACCGTGTATAGCATTGAAAATGAATTTAGCGCTGGTGAAACAACTATTGGTACCGGTAGCAGATATGCGCAAAAATCTGAAGAAACAACTATTGAAAATGACGATGGAACAAAAACTACAGTTCCAGCGGGTTGGACTTTGTTTGTTGATGGAAAAGTAGAAAAGACAATACCTTTTGGTGCAGAAGATGCTTTAGACGAAATAACTAAGCACGTAACTAATACAGCTGGAAAGTATGGAACTTATGAGTTGGGATCAATTAAGAGTGGGCACATGTATATAGGAGAGGGTAATTGGGTACCACCAGGCGAGATAAAACAATTTCCATTAAAAATGACATGGGGAATTGCTCAAGAAGGGGAAGATGGTAAGTATTATAAAGCCAATAACGGTAAAACTTATTACTTTACAAAGAAAGACGGGTTCAAAGAAATAAAAGAATAATATACATGCCAGATAACACAATTACAACGGAAGAATTATTTTCTTTAGGAAAAGGAAATCAAACTACCACTGCAAAAAGCAGTAACACAATTACAACACAAGAACTTTTTTCGCTGGGAAAGTTGAGAGGCCCTGCGTCAAGGAGTATGGATTCAGGGTCGGGAAGTGGTTTATCGGTATCAGCTCAAGATGATTTTGGTATACCAACACCAGTAGAATCAACTAGTTTTGATCAAATGTTTTCTGATGAAAACCAATTACAAAGACAGAGATATGCGCATATAGATGAAAATACTTTCGCTTCTTCTTTGGTAGAAAGTAACATTACTAATAGAGAAAATAATCTAAAAAGAAAATTAGAAGAACATTATAAAGACACTGATGTAAAGTTTAATATAGAAAGTTGGGATGGTAATAGGATAGAGGTGGTTCTTCCTGGAGAGAAGAAAGGGCAGTTTTTTGACCTACCATCAGATCCAGTAGAAGCTAAAGAGAAGTATTTGGAAATGGTGGAGTACATGGAAGACAGAACAGCTGTTGAGGTTGGAGACCAAACTACCAGTGAGATACAAGAGCTTTTTGACTTTGATTACAAGTCAGCTACCGCTGAAACCGCTGGTGGTGGTTTGTATGAGAGAGTGAACCAAGATAAAGTACAAGAAATATTAGGGTCAGATTACGAGGTGAAAGAGTCTGGGTTTTTTAAAAACGCTCTTGAAATAACTGTTCCGGGTGGAGCTAAGAAAACATTTCCTAAATCATCTTCATCAGAGGATATACTAAGTTTTATGAGGAGAAATCCTAGAAGTATAAAGCAAACAAAAGTTTATCAAGCTGAAAAAAAGAAAGTAACAGAAGAGGCTAAAGTTGATTTAAACGAAGCTATTGCTAAGAGATTAGATTACTCCGCTAAAATTGATGGTAGCACAAAGAGAACAGAGCAAGAAATATTAATGCTTTTAAACAATCCTGAAAGTTTTAATAAAATGAAAAACGACATCTTATCAGATGTCACAAGTACTTGGTGGAATAGAAACAAAGATAACAACGATTTAAAAAATCTTTCAAATAGTGATATAGACGGTATTAGAACTGAATTAGTTCAAACAGCTTTAGGTAATCACAAGGCAAATCTTACTAAAAGATTAAGTTCTTCTGGTAAAAAATATGAAAGTGATAAGGGTCAAACTAGAGAAAGTGTTGAAAGTCAACAAAGAAAAGATCATTTAGTTGGTAAAAAACCTGAGGAGATTCAAATAGCTGAATTGTGGGATAAAATAAAAAATCCAAAATTAGCAAGTGAAAAAGAAGACAATTTAAAGCTTTTAAATACAGCTCAAATATTATACGATGAAAAGAACGCTTCAAATCCTTATCAATTCAACTATGATGTAAACACGTTGTCTAGACCACTAGTTCTTGATGAGAAAAACAAGGACATCGTAAATTTAACCGCTGAGGTGCAAGAGACGATAGCTGCTTACGAAGAATTACCTGCAGATGCGTTAGATGGAGAATTGTTCGACGTGACTATAGCACATGATCAAGCTCTTAGAGAGTTTAAAACCAAAAAAATAAAAGTACCAATAACTGATTTTAATGATGAAGTTAAGTACTTAACAGCTGAGCAAAAAAATAAGTACATAGTTGACAACTCTAAAATGGGCCTTAACGCTAAGGGTCAAAGTGTTCTTATTGGAGATAGAGACGCTTACTTCAATGTAACGGCGGAAGAAGCCGCTTCCTTAGGATTAAAAGACCCTTTGTTAAAAGCTAACGCAACATTTATAACTGATCTTGCTGTGAGAGAAGAAGCTTTAGTTAGATTACAAGTTCTAAATCAAAGATCCACAACTGTTGGCACAACAGGTCTTGGTGGCGCGCTTGTTGATTCTTTCGCTTCTAGTATTGGTATAAAAACAGACACGCCTAAATCTCAACTAGCAACAGCCATGAACGATGCTATGGTAGATGCTGGGGTTACTTTGACTAACGAAGAAAAAAAGATGTACCACAAAACCAATGGTGAGGCTGTTGGCGAAGCTTTAGGTGGTTTACCTAAGCTGGTAGTTGATTTTTATTTTGCAAATAAAGCCGCGGCTGGAATTCAAACTGTAACCGGTATCAATGGGGTTCTAAAAGCTTTAAATGCTAAGAGGTATGCTAAGATTGTAAAAGGACGTAAGGTATTTGTGAAACCACCAGCCGCTATTGTGGCTAAGGGTGAAACAGCTGTGGCTAACTGGGCAACAACAAGTGGTGTTGTAGCAAAAACCTTTGCGCCACACATAGCTAGTAGAGCTGCTTCTACAGCTATAACCTCTATTATTGAGGGTGTTAAAATGGAGGCGGTTATGGGGCCGGGTAGTTTTTCAACTGGTGTTGGTTTTGGTATGGCTGGCAAACTAATACCTTGGCCTGTTATAAGGGGTAGTAACTGGGGTAAAACGTTATTTGACTACGGTATTAAAAGTCCTATAAACTTTACTATTGGTGCTGAGGCTGGTGAGATAATGACTGGCTTGACTAATGATGTAATGAACAAGAAGGACTTTAGAGACTTCATGAAAGAGCACTACTCAGATTATAGTGAAGTTGGGCAAAGAACTATAGCTAACCTTGTGTCTGGTTTTGCTATGAGGCTTAGTCATGTTAGTAAGTTTGATTTTAAGAGCGCTGAACAAATTAGAGAATTAAAAATTGAGGCTAAAAAGAAAATGGATGCCGCTCGTGAAGAAGCTGGTTTACAAAGAGCTTTAGACCCTACAAAAGGAGAAAAACTAGGCCCAGAGCAAGAAGCGTTTACAAGAGCTCAAATGGTTTATGATTTAGCAAATAGACGTTTGGCTGAGATAAATAATACAGAATTGTATTTAGATCCAGTTGTTGGACCACTAAAACTTGCTAACGATTTAAAAGGATCTACAAACAAACTTATAAGAGCTTTAGGGGAGAAAGGTAAAAAAATAGAAAACGTTAGGGTAGAATATACTGATCAAAGAATTAAAGGTAGTTATAGAATTGATGGTAAGGATTTAATATACACTATAAACCCTAAATATATAGAACC
>UEXM01001722.1_pt1 | contig 17342 bp, 11 predicted proteins | sample 1796661 | NCBI WGS metagenome assembly UEXM01 (sample SAMEA4772469, study PRJEB27181) | metagenome | reverse complement strand
GAGATAAGGAGTTACGTGCACGGGCAATCCAGGGTAGAATGCAACAAGGTATGGTATACTTTCCACAAGATGCTGTTTGGACTGGACCAATGGTTGCAGAACTATTACGTTTCCCAAATGGTACACACGACGACCAGGTAGATGCCTTGGCGTGGATCGGTTTAATGATGACAGAATTTGCTACATTTTATGAAAGACCTGAGCATGTTCCGTCGTGGAGAGATGGATTAAAACATTTAGTAAAAGATGGCAAACGTAAATCATCAATGAGCGCTTAATGGCAGAATACAAAAGTAAAAAAAAGAAGCTAAGTGAAGCTGAATCTTTAACCCTTGCAAAACGTCAGTGGGATTGTTACATACGAGCCCGCGACAGTGGCCATGAAGATTACATTGACATGGCAAAAAAATGTGATGCTTTTTATAGGGGTGAACAATGGGACGAAGCTGACATAGCAGCGCTTGACGATCAGGGTCGACCAGCATTAACAATCAACACTATCTTACCAACAGTTAACACAGTTCTTGGCGAACAAAGTACGCGAAGAGCAGATGTACAATTTAAACCTCGCGGTTCTGGCCAACAAGAAATAGCAGATGTTCTTACTAAGTTGTATATGCAAATTGCAGATAACAACAAATTAGAATGGGTAGAAGGTCAAGTATTTTCTGATGGTTTAATTCAAGACCGGGGTTGGTTTGATATTCGTATAGACTTTTCTGATCATATAAATGGGGAAGTTAGAATTGAACAAAAAGACCCATTAGATATTTTAATTGATCCAGATGCTAAACAATATGATCCAAAAACTTGGAATGAAATATTTGAAAGTAAATGGATGAGCCTAGACGAAATAGAAGAAGTCTATGGTGAAGACAAAGCAGATAAGTTACGCATGATTGCTGAAGTAGGTTCTACACTTGGTGCAGATTCTATGGAATTTGAAGATACGACTTATGGGGATACAAGAGGAGAATATGAAGATGCTTCTACTCATTACCCAAACGACCCCGATGAAGCAAGAACTTTGCGTTCTATTCGAGTTATAGAAAGGCAACATTATAAATTAAAAAAATGTATGTTTTATGTGGACCCAGTAACTGGCGATAAAAGACATGTTCCTTACAACTGGGGAGAACGCAAACGTAAAAAGTTTGCAGATGATTATGGTTTATATATAACAGAACAAATGGTTAAAAAAGTCCGTTGGACGGTAACCGCTGACACTGTTGTATTGCATGATGATTGGTCTCCTTATAATCATTTTACTTTAGTTCCTTATTTTCCATACTTTAGAAGGGGCAAACCTTTTGGTATGGTGCGTAATTTAATTTCGCCACAGGAACAATTAAACAAAATTTCATCTCAAGAACTGCATATCGTTAACACAACTGCTAACAGTGGTTGGATTGTAGAGTCAGGTTCTCTTACAGGAATGACAGCAGATGACTTAGAAGAACACGGTGCGGAAACTGGTTTAGTACTCGAGTTTAATCGCGGTAGTACTCCCCCTGGTAAAATACCGCCAAATCAGATTCCCACCGGTCTAGATAGAATTGCACAAAAAGCTGCCGCTAACATAAAACAAATTAGTGGCATAAGTGATGCGATGTTAGGTACTGATGGGGCGGAAGTTTCTGGTGTTGCTATACAACAAAAACAAACGCGCGGCGCCCTAATGATTCAAGTGCCATTAGATAATTTAAGAAAAACTAGACACTATTTAGCAGAAAGAGTCTTAGATTTAGTTCAAACTTATTACACAGAAGAAAGAGTCGTACAAATTACTGATGAAAATAATCCAATGAAACCAAAACAACCTATGGTTGTAAATCAAGTAACACCAGAAGGCGAGATTATTAACAACCTAACTTTAGGTGAATATGATGTGGTTATAGGATTAGCTCCTTCAAGAGACACCTTTGAAGAAACTCAGTTTGCTGAATCTATAGAACTTAGGAAAGTTGGAGTTCCAATTCCAGATGATTTAATTGTTGAGTATTCACATTTAGCGCGTAAAGGAGAAATTGCAGAGCGCATAAGAGAAATACAAGGAATGAATCCACCTAGCGAAGCTGAAATGCAAATACAACAATTCCAAATGGAAGCACAAATACGTTCAACACAACTTGAGATTGCAAAACTAGAAGCAGAAGTTACTAGATTACAATCTGAAGCTGCTTTAAATGTAGCTAAAACTCAATCTGAAACAAATATTGATCCACAAATGAAGGTGGCTGAATTACAAAGCAAACTTCAAATGAAGAGGGAAGAACTTGAATTACGCGAAAGGTTGTCAGGAATGACTAACCAAGTAAGGAGAGATCAAAGTGAAACTACAGCCGCAGCAAAAATTGCAACGGCTGCCATGAAACCTACAGGAGGTAATAAAGATGGCTAAAAGTAAAAAACAAGATAATGCAGAAACAAAAGAAGATATTGTAATGGAAGTTATGCCGGGGGCAGATGGAATTTCTGAAGACGAAGCAAAACCATTCGAAGTAGATTTAAATTTTGATGAGGTTCCAGAGGAGGAAGCAGAAAATGAAGAAGTCGAACAGGAAGTTGACGCCGCTCCAGAAGAAGAAGTTGTTGCGGAAGAACCACAACCAGAAGTTGAGGAAGAAGAAACAATTGAAACAGAAGCAGTTAGCGAAGAAGGAGTGGTTGAAGACAGCGAGTCAACTCCACAACCAGATATTCCAGCAGTTGAAGGAAGCGAGCAAAGCCTTGACGAACAAAATGAAGTAAAAGAACCAAAAGCGCCAATGGTGCCCAAGTCTAGACTTGATGAAGTTTTAGCTAAAAACAAAGTTATGCAAAAAAAGCTAGATGAAGCTACTGCAGCTGAAAAAGCCGCCGCAGAAAATGCTCCAGAATATGATTTTAATGCAAAAGAAGTTGAATATCAGGATTTAGTGCTTAATGGAGAGACCGAAAAAGCTGTAGAGTTAAGAAATCAGATAAGACAAGCTGAAAAAGACCAATTTATGTTTGAAGTACAAGCAAAAATGGGTCAAACAGTGCAACAAAGTCAAGAAATGACACAATTAGTAGAGAAAGCTAATGAAATCGCTAAAACTTTTCCTGTTTTAGACGAAAATAGCGCTGATTTTGACGAAAATTTACAAGCTGATGTTATAGAACTAAGAGATGCGTTTGCTTCTCAAGGTTATGGGCTTGCAGATTCGTTAGCAAAAGCAACTGAATACACTTTAGCAGTCAAAAGGCCGGAACTTTTACAACCATCAAACGCTCCTGCAGTTAAAACAGTAGACAAAAAGGTTAAAGAACGCCAGCAAGTAGCAAATGTAACTAAAAAATTAAAAGCTGCTGAATCTCAACCACCTGCAATGAAAGGTGAGAGCAAAACAGAAAAGAAAATAGATTTATCATTGTTATCAAGTGAGGAGTTTGATGCTCTTCCAGCCGAGACATTGCGCAGAATGCGTGGTGACTTTGGTTAAGGCTTGGTATAAGATATAAGAATTCGGTGCTAATACGATAATTAGTGTGGGTCGTTCCACTAACAAACGTTTTCGCCCGTCACGGCGTAAAACTGATCGAGGTCATGTTCGTAAAACTATGAAAGCGTCTCCCCAACGAAAAAGGGTATACGGGTAAATAGCCGCTCCAATAAGTTGGCTAGGTATTATTTTTTTTGGAGGATAGCCCAATGGCTAACACAAACTTTAGCGCGTTGACCAGCGAACAATTAACGATCTGGTCTCGTGATTTTTGGCGTGTCGCTAGGAATATGTCTTTCATTAACCAATTCGCAGGTAGCGGATCTAATGCTATGGTTCAGAGAATATCTGAACTTACTCAATCAGAAAAAGGAGCTAGAGCTGTATTAACACTTTTAGCTGACATGACTGGTGACGGTATCGTTGGAGACAACACTTTAGAGGGTAATGAAGAGACTTTAAGAGCCTACGACATTGTTGTACAACTCGATCAATTGAGATTTGCTAATAGACTTTCTGGTAGATTAGCTGATCAAAAATCAGTTGTTAATTTTCGTGAGAACTCACGTGATGCACTTGCTTACGCAATGGCGGATCGTATTGACCAATTAGCGTTCTTAACGCTTTCTGGTATTTCTTACACAATCAAAAACAGTGGTGCTTTGAGACCTGTTCTGACTTCAGGACAAAATCTTGGCGACATGGTTTTTGGTTCAGATGTAACAGCTCCAACTTCTAACAGACATAGAAGATGGGATGCTACTAGTAAACTTGTTGCTGGTGACGTAACTGCAGTTGCAGCTGCTGACACCATTACTTACGAGTGTATTGTTGCTCTTAAAGCTTATGCTAAAGACAACTACATCCGTGGAGTAAGAGGCGCAGGTGGAGATGAGGTATATCATTTATTTGTATCACCTCAAGTAATGGCTGACCTTAAACTTGATTCAGATTTCTTGGCTAACGTCAGAAATGCTGGAGTCAGAGGACCAAGCAACAGCTTGTTCTCAGGTTCTTCAAGCTTGATGGTTGACGGCATTATGGTCCATGAGTTCAGACATGTATTTAATACAGAGAATGCAACTACTGGAACATCTTCAAACGCCGGTTCTGCTGGATACAAATGGGGCGCTGATGCTGACATCAACGGTTCTGCTTGTTTATTCTGTGGAGCTCAAGCTCTTGCTATGGCAGATATTGGTCTACCACAAATAGTTGAAGATACTTTTGACTATGGTAACCAAAATGGTATCTCCATTGGTAAAATCTTCGGTCTTAAGAAGCCTAAGTTTAACAGCGACTACAATAGTGGCGTTGAAGACTTTGGTGTCATTAGATTGGATGTTGCATACTAAGTATGTTTTTGTGGGTGGTTCTTTTTGAGCCACCCCTTTTTTAGGAGTAAAAGATGATAGTAGTATCAGATATTGACAGGTATATTTCGACCACCTGGGGCGCATCAATCAGATTGGAAGCTGGCGTACCAAAAGAAGTTGGACAAGACATGGGTTTATTATGTTTACAAGAAGGGTGTACAGAACACAAACCCCATTCAATTAAAGACAAAAAGCCAAGTGAACCTATTAGGGCTAGAGATGAAAAAGGACATTATATTCCTGACGATCCCTCTACACCTGATATAAACGAAGCCTATGTAGATGGTAAAGCACCCGCTAAGAAAAAACCGGCTGCTAAAAAAACTGTAAAGAAAACAACTAAAAAATAATGGGCACATTAACGGGCGCTAATTTAATATCCAGAATTCAGGACACCCTGCAAGATACAACTGGCGTTCGATGGACTGAAGCTGAATTGCTTCGGTACATAAATGATGCACAAAGAGAGGTAGTTAACTTTAAACCCGCTGCGGCTGCAGACCATTCAAATGTGCAATTGGCTACTGGGACAGAACAGTCTATTCCAGATGTTGCAATGTGTTTAATAAAAGTAGTTAGAAATATGAGTGCTACTGGTAGTAGCGCAACAGGTAAAAAAGCTATTAGGTTAGTAGATGAAGATATTTTAAATTCTATAGAACCCAATTGGCATGATCCCACTGTTACAGGAGATGCTGCGCATGGCTCTGTTATTAAACACTACATTTATGATCCAGATGATCCAAGAAGGTTTTATGTATATCCAGGTGTCAAATCTGGATCAAACGCTTATGTTGAATTAGTAACAGCTAGAAACCCTACAGATTTAAGTTCTACAAGTAGTACTATTTATATAGACGATGTTTATGGTAACGCCCTTGTAGACTATGTGTTGTATAGGTGTTATATGAAAGACGCAGAATTTGCAGGTAACGCACAAAGGGCTGGATCTCATTATCAATTATTTATGGCGAGTGTTTCAGGAGGGGGACAATCAAAAGTATTGCTTGATCCTAATTCTGATAAACCGGGCATGAGAACAGCGCCCCCACCGCCTCCTCCTGGAGTTCAATAATGGCATCATTTGATTCTTTAGTAAAAGACATACTTCCATACGTACCCAATTGCCCAGATTCTTTAATTGAATCTACTTTGCGCTCCGCTTGTATAGAATTTGCAGAAAGATCTAAAGCTTACGTATATGACTTAGATCCAATTACAAGTATTAGTGGCGTATATGAGTATGAGTTCGACCAACCAAGCGGCACAGATGTACATGCAATTTTATGGATGACATATGATGGCGATGATTTAGACCCAATTAGCCCTAGAAGTTTAGAGTTAAACTATTCTGATTGGAGAAACAAAACTTCAGTACCACAAGTTTATTTACAAAAAAACCCAAGTACGTTTTGGGTAATACCGGTTCCTGGTAGCGCCGTTACCAACGGCATTCAATTATCTGTTGCTTTAAAACCGAGTAGGACTACAAGTAATATAGACACTACTTTTTCAAACAGTTACAGAGACGGAATTGTGTATGGCACTTTATATAGGCTTATGCGTATTCCTGCAAAAGATTGGACTGATCCAGCAGCAGCAGCTGATTATTTAGGATTGTTTAATCAAGAAATTGTACAAGCTGAACTAAAAGCAAGGGGCGGAGATTTAGGTGTTAAAAGAACTGTTAAATACAGAGGCGCCGGTTTAAGCCCACGTAAAAGGTATAAGAAGTATGGTTCAGAGATTGACTATTGATGGGCTTTCAATTGAGACAATTCCTCTTTCTGAGGTACGTTGTGCTTTTGAAAAAATACAACCAGATTTAGATCAAGTTAGAAAAAAGTGTCAAGCTGACTGGATAACACCCGACGTCTATTTATCTTTACAAGAAGAGCTGTCTACTTTGTACATGTTGTATGAAGAAGATACATATATTGGGTTTATAATCGTTAATACGCTAAGAAGTATTAGTGGCGAGGACACACTGTTTGTCTGGGCAAGTTACCAGAAACCAGAGTATAATTATGTAAAAGCTATGTTTAAGTTTTTAGAAAAAATAGCGGAAGATATGAAAGCAGTAGCTATTGAATTTGAAAGCAATAGAAAAGGGTGGGAAAAAATAGCACCCCTGCATGATTTTAATTTGGTAACACAAACATATAGAAAAGAGTTATAACAATGGGATTTTTAAAAGGCAAAAAAGTAAAACGTAAAAACTTTACCAAACAAACTGAAAACGAAAAAGCTGGTTTGGATATTTTGCAAAGAGGACAAACTAGGCAAGACGTTCTTTTTGATCCTTTGCGTACTGAGTATGCTCAAACAGAAGCTGTAGAACGAAAAGATCAATCTGTTGGAGTTGCCGGTGCGGATTATTATCAATCACAGGAAAGGCCCTCCATAGGAACAGTACAAGCGGTTGATACAGCAGCCGGAAATGCAGTAGATGCAACAAGCGCATTGATTAAAGGGATAGCAAAAGGTCAAACTGCGGAAACTAAAAAAGATCTAGAAGTAGTAAAAGGTAATGAAGCCGTAGGCAATATGCTTGCACAAAACACTGTAAAAGGTGGAGTACAAGCCGCAGGAGCAGAAACTGCGTATCAAGTATCAGAAGCTGACCGACAGTTAGCCAAAACAAATGCAATGCGGGGCGTATTCGCTTCAGCAGCTAATCAACTGGCTGCTAATGTTGGGGATACGGGTGACCCATTTAAGAAAAGCTATCAAGGATTTGATGCTACAGGTCAATTTGGAGAAGGAACTACGGGCTTGTTTGGTTTTGGTAAAACACCTGTAATTGCTTATGCTCCTAGAGACGAGTCTAAATCAACTAGCAAGGGTAGGGTATAAGCTAATGGCAGAAGATTATTTACAAAAATTTGCGTCTCCTGGGTTTTACAAGCCAACCGCACTTGGTACGCCTACTTCTGGTAACAGAAGAGTTAGTGGTAGTACGTATAGTGACGATGTAGACTTTCAAGCGCAAAAAGCGGCAATAGATTCTTACGAAAAAAATGTAGAGGAATACAACCCACAAACCGAAAGAATTTTAACCACTGCAATAGACACAGTAGATGAAAGCGAAGATATGGCGGTTAGTGCAAACGAAAGAGCCTTAGCGCAAGCTGAAAGAGACAGGGGTAGATATGGAGTGCAATTTAATGCGGCTCAAGCTGGAGAAGAATCTAGACTTGCAAACTTTGCGGGACAAAGAAACATATCAAACGCTAGAAACATGGCGATGCGTTCTGATGAAATGCTTAATGATATAAGGCTACAGATAGGTAACACTCTTGGGGCACAGAACTTATCAAATGTGTTGGGTGGGCTCTTACAATATGGGCAGGCTTCTGTTAACAAAAAAAATGCTTATCAAAAAAGTAGAAACGCCGCTAAAAAATCTCAATATGGGTTTTTAGGTAACTTGGGTTCTAGTTTAGCAAAATTAATATAAAAGATTATGGCATCATTATTTGACTTAGTAGGAAATTACAATCGCGCTAGAGATGCATCGATGAAGAGGCAGATTGATGGCGCAACATTTAATCAAGGCGTTGTTAAACAACAAGGCGCAGATTTTACAAAATTCATTAAAAGTGCTAATTCTGATTTAGAAGCAGACGCTTTAAATATTAATAATATTATTGACCAGGGCGGAAACATTGCAGATTTAGAAAATAAACCCGCGGGATTTGAAAGCAATGAACAATTTAAAACTTGGTATCAAGGCACTGGTCCTGGTACAGGTTTTGCTAACAAGAAGTATTCTGGCCTTGGGGACACTAATTTAAGTGATTATGTAGCTATGTATGGGCACAAAGGCACCTTTCGTAAACTTAATGAAATGGGTTTTGGCTCAGCTTTATTGGGCCCAAACAAACAGTTTGACCCCGAAAATTCTACAATTAGAGAAAATGCTGAAACTGGAGAAATGGAGATAGTTCCATACGTTCGCACTAATAGTCAAGCTAGAAAACAATCTTATTCTTCTCCTATGACTGTAGGTGGAAAAGACATTAGAGATATTATTACTGAGTTTGGCCCTGAAGCAGCAGAACAATCTATAGTTGGTTTAAGTTTGGGCGACCTTAATACTGTATTTCAAGAATATGCGAAAGATGTTGAAATTGGAGGTGGTGGAAATCCCGCTGTATCTAATTTAGCGCCTATGACTCAAATTCCTTGGGGTAGTTCTGATAGGGTAGACATTGAACAAAAGATAGAACAAAGAGTAAACGAAAATGAAAAACGCGTTGGGGGCCAACCTGTAGCAGATGCAATGAATACTGCAACAGAATTTACACAGGGAGGACAACAGACGAGCACTACACCGGCACCGACTCCTGCACCGACTTCTGCACCAGCTTCAGTAACTGAAACAGCTAAGGATTTTCCAGTAGTCGATCCTTCTAAGTATGCAGGCGTTTTGACTACTATGTACAATGCACAAAGACAAGAATTAGGTACAGATTTTTACATGGGTCCAGGCGATGCAGAAGCTCTTTATAACCAATTAACAAATACTACAGGCATTTCTAAAAATGTTAGAGATAAAACAATAGAAAATTATAAGACAATAGCAAACAGAAATCTTAAAGCTAAAGTAAATGATCAAATTTTAAATTATTTTGGTGGGAAAATGACAGCGCGGGGTACTACCTTAGGGGGCGGAGTGCCTGTAACTGCAGCGGGGCGATTAGCGGATGCAAAAAGCAATACAGAAAATCCAATTAGTGATGAAAATTATGCAGTTTTAGAAAAAAAGGCTAATTGGTACAAAGCTAATGAGGATAAATTAATAGACAAACTAAAGGGCAACCCCGAACTTTATAATGAGTTCGTACAAAACCCAGATGCTTTTGTTACTAAGTATGTAGATGATAAAAACTTTTTTGCTTCTCCTGTTCAATCGGCAGACCGAAAAGTAATTAGTAGCGCAGCACAAAACACTGGCCTTAATGTAAATACTAAAGCAGTGGTTAACGCAGTTGAAACGGGAGATAATCAAACAGCTACAAAATTACTGCTTGATTCTGTTCAAGGGAAAAATCATTCAGCAGAAGATGATGAAGCAATAGCAGGCGTAATAACAAAATACAACGGTAACTTTGCTGAATTAGATAAAGCAAGGAGAGTCACTTTAGCTGCAGAACTTTTAGCGGGTATGCCAGACTCACAACGAGATGGAAATTTTGCAAAATCTATGATTAACATGATTGAAACGGGGGACATGACTATGACAACCCCTCAAGCTGCAGCGGCTCAAGCTGCAGACAGAAGTGATCAAATTTCTAAACTAAACCTTTTAAGAAACCTATCTAAAGATGCAGCAGAGTATGCTAAACCCGGAGATGTTACAAAACAGGTTTTAAACATCCGTGAAGAAATACTCGGCATAAACACAGACGATCCTTTAGTTCTTAGTTCAGGAAATCTTGGAGATCTTGCTACTATGGTAACAACTTTAGTGCAGGCGGCTGAAGGGCAAACACAAAGCCCTCAAGAAATGAAGGCGGCTCTTGGGTTAGGATTAACCGTTTTAGATAAATACTATGAAATAGAAGCTGAACCTACCTGGTGGCAAGAACTTATGACATTAGGATTTGCTGAAGGACCAGAATCTGGGGGTTTTAACTTTACACCTAATTTTAGAGCTTATGACGTAGATGGAAACGTTACTACAGATCCCGTTGCAATTGTTAGTTTTGGGACCTCCTCTAATAATACAGTAAGTGCTAATAAAATAAAAAAAGACCTACGGGCTATTGGAATGGACATGTTCTATAAAGCTATGGAAAACGCAATTGCGGAAAATGGGTAGGTAGCGTGTGTCAGTTTCTGCTAATTTCCTTAACAATTTAAAAACCAACGAAGGCTATAGAAATGACGTCTACCGAGACAGTTTAGGTGTATTAACAGCTGGAGTTGGACACAGGTTAACAGATGAAGAGCTTGGTCTATATAAAGAAGGCGACATTATAGATGACAAACTTATTAGTCAATGGTTAAATCAAGACTCCACCAAAGCTTATACAGCTGCAAAAGCACAAGCAGACCAGCTAGGCCAAGGTGGTGATAGTAACTTTGTTGATGCTCTTGGGGAAGTAAACTTTCAACTAGGAACTAACTGGTACAAAGAACACGACGGTACTTGGGGCTTAATGCAACAGGGTAATTTTAGTGGGGCTGCAATTGAAGCTGCAAATTCTGATTGGAATGATCAAACACCTGTGCGAGTACAAAATTTTCAAGCGGCTTTGCAACAGCTTCAAACAAACCAACCAGACCCTATAGAACCACCAACCACTCAAGCAGACCCAACAGTAGCTCCGGCTTCAACACCACAACCTATTAGTATAGCGGGTCTTTTTGCCTCAGCTAGTAGAGAAACCGACGCTGTCAAAGGTCTTTTTGCCGGAGAAAAAATTGAAGGACTGGGTGATGCGCAAGGAAAATTAAGCCGTGGCGAAACTTTTACAGAAGCTGTTAAAGCCGGTGGCAAACAGTTTGAGTCTGACGTATACACTTTTGGTGCTATTGCAAATTTATTAACCGGTAATGATGAGGCAGCACGTGTTAAATTAGGTAAAGCTAAAATTTTAGATGACAGCGCTTCAGAAATACTTAGTCAAATGGGAGCTTTTCAAGAATTTTATGATGCGCCTACGTTTGATGGTTTTGTAGAACAGGTATTAAAAGGAGTAGGTTCTTTTACCCCTATGGCAATTACGTCTGTTGTATCTGCAGGCACGGGCGGTATCGTAGCTAACCTTGGAAAAGGGTCTTTAACTGGAGTTAGTCGAGCTTTTTTAAAAAAGAAACTTAATAATATTGTTAAGAAAAAAGACAACAATATTAAATTAACCGCTGCAGAAGCAGAATTTCTTGAAAATGGATACGACGCAGCAAGGGCTGCTAAAACTTATACAAGTGCAACAGCTACTAAAGTTGGAATGGGCGTAGGCGCATTTGGCCAAGAGTACGTAGTAGGTTCGTCACAAGCCTTGAAAGAATTTGATGATGCTGGCTTTGAGCTAACAAAAGAAGAAGCAGCGATGGCTGCACAACTAGGTATTCCACAAGCCCTACTTGGTACCTTATCTGAAGGTCTTTTCTTTAGGGGCATGACCAAAATGGCGTTGGGAGATGCAGTTGCTGGCGACATGGCTGCAGGTACTTTTGTAAAAGAGCTTGCTAAAGCGGTAGCTATAAAATCGGGGCAAAGTTTTGTAGTAGAAGGTGTAACTGAAACTTTACAAGAGGGGGCGTTAATTGCACAAAGGTTTGCAATTGATCCTGATTATTCAGTACAAGAAGCAAAAATGCGTGCAATGGAATCAGCTTTTGTTGGAGCGTTTGCCGGTGGTGCTAGAGCAGCTCCTGCAAGTGTTATATCTAAAGCCTACAATTTACTAGCTACTGGTAGAGAAGTACAAGCTGATACAATGAGCCAGGAAGATGCCGAAACAATAAATGCTAGCCGAACTCAAGTAGAACCTGACGAGGATATACTTGCACAATTAAATGATCTTGTAGCCCCTAATTCAGCTAGAAAAGCAGTTATTTTAGAAGACACAACTGCAGACCAAGCAGAAGCTTTTATAGTAAATCAGTATAGACCTGATGCTAAAGGTCCGGATCTTCAAGTTGTAGAAAAAGATGGAGCTGTTGCAATTGTAAAAGCAACAGACAAAGACCTTATTCAATTTATTGAAGAAAATGGGCTTACAAACGAAACAAAACAACAAATACTACAGTTTAGCCAACCCCAAGATTCTTCTCATGATTTAGCTATAGTAGTAAAAGACAAAGACAATAATCATGTCTTTACTCAATCTACAAACAAAGCAGGTAAAGCCGTTGCATCAAAAAATGCTTATGATCTTTACCGACAAGAATTTGATGATGGCGAAGTTACGATTGACGAAATGACCAAAGAAGATGCTTTAAAAGAAAAGCAAGCTCGTATAAAACCAAAAGGCCCAGAAAAAGCAACTGTTAAAGACGTAGTAGAAGACGATGATCCTACTTATGAAACAGCTGGAGATGAAACAGAAACAAATTTTGGTAGAACTTTAGCTGATGCGTTTGAAGGTGGTAACTTAACAGTTAGCCCAGAAGTCAATACACAAGTATTAGCTGAACCTGCTTTAACACCCTCTAGTTACAAAAACAAAACTATTGGGGATAAACAAAAACCTTCTCCAGAAGAAAAAACTAACTTTTTAAATTCTTTAGACGATGACAGAGAAAGGTCTTTTTGGACGTCGTACGAGAACGGAGTACAAAGAATAGATGATGTACCTAAAGGTAAACTAAACGAGTTTACTAGATTAAAAAACAGGGATGACAAATCTAATTTTATATTGTCAAAAGTTCCAGCTGTAGATAAAGAAGGTAACCCAATAAAAGGACAATTTGCTTATTCTATTATTGCAGATTTAAGCCAAGAACAAGCGGATTTTGACAAAGCAGTACAAAGAGCTAAAGAAGCATCTTACAGACAACAAAGAGAAGAGGTAAACAGCTCTCCAGAAGCACGGGCTTTTACTATAAACGGAGAATCTGTAGATATTCTCACTCTTATTAACTACGCAGTATATGCAGCTGACAGCAGCGAAGTGTCTTCTTCTTTATCCCCTGCAGAAAGAAACAGACAGGGTTTTAAAGATTTAATTGGAATAGCCGAACAATTAAATCAACCCATAGAGTACAAAGGCAAAAGAGTTGCTACTATGACACCCGCAGAATTAAATGCAGTTAAAATAAGCAGTTTTAAGAAACAAGGTGATAAGTTTGTTATAAACAAAGCGGGTTCTGTTGAGGTTGGAGTGCCAATAAGAAAAGAGCCTGTTAGTAATAAAACTTTAAATAATGAACTTAATAAAAATATAAACACAATTATTAACACGCCAGACCGAGGCAATGCCGCAGACAACAAATACATAAACTACACAAGGAAAACTTTTGAAGACGAGTTTAAGAAGGCAAGAGGTTTTCAAGATGTAGTACCCTTAGAAAAAAAAGGAACGACTAAAAAAGGGGAAACAAAAACTATTAGAAAACCTTTTTATTATTTTGTAGGGCCCACAAAAAAGGTTTTTTTATCAGAACGCGAATATTTAAAACAATTCCAAGAATACCTACAAGATATTGCTAACGAGGAGGGTATTTTTATAGGTATAGAAGATGTAGCTTTAAATCAAGAAACTATTGTAGATGAAGCAGGTAATGAAATAGACCAAATGCAAGCGGCTGCTATAAAAGATGAATTTGGTTATGACGCACACATAAATGTTTTAAACGCTAATTCACAGAAACTAGGAAAAACATATTTAAGTACTCAAAAACAAAAAAGTGTAGAAAATAAAAGAACTTCAGCAACGCAAAGAGTAAAAGATTACTTTAAACGAGAAGACTTGTTTGGTGCTTCTGCTGGGGCTAAAGGGGTGTCTATAGTTGATGTGCTTTTAAATGCTATTAATAGCAAATTAAAATATGGTCGAACTTTACGTATTATTTCGCTTGACGATGAAATTGTTCTTGGCAGTGAGTTTAATAATGTTTATGTAGATGATAATGGCGTTAGCCAGAGTTCTAAATGGATTGTAGAGAACATAAAAGAGGATATGCGTAAAACAGGAAAACCTGCTCGGATAGTACAGTTTGGTGCGCAAGGAGATGTCATCATTTTAAACTTGCAGCAAAAACCAACAAACGAACAGTTTGCATTTATGCTTAGAGCGTTGGGGCATGAAATAGGTCACGGTGTGTACAAGCAAGAATTAGAACGTTCTTTAGCAATTCCTTCAGTAAGACAAAAATTAGATAGGGCTTTTGCTAAAGCAAGAAAAGCGCTGCAAGAACAAGGCAGTACAAAATATGATGGTAAATTTGGTTTTGAAGAATGGTATGCAGATCAATATGCAGTGTATGCATTTGATCCAGATCAAAAAGCCACTAACTTTGTACAGTCTTACTTTAAACGTATTGTGCAAAGGCTAAAAGATTTCTTTGATGTAGTTAACAAGCAAGCAAAAGGCCGATTTACTTTAGACCCAGATTTTGTAAGTTACATGAATGATGTTATAAAAATTGCTAACATCTCTCCACCAGGGAATGCCACTTTTAATAGTTTTACCAGAGATCAAAAAGCAGAAGTTTATAGAGTTTTAGATGTAATGGAACAAACCGTAGATACTCCAAAAGGCGTATCTAAACAAGCGTTATTCTTTATAAAACGCCAGGTAGAAGCATTGTTAAGGGCCCCTCTACCTTTGTTACCAAAAGATAAAAAACATGTGTCTTTGAATTATGTGTTTAAAACTGCGCATGGTTATTTAAAAGAGATAAGCCCCGCTCTTGCAGCAATTATGTATTCGGAATCACAAAGCGAAGATAAAAGCGGATATATAAATGTTCGTATTTTAGTTATAAATCAAAAACTAAATGATATTTATAGTTTGGTAGAAAAGAAGAAAAACGGCGAGCCTAACATGGAAGCCCTAACTAGAATTGCAGAAGAAGCGGAAGCTAGTACACCTACAGCTGAACTTAGTCCAGAAGCACAAAAAATGAGAGAGTTTTTAAGCGAGTTTTATGATACTTATATTGATGGTAATTTAGAAGGTGTTTTAAAACTTCCAGACTTTTTCCCAAGAAAATGGAGTTTAGCAGAGCTGCGACAAAGCCCTGAAAAAAGAGCAATGATGGCAAAGCTCTTACGAAAATATAATCCAGATGTACAAAATATAACTGATGGGCAAGGCACCACTTACAAAAATTGGGAGTCTTATGTTGAGTCTTGGCTAGAAACAGACGAAGACAATGAAGCAGTTGCAAAAACTGACAATGGCATTTCTACTTTATCTCTCGGTATGAACCAAGCAAGGGTTAAATATTTTAAAAAGATACCAACTGAAGCGGCAAGGCGGGGCCTTAATGAACAAGGGGAAATAAATCCCGAAGGGTCAAAAGACATAGAACTTCTTAATCCAGCGGCTTATAGCCTTAAAGCTTATATAGAAGATACAGTAAAAAGAGTTGAATATGATAAACGAGCTAGAGTAACCGCAACAGAACAAGACTGGTTCAATATTAAAGATCAATTAGGGGAAGATGCAGCAAATATAATTGTAGGTCCTATTGATTCTGAATCTTCTAAACTAGCTGCGTTTGATGAAGGCCCAAGTCTTACTAATGATTTAACTGGTTGGAAAGCTACAGAAGTGCTTCTTTCTAGAATAGAGGATGTTAATGATAGGCGAGGCGCCCGTCGAGCGATGGAAGCTATGCTTGGACGAGTTGGACTCGGCATGTCAGGTTGGGCTAGACAGGTAAACAGTTGGGGTCTTTTGACTAACATGGTTACACTTTTAACTTTTACTACTTTAGCATCCTTACCAGATTTAGCCGGGCCCACTTTACGTAGTAAAGGCATGAACAATTTTGGTCAAACAATGGATCAAGTAAAGTATTATCTTAAAAACCGAGAAGCTGCAGAACAATTTGCAAAAGATTTAGGGGTTATTACACATGACTCGTTAGAGACTATGTATATTAATGCTGCTGAATTAGGTTTCATGACAAAAGAAACTAAATATTTAGCAAACAAGTTTTTTAAGATAACTGCTTTAGATTTCTTTACTAAATTTACAAGAATATTTGCAGCGGGTATGGGAGAACAGTTTTTAATTAATTTGGCTAAAACTAATGATGCAAACAGCAATAGATACTTAAGAGAGTTAGATCTTACTCGAGCAGAAGTAGAAGCGTGGAGTAAAGCAGAAAATAAACGAGATTTCTCTGGGCCAGAAGGTGCAAAAATAAAAGCAGCTATTGGTAGGTTTGTAGAAGAATCTATTGTTAGACCAAGTGCGGCTGAAAGACCCGTTTGGGCTTCAAACCCCTACACAGCTTTAATTTGGCAGCTTAAATCTTTCTTTTACGCATATGGCAAAAACATCATTGGTGGTGCTATAAGAGAGACTAAAAATCGGTTTGCACAAGACGGGTCTCTTCCTGGCGCAGCAGTCCCTTTAGTTTTGGGTGCAGTAACTTTGTTGCCATTAACAGCTTTAGGTTTAGAAATAAGAGAGTTTATTAAATACTTAGGCAGGGGTGGAGACGCGTCTGTATTCCGTTCTGATAACATGCCTTGGGGACAGTATTTTCTAGAAATACTAGATCGAAGTGGTGTGTTTGGGGCTTTTGGTTTAGTAGTTCCAATGTTAGAAGCTGATAAATATGGAAACTCTTGGTTTGTAGCCGGATTAGGCCCAACTGCAGAAAAAGTAGAAGACTTGTGGCGCGGTAATGCAAAAGTAGATGACTACAATCCATTTTCCATTTAAAGCATAACGTGTATATAATAAGAGGTAATTTATGGCATATTCAGACACAATTAAATTAGTAGTAGGAGACACTCTTCCTGAACTAACTTTCACTCTAAAAGACAGCAACACTGCTGCGTCTGGGGCTACGTTAGATGTAG
>UEXM01001721.1_pt1 | contig 17345 bp, 14 predicted proteins | sample 1796661 | NCBI WGS metagenome assembly UEXM01 (sample SAMEA4772469, study PRJEB27181) | metagenome | reverse complement strand
AACTACCGCAGAGCCTATGCCTTCATCACTCCCCGCAACAACACTAACAGTGCCATCCGCATTCACAACAACAGGTTTGCCGTTGGGCAGTGTACCACTTGCAACAGCCCGTACTTCACCATCTACAGGTGTGTTGCCTATGGTACGCATTAGCTGATCTCTTCGTAGCTTACGATGACTTCCAAGTCGTTTGCTGTGCCAGCCGTAGCTGTGATTGAGCGATCTTCCTCAAGATACAATGCTGTGTTTTTATCCAGAACAATCAAGGATGAGTCACCTGCAACCGATGCAGTCGCGACCAGCGAGTATGCTGTGCCGCCACCAGAGGCTGCGCTGTGTACGTCAACCGTAACATCACAAGCGTTTACGCCATCGACGTTAGCCACTTGGATCATGTTGACCTTGAAGACCTTACCACTTGATGCAGCGTTGCTGACCAGTGCGGTGGCGTTTGTTGAACTTAAAGCCACCATTGCCGTTTTGGCAGTGATTGTGGCTACATTTACTACGTTTGGTGCGGCCATGTGGCTCCTCCTTAACCGAAGACAATCGCCATTGCGATTGCCTTACCTGTTGTTGCAGCGGCATTAAGCTGCGTTTGAACACTAGATGTAACACCGTCAAGATAGCCGATTTCGGTGGCTGTCAACGTGCCAGGGATTCCATCTAATACGTTTAATTCTGTTGCGTTGGCTGTAAGATCGCTGATCTGTGACACGGTAAGGCTTGTTGCAACTGGCGCAACGTCCTGCCATGCCGATCCGTTATAGACCCTTACCTTGTTAGATGTTGTGTTGAAAACCAAATCGCCTTCATTTAGGCTAGATGCTGGATCGCTTGACGCAATGCGGTATGTTTCGCCAAAGCTATTTACGCTGGCAATGTTAGTTGCCACTGTGTTTACGTTGGTGATACTGCCCGAAACATTTGACATTGCTGTAACATTGTTAGCCGTTCCAAGAACATTCATTGCAGTGACATTGGCAGAAGTGCCTAAGACATTCATGTCATTAACTACGTCAGCAGTTCCCAAGATCGACATGTCTGTTACGACTGCGCTTGTTCCTAGCAGGTTCATCGCAGTAACGGTTGCCGAGGTTCCCAGGACGTTCATGTCATTAACGACATCCGCCGTACCAAGAACATTCATGTCTGTCACAACGTCTGCCGTAGCCAAGACATTCATGTCCGTTACCACATCAGCAGTCGCCAGAATGTTCATGTCGTTTACTACGTCAGCAGTCCCAAGGATCGCCATATCGGCAACGACCGCAGAAGCTGCTAGAACATCAATGTTTGCCTGCTCGGATGTTGTCGGAGTGGTGCGCAGCCAGGTTGTATTGCCAAGGTTATAAACTTTTGTGACGTTGTTCGTAGTATCGAAAAACAGCGCGCCATCCATCAGCGCATTGCCATCATTGTCCACAGTCGGATCTCCACCAGAGGTAGACTTAGCCCCTAAGTAGCGATCATCGAAGGTGTCATACACAGCTTCCGCCGCGGCCTGGGCTGTTTCAGATGCAGCCTTTGCTGTTTCGGACGCGCCCTGCGCCGTGACGCTTGCGTTCTTTGCAACAACACTGGCATCCCTTGCTGTCTCAGAAGCCGCCTGCGCAGTCTCTGCGTTTGTTTCTGCTGTCTCTGCTGCTGACTCGCTTGCAGCCGCTGCCGTGGCGCTAGTGGCCGCTGCCGCTGCATCAACGATCAAATCATACTTTGCAGAGTTAGCGTTTGTTGTAAGTGGCTGTGCGCCGCTGGAAGTGTGCGCTACATTTACTAGAAAGATATTATTAGTGCTTGTGTCTTTAACCAGGTCGCGCACTTCATAAGCGGTAGCCGTGGCCCAATTGCCCCGAAACGTACCGATCTCTTGGGTAATGCTGACATTGCCTGAGCTATCAAAAGCAAAAATCTTATTCGCACGATCAGACGCAGATATAGTAAACTCAGACCCAGAGATTACGTTTGTTCGAGAAGCCTTGATTGTTCGACCAAGCTCTTCTTTGTGCTGCTGCACCATAAACGTCAGTTTGTCCAAGCTGTTTTCAAGAGACTGCGCGGGGAATGGATCGTTAGGAACAAGATCTAGCCCCTGATCCAAGTCCATCTCGCGCAAGATAACAACAGTAACGCCTGACGCCGGTGCAGTGCCAAACACTACGTTGCCACCGCTTCCCGAACCCACACCCGTCACCGTGTAGTGAGTTGTAATTGTCTGGACTGTCTCTGTGCCAGTGCTTGCGCGCAGGATAACAGTTAAATCATCCTGGTCAAAAATCTTAAAGCCATAAGCAAAAGTGGTCAGCGATCCGTTGCCGCTATAACTTGCTCGGTTCGTGCTGCTAGATACCGTCATTATCTACGACCCTCGTTTTTTAACTGTTCGACCTGCTCATATGCTTGCCGCATATTTGCATATTCTGGGTTTTCAAGCAACGCTAAGAAACCCGCCTCTATAAAATCTTGGTTTATTGAGCGTAGCGTTGTAACTTTGGCCTTGTCTGGAATGCCCTTATATTCCCTAGATCCAGTTACCGCCATAATTGTTTGCCTAAAATCTAACACTCCGAACCCTGGTCTGTTAAGTCTAATTTCATTTTTCGCCAGATTTACCAAGTCAGACTGCATGCCGTAGCTAAGTTTGATCTGGCCCATTTTCTGTGGGTTGGTCAAAGGCCACTTGTTTGTAACACGCTGCAATCGAATCAGCTCTTTTTCGTAATTTTCCAGCTCATCGCCGCGCTTTAAGCGAAGGCCGGACAAGTTGCTAAACAACGCGGCGCCTGGGTTGGCAGCAAAACTAAATTCGTCCGATCCCTTCACGTTGCCTAGTGTATCATAAACAACAGCGTTTAAATCGCGCTCATCCCGAATGAAGCTATCCTTGGATTGTAGCGCGCTGACATGTGTAAGATACCCTAGAAATTTTGTCCCTATATCGCCTTTTGGCGTTCCGACCATAGAATAGTTTGGCGTTCCGTCTGGAAGAGGGAAAGCAAAAGACTCGTTTCCATCTTCGTCAATGACAATCTTTTTTACATCTTCAATTGAGTAGTAATCAATATCCTCTCTAGGCTTGACCCTTGTTGGATCAGCAAGCCGCGCAAACATGCGCTGCAATGAGCTTAGTGGATTCGGGACACCTATTGGGCTTGCGCTTTCTGCGTAGCTTCGTGAAATGTCAGCAGGATCGAAACCCTCAAAAAAGGCAGTGAGGTCTGCAATTCCCTGCAACATAGATAAATCTTTGTAATAATCTGCGGTTGATAAAATTGCAGTTTGAATATATTGTTGCGCCAACTCAGGATCACTTGTTATATTTCCCCTTTGTATGGCATCAGCTGTAATCGCAAGCAAACCGCCAACAGGCTCAAAACCTTGAAAGCTTACATACGTTAATGGGCCGTTTGGAGCGCCAAACGGATCATATAACGGTTTGTCCTCTGGAAAACCTTCGCCCTTTAAAACAAAACTATAAGGTTGCCATCCAGGCGGCAAGGAATCCCTAGTTCTTTGATCGCCTGGCATGCCGCCGGTGATGCGTCCATCCATCGCGTATTGAGAAGTTTTAAACATAACCGCGCCGCCAACAGTGTACCTGCCAAGTGCAAGTTGCTGTGCTTTAGGGCCACTAAATCCAAGTAAATCATAGGATGTTTTACTAAATGGTGTATATTCCATTGTGCGCAACAACGCATTTGTCGGAGCAGTTACAAACGGCATAATAAATCTGCCGAATAAATTTCTTTGAACGTAACCAGCTATTTTTGACATAACCCCTAAATCAGATTGCAAGGTGTCATATCTTGCCTTGTAATCTAGTTCTTCTCCAACAGAAGATGGATCAAGCATCATCATGCCGGCCTCATCCAAAGCCTCTTGCTCGCTCATTCCTTGACGAAGAGAATGCTGATAACGCTTGTTTATAGATGTGTAAAATTCGCCGCGCTGGGAAATTGTTTTGGTAAACTCATCAGCTGTAAGCAATAAGCGGAATGGTATCCGCATGCGCTTGGCAACTTCGTCCAAAGACCTGCCTAGCATGCTTCCTTCAAGTTTTGTATCAACTGAAGAAGAGGCCGCATATTGCTCAACATCTAATTTGCTTGCCCCAGACGGCATTTCGGTTCGCCAAGCAATTGATGCCGCTTTCATTGCGTCACCAAAAGAATCCGACCACCCCTTCAGGCGAAGAAGGGCGTCTTCCATATAAATTTGATCTTCACTAATAGGCGCGTAAACTTCTCCAAACTGCTTTCTACCCGCTCTAATTACACTTCCCCACACCCCAGCCGCAGCCTCAGTCGGAAGCTGGAACAACATAAAAGAAGTCGTACCAACTACGTTTTTTACTTGCGTGGCTGGTGATGACAACAAGCCAGCCAAGTAAGCCTCATGGATCATCCGCTTTGTTTTTGCATATGCACCAACTCTTGCAAATCCGTTAACGCCTGGCACTCCACTTGTCTTTGCAACTTTTAATAAAGAAGAAGCCAAAGCCCTTGTGCTTTTTTCAGCTCCGCTTTCCGAAAGTAACCTTTGTGCTTCTTCACTAAAGCGCGTTGCGTCCAGCTCCCCATCAACTCGGATTTGAAATGATTGCAATGCCCTAGCTGCTTCTGTCTGCGCGCCTTTAAGCTGCAACTGAATGCCGCTGTGAATGGCAAGCTGCCTGCGAAACTTTAGTTGAACATCAGCACCAGCGCCTATTTTTATTTGCTTTGCCAGTTCCTCAAGCTTCGTTGCGCTTCTTACAAGCAGCTCCCGAGATGCAACAAACATCTCTGCGGTCATGCCGCCTTCGCCTATTCTGCGAGTGAGCAGGCTGCGCGTTAGGCCGATCTCGTCAGCAACCAAACCAGCAGCAGCTCTAGCTGTTGTTTTATTAGAAACAGTGCCTCTTGTTATAGTATTAGCTTCACCCTTAAATTCTTCACCAATTGCTGTAATGACTGCCATAACGTCATCAGCCGTGTCGATGTAATCAAAGTTGAAATCACCGCCGTCTTGCAGGGATTTAATGTTGCTCTTCTTTACATCAAGGCGACTTAGAACTGCCTGGGCAACCTCATCTGAAGCAGTGCCTGTTTCAGGCTTGAAGCCTCTTACCTCTGCGTTAAGAGCTTTTTGTGCGTCTTGAGCAATATTAGTCGCGGCTAGCTCTGCCTCGGCAGCGTCATCGGCCAAAGCAGTTTGTGCGTCTTGCAAAACATCTGTCGGCGCGTCTTCACCAATCCCAAGCGCCTTGAGGCCACGCTCTTCAAACTTTGCCACACCTTCAGGGCTAAGAACCTGGCCGGCAAGAGCGCGTTTGGTTGCGCTTTCTGAAAAGGCGCCTTGATCTGGAACTAGGCCTGCCTCTTGCGGTGTGGGCATCCGAGGGGCAACAGACGGATCAAACACCGGCGTTGCCGCAATTTCATCAGGCGTCATTACGCGCGCGGCTTCAGGGCCAACAGGCTTGGGCCTGGGGGGCGTAGGACGCACATTTGGATCAAGCTTGTTAAGAAGGTTAAACATACTGCCCAAGCCGGCAACCTGCACACCCTCTTGCTCTGGGCCTTGGGCAAACTCAGTTGGCTGACCAACCGCAGTGATGCGCTGCTTGGCCTCTTGGTCTTGTGCTACCTGGTTTGGATCAAATGCCATTTACTTCACTTCTCTTGGAATTGCTCGGGAATGCCAACTTCTTCTTCTGCGCCTAATTCTACTGTTTCGCCCATAAACGCCAATTCAAGGTATTGGTCTCGCGTCATAGGCAAGCCAAACTTTTTCATAAGGGCAACAACGCTATCGTCATTCCCAAGTTGGGGGGTTAACTCCGCCTGCTCGTTCATCTACTAACCTCCTCGTTTCGTCTAAATCAATTTCGCCGTCTTTGTACCTTTGCCAAATTGCATTAACATCAGAAACATTTTTTGCGCTTTGCTTGAATTTATCCGTAAATAATCCGCGCACCGCTTCCCACGTTATTGACTGCATTTGCCGTGGCAGGATACCACGTTCAGCCGCTGCCCGTCTATATGCTTCCGCATATAACCCGTAGTTTCCAGAAACGCCTGTCTTACTTGACCCTTTAGTTGTGCCTCGACCTTTTACACTCATGTTCTTAAAGTTATGGTCAACCTCTAAAGAGTTGCCAGAAAGTGGTCGTAATAAGCCAGCGGCTACGGCGTGAGTGTCAATTGTCACATCTCCAAACGGAGAGTTGGGGTCATATATGTTGTTATAAAAGTTTCTAACTTTATGGCGCTCACCCATCAACCTTGAAATTGTTTGCACATCTCCGTTAACGTCAATTGACGCAACAGCCTTACCTATTTCATTAAGAGATCCCCAAGCTGTTTTGCTGGGGCGACCATCCGCATTTGTTGCTGTTTGCAAGAACTCGCCTTCAGGGCCGACAATCTTGTAATCTGGCGAATTGTAAGTCTGATCGTAAAGTCTTACAAACAAAGCCCTTAAACCAGCTTGAACGGCAGGATCTTCATCAACGATCTCTGTGTAAGATTTACCTTTTATAGCGTCCAGCATTGGCTCATATTTTGGTTTATTTAATGATGGCAAAGATCTGAATGTTTGCTCCATATCTTCAGCAAACTTAAAATCTTTTTGCTTTATGGATACATCAAGAACCCTCTGAGCAAGACTGACATTTTGATACCAATCTTTTTGAGGCGACAGGGCTGCAAGCGCCCCCGCAATAGATGTGTCAGGCACACCGTATTCGCTTGACCAGCGATCAGTAATCGCTCTAGCTCCATCGTACCACTTCTGACTCCTCACCCTAGTCGCTTCAGGGACTTGATCGTGAAGGTGAAGCAAGTTGTCTGTCACATGAGCTATGAAGCGTTCAGATGTTTCGTCAACTCCTTCACCCTCAACGACTTTCATGTTGGGGTAATCTTTAGTGATGTTTACATTAAACTCGTATAGTTTTGGATCAGCCTTCATTTCTTCTAGGCCAACAATCAGATCCCCTGCCATTGGGTCTTCTGTTGACGCTTTCGCCGTAGGAAGTCTGGTTGAAATTCGCCCAGGCAATCCATCAGCCACATCTGGCGCAGCCAATCTACCAGCCGCAGCAAGACCCCGATCTACTATAGGCCCAACAGGGTTGCTAAACATTGTCGAGCCTTCTTGCGCTATGCGCTGCTCGGCCTCTGCGCCTGCACGCATCAATGGGCCTTCTAACTTTTTGACCCCTGCTTTTACAAGTTTGCCAAGAGGAATGCCAACGCCGGTCATCTCGGCCAAACCTGCTAACATAACGGCCATGCCCATTGCGCGCCCTGCCAAAGACCCCTCTGGGCCAAAGTTCTGCTGATACGTCTGATAACCTTCTTGGATATCCATTATGCCCAAGGTGGTAAAATCAGCAAATCCAACTTCTAGTGGGTTGCCTGTGCCAAACAATGCGCCAGCAAGAACACCTGCCTCGCTTCGCAATCTAGGCATTGCTGCCTTTATTTCTTCTTCAATAGTGCGCGGATCAGCCCCTGTTGCTTCCAACTCGCTACGCAGACTTTCCACTGCAAGACCAACTGCGAAATCAGAAACAGCAGCACTGCCGCTGTCTCTTATTGTTGGGTCATATTCTCCTATAAGCGAACCGCCTTCTGACACAATTTTTGTCACTTCTTCTTCTGACAAAGGCTCTGTGCGCCCACTAGAAGCTGCCTGCGGCCCCATAAGGCCGGCGGCTTCTACAACATCAGGTGTATAACCGGCAGCGTCAAAGTCTTCCATAGTTGGCATGGCGCCGGTGGCTGCTTTGCGCTCATTGGCAAACGAAACTGCGCCCTCTATGGGGGCTGATTCAGTTGTCGGCGCCACAAGAGAAGCAGGAGCTGTCTCCATAACCTCTGGCTGCGGCGCTGGGTAGTAGCGTTGAAACTCAGGTGTCTCAGGGCCAAACTCCATGCCTTCAATCAGTATGGATCTTGGAGGGTCTACCGTTTCGCCCTCTTCACCAATCTTTATGTACCCGCCTTGGGACATGGGAAGAAGGATGTCGTGCGTATTGGTCTCGGTGTTAAAGACGCTCTTCTTGTTCTTTTCAATAGCAGGGTTGATGCCAGCCTCGGAAATAAGGTTAGCCTCAAGGTATTTGTCCATTTCGTAGTCGGTGTCGTTGCCCAATAAATCTGCCATTAGTCGAACAATCCTTGATTAGCGAACCTAGCTCTTACAGTTGATTTAAAAATAGTATAAGGGTTTCTACTTCTAGCTTGGCCCTCTGCGTTTAAATCTTCGTACCAAGCATCTACGGAGCCTAAAGGGTCATTAATGTCCGGAGTAAATCCTGGCAACGCCGTGCCTTCAAGAAAAGATGCATATTCAGCTCTCAACTCTTCCCTATAAATAACGTCAAACTCATCTCTTTTTTCCATAGTAAACTGACGAATTTCCGCTAGCGTCATGGGGTTACCTTCGGACTCTCTGCGGCTAAACTCATCTCTTAAAGCAAAGTCAGCTTGCTCAAAAGCTGCTTTAGATGCTTTAGCAAGCCTGTCATCTCTTCCAATTGCCATTTGGGCATTATAACGGAAATGCCGAGAAAGCAGCCCCGAACCTACAGCCAGCCCCTCATCAGCCTCATTTGCAATCTTTGTTCGCAAGCCGTTGTACTGGCCTACGTCCAAAGAGCTTCTCTTAGTATTAAGATCTGCAACTGTCAGCATGCCATTCTCTGCCGTTCCATAAAGCTCACTATAGACAACTGCATCACCTTTGCCAGCAGGCCTAAAAGCAGTAACCGCCTCAACCGACATAGCCTCTTCCATCGCTTCTTGTTGCGCAGGAGTGGCCCACATCTGGCGCTTTAAGCCTTCATATAAAATGTTTTGAGCAGCCGTTCCAGATATGCTCCCAAAGTCTGCGCCTAAAGAATCGTAAACATTTTTCATATCAATAGGATCTAATACCTGCCGCAGCGTAGCCTCAGACACAGTGTCTGTACTGTCTAAGGAAACAACAAGATTGAAAGCCTTTGTGTTTGATTTCCCAACTTCTTCTTCCCGCTCATCGTCTATTTTTTCTTTGGCGCTAAAAAATGTTGAGGCCATCTGTATTGTGTCCTGCACAACTGCATTGGCCTCTTCAGCCGGCACAGCCATAAGCATATTCAGAACATGAGGCGGCAAGGTGGAGATCCCGACCATGTCTTCCGCGCTCATTTTACCATTACGCACCATTTCAATCTGGTTCAAAGTCGCTGAAAGACCTATTGCTTTGTTTAGGTCAGTTCCTGCGTATGCTGGAACAAGGTTTTTAAAAGCCTTTGACAAAACCTTTTGGGTAACATTGCCCATAATTTCTGGGTTCACACCGCCGTTTCTAACAGCTTGCTCGACCATAGACTGTAATTGAGACTGCTCCATAGCAAGCTCATCAGATGTAATATCCAAATAGGGATTAGAGTAAATAGAAACCTGCTGGTCTTCCCGAGCCTTTAGTGCGGCCTGCCTGCGCTTTTCAATCTTTAGGTCAACAACCTCTTGCAGCCTAAACTTAATAGGTATTTCCATTTGGCGAAAGCTGTTGTCAAAGTCTTGCAGCGCGTATTTGTTTTTGCCAACAGTAGATCGCATCGTATCATAAACGCCTTTGACGCCCTGCGCATATTTAAGCTCACCGTCAAAAATGTTTCCGACATCCCTGTCTTTTTCAAGCTGGCTAGACAAAGCCATCAAGCCTTCTTTGGCTGAAAAGATCGCCTCGTTCTTTTGTGTCTCGGTAATCATTTTGTAACGCATGTTGGCATACTCACCAACTTGGTTTGCAACCTCTGTTGCAATAGCGCCCTTTTGCAATTCAGCCTGAACAAAAGGCTGCGCATTCATTCTGGCCGTAATACGGGCGCCAGGAGCTTCAGATGTTGGACGGCCCGTCGATTTATAAACTGGTATTCTCATTATGCGAACATCCCACTAGAGGAAGCAAACCGACCTGCCGTTCCAAAGCTCTGGATCAAACTTGTTGTCCCCTGCGCTCTTAGACCAGCGGCTTGCGCCCCGCCTTCCATGCGTGACAGTTCAGCACTTAGCCTAGAGCTTTCTTGCTGATCGTTAATCTGCATGTTTGTGACCGTGTTGTTAAAGTCATTGATAGCTTGGTCATACTCAAACTCTCGCGCAGCCTGACGCAAAACCCGCATTGGAGTGCCGTGAGATATGTCTATGCCAGCTCCGCTGTACTGAGCGACAACAGACCCCTGAGCTTCCCTGAAACGAAAGCGATCAACACGCTCTTGCAAAACTGCATTACGGTTAATGATCTCGCGCTGCTTTTCAAGTAAGTCAATGTCGCGCTCAATCAGGCCGGCGTTAAATTCGCCAACTCTTCTGGCAGCGGCAGCAGCTTTGTTCGCAGAGCTTTTTGCGCTCATGCCGCCAAGTATTGTTGCACCGAGTGTAAGTATCTCAAACATACTCAATCACCTCACAAATCAAATGTGTTCATGCGCGGGTAGAGCGCCAGAACAGTCATTGGCAGGGGCTGTGATTGCCGCACATAGATGCGATCACCTTCGACGAAACCGCCTTCAAACTCGATTTCTTTGTCTCCTGTGAATAATGGCACAGCTTCGTCCATATTCATAGAGCTGTCGCGGAAAAATATTCTATCGGCACTTGCCGAGTCGCTGCCCACCTCTGCGCCAACTGTTTCATGGAACCGCACAGTTATGTCGTGGATGCGCTTAGGCTTGCCTTGGGATGTGCCGTCCTGAGATCCAGACTCTATGCGCAATGTCTGCATTTCGCTTGTGTAGCCAAACCCAACAGCCCCCGTTGTTGCGGAAAAATCTAACGTCACACCGCCACCTGAAACTGTCTTGTCAGCATGTGTGGCGCCGTTGGCTAGTATTGAAAGCTCTTCACCCTCTAAGTGATACAAGCCAGAAAGAGTTGTAGTTGCAGAGCCTGAGTAAACCAAGCCGCTGTCTACAAAGAAGGCAGCAGTCGTGTCGCTGCCAAAATCAAATGTCTTCATCACTTCGACATACTGCTTGGTCACGCCATTGATCGTGCGCTTAACAATCATGTAAAGCTCATCTTCACCGCTATCTGTCGGCAAGGTGATGATGCTTTCAACCTTAGCCTGACCACTGCCAAACGCCCCTCCTATAATATGTTTGTGCCAAGCAACAATTTCTTCTTCCCGCCGGTAGGTTAACCCAAGCAAGGTTCCATCAGTGCGGCGCGCCCAGATGATGCTTTCAGGCTCTTGTTGGTACGCAAACTCTTTTATGCCGCCCTCAGTCAAATGCTCTGATAGAATTGTAATGTCAGGAGCTGCGTAGCCTGCAACATCTACTTCACCAATATAACGAAACTCGCGCACCTTGCGCGCGCCGCGCTGGGCGAACAAAGTAACGTCAGCAACCTGGACAACCTCGCTGTCAATGCAGCCATAGTTAGAATACTTGCGGATCACTGTCTGCGTGGGCGTGACCGGCCCACCATTGGTTGTGGTCAGAACATACTCGCCGCCAGATGTGCCAATGTTTAGTATCCGAGTAGCAGAAAGGTATCGGATTGCGTTTACCTTGTTGGAAGCAATGGTGTAGATCAGAGCATCGTCATCATTTGTCCCGGTGTGAAAGTTTAAATAGTCAGCACTTTTAGAAAACCACAATGTTTGAGGGTTATTGTTAGTTGCCGCAAACACAAGGCGCTGCTCAAAAAATGTAACAACGCTAGGATAGTTGTTGGCGCTGGTAAGGACTGGCGTATTGTTCTCGTTAATCGTAGGAGTGGCAAACGTCCAAGCATTGTGATCTGTACGGGATAATGTACGGACAGCGTGGCTGGGATGCACCAAATACATGACATCCGCAGACTGTGCGAAGCGGACATCACTTACTTGCGCGGATGTGTAGGGTGTTGCAACCTCAAATAATTTGTCAACACTAACGCCAGAACCAGTGTAGGTTGTGAAACCTGTGGTATTGATGGCATTGCCAAACAAGTCAGTCAGCGTAAACGTGTTAGTTGTAGAGTTAGCAATAAGATAATTTCGAGCAACTAACTCAGTCATGCCCCCGCCTGTGTTATAAAGGTAGACCTCATCTCCATTGGTAAGGCCGTGAGAATTACTTGTAAAAACGCCAGGGTTTGCCTTTGTGATTGCTGAAACATTCTTTTCGCTATCAACCAAAACCTGCAATCCGTTGCGGAAAACACGCATGTACTGATTGCCAAACTCTAGCGCGTATGTGTCGGCTGTTTTAAATTCAAAAGGTATTAAACGAGTAATACTTGAGCTGTCCTTTACCTCGCCTAAGTATTCTGTGCCTGGGCGGCGCGAAACGCCGCCATGAGGCTGAACAATCATGTTGGTCAGCTCGGACAAACCTTCGCGGTATTTCTCAATTGTAACGCGCCCCTCAAGGCGCGGGGAAATTTCACCGGCTGTAAATGTGCTAATCGCTGGAGCTGATCGCGCCATTAGAACCTCGACTCAATAAATTCGCTTGCTTCCAGGCGTTGTGGCGCGCCTTCAGTGCCGTCAACAAATGCGGCTTGTTTTAGTTTGTCAGAGTATTCTGCTGCCATCATTTGCTTAACAGTGTTAGAGCCAGTGATTGCGTAACTAACCTCAAAGGCTATGGCTGCTGCCAAAGTGTCGATCAGGTTTGCGTCATACTCTTGCGGGTCTGTAACCCGAGAAACATACTTGATTTTGGCAATACCTTCGTCAGAAAGAAGCTTACGCCCCTCAATGACAAACACAGGGCCACCTGTGTTGCTAAACATATTGTCTTGCGGATAGGACAAAGTCCCGTTGCTAAACTCTAGCACACGCAGGCAGTAAGGATTGGTTGGCAAAGTAAACTGATTTGCATACCCAAACGCAGGGGAGTCGCTTTCTTTTGCCAGCTCTGCTCTGCGCAAAAGACAGTTCCAAGGATGCGCTCGAAACACGCTGTCGCGCACACTGTCGAACCTTTGGTTGATTAAGCGCGCTGGTTTGCTGTTTTCCTCAAAGCTTGAAATGTTGTTCGCACCCAAGCTGTTCAGCGCGTAGTTTGCAATGTCAACCGTACTGGTCATCAGCTATCTCCATATGGAAAGAGGGGGCGGCGAACCGCCCCACTCCTATTAGTCTACCACATACATGATAGTCAGCTCAATAGAGCCGGTAGCAGTACCCGCATTAGTCACGGTAATTGCCACGCCGTCCTCGTTTGTATCGGTCTCTGTGCCGGAGCCTAGAGCGATAGTTGCAAGAACGTCTACCTTTTGAGCAGATGTTGACGCCGCCGCTGCCTTGTAAGCTGCCGCTGCCGCAGACACAGCCGTACCAGCCGCGTTTGTGTGAGCCGCATAACCAACAGACAATGTTGTGCCGCCACCCAAAGCGTCATACGCCAGGGAACCTTGCAACAAACGTGCGCCATCAGGTAAAACAAACATCTCAATTTCGCTAGCTGCTGCCAGAGAAGATGCTTCGTAAGTGCCGTGAGCTACACGGATACGACCCGCAAGCTCATTAGCTTTGTTCATCACGGCTGGTGTTGCGCGTGAGTTAGTGCGTTGTGTTGAATATACAGTAGCCATTAATCAGTCTCCTTATTCGCTACACGCGATTTCGACAACTTTGGATTCTTCCATCCGTGTCGCACCGACAGACTGACAATAGTAAACCTGAGTCGCGTAGGATTTATCTGCGCGCTCATCAATGCGTGCTGCTGGCTCTTTACCAATAGCGCACTTGATGCCGTCAGATGCAAACGCAATCACTTGGCGGTCAGAGTTACTATCTGTACCCAAGCGGTTTGAAACGATGAAGTTGAAGCCAACAAACGTGTTGATCTCACCCATCGCCAAGGCTTTGACAGTGTTGTAATCGCTGGAAGTTACAGTTGTGTTGTTCAACAGATCAGAAACCTGCTTTGGAGAAACAAGAATGTTACGCGCGATAGAAGGATCTACGTTGCCACTATCAAGGATCTCTTTAGCTTCAACCAACTTAGCAATAGTCAAACCGGCAGATCCATGTGCGATCTTTTGGCCTGCTGGCAATGCTGTAGTGGTTGAACCGTCTTTGCCTGTTGAGGCGTTGCCGAGAGCAGCAGAGATGATAACATCATCCATTGCGCGGCCCATAGCTGCGGCAGCAGCACGGCTATATGTTGAAGTCGGATCAACGAGCAAACGCACTTTGTCCTGATCGTCGATCAGATCGGCATACTCATAGTCAGACATAGTAACCATACGGCGTGAATGTGGTGTGTCCACAATCGGTGTATCCGCATGACGCGAAGTGCGCAGGATAGCGGCTGCTGATCCCACTTGGTCAAAAAAAGCTTTTTCGCCATTTACGCTTTCCACATCTACCGCATTACGCAGCAGAGAACCCATCTGCTGTGACAGCATCTGGATGTTTGCGGAAAACTGATTGACAAAAGCTGTAGTGATTTGAGTAGACATAACGTCATCTCCTTAGCTTCGTTACAGTTTAAGTTGCTGCGCTTGGTTGTCCCCGAGGGGGCCGTGCTACTGCTTAGGGCAGCTAATCCGCTTGACGCACAAGCTTGATGTCGTGGGCCTAAAGGTTATCCACTATGCCATGAGCGAAAATAGTCGCTGCGCTTCCGCAACATACGCATCATGTTCTGGATGACCAGCATCCAAATACGGCCCGTCTTGCCGCATAACCTCTTTCAGTTGACGCTGCGCCTCTTCTGGCGTCATTATCAACTCAGTCGGTTCGCCGACTAGGTTATCCTCTCCAATCTGATCTGCCAAGGCAGAAAACATTTTTACAACTTCTGGATGATCTCCAAGCATGCGGCCATCCGAAAGCTGCACATCCCCAAACATGCTCATGCCTTCTTCGCCCAGCAATGTCTTAGCGGCTTTATGAGCCATTTCTATGCGCTGTTCATACGCCTGTCCGAACTCCTGCCGCAAAACTTGCTGTGCCTCATATGCGGCGCTCTCTGCGCGGCTCTGAGCCTCTGCCTTGGATGTTTCGCCTGTCTCATTGATAAACTTAGCAATGCGATCTACCTGCCGAGGCTGTAGCCCCGCTTCCCACATAGCCTGCTTGAGGCTAGAGATAGCATCTTCGTTCATGCCATCGCCCAAATTCATCTCATAAGCATCAGCACTATCTGGCCGGCCAACAGAATTGTAAAACTCATTGTATTGGTCATCTGTCCAGCTCTTGCCAGGCTTAGGTATTTTATCAGCGCCGATCATCCGCTGGGCGTTTACATAACTTTTTGCCAAGCTGGCTGGGTCTGTAAACGTGCGCAGTGAAGGCTCACCCCGCAAATCTTCTGGTAAGCTGTCCAAAAATCCTACAGGCGCAGCTTCTGCACCCCCTGCGACTTCTTGAGATCCAGTATCTTGGATTGCCTCTTCGCTCATTGTTTTTCCTTCTCTTCGGTCAGCATACGGACAATCAGCAGCACCGCTGCGCGCTGACCTTCATTAAATGCAGTTTCATAAGGATTGTCCGAAAACGTAGTTGTCTCATACCCAAAACGAGTTTTGAGATCTTTAATTACCCTAACGCCATCTTCATTGTTAAAAGTGCGCCGGTAAGCTAACTTCAGATCCTCTATTTGCTTCATTGCCCACCGCCCTGAGTTGCCTTAACCAAAGGCGCGACATTGCCAGCAGCCTCAGACGCCATCATTTCACGCTGCATCTGCTCTTGAACCTGGGCCTGCTCGGCCTGCTCCTTGCGAACCTGCTCAACCTCATCAGAACCCCTGATAACCCGAGCCGGCAAGCCAGCTGTCTCAACCAAATACTGAACCATCTTGTCGCCGTCCAAGTAATCCGTGACAGGCGCAACCTCGCTAACCTGAAGCAAAATCTCAAACCCGCGCAGCATAGCTTGCAGGTCTGTAAGCTTCTGAGCTTTGGCAAGTGGAGAAACGTACTCAATATCAATGCTTTGGCCCTGTAACTCTTCAGGCGGCTCTGGAAGTAAGCCAGCTCTAAGAAGTAATGCAAAGGAACGGTCGATCAGCGGCTGGAGTAGCTCGGCCTGCAACCGTCCTAAAACAGGGCCGAGCAAACGCATTTTCTCCTCGTTCCTCTGCAAAACCTCAGTCGCTGTCATGTTGGCGCCTTGGCCTAACAACAACTGATCCACATAAAACGCTTGCCGAATTGCATTTCGGCGCTGCTCTTCCATGTTCAAGCCTAGAGGATTGTTTGCCCCAATGTTCAAAGGCTCCAAGCGATCCCGCGTACCCGAGCGGTAAAAGTTTAACGCGCCAGGTGTAGTGCGAACAGGCATCATAAACCCGTCATCTGGAACCATCAAAGGAGGATCAATCTGCTTTTGAGCCGCCTTGATTGTCGTTTCAGACATCTTGTTCAGCATCTTAACATCAGGCAAAGCAGTCATAGCAGGCGATCTGCCGTAAGTAGAAACGCTATCCTTAACAAAACGTGGACACATAAACGGAAACTCATCAAAGCCGCCCTCAGAAAGCAGCTCACGATTGTCGGCCAAATAGTAAACAGACGCGACAGGCTTGTTCTTAGCTAACTTTCCAGACGCCTCTGCGCGCGGAAAGACAGCGTGAACAACCTCATGCTCTTTATAAGGATCATCTTTTAAATCTTTTTCCACCTGACGCGGCATTGTAACGCCAGGGAACTGCATGGCAATTGCCCGAGCCGTCAGCTTGAATTTCCGATAAACAGTGTCAACCCTACCGCTGGGATCTTCGCTTATGCAAACCTCGGCAATGTGGCGACACGCAAACCGCAAACCATCGCCCTCAGACTCAACGTAAAAAGACCCCGTGCCGAAAACAACCAAATCATAATACAGCTCATGGATCTCTTGCTGAAAGTTAGACCGATTGAAATGCTGGTACATCTGATCCATGCAAATCTCTAACCACTCATTCGCAGCATCGTCGCGCTGCAAGGCGGTGTCGCGGTAACGCATTGAAAACCAAGGCGTACTTGGCGAAGTCAACATGCCGTGCAAAGAAGACGCCAGCAGCTCAACAGCATGGATAGCCGTGCCGTCAAAAATTCGTTCAGTTCGCTTGTCGCCCTGAGTACGCTTCTTGGTAATGTCAGCCTTTCGGGGCAGCATAAAGTCAGCAAGCTCTTGCCAATGAGACTCCCAATTGGAACGCTGGCTCTGTAACGTCTTGTATCGCTTATCTAAACGAGCAACTAAGGGTTTTACTTCTGCCATTATTTTATCCCATAACTTGTCATCAATGTACGCTTAGGGCGCGATTTAGAATCTTTAACACCTTCAACCGCACCGCCCTGCGTCCGACCAGCCATCTTTTGCTGCGCACGCTCCAAAGGATCAACAGTAGATTGCCCCAGCAACGCAGCAGGCTGGGC
>UEXM01001720.1_pt1 | contig 17360 bp, 17 predicted proteins | sample 1796661 | NCBI WGS metagenome assembly UEXM01 (sample SAMEA4772469, study PRJEB27181) | metagenome | reverse complement strand
GTGACCTGCGATTCCAACTCGTTATTCTTCTGAAAGATGTGATTAACACCTCCGCCAGGAGTAAAGCCCCCGTTACCCGAACCCGGAGGTCCGTTAGGGTCCCTTCCTGTATCGGAAGCTTCGTCAACTGTCGTGATCTCAGCCTCCACCAAACACCGTAAAGCCTCCACACGCTGGGCATGGTCCTTCACCTGTAAAGTTAAGGAATGAGGAAGAAAATACTCAACATTTCCAGACAGTTTCTTTGTGCTGAACTTCTTGTACGGACGACATACGTCTTGGCCTACCGTGTCTGGATTCCATCGTATGATCGTCCCCAAAACAGACTGCCTAGTCTTGTTTCTTATAGATAGAGCTCTTGATGTAGCGTAATACCCCATGGCAACATACATGTCCGCATAAGACATGCTTGATCCGTCTGGGTGAAACTTAAGATTGTCTTCTCGGTTCAGCGGACTTGAAGTATCGCTTGGGTGTGAGGCTCGGTACCTACCAAAGGTTCGGTTACCTGAGTTTTCAAACGTAGCCCCAAAAGTGGTAGAATCTAAAGAGACCTGCTCGGACCCATTTGAGGGCGCGGTAATGGAACTGACGTATCTAGCGTCGTAGTTCTCTGTTCCGTCGCCCGTGTAAACCTCTATCCCCGAAAGCTGAAACGACCTAAGCACCGACTCTGACTCAGTGTATGCTGAACCTGTAGTTGAACCTGAAGATGCGGTAACCAAAGGCCAAGAACCCAACCCGCCCGCAAAAGTGCTGTCTTCAGCAGCCGTAGAAGCCACATCTACAGGGTCGCCGTTTGAGTTCAGAATTACATTCCAAGCGACGTTGTTTGGTATTTCGTAAAGCCTCAAACGGTTGTTTACCTGCAGTTTACTGATAGATGATGAAACACCCTCACCAACGGTTGGCATCTGAATTTCTTCGTCAAACCTGTATATAAAGTGGCTTCTAGATAGGTCTTTAGCAAGCTTTAAGTCTTCGTCAGGATCTTGTTTTGTCAATGGAGGAGTGTAGTAGACATGTGAAAAGTCTTGACTCTGAAGAAACTCGCTTGTTGACCCCGCGTTGTCATCAGTTAACACGGTTGGATCAGCCCCAATCATAACCTCTAAAAAGGCAGTGTCAAAATTTGAAGCAGTATCTTTTACCCATTGGTATTGTTCGTAGGTTTTTGGATAGTAGTCATGAGAAGAGTTTTGTATATCTATGCTAAAATTGGCTCCCGTTGTTAAGTACGCCAAGGACCTAACTCTTCTTCTTAGACGAAACCAGTTTGCCCCATCATAAACCCTTATGTCTAACCTCAACACAGCAAGGTTTCCTTTGTTTTCGTTTTCGTAAGGCCCGCTTCCAGCACTGTTCCAGTAACTAGCGTCTCCTGAAAAATGTAACCTGAAAGAACCTTCATTCGTTCCGTTAGGAATGGATATCTCATCTACTATCCCGTTAGGCGGTAGGTTAGAATAGTAGTTACTCGTTAGTATCGCGTTAAGCTGAGTGTTTACGTTTATGTCTTCCTTCCTATAAAGAAAGGTCTCAAATGTAGGCCCGTCGTATCCTATGCCAGAACGAAACAACAAGTCACTTCCAGCGCCCTCGTGGACTTGCGCTACAGACTCTACCGGGTAAACGCCTCTGCGTGTTGCTCCTTTAAGAAAGTCCGCCCCGATGTAGTCCAGGTCCACCCGCTGTAAATCAGCACCCTCAGAAGCCCCTGACGAGGTAAAAACCACAGAGTGAGAGAATAGTCCGTCGCTGTCTTTAGTCCAATTGAAAAAACCGATATCATCATCGTCTCCCCTGATTATGCGTTCACGATCAAAGAGGTGAAACTTTCCGTCTGAGAAACAAAAAGTAGCCCCTAACGAAGAGCAAATATCGGCCAGTATATCGTAGGTGGAAACAAAGTTCGTTCTTCGATCTGTCCTTTTCCTGTCAAAACCCTTCTTTCTTTCCTCAGAGGGTTTTGGGTTGGTGTAGAAAGAGTCTGCTTTAAGGAAGTAATGGTCTAGAACCGCATCGTTTGATGGAAAGGTTTGGTGTGTAGCGTTCACCGGACGAACCAACCTGTGCTCTACAAACAAAGGTTCAGACGTGCCTATATGTGCGTCTAAAACAGCCCAATGGGGAAGTTTGTTTACGATTTCTTTTAACCAGTAAATTAACGCCCTCTCGCTGGATTCACTGCCTTGATTATAATACAGTTCTGGCTCTGAACCACTGGTGTCTTTAAAGTCAATATTCTTAAGTGATGCTATTCCATCACTGGCAAGAAAGGTGGTAAGGATCCTTCCATCCCCAATCTCCTCGGTTGTCTCTTCAGGGTGTATGAATCCAGCCCATTCTAGTTTTTCCTGTACCCCTGTAGACCTGTAAAGACGGATAGCCATGGAGAACTCCTCTTCGTCATAAACAGCTAGGGTTACGTGAGTCCTTTGGTATTCTGTAAGATAGGCAGAAAACTTCATGGACGAAGACATGATGGGTTGCAGTATATCGTCTATGCTGCCTTTCCAGTCTATCGTAAAGCCTGGATCAGAGATCTCCATGTCTGTGATTGGAGAAAAGGCAGTTGACGTCAATGTCATGTTCCAGATCTCCATTCGATAAGACCAACCGTCTGGCGTCTTATATGTAGTATTTACTATTCTCCTAGCCATAGATTCTGTCTAATGCGGTTGCTCCTCGGCGGGATCCTAAAACTACGTCAGACCCACTAAGAACACCTTCCACTCTGAGGTTGCCTTCAGTGCTTTTAACGCCTGACCCTAAACCAAATCCGTTTGCTAAAAAAGCTCCCAGTCCATCTGAAGTTGCGGAAGCAGCGGCTCCTGCAAAAACACTTGTTCCGCCAGATATCACGGCCAATATACCGTAAGCAATAATAAGGGCAATGACTTTTCTCAAAACCCTGTCTAGGGCGCCTAAAAGATTTTCCGCCAGTGCCTGACCGAAGTTTTTAGTTCCTTCTACAGCCGATCTTAAAGCCCCTCCGATTATATTTGAAAACGCCTGGCCTACAGCCATAGCCATCGCGGTTATCTCATTCGTCTGCTCTTGAAGTAAAGCAGATTCTTTCGCTAATTGCTCGCTCCTTTTCTTAACGAGATCTTCGCTCTTCTGAGCTAGATCATCGAGAAGGAATCCTACCTTCATTTGAGACTCAGCAAAACCTTCGCTAAGAGGACTGAGCTGTGAATAATACTTAATGAGAGCTGCTACAGATTTCTCTTGAAGTTTAAACTCGTCAGACATAAGCTTTCCTCTAGCTGTGTCTTCTGCTCTCTTTCGCGCCAGTTCATCCTGTTGCTTGTTTAATATCTCTAAAGCTTTGGCCGCCTTGAGACCTTCTGACTGTATAGACTCAATGCTTTGGGTTATCTGCTTGAAACCCTTTTGGCCAGTATCCGCCCCTTCGAGAAGAGGGCCTGTGAAGGTGCCGTCCTTCTGAGCTAGTGTGATTAAAGCCTCGTTTGTAGCTTCAAAGTCGCTTATTAAATCGTTTAAAAACTCAGGCTTGTCCTTCTTTTTTCCTGTCCCTTTCCCGAACTTATAACCAAGCAACGCAAGAATTTTCTCTATCTCAGCTAATTGTTCTTTAGCCAATGTTAGCCCCTCTATGTCAAAAAGACCTGTTTTCTTGTTGGACTTTGCTTGTTTTTTAAGGACCTCAATCCTTTCCAAAATAGCAAGCCTTTCAGCAAGGAACTGCGAAAGGTTTTTGTCTTCTTTAAACGGTGACTCACCTGTGTCATTCGCAATAATCGACCTGAGCTTGGCTTCTCCCGGTGTGTTTTCTCCCAGGAGCTCATCTAAAAACCCTTTGTTTTCTTTGCTGAACGTAACCCATTCTCTCAAGCCTTTTACGTAGTCGTCTTGGCCTTTTTTGGTTTTTGCTATTTGATCTTCTAGGTCCTTAATCTCATCGGCCATAATGCCGAAGTAGTTTTTACTCTTTTGGTTCTCTAGCTGTTGGTTTAACTTGGTTAAATCTAGCGTGAATTGAGCGAGAGTCTGTAGTTGGCTTTCGTTTATATATGTGGAATTAGCCAAGTCTTCAAGCCCTTCATTGGCTTCGACTAATTTTCTTCTTAACTCATCAGTAGAGTAAGTTGCGGCATCAGCGCTTTCTGCGAAGAGCTTGTTTGCAGCCACCGCCGAAAGGAGTGCACCCACAACAAGAACCACAACAGCGGCTGTGGCACCTACAACACCAGCGATGGCTGCTATGGCTGCGGCTACAACACCAGCGATAGTCACCAGTACGCCAAAAATAACAACAAAAGCCGCAACAGCAGCTATAGTTCCCTTGGTAGCAGAGCTCATTGTAGCCAGCTTCCTTACGAATCGGGCTACGTTGTCTGCGGCGTTGTTTATCGGCTTTATAAAGTCCTCTGTAAAAGCAATGGAAAGCTCGTTAAAGGCGGACGAAATCCTTTTAAAGGAGGCCGTCATAGACGTGTCTAACGTCGTGGCAAACCCTTGAAGGAAACCGTCCGACTCCTCGATTTGTCTTTTCAGCTCAATAAACTCATCTTTCAACCCCCCAATTGAGGCAGCAGGACCTGCTCCACGGAGACCGAACTGTTCTAGCTCTTGCGAAAACCCTTTTGTCTCATCAAAAAGCTGCCCTATGGCTTGCTCTGCTGTGAAACCATCCTTGGCCAACTGACCCAAGATACGTCTTAAAGCGGTACCACCACGACTTGCGTCGAAACCCCTGTCTGCAAGGAGACCTAGTATGGCTGTCGTTTCTCCAAGAGAAAGACCGAAAACAGCAGCCTCAGACCCTACGTAATTTAGGGACGCAGCCAAAGCCTCTGCTGTAAGAGCAGTATTTGCTGCTGCTGTAGCGAAAAGATTAGCCACAAAAGACGCCTGCTCTTGCTCATCACCTACCTCTGATAAGGACTTTGAAAAACGATTCATCGTCTTCACGATAAACTCACCAGCAGGCGCTAGCTGCATGTCCATTGCCTGAGCAAACTGAAGTGTAGTTTTTTGAATCGCCTGAATAGTGGCGTTTGACTTACCTAGCTTAGCCAGAGACAACTGAAGCTCACTGACTTCTGTTGCTGTAAAGATCGTTGTAGCACCGAGGTCTCGCGCCGACTTAGTAAGCTTAGAGATATTAGCTCCTCCCCTAAGTGCAGATATTTTCTTTTGAGCAAACTCAAACGCAGTGGCCGTCTTTAAAGCCGCTGTTGCAGCAGCAATGATCGGTATGCCTAAATACGTGGAAACATCTCTACCAACCCTCGTGGCTTGGGCACCAAACTTCTTGAGAGACCCGGTGGCTTTCTTTACCCCTTTGTCAAAAAAGGATGTATCAAAAAGTAAACTACCTTTTACTGTAAACTGATCGGCTGCCATTAGAATGATTTAAAGGTTTCGTAAAGATCTTGAGCCTCTTGTTTGATTGATTTTTTACTTTCTTTCATCTGCGTGTAGGGGTGAAAGTCGTTGGGCTTAAACGACTTCCCCTTAGAAGCATTTACATTAGCTAATAGAGACATAGACGAAGATGTGTGGTTCCAATGCAACTCATCTTTTAGATACAGGCCAGATATAACGGACGAAACCTCGGCCAAGGTCATGGTCCAGAAAGACTCAGGCGAAACCCCCCTCTTTATGGCTTCGTAATAGAACTTACCTATAGAGGGAGGATCGCTTGGGTCCTCGTCCGCTACTTCTTTCCCGACTCGTCAGTCCCCATTGCGTCTGCAACAGCTTGTGACACAGTCTCCAGTTGATTCGTGTCTAGTATCTCAGCAATAAAGGCTTCTTTATCTGCTTTGAACTTTTTACCTGAATAGATGCCTCTGTTAACGATGCTGTAGTAAGCGATCATAGGCACTGATGTTAATGGGTCTGAAGAAACCCATTCATCGAAACCCTTTAGCTCAATCTTCTCGTTCTTGAGAATTAAGCGAATGGCGTTCATTGTGAACAGGGCGTCGTGCTCCTTCTTCTTAAAGGTAACCTTAAACTCCCCTCGAAAGTTGTTTGATAAATCCATGTGGTTGGTTAAATAAAAAAGAGGGCGACACGACTTTCATGCCGCCCTATGAAAAACCTAGTTATTAGGCTGCAATCTCCTTGTACAAATCTCCGTATCCACGGAAAGTTGCGCTGTAGGTCGAGATATCGTCTACACCGCCAGTCATTGACGCTGATTCGATAAGAGCCTGGCCTACGTAAGAAACAACGCCTGAGTCGTTTCCAAGTCCGTCAGTTCCAATCTTTGTTGCAAAACGTACTAGTACGTACTTTGAATCCTTTGCAAGGTCGATAATGGTTATTGGAGTTCCTGTGTCTCCGTCGCTTCCAACAGGAGGTGTCAAGTCAATAAGACCGTCTACTGAGAAGTTCCATGAGAATGCGCCTGAAGCGATATAGTTGGTTGACCCACCAACTCCGTTACGTGCTGCGACCTCGTTGATCGTGTTTGAAGCGTCCATTGTAGTCGTGGTCGCCGCTGCACAGAGATCTGTTGCTGCCATACTGACGTCAGTCATAGCCGCGGTGCTGTCGGCCCCTCCTGTTGCGAAGCCCACGAAGTCTTTAGTGGTGGGGTCTATTACGATTACTTTTTCACCACTTGCGACCGTGGTGGGCGTGGTTGCGGTCGTCGACGCTGCTTCGATGATTTGTAAGGGAGAAATCGATCCCCCGTCGAGGGCGTAAACCCCTAATTGATTTGATGCTACTGTAGCCATGATTGATTATTTAAATGATCTGTTTGCTATGTTTTGAATTAAGTCTGAAAGTCCTTGGTTGGCGCGAGCTATTACCTGTCTGCTTTTGCTCGCATAGATTTGCTTAAAGTTTACTCTTTTACCCCTGTTTATATGTTTAGCTGGCCTAGAGAAAAAGTGAGCCTTCCACCCTCCTTGTTTTTTTGACTTAGAGTTCGATATTGGTAAAACCTTACGTCCGTATTGTTTTTTTCTCTTTGCCTTTATCTTCCTGTTGCCCATTGGTTTCTGCAAGCTTCCTGTTTTCTTGTTAAGAAACTTGTACATTAAACCAGAGTTAAAAACGGTCTGCCAAGGCTTAACAGCGTAAGTTAAAACCTCATCGACTCTTTTTTCTGCTTGCTTAGACCCAACCCTAAAGGCAAACTTGTCTAGATTGTAGTTTAACATATCTAGATCTTTCTTGTTAATCTCAATCCTTACTGGGCTTTTTCCACCAACTCTTGAATATCCTGACATCTTAAATTAATTTATAAGTTAAGTTGACACCTGTCGCAGATGTGGTGTTTTCAGAATGGGCGCCAGTGGTAGTGTTTGGAGAGAAGTCTACATTAAAGGTAATCGACCCTCCTTTGTGGTCCGCTAGAAGTGTTTGCGATGCAGCGAAAGAAATACCTGCTGGCCCCGACTCTGAAGCGATCTCAAACGTAGCAGCAACGTCTTCCGTTGTTCCGTCTACCTTGGTCACAACAGCGGAGTTTATTACACTTATCCTCAACCCACCAGTAGAATCCGTTACACGAACGTTCCCTGTTTTTGGCTTCTCTTTGGAAAAAGACGTGAGGATATCTTCTTGACTGCTTGTAGAAATACGACCGCTTAACTGACCTCCCTGACGAAACGTTCTGGCCGTGATGTCGGTAGGAAAAGAAAGAGACTTGTTGGTAATTGTTACAGGATGTCCGTACTCTGAGTAGACAGATCCTCCCGCAGTCCTGGTCACTGAGTTCTCGTTGTCCCTAGCGTTTAACGTGCTGAGATAGTTGGCAAGCGGGCCAATTGGTGTTAGCCTGTAGTAGAGGAAGCCCTGAGTGTCTCCGTAAGGAATGCTGTACTGAGCGTTCTCCACGTCAGACCAATTCTCTGTAGTTGCTTTGTAGAACTTGTTTCCGTTTGCGTCCGTGGTGGCAGAAGCAGTTCCAGCGCCAAGCAGTATGTTTGTTCCTGAAAACAAAGACGCTCCGCCCACCTCTACCCTAGCGTAAGGAGAGGCGTTGCTTGGGTACATATTGTACCAGGCAGACGTGTAGCCCCTTATCTTCCCGTCAGCGGGAATAGCCAAGTCTCCTGCAACAGTGTACGGGAACATTTCTTGCACGCTCGTTATGTTTGAAGACTCCTGAGAAGCAGCCCCGTCACCAATCGTGAGTGTAGCCGCAGATCCAAATACATAATTGCCACCTGACTGCTTAGGAAACGGAGCGTTCTCTATAACCTTGAAATCAGCAGACGTCCTTGTGTGATCAGAATCGTAGGCTGTTATAAATTCGTAGTCCTCGTTCGGCAGGCCGAAAAAAGTGTCATCATCCCTGAGCTCTGCTCGAAGCTTCAATACCTCGTGCCGCCCTTCGTACTGTATAGAGTAGATCCGAAACTTACCTCCCTCAAAGTAGATGAGGTCCTCGAACTTAACGCCCTTAAAGTACCTGCAACGAATCTCCGCTTTAATCTTACCAGTGCGCTGCTCTTGGATCTTATCCTCCGACGCTCCCGCAGATGGCGTGCCTACATACTTGAACTCAGCGCCCACGTCTTGCTTGACCAAGGAAACAACCTTGATCTTCTCACCTCCGCTACTAACGGTAAACGATTCCCTGTAGAAGGAAATCCTATTCTTCATGCTGCCTGGAGTAAGTACCGCCATCAGTATCGTCTTACGGAACCCAGCAGCCGCTGGACGCCCTCTTTGATTTCCGTGGTGATACCTCCTACATACTCAGCCTCCCGGTGCGAATCATAGTGCGCCACGAGCATAAGTGCTGCCTGGGTAAATTGCTTGGGAAGGTCTTTTACGTTCTCTCCTCCCGATAGAGTAATCTTATACAGGTCGTAGTCCTGGTCCTCGTTGAGATCGTCGGGAGCCTCTGCCCCTGCGAAGTCAATCTGGATTGGGTACCCTGTATTTCTAACCTTTGCCTTAGCGTCTGTGTAGGCCACGTAGTTTCCTGACGTGTCCAGGTAGTCGATATCGTCTACGGTATACGATCCTGTGACGTTACGAAGTGTTTGGAATTCGTTTGCGTCAAAGCGATCCATATATACCGTCACGGTTGACAGCTTGGCGGCGTCTCCTGACTGGAGAGCGTAGGTCGAGTCCTCGTGCAAAGCGGGCGTGCTAGAACAGAACACACGATTGGTCGTCGTGAGCATATAGTCCATCGATGCTTCGAGGTATGAGTTGATCAAATCGTCAGCCTCCCCTTGCTCATAACGCAAGTGGCCACGAACAATGGACAAAGGAACTAGGTCTTCTGCGTAGTAATTCTGGGTGACGATTGTTTTCATTTCTTTGGTTTAAAAAAAGGGGACGACCGCAACAGCCGCCCCCCTTTCATTCGGTTATACGTTAATTACGCTACGCCTGACAGACCAGCAAATCCAGCCACCTGCAATGCTTCAACGCTTCGGTATACGTTAGCAATCATTCGAGTCACACCTTTGTCTGCATCAGTGTAAGGGTCAACGATGAGGTTTAATCCACCCCAGGTTCCAGTTACGAGTTGAGTCTTGTCAAAGAAGTGTGCGTCCCCAACGGCAGCTTGAGACGAGATATAAGTTTCGTATCCCATAACGCTTGGGCGTTTCGCCTCACCAGCAAACAACATGCCTGAACCAGCGTCGTGGCTCAATGCACGTAATCCACGGTAAGCGGTAGTTCCTGCCAAAACAACGATGTTCTCCAAAGGCACGTCGGCTGCTAACAAAGCAGCTTCGATGTCGAGCGGGTTAGCGTTCTCGGCGCTGTAAGCTGTTGCAGTGTAAGCACCGTCAATCTTGCCGATGATGTCTACGTTAAACTTACGGTCGATAGCTGTGCGAATCTCACGAGCGAGGAAAGACCCCATGTCGTCGGCAGACTGAGCCAACATCTGGTCGGTCACCTGTGTGTGAGCAGCGTAACGAGTTGGAGACAAAGTCTTAGCAGTAAACAATGGATTGCTTGCGGTCTGCCCTACAGCTTCGTTTGGCTTGCCCGCGTGTGTTTGACCGCTGGTCGCTTCCGTAGCGTGGTAGGCACTTTGAACCTGGAACACTACGTCGCCAGTCAAGTTGCTCAAGTTTCGAACACCCATCTGAGCAGCGATGTCGTTTGGTCGGAATGAATCAACGAGGCCGTTGTCTACCGTACCAATCTCACCCCCGAAAGCGGTGTTTACAGTAGCGACAGTAGCGCCAGCAGACATAGGAAGAGCACTCGCACGCAAAACGAACTCAGGGACGCATACACCGCCCGCTACGTTTACTTTTGCGTTTGAGAACTCGTTACGAGCCTCTTGGTTCATCTCTGCCTCTAGGCCAGTCAATTTGCCCTGAGCAGCTTCCTTTACCATCTTGCCAAAGCTAAATTGCTTGGCAGTGCGGGCCTCTGAATCGCCGAGGCCCTGGACGAACGCAGGAGCGTTCTTCTTGTTTTCTTTTCCCATAGTGGAATTTTGTTTGTTTGATTTATTATTACGAGCCTCGGTTGGCTCCTTTTTTTCTGTGTTAAACGCCTGTGAATATGGATGCGGCAAAATCGCTGGATCTACTAATTCATCTACTCGCTCTTCTTCTTCGTCCTCTTCCTCCTCTTCTTCGCGCTCCTCGTCGTCCTCTTCCTCTTCTTCCTCCTCTTCGGATCGCATCTCCTCGTCCTCCTCTTCTTCTTCTTCCTTCTCTTCCTCGTCCTCTTCGTCCTCATCCTTTACGCCATCGTAATCGGAATCAACGCCAGGAGGTCGTGTCTCTGCTTTCTCTTCTTCCTCTTCGTCCTTGTCCATGTAGCCCTTCTCCTCCTCGTCCTCTTCTTCGAGCTTTCGGAGTTCAGCTTCTACACCTTCGTCGAGGAAAGCCTCCATCGATCGCAAAGCAACCTCTGTAGTTGGGTAGGCACCTTGAGTGGTAGGCGATACATCAAACAATGTTTCCACTTCGTTAATTACACGAAGGTTGACACCGTCCTCTCGGCTCTCCCACGAATCGTCAGAGATCGTGAATCCGAAGCTAGACGTAGATACATTGCCCATACGAATGTTCTCCGCTAGGTCCTTCGCGTAACTCTGGCTTCCGAGTTCAAATCGGTACTTGAGACCCTTGTCATCGACTTCCAGTTCCAAGCCGCGACCCACGCGGGCCAGTGGCATATTCCAGTCGTGATTGAACAGGGCGACAGTGTTAGTCATGTCAGCACCGTCAAAAGCACCACGTGCAATTCGCTCGGCAAACCGTCCGCCAATAACGGTCTCGTCTTCAAATCGAGCGGCATATCCCTCCACGACTACGTTCCCGTCCTTTTCAGAACGGATCTCAAAGTCGGAGTTCAGTGACCTCTTTTCTAAGTTTTCCATTATTGGTTTTCTATTTTGTTTATAGTCTTTTCACACCAGGATTTCATGCTGTCGCCGCCCCAGGCAGCGTACATGATTGATCCGCAAATATCCTTACCTTTAGCGTCAGTGAACTTGCCTTGATCGTAAGTCTTAGCTCGTGACAAAAACGAAAAAGTACGCTTCACTGTGGACGCCGAGAGCTTCTGCCCCGACGACAACTGCTTGGCTCTAGTCCAGCCGACGCTGGTTCCGCAGCTCGTACCTTTCTCTTCCTTGTGTTTCAAGGCGGCTTTGGCGCGGTTTTTAGCGGCCTGTGGATATCCTCCGTAGGTCGCCATTATGCCAGGTCACTAATTACTGAGTCTGCGATAGCCGCTGTTAGTGCAGCAGCGTTTGCTGCGGCAGCGTATCCATAAGTGATCTGCCAGACGCCTTTTCCTACACGCTGTTGCCACGGGGATGTGTCCTCTGCCGCGCCGTCTTCCGCAGTCACTAAATCACCGACAACTCCAGTCAAAACCGTAATAGCAGCAGAGTCATAGAGCTTCATGGCTTTAGCCAGCTCTTTCACCATTACAAGCTGTTCTGCCGCATTTGGATCGGCAGCACCCTGGAAATAAGCCTGGTGAGTCGTGGATAATTGTATCTTTGTGCCATCGGTACCCACAGCGGCTGTGGATCCCTTCGTTCGCACGTTGTTTACTTCAAAGTAGTGTGTGGGCATGTTATTCGTTGTTTTCCTCTTCTAGGTTCATTTTCGCTTGGTTATCAACCCCGTCAGAACTCTGTTCATCCCCTTTAGAAACCACAGCGCTAGCGTAGTCAGACATAGAAGAAAGCGGTATTTGATTAAGTTGTATGTGGTGGTTGTCACCGCCTTGAACAGGCGCCAACCCTTCCTTAGACCTGACCTCATTGATCGATAGGACTCCGTCAGATAAGAGGGAGTGATAGTAGCTGGACCGGGAAGTGGAGTCTGCCCGCAGCATGGAGTCGATGTCGAACCGACAGGAAAGGCTGTTGTCTTTTCGTAGCACTTTCCTTTCGATTTCAAGTTCGATTCGGCGCACCCACGGCAGGATTGTCCCCTGGAAGAATTGTAGTGTTTGCTGTTCATAGTTGTCGTAAGATGAATTTCCCTCCATACCTATAATAGCAGGTGGCACCTGGAAGAACCTTGCGATCTCTTCCGCTGTGTGCTTCTTGACTTCTACAAACTGTAGCTGCTCCAAAGGCACAGAGAGCGGCTGATAAGCAAAGCCACCCCCCAAGATAGCAACCTTGTGAGCATTCTTCTTGCCCATAAACTCCTGCTTCCAGCGCTCACTGGCCTCCCTCATCTGCTCAATTGTGAGTGGCTCCTTCGTCGTGAGGATACCACCGAGCATCCCGCCGTTCTCAAAGAACGTGCTGCCGAAATTCTGGATCGACTTGGCGGTGTTGAGGTTTTGGATCTGTATATTAGTTGGGTTCTTGCCTCGAAAAGCCTTGACCTCCAGTATTTGCTCCTGTGGAATTGGGCTAGGCGAACCCGTGTATGTGTACCAGCGGCTGCCGTCAGGCTCTACCTTCGACTGAACTTCCGTGGCAGGGAGCCAGTAGATCTCGTCGTCAAGGAGCAAGGCTGTACCAATGCCGTAAAGCAACGCATCGCTGACAATCATCTGCCAGAACTCATACGCACCCATCATAGGGTTTGGCTCGACGGCCATCATGCGACTCACTGGATGTGAAGGCATGGGACGACGAATACCGTCTTTGTCCACTTTTTCTACCGTAACAGCCATAGAAGCAATCGTGTCTGAGATTTTGCTAACGCAAGCGTAGACAGCAGAAAGAGTTAGTGTGTCGGCTCCAGAGTTTAAGGTTGAGTCGCTAACAATAGTGCTCAACCACCCCGTGTGGGCCTGGGTGGGAAAGACGGGAGCAGCAGCTCGCTCTTCCTTGTTCAGTCCTAAAATACGTTGAAAGAGGTTGCGTTCCCTGGCCATTGGCGCGAATATAAGACAGAGGTCGTGGTACTAGAAGAATTTTTAGACTACATTCCCACAACCGACATAAAGAACTCAAAGTCTGGAGCGACCTCCTCTTCTTCAAAGGTAAGCATTTCACCTATAGCCATGATCGCTGATACAACCCCGTCGATCTTGTCTCCTGACTTTGACTTGTCTACTTTTATGTTTCCGCTAGGGTCTAGTTTTAAAAACACGTTACCCATCATCCACCGTAAAACCTCATCGCCACCGTGGTGAAGCTTGCCTTCCAGCGCTAGCTTCTCATAAAACTTTGAAGGAAACGACATGGAGGCGTATCCCTGACCAAAAGGATCGCAAGGAACACCGTCACCGTCCAGGTCTCTAATCAAACTCAGCGAGTTCCATCGGTCGTAAGCCACTCCTTTTATGTTGTACTTTTCTGAAAGATTGTCTGGATCATACTGAACCTTACCGTCCATTACGTAGTGGCCGCTCAGCATACGTCTTATGACATTATAGTCAGTAACATTGCCTTTTGTTACAAAAACATTGTCGTAAGTATCTATATTTGCGTATATATGAGCCTCATCTTTCTCTAGCCTACGCTGCACAGCTCTTTCTGGCAAGAAGTAGTAGTTGTGGATTTGTATCCCCTTGTCGAGATCCCCGACCGCGACCGTGAAGGATGTGATGTCATCCGTGGCTGCCAGGTCGAGACCCAGGTATGCGTCTACTTTTTCCGAAGACGTGTCTATAGGCATGAGTAAGTTGGACTCACACATCCATAAGTCGTCCTCAATCCATATATCCTGAGCACCTACGAACAAATTGCAGTGTTTGACCATAAACTCCGTGATCGTCCTGCCACCATACAGCTTGGCGTTGTTGCACTGTTTTTGTAGGTAGTCCATACTGATAGAGGCTCCTAATCCTGGGTTTGCCTTCTTCCAAGCTTCAGGGTCGTCCCACTCGTCTCCGTCGTCTTTGTCTATCTCATAGCATAGAAAAAGCAGGTTGTCGTTTATTACGGAGCCGTCAAGCACCTTTTTGCCACCTTTTACGAACTCGGTTGCCACTCCGTCCAGCACAAACCCGGCAGTCGAGATAGCCAGCATAAGCGGAGACTTACGAGACCCCATAGACGAAGCGAGTACCCGGTACAGCTCTCCGTCCTTCATTGCGTGCATCTCGTCAACACACCCTATGTTTAAGCTTAAACCATCCAATGTGTTTGCATCAGAGGAAAGTGGCTTGATAATACAGTCTTTTGGACCATGGATCTCTTGTCTGTTGGCCGTGAACCTCTTGGCAAGTGCTGGCGACTTTTTTACACACCTCCGTATCTCATCGAACACCTCTTTGGCCTGATCTCTCTTTGTGGCGGCTGTAACGAATTGCCCGGCACCGTCATCGTCAAGCACAGACATGGCTAATATTATAGCTGCTGCGAGCTGAGACTTGCCTGATTTACGAGCAACAAAGAAGTGTGCGGTAGTAAACCTGCGTTTCTTAACATCATCTTTGTGAATCCAACCAAATAACTGGCCTATAAAGGCTACTTGCCAGTCGGACAGTATGAACGGCTTTCCAGACCATTCACCGCGAGTGTGCAGACAAACAGTCTCTATAAACGCAATATACCTAGAGGCAGTATCTACATCAAACACCCAGGGGAAGTCATCGTCCCCAACTCTCTCTAGGTCATTTGTAAACCTTTCGTAAGCTTTTACCACGTATTTACCTGCAACAACAGACCCGTCGAGTATTCCCTCGACGTAATCCCACATTCTGTTAAGCCTTTGCGTGTTAGACAAGGTTGTCTATTTCGTCACCCTCGGCACGCTTGCTGTTGGCCGATGCCGCGTTTACCGCAGCACCCATCATGCGAGCTCGATCCATTGGTGATAATCCCAGCTTTGCTGAAAGCTTGCCAACTTCTCCTTGAACCTTAGACAAGGCAGTCATTTTTCCGCTAACATTGGACGATCCGTTGTCGTAAACCTGCACAATGTCGTCGATGGTCTGTATTTCTCTAGATATCATCACGAACATAGACAGGTTTTTTGCAAGCATTGTTATTGTAACAACATCAACACTCTCTAGCAACCCAGTCTCGTCAAGGTAGTCCAACACCATGGTGAACATCCTCTCTCCCTCATGATCTAGGTTTACGATCGGCTTTAGGTCCTGGTGCTTCTTAGCGTCAGATTTGAGTATCTTCTTTACCTCATCCTTTGCGGGTGTCGTAGACTCCCTCATTTTCTGCAAAAGAGTGCTTTTGTTAGCCATTACGCTTCAATCGCTCTGATCAGTACGTTGCTCTCGTAACCATCCTCATCGTAATACTCTAGAAACAAATCCAAGTTCTTCAAGTGGTAAGTGGTTGTGACACCGTCCTCTACAAGGTCGTAAAGAGCATTGTCCTGTACTGCTAAAAAGATAGTGTCCGCAAGGTTGGCGGCCTCGGTATAGCTATTCGAGTAGCAGTAAACAGATATCTCAAATGTACCGAAGTCTCTATTGTTAAGTTCGTTTGTGTCAAAGCTGTTTTGCTGAATAATAACTTCAGGATTTTGCTCTGCCTGGAACCTCGTTCCAATTGATGCCTTTATGTGGGAAGTTGTTGAACTTGCGTCCAGCGTGCTCCTTACTACTTCGTACACCGACTTGTGAGCCTTTCTTAAACTCATGCTTTAAAATTTTTTTATTCTGACCCGCTTCGTTTTGGCCATCTCCTCACATTGTTCTTTATACCACTCGTACATCTTCCTGAGTTCAGGCATGCCAAATTTTTTTAGTTGTTTGGCGCGGAGCATTACTTCGGAGGATACACCAGGCTGCTCCTTGTCCAGGGCTTGACCAAATATCCACTGTTCGCCCTGGGAGTACAGGTTGCAAGATATGCACTGGGTTCTAATATTCCACTCATGATCCCATCTGGTATTCATGTACCTTCGACTAGCGAAGTGTCCCGCCTGCAATTTAGATACGTGATCCTCCTTGCCACAAGTGTAGCAACGCGCAATGCCGTCTTCGTCAGCGGAGCTCCAGCGAACATACTTGCTGCACCACTCGTCCACCTTCTTCTTCATTTGAGCGTGTGTGTACTTCTTCTCTGCCTTCGGCTTCCCTTTTGCTTTCTTCTTCAATAGCTTACTAGATTTAGAGTCTGCGTGATTGCTCTGTTTTCTCTTCATTAAACAAGACCTTCTTGTACGATCATGTAGACAACGCTTTCGTTATCGGTTTCAACGCAGATGTCCATCTTAGAGTCAACACCTTCAAGTACCTCTATATGACAATCGTACTCTTCGGCCATATCACACAGGGAGCTCTTGAAACTTTCTTTCTCAAGATCAGTCCACCCCATACTGTTCACTAGAATCCTCTTCATTTCCATAAAGTTTCTTTCTCATGTATTTAACGCAATGATCAAAGTCTTTAAATCTAACACCGTTGGCTTCATAAGAAGCTCTCCTGGCGTTGCAACTTCGACAACTGCCCACAATGTTAGTTTGGTCATAGCTCGAAATGCCTTCTCTGTCGCATCGGTTCAGAGGAACGACATGATCGGCCTCGCTAGCCTCTGTTACTTTGCCCATGTGCAAGCACCATTGGCATATAGCGTCCCTGTTTAGAACAGCCTCTCGTGTTGATCGCCATTGAGCGGTCTTGTAAAAGCCATTACTCTCCACCCCTTCAAACGGACGCACAAGCCTTCCGTCCTCAAGTTTCCTTCGATTCCTTCCTTGCTTTTTCGCAAGCCATGGTTTGGGACGTGCCTTTCGTTTTAAGTCCATGAATCAAAGGTAGGGTGACTAGGGTGACTTTATTTTCAAAACTTTTTCCTATTGCTAAAATCGGCCTAGATATACTTTTAAGTATTTTATGTCACCTTCTCACCCTAAAGGGTCTAAGCCCTTGAGTTCATTGGTGCTACCGTGGGTGAGTTTTTGGGTGAGTTGTGTCTTTTTTGATCACCCTGGAGCTCCTATGTCACCCCCCCGTACCTCTAAATGGGTGACGAAATCCGAGTGAAAGTGAGATCAGGGTGACTTTAACTCCCCCCTCCTCGTGTTGAACCGCGTTTAAAT
>UEXM01001719.1_pt1 | contig 17365 bp, 9 predicted proteins | sample 1796661 | NCBI WGS metagenome assembly UEXM01 (sample SAMEA4772469, study PRJEB27181) | metagenome | reverse complement strand
TATCTACTGATGTAGCACCGCTAGCAGACTTTCCTTCCCTACAACCAGAGTTAAATAAAACAGATAGTTTTGGTATAGGAGATGTATTTAGTCGTGTAGTTAGTTTCTCTAGATCTTTTGCAGATGCTATATCCTTAGATGACATTGCTTCTGTCAATGACCCTTTACAAACAGACGTAGATTCTGCTAAAACCAATGTGATTGGATTTGCAGACGATCATTCGTACGTATTTGCTAAGCTGCTAAGCGACACGTACGGGTTTACAGATTTACCTGCAATAGAAGCTATAAAGCCTTTTAGCGATAGTTTTACGTTTGCAGATACAGAAATTTTAAGTTTTACTAAAGGCGTAACAGATACATCGACATTAACGGATACAGAAGAGCTTGATCTAGGCTTAGGTAAAACAGATACCTTTAATTTTACGGACGCGGCTAATTTAGCTGTAGCTACTATACACGCAGATACTTTTAGTTTTACTGATAATGAAATACTGGCTTTTACAAAAGGAGTACTAGACACTCCTACTTTAAGTGATACACAGTCTATATCCCAAAACCTTGGTAAATCTGATATCTTTTCGGTTTCTGAAGCATTATCGTTAACTCTTGGCAATTCGCATACAGATAGTGCTACAATATCAGAAGTTATAAATATTGTTACCGTTCAAAGCCATAGCGTTTTTAACGCAGCGGGACTAAATATCGGGACACTAAACTAGGAGAAACTATGATAAACGACGGTTTAATTTTAAAAGGTAAGTTAGCTATCGCTTTAAATGGCGAAACAGTTAAAGAAGTTGACAACCTTGTTGTTACCGCAGGTAAAGGGTTTGTAGCCTCAAGAATGAAGGATGCTACTACTACTGCAATGACACATATGGCTATTGGAACAGGATCTACTGCAGCAGCAGCTAGTAATACTGCTTTAGAAAGTCAGTCAGCTAGAACTACTTTAACTTCTACAACTGTTAGCGGAGCGGATGTTACTTACGTAGATACTTTTCCAGCAGGAACAGGTACAGGAGCTATAACAGAAGCAGGATTATTTAATGCTTCATCAAGCGGTACTATGTTATGTAGGACAGTATTTTCAGTTGTAAACAAAGGCGCGTCTGACTCAATGACAATTACCTGGACTGTAACAGTTTCTTAATTTTTAAGGAGTAACCTGTGGCAGTTGTTTTCAAGAACAATGCAAAAACAACCCTTGCATCTGGCCTAACATCTTCAGCTACTTCTGTAACAGTCGCAGATGGTAGCGCTTTCCCGTCCCTTTCTGGTGGCGATACATTTTTTTGTACTTTTGACAATGGCACTAATGTAGAAGTTGTTAAAGTTACTGCTAGAAGTAGTAACACGCTTACCATCGTTAGGGCCCAGGACGACACCACTGCACGTGCATTTTCTACCGGCGATGTAGCAGAGTTAAGACTTACCGCTGGAATCCTAAACTTATTCTCCCAAACAGGCGTAGCTATAACCGATGAGATAGAAGCCTACCTAGATGCCAACGGTCTTACTTTCCCAGATAACGTCAAAGCTCAGTTTGGAGCAGGTAATGATTTACAGATTTACCATGATGGTAGTCACAGTTATGTAAGAGATGTAGGCACGGGTAATTTAAAACTACAGGGTACAAATCTTAATTTACAAAACGAAGGCGGAACAAAAAACTATCTAGTTGCAGTCAATAGCGGTGCGGTTCAACTTTATCATAATAATAATTCTAAGATTCAAACTACATCAACAGGCATAAACGTAACAGGAACAGTTACTGCTGATGGTCTTACAGTAGCAGGTGATATAGAACAAACAACAGGTGACCTAAAATATACAGGTGGTATAAATTGGGATATAGCACATCATGGTGCATCACAAAACATAGTATTTAAAACAACACCTTCAGGTGGTTCTGCAACAGAAGCTCTCAGAATCGATAGCAGCCAAAATGTTATTGTTGGACATTCCGCAGCAGATGATACTACAGCAAGTGCAAGTTTAAGATATGATGGCAGGATTTACTCTACTGTATCTGCTGACCAATGTTTAAGTTTGAATCGCTTATCTTCAGATGGCGAAATTATTACATTTAAAAAGGATTCAACAATAGTTGGAAATATAAAAAGTAGAAGTGGCGATTTAATAATTCATACTGGTATTACTGGTCTTAGATTTAATGATAACAATGATGCTATACATCCAGTAATTGCTAGTGGTTCTGTATCATATGGTGCAACAGACTTAGGTTTGAGTAATGCAAGATTCAAAGACCTCTACCTTTCAGGAAAAGCTTATGTAGGCTCAATGAACGTAGATGCAGGTAATGCTGATGGTATAAAAATTAGTTCAACTGCACCTTATTTATTCTTTAACGATACTGATACAGCACATAGTTATGATGGCAGTATTTCACAATCAGGCACAACTTTATATGTAGGTGGTGCAACACCAGCACAAGGAATAGTCTTTAGAAACAAAGCAAGTTTTGGAGAGTCTGCTAGGTTTAATACTAGCGGAGATTTTTTAGTTTCTACCACTGATAATTCACCAGTAGGTAATAATGTAGCGGGTGGTATAGCTCTATTATCTAATGGTTCAGGTCAATTTAGTCGTGATGGTGGAACAGCTCTTTTAATTAATCGTAAGACTTCAGATGGAGAGTTACTCAGATTTAATAAAAATGGCTCATCAGTTGGAAGTATTGGTACTTATGCAGGAGATATAGTTATAGGCACAGGAGATACTGGGGTTAGGTACGATGATAATGCTAATGCCTTAATACCTTGGAATATAACTAATAACACTTCCACTAATGGAACTATAGGATTAGGTTATTCAACTGTTAAATTTACAGACCTTCACCTTTCAGGTACTATCTCTAGTGGGGCTATTACGAGTACGGGTACATCTACTTTTGGTGTAGCTACAGCTTCTTCTTATAAGGTTGGAGCATCTACTGTTATTGATAATTCTAGGAACTTGTTAAACATAGGAACTATATCCAGTGGTGCTATTACAAGTAGTGGTCTTATACAGTCCAACAACTCTAGTGCTTTTACAGCAAATGGCTCTAGTGTAATATTAAGGGCGATAGCACCTGCAGTAGAATCAGGTCATACAACAAAACATGAAATCAATTATGGTTGGGCAAGCACGAATGACAGAACCTATCAAGCACCTAAAATAGATGGCACTCCTAATTATAACCATGAGTTTGGTTATAACTTTGCTAGTGAAAATTGGTATTTTGAAGATTTATTATCAGTAGGAACCATCTCATCAGGTGCTATAACTGCTAATTCTTCAGGAACAAACACAGTAACTATAGATGGTACTGGCACAAAAACACTAAGAAGCTACCATGATAGCGGTGGTGTTGGATGGGCAACAGGTTCGGGTACAAGCTACGCTAATTTGCTTTACTTGGATGATAATAATGATCGTATAAGAATTTATACTGAACAAGCAGAAAGGCTTAGAATTAATGCAAGCGGTATAGATGCAAGAACTGGTGGATTTAGAATAAATGCTACAACAGTTATAGATGCTTCAAGACAAATTACAACAAACAGCAGATTAACTTTTGGTTATAACAGTCATTATTTTGAAGCAGGAACAAACGCAGTATCTTTTAAAAGTGGAAGCGGAACAAATTATTTAACTATAAATAATACAGGATTAACAACATCAGGTGCTATTACAAGTAGTGGAAATATTTTCATGTCTACCAATGGAAGCATACTTAGAAATACAGGTGGTGCTTTACAACTTCAGTCTGATGCATCTCAGGTTATATTAAGGTCAAACAATACTACTGCTTTAACACTAGATACTTCTCAAAACGCCACCTTTGCAGGTAATGTAACTGTAACAGGAACAGTAACAGCCACAGGTGGTAATTCTACTAACTGGAACACAGCTTATGGATGGGGTAATCATGCCTCACAAAGCTATGCAACAGAATCATATGTTGGCACACAGATTTCAAACTTAGTTGATTCATCTCCTGCTGCTTTAAATACACTTAATGAACTAGCTGCTGCTTTGGGTGACGATGCTAACTTTAGCACTACTGTAACAAACAGTATTGCGACTAAACTACCACTTGCTGGTGGCACTATGACTGGCACTCTTGCAATGGGTGCTAATGCAATCACTAGCACTGGAACTATCTCTTCAGGCACAGCAAATGTTGGTGGCTTAACTGCAACAGGTGCAGTATTAATTGATGTAGACAATCTAGTCAATGGTGCTTTAAGAATTACAGCAAATCAAACCAACCCTGATAATGATTTTTATTTTGCACAAGAGATTGTATCAACACTTTCAGGTACTACTGCAACTACAGCAGATAGAGAACAAGGTGGTTTATATTTAGACATTAATTCTACTGCTACAGGTGGCGATACTTCAAATGAGCATAGAGCATACGGAGTATATGTTGATCTTGATTCTACAGGTGATGCTGATCTAATTGCAGGTGGTTACTTTAATGCTACTGCAACTCCAACCACAGGGCAAACAACAGAAGTTATTGGTATTCAAGCTATAGCCGAAGATAATGGCGGTGCAGGTGCTATTAATAATGTATATGGTGCAAAACTTATAGCTCAAAGTGATAATTCTACATCAGATACAAACCTTCTATATGGTTCTTATAGTAGAGTTACTAATCTTGCAGATAGTGGAGCAATTACAAAAGCTATTGGTGTTTATGGTGAAGTTGAACTTGCATCAGGTAGTGGAGATATATATGGGACTACTTATGTAATTGAATCACAATATGATAATAATACAGGTATTTCTCAAACACACACCTCGGCATTATTTTTCGGAAACTATGCAGGCGAGCTTCCTACTACTGCTTATGGTGTTTATATACCTGATGCTGTTAGAAACAGATTTGATGGCTCAATTACAACAGGTAGAAATTCTACAACCACCGCTTCTTATGGTTTTAATTCTGATCTTAATACTGGAATGTACAGTCCCGCAGATCACGAATTAGGATTCCTTACAAATGGTGGACAACGATTAAAACTAGATTCTACTGGTGCTACTGTAACAGGAACTATCTCAAGTGGTGCTATAACGAGTAGTGCAAAAATTACAGCGAATTCATCAATAGATGTAATTGGAGCTACAGGTCAATCAGGTTTTATTTATATCTATGATAGAGACAATGGCACAGCAACCACAGATGGTTTCTTATTACAAAAATCAGGGAACTCAGCTTTTGTCTATAATAGAGAGTCGTCAGGGAATTTAAGTTTAGGTGCAGGAAACACATCTAATTATTTTGTTATAACAAGCACAGGTGCAATACAGCTTGGCTCAACACAAATATTAGATCAGAGTAGAAACCTAACAAATATAGGAACTATTTCTAGTGGCGCTATTACAAGCACTGCCACACAAGCAACATTAAGAAATTCATCAGGAGTCACATTAAAATTAACTACAAATGGCTCTCCCGGCTCAGTCTCATCTAAATTACCTTTACACATTGATTTTAATGGTTATGGGCAAACTACTATGGCTAGAGTTAGATCATGGGACGAGTCATCTAGTACAGCAGATGGATTCTTAGAATTTTTTACAAATAATCACGTTTCAGGTTCTAATTCTTTGAGAAGAGTTTTACTTTTAGATAATGATAGAAACGCTACTTTTGATGGAACTATCTCTAGTGGTAAACTTACTGTAAATTCAGGTGCAGATGTAAGTCAATTTCATTCACACCATACTACTGGGCATGATGATTGGCAGGTATCACCTATCTCTATAAGAGAAAGAGGATTAAATACCAATAACTCAACCAATAATCAGTATTCTCCAAACTTAAACTTCCATTGGGCAAGTGTAGTATCAAGAAGTTTAACCATGACTAGCGATGGTAATTTTACTTTAGGTGAATGGACTGCTTCAGGTACACCTTCAATGTCAAGCAGTCTATCTTTCTTAAATACCGCAGGTTATAAAGTTAATAATACTACTGTAATAGATTCCTCAAGAAACCTCACAAATATAGGAACTATCTCTAGTGGAGGTATTACAAGTAGCGGTAAGTTTCGTATGAATTTAGGTGCTAACCCATCACCTGCAACTACAGATTATCTGTATATTGGTGGAGATGATTTAGGTGGTTCAGATGCTGCTATTTATTTAGGAAATAGAGGAAATGGTACTGGTTATGGTTGGAGATTTTTCTATGAAGGTTCAGGTAATAGCAATAATAATAAATTAATTATTAAATCAGAAAATTTAGGCAGTCCAGTTGATGCTTTAAGTTTTACACAAGATGGCAACGCTACTTTTGCAGGAACTATTGGAATTGGAGTCAGTCCTTCATCTCCACTTCATGTAAAAGTCGGAACTAATCAAAATTTAGAAGTTGATTCAGACGGTAGTGAATTAAGATTAAGTGCTGTTAATGATGCAAGAAGTACAAATCCAGCTATTCGTTTTCAAGCAGAAAGTTATAAATTCTATGGTGCTGGTGGCGTAGGTCCAAGAGCAACTATAGACTCATCAGGCAACCTGTTGGTGGGTAAGACTTCTATAGGAAGCGACTCTGTTGGATTTCAAGCTGCATCAAATGGAAAAATAGCAGCTACAGTTTCAGGTTCAGAAACAGCAAGATTTAATAGAACATCGTCTGATGGAGATATTGTTCAATTTAGAAAAGATGATGCAACAGTTGGAAGTATTGGTACTAATAGTGGGCTGTTTATAAGTTCAACTTATGGGACTGATTCAGGTTTAAGATTTGCTAGTAGCATTATTGCACCATCAACAACTACTGGAGCAAATAGAGATGCGGCTATTGACTTAGGCTATAGCAGTAGTCGCTTCAAAGACCTTCACCTTTCAGGCTCAACAAGCACTGGTGATCTTAAAATAGGCAGTACAACTGTTATAAATGGTGGAAGACAACTTACAAACATAGCATCAGCAAATGTTGCAGGAAATATTACTGTTGATTACACAGGCAATGGAACAAATGATGCAGGTATCTTTATTCAAAATGATAATAATGATTGGGGTTTACGAATACATAAAACAGGTACTAGTACACATGGAATGCAGATTGATGCAGATGGTGCTCATGCATTTAGAACAGTAAATTCATCAGGAGTAGAAAAGTTTAGAATTGATGGTGATGGAGATATAGAGACTGTAAGAAATATTACTTCTACTGGGGATATAACTACCAGTAATGTACAAATTAATTCTAATGGTATTTATCTACTAAATGGTAATTATAGAGTTGGAACTACAGCTATTGTGGATTCTAATCGTAATCTTATAAACATAGGAACAATAACTGCTAGTGGAAATATACAACATACTGGTTTAACAATGACTTCTGGTTCAGATATTGACCAATTATATTCTGTAACAAAGTCACTTACATTATCAACTTCTTGGCAAGATACAGGAATCATCTTTAATAACTTGTCTACAGGGAGTTATATGGTACAGGTTACAGTAAATGACCATGCAGTTGGTGGACAGCATTATAGTGAAATGTATACAGGAGTACTGAGCTGGTACTCAAGTGGTACAAACTCAACTGCGACAGATGAAATACTATTACATAGAGCAGGACACGCTCCAAATAATGGAGACATATTCTTACGAACAGCAAGAGTAGCAGGAAATACCTCACCAAACTTACACATGGAAATAAGAGGAGCATTAAACAATACAGGGGCAAGTAATTATGCATTTAAATTTAGGAGATTAATATAATGGGAAAATTAAGAACTTCAGACGGAATAGATCTGCACTACGGAGGAATTAACGAAGGTGGGTCTACTTTTACTGATGGCAGTAGAAATGTAACTATGGCTACAGGAGCGTCCGCAGGTAAATTTGCTGTAATGTCTACTTCTGTTCATGGTTCATATGATCTTTACAATAATGGAACATCTTATTTCAATGGTGGGGTAACAGTAGATGACGCATTAAGTGTTACTGGCGCTAGTGCCCAAGTAAGCGTTAATGGTCACATATATCTAACTGGCAATGTTGATAGAAGAATAAAACTAGGAGATAGTGGAACATCAGGAGCTTCTACTTCAAATAATGCTGTTTATGTTCGTGGTAATGATGACCACTTAATATTAAACTGTGCTGGTAATGGACATATTTCATTTACAGATAATGGCGCAGAGGGCATGCGTTTATTAAACAGTAATCTTACTGTATATGGTACTGTTAAGGGTAATGGTTATTATCCTGCTAATACAACCTCTGCTGTTGGTTATTATGGTTACAATAATACAAATATGGTAGTTGGTGTAAATGGTGCAGCTTACTATTATGGCTCTGATGGTGCTGATTATGGAATTGTAATTCAAGGCGCAGCACCTATTTGTAGACAATTAAAAATTGGTACAGTTAATGCAGGAACAACAGTAATAGACTCTGGAAGAAACTTAGTTAATATAACAAGTGCAACCTTTTCAAATGACGTTGCGATTAATAATGGTTCTCCAGAACTTTATTTCGGTACTACAGGAAACCATTATAACTGGAGAATAGCAGCACAGGAAAATGTAAATGCTGCATTTGAGATATCTGTTGGTAGTCAGGACACTAACTATGCTAATGACACTTATACAACAAAGTTTCATATTACAAATTCAGGAACAGGAACTTTCGCAGGAGATGTGGTAGCTTATTCAGACGAAAGATTAAAAACTAATATACAAACATTAGATGGTAAAAAAGCACTGCAAATGCGTGGGGTTAGCTTCGAAAAAGATGGAGAACAAAGTTCAGGAGTTATAGCTCAAGAACTAGAGAAGATTGCTCCCGAGCTTGTAAAAACAGCAGAAGACGAAATGGGAACTAAGTCAGTAGCTTATGGTAACTTAGTAGGTTATTTAATAGAAGCTGTAAAAGATCAACAAAAAGAGATAGAATATATGAAACTAGAACTTAAACTTTTAAAGGAGAATAATAATGGCGATTAGTAGTGTAACAACAGTTCAAAGATGTGAGGTTTATCCTCTTTCTGATACAAGTGCCGAGAATACAGCAAACGCAAAACACCCATCTGTACTAGTGGTTTACAATCACAGCCTAACAGGAACAGGCGGTGATGCTGGCGTAGATGGTACTGTAAGCACAACAGTAAAAAATATTTTTAAATTTGTAGAAGACGGCGGATCTGCTACAGATGTATCAGGTGAAGACGCATTAGTGCAAACTGTATGCGGAGCTATTTGGTCATAAGTTATGGCAGTTCCTATTTCAGGGGCTATATCATTAGCTAAAATCCGTAATGAGTTTGAGCAAAATAACTATGCTCATTCCTTGTATGGATTTACCACAGGACCAACATCTCTTGCAGCTGTTTGGGCAGGAACATATGGGGCAATCAATACAGCAGCCTCTGATCCTGGCGGAACTCTTTATTCTTCCAAAACAGCAGCCCCCCACGGGGTGGGAGAAATTTTAGGGTATAACCATGATTTTTCTTCTGCAACAACTTATATAAATTCTTTTTCTTCTGAGTCATCTAGTTCAGATAGTAATACTTCGTGCGGTATACAACTTAGGGTTCAATACCTGAATGGAAACATAGAAGTAAAATTTTATGGATCGGGGGATATAGATTCTCAATCAGACAATACTCTTCTTTATAGAATAACAAATCCTCCTGCGGGATATACAGTAAGACATAATGAGGTTTCTTTGACAGACGCTGCTAGTGGAAGCGATGAAAATCCATATTATAGTGGTTCTAGTATTGGATATGATGGGTCAGCTGTCTCAATACCAGCATCAACCTCTTTTGTAGACTTTGATGCAAATTTAGATTCAGGGGGAGATTTTGAAGATCCTGGAACCTCTGATTGGAACTTTAGCAGTCAACTTATTTTTGAAAAAAGTGGTAGCACAACTTACACTTATAGTTTTACATTTAGCTTGACCGCTGAAAACAGCGGGGAGGGGGGTGAATAGTATAAGTGCTAGAAAATTATATGTGGACTAATTTAGTTGATTAGTTATAATATTTTAGACTAACTTAATTAAGGAGTAATTATTACCATGGAACAGAATAATCAACAACAAGCACCACAAAACATTAATTTTGATGGGGATGACTATAACGTACAAGACTTGACGCCAAGAGTGGCTAACGAGTTTAATACGTTGTTTCGTATACAAAACGAACTAAACGATCTTTCTTACCAAATCAAAAAATGCCAAGCTGCTCAAACAGTTATCACAGAAGGCCTAAAAGAAGCTATAAAAGAAGATAAAGTAAAACCTCTTGAGAAAGAACAAGTTGTACTAGAAGATTCTATAGAAGCTGAAGATGAGGTTTCTGTTAACTAAACTACTTAGACTTATGCCATCAAACAAAGAAACAATAACTAAACTCGAAGCGCACGAAAGAGAGTGCGCCATAAGATATGGAAACATAGAACAGAGATTAGAAAAAGGCGATAAAAAGTTTGATGCTATGGATACTAAATTTACTAGACTTATAGTGGGGTTATATGTACTTATTGCGGTCGCTTCGGGGTTTGATAGGTTCTTCTCCTAAACCTATGGATATAGAAAGGTGTAAGGCTGAGATTAAACGCCATGAAGGCGAAGTTTTAGAAATATACAAAGATAGCTTAGGCTATAAAACTTTAGGCATAGGCCATCTATGCCAACCAAACGACCCAGAATATGACTGGGAAGTTGGTACTAAAGTATCTCAAGAGGTAGTAGACCTTTACTACGAAGATGATTTTAACAAACACTTAGCCGAAGCAATTCATGTGTTTGGTACGGAAGAAGGCTTTTATAATTTACCTCAAGATATTCAACACGTTCTTGTAAATATGTGTTTTAATCTAGGGGGAACTAGACTTTCTAAGTTTAAAAACATGCTAAAAGCTTGTAGAGAACATGACTGGAAGCAAATGTCTATTGAAATGGAAGACAGTAGGTGGTTTAAACAGGTTGGAAGAAGGAGTCTAGAACTACAAGAAATGGTTCTTAATAGTATATAATGAAAAAATGGCATATATTAAACTCAAAACCTTTGGAGGACTTGCCCCAAGGCTTTCTCCAAGACTCTTAAGGGATGAATTAGCTACAGTAGCTAATGACGTGAACCTTGAAAGCGGACGTCTAGTACCTATTACAGACAATTCTGATACTCTTACTCTCTCTAACTCTTCTAGACAAAGCATTTTTAAATATACAGACAGCCCTGAACGTTGGGTCCAATTTGATGAAGATGTAAACGTCGTACGTGGACCGATACCCGGGGACAATAACGACACGTTATATTGGTCAGGTCAATCTTTCCCTAAAATGGGTAGGAACTCTAACATAATAGGTGGTTCTGTATACCCGAATGCTGCTTTTAGATTAGGTATTCCCGCTCCTACAGCCGCCCCAACAGTAGCCGCAGTAGGGCAAACTCAATTCGATGCTGTTATTGCTTTTGTTAATGAGAGCTCTACTATAACAATTACCACTTCTACTAGCGGATCTGCAGCTGCGCATGGTGTTACGGCAGGTGAATATTTAACACTAGCTGGTTTTGTAACTACTCAAGGTGTTACAGCTGCAAATATAAACGGTACTTATAAAATAAAGACAGCGCCTACAGTTTCTACTTTAACAGTAGAACTATCTGCTGCTGCAACGGGCACAGGTAATAGTGCTTCAGTGGCTAATGGAGTTGCTTTGGGTGGTAATTCGGACGCTGAACTAGACTACGAAACCTCGTACGTATACACTTTTGTATCTGCGTACGGAGAAGAAGGGCCTCCTTCCCCTGCCTCTACTGTTATAACTACAGATGATAATATGACGGTAGCTTTATCTGGGTTAGAAACTTCTACAAGTATTAGTAATACCAACTTATCAAAGAAAAGAATATATAGATCTAACACTGGTTCTAACTCTACACAGTTTCAGTTTGTAGATGAGGTTACTTTAGCCGCTACTACCTACACGGATGTGTCAAAAAACAACGAATTAGCTGAAGTTTTACCTTCAGCGACTTGGATTGGGCCACCAGATGACGGTACGGTTTTGTACCCAGATGGGCCTATGAAAGGTTTAATATCCCTACCCGGTGGAATACTAGCTGGATTTACTGGTAAAAGAATATGTTTTAGTGAAGCATTTTTACCACATGCTTGGCCTGCTGATTATAGAATAGCTATAGATGAAGAAATAGTAAGCATTGCAGCCACATCAAATGGAGTAATAGTAGGTACTAAAGGCGTTCCTTACTTAGTAACCGGTAGTGATCCTTCTGCTATGGTAGCTATAAAAATAGAATCAGGCGAAGCTTGTTTAAATAAAAGGTCTATGGTCGACATGGGAGAAACAATTGTATATGCAGGTCCAGACGGGTTGACTGCAGTACAAGGAGCTACTGCAAGTGTTGTATCACAAGAAATAATTACTCCAGAACAATGGCAAGCTAATTATTATCCTTCTACTATTACAGGTTTTAAATGGCAAGGGCGATATGTAGGGTTCTACAACACGGGCTCTGGCTTTGGTGGATTTATATTTGACCCTAGAGGTGGCATAAACACCTTTGTAGATTTAGATGCTAGTTCGTTAGTACGCGGTGGTTTTACTGACCCTGACGACAACGAGCTTTATATAATTATAGGAAATAAAATTAAAAAGTTTCAAGGTAGTAATACTGCTTTGACTTATAACTGGAAGTCAAAAGAATATGCGACAGCTAAACCTACTAGTTTTGGATTTCTTAAAGTAGATGCAGAAGCTTACCCGGTAACATTAAAAGTGTACGGAGATGGCTCGGTAATATACAACGCTACTATATCTACAAGTGGAAGTGCTTTTAGCATTACAGGCACTACTCCTAGTTTTAGTGCTACGTCTATAACTGAACCTATGGTGCGCTTGCCGGCTAGCGTACATAAAACTTTTGCAGTAGAAATAGAAAGTGCAAAAATTGTAAACGAGGTTTGTTTAGGAGAGTCAATAGTAGAGCTTAAGGAAGTGTAATGGCTAAAACAAAGTTACCAGCCCTTAAAAATATTCCACCTAAAACAGATAGAGAACTAAAGATTGCTTTAGATTCTATGAAAGAAGCGGTAGAAGTTAGGTTAGGTAGACGTGGAGATCCTTTAGACAGAGCAGTAACCTTAAGAGAATTGATAGAGAGTGGTTTAGCTACTAGTCTTAAAAATAGTCCTTTTAACCCAGACGGAACTGGACCAGGAATAGGGCCCCCTAAACAGCCACCCGGAGACTTAACTGTACCACCAGCTCCTACAGGCTTAGAAGCATCCGGAGCCTTTACAAATATAATCTTAGCTTGGAACCAAGCTAGCTATGGTAATCATAGTTATACAGAAATATGGAGATCCCAAGATAACGCTCTAGGCGGCGCTACTCGTATCGCAACTACAAATGCGCAAGTGTATTCAGATGAAGTTGGGTATGGGGGAACTTACTATTACTGGGTAAGATTTGTAAGCATAACAAATGTCATTGGCCCTTATAATGATACTGAAGGTACTGTTGCTGAAACCGAAGTAAATATATCTGCAGTTATGACTACGCTTTCTGATGAGTTAAAACAGTTGCCGGGTTTTAATACCCTATTATCAGATATAGATGTAACTATAGATGCAACTACTCTTAGTCTGCAGTCTACTTTAGAAGGAATAGATACTGCAGTTGCTGCAGCTGCTACTTCGGTTGGTAGTTTATCTACTAATACGCCTAGGGTTATAAGAGCAACTACAGCTCCTACTACTAGGGCAGATGGCTCGTCTTTGCAAAACGGCGATATTTTTATGGACTCGGACAATGGTAACGAGATCTTTGTGTATGTATCTGGTACAGGTTGGGCATCTAGTACTGCGGGTGCGACTAGTACTTCAGATACATCTTTACAGACACAAATTACTGCTAATGGAAGTACTATAAGTCAAACTGCTTCTGACTTACTTTTAGTTGCAGGGGTAAACGATAGGGCCAATATATCGCAAACAATAAATGTAGTAACTTTAAATGCTGCTATAACAAATAGTACCACCGGTTTAGCGGCAAATGCTAATGCAATTAGCGTTTTAGGAGGAAGGGTAACACAAACTGAAAGCAGTATAACTGCGCAGGCTCAAGACATAACAGACTTAGAAAGTACTCTTTCTGGCTACTCTGGAACCTCTACTGTAGCTACTGCTGTATCTGATTTAAGTACAAGAGTAACAAGTACAGAAGGTTCTATAACAACTCAATCTCAAGACATAACAGACTTAGAAAACACCTTAAGCGGGTACAGTGGTAGCTCGACTGTAGCTTCTGCAGTTAGTGGTTTATTGACACAGATACAGTCTAATGACACAGACATAGCGGGTGCAAATGCGGCTATAAATACTAAAGCCAGTGCAGCTTCTGTTACCGCTCTAAACTTATCTCTTACTAATTTATCTAATACAGTAGATGGAAAAACTAAAACATTTGCCCAAACAAGCGTACCTACCGCTACTGCTATAGGTGATTTATGGATAAATACAACAAGTGGTAATAACCAATTGTACAGAGCCGCAGCTGTTGGTGCGGACGAAATCGCTTCTGGAGAATGGGTACTTGTACGAGACGCAGGTTTTGCTACAAATGCCAGTGCCATAAGCACATTGACCAACACGGTAAGTCAACAGGGTAACACTATTAGTTCTAACTCTGGGAATATTACTAGTTTACAAAATGCTTTATCTGGATATACAGGCAACGGTGCAGTATCGACTGCTCTTAATACTTTAACAAATAGTGTAGCCCTAAAACCTATTACGTTTTTTCAATCAAGCATACCGACCTCTAGCGCTATTGGCGATATTTGGATGGACTCGGGTAATGACAATAAAGTCTATAGGGCAGAATCAGTAGGCGCAGACCAAAAGACAGCTGGAGAATGGGTACTTGTACGAGATGCAGGAATTAGTGCTAACGCCCAAGCTATACTTGCTTTACAAAGTACTGTTAATAATGCTACTACAGGAGTAGCAGCTACTTCTAATGCCTTAAATACTTTAGAAACAAATGTAAATTTAATTCCAACTAACTTCTACCAATCTTCTCAGCCTAATAGTGGTTTGACTAATGGAGATATATGGGTAGATAGTGACGATAATCAGATGTATAGGTACGATGGCACTAACTGGGCAAGCATAAGAGATGCAACTATTAGTGCTAACGCTCAAGCTATTACTGCATTAGAATCTGCCGTAACAGGCTATGATGGCACTACAACTATTGCTTCTGCTATAAATGGGCTAAGTACTAGCGTTAGTCAAAATGCGGATGCTATAACTGTTAATGCCGATGCTATTACTGTATTAGAATCTACTGTAAACCATGGAACAACTGGTGTAGCAGCAACAGCCAGTGCTTTAGACAATTTACAAACTTCTGTAGAAGCCATCCCGGCACAGTTTTATCAGTCTACTGCACCAGCTACCTCAGAGTCAACGTTAGGAGATTATTGGATAGATTCAGATGATGACCAATTATATAGGTTTAATGGCAGCGCGTGGGAAAGCTCGAGGGACAGTTTAATTACTTCTACTGCTAGTGATTTAAGTCAATTAACAGCAACAGTAGGCGATAACACTGCAGATATATCAACTAATGCTACTGCTATATCCGATGAAGTTACAGCAAGAGCAGCAGCTGTATCGCAAGTTTCAGCAGTCACTGATGCTAAGAATCAAACGTTTGTTGGTACGTCTGCTCCTACTGCTATAGCAGCTGGTGATTTATGGATAGACACTAATGACAACAATAAGTTACACAGAGCTACAGCAGTTGGAACCAATAATTGGGTAGAAGTTAGAGATGATTCTAATGATACAAAAGCTACAATCTTTGCTCAGTCTAGTGCGCCTACTGCTCTTGCTGTAGGAGATATATGGATAGAAACAGATAATGATGACAAAGTATATAGATGGAGTGGATCAGCCTGGACTCCAGTAGGTATTCCTACCCAAGCTTCTGTTACTCAATTATCTTCAGCTGTTACGGACATAGAAGGTAATGCAGCTGCTTCGTATGTATTGCAAGTAAATGCTAACGGTGCTGTTGCTGGTATGGTTATTGAAGCTAATGCTTCTGACTCTGGTACGGGTACAGCCGTACAGTTCCAGGCAGATAAGTTTGCTATATGGGACGGGTCGGGTGCTTCTTCTACTAACTCTGTAGCTCCATTTATTGTTGACTCGGGTGTTGTATATATAGACACAGCTAGAATTAAAAACGGCTCTATACAAAGTGCGAAGATAGAGAGTTTAACCGCTGACTTAGTCAATTCTGTTGCCATCGATGCTGGTTCTATAACAACGGGTACTTTAGATGCTACGCATATAGATACTTCGATTATAAGAGCAACTGATTTATCTAATAATACCAGCACGGTAATACACGGGGGTAATATAACTACAGGCAATATTGCTGCTCAGTTCCTAGATGCAAACCTTATAGTGTCTTCGGACCTTGGTTCGAGTGGATCAACCACGATCGACGGTTCACGTATTACGACTGGCCTGATTAATGCCGACCGTATTAATGTTACGGACTTAGTATTACCCACCATTAACAAAAAAGTATCAGGTAGTGTTATAGGCGGCTTCGCTAACGACACCATGAGACTAGCTCAGGTAGGCGAGATAGGAACAGAGCCAGGCATATACACGGGTTACGTTAGGGTGTTTGGAGGAAATGGTCAGGTTAAAACATTAAGTATTGCAGCTGGGGATGGTACTTATGGCGGTGCTGGTAATGATTTACTTAACACAAGTAACGCTTACACTAACGGACCAACTAATACTACTTTACCTATGGTAGATACAGGAGGCATACAATACCATTCTAATAGAGCAGAAGCTTGGGCTGGTATAGCTAGATTTCAAACTACTAATGCTGTTGCTCAGATATCTGTTACCTTTATAAAAAGAAGTGCTAACTCAGTGCCTACCAATTTGTACATACTTGCTCAAGGTGATGGCGGGACTAGACAACTTTCTAACGTAGAATATTCGTTTCAACGTTTAGCACTTAATCAGCCCGACCAGTTTACATTTACAGACCTAACTAACCAAGCTGTTTCGACCACATTTACTTCAGACACTATTACTTTAGGTGGTTCAGGTTTTACTGGAGGTACAGCAACGCTTACAGGGACAGGTGCTACCTTTAGTATTAATGGAGGTAGTTATACAACAGGTTCAGTTACAGTATCTAACGGAGATACAATCACAGTAAGAGTTGTAAGTGCAAGTACGAATTCAACAACAAGATCAGGACTAGTTAACGTAGCAGGCACATCTGAATCCTACAGTGTTACTAC
>UEXM01001717.1_pt1 | contig 17403 bp, 15 predicted proteins | sample 1796661 | NCBI WGS metagenome assembly UEXM01 (sample SAMEA4772469, study PRJEB27181) | metagenome | reverse complement strand
TTTGTTTAAGGTCGTTAATATCTGCTGTGGAGCTAGTTAGTTTAGACTCCATTTTAATAATGGTTTCTTGGTTAGCTGTAATAGTATCTGTTAAAGATAATACATATCTTACCGATGTAAATGTTCCTGCTATAATTGCTGCAACAACAGGAACAATTACAATATTCTTTTTAAACCACTCTAATTTACTTTTAGGTTTTTGTTTTGTCATAAACTACCTGTTGAATCTTGACAAGATCCACTCCCAGACAGCTTTAACTTTGTCCCAAACTTTACAACAAATATTTTTACATTTATTTATCATGTTTTTTCTCCTCAATTTCGTAAAAGAAATTGTCAGTGTCTTGTGTTTTCCACTTACCAGTATCTTCTACATTCCACTCAGTTGTTTGTACCTTCCAATCGGGAATATTATCTTTCACTGTGAAAGACGGTAAATCCCAAATACATCTATTGTTAGGTTGCGCTGCATAGTTCCCATCATCTAGGGCTATGATGTGAGCACACTTGTGCTCGTGCGGTATCTCTGAATGATCCGTGTCGAGCATATTACCATCTGGGTGAGCCCAGTCAATCGTAAATAAGTATGACCCATGATGCCATTTTTTATCCTTACCAATGTATTTACCTGAAGCTGCGCTTAAGATATTCCAAGAAGTAACAGTAGGATAGTAACTGAAAGAATTCCATAACTCCAATTCGTCAAGTCTATACCTAGGAACGTCTGCTGCCTTAAAACCTCTTTGAATGAACGCAGATAACGGGAGACGATAGAAAATAGCACCGTTCTCCATAATTGCATGCCAGAGGATAGCCCGGCCGCCCATCGATGTGATACCGAAGACGATACATTCCTCAACTTCACCATGATGTTTTTTGAGATCATATAAATATTCTCTCCTAATTTGTGCGTACATTGGTGGTATGTTTGCGTTAAGATATGCCATAATTTATCCATATATATCACCCCAAGTATTACCTTTTTCGTAATCAACCTTGTTGGGTACCTCTAGATTAACAGCATTTTCCATTACTTCAATAATTTTTTTAGCTTGTTCTGGAGATTCAACAGAAACACAGAGTTCATCATGTATTTGTATGTGCGCTACAATACCTTCCTTGTATAAATCTAACATAGCTTTCTTTGTCATATCTGCTGCAGATCCTTGTATTAATTTATTTAATGCTTTGTATGTGTAAGCTCTTTTAATTCCTGGTCCATGTTCCCTTAGCGCTTCTTCATGAGGCAATGCTTTGTGCATACCAAACTGGTTTGGTTCCCATAAATGAAACCTACATAGTCTACCTAATAATGTTCTTATCTGTCCTCGTTCCTGCGCTCTGTTAGATGCAGCGTTCATGATTTGTTTCACAAATGGAACTTTAGCATGATACTGATCAAATAATTCTGCAGCTTTATCTTTTGATACACCTAGCTCTGCTTGTAATTTAGCTTTACCCATACCATAAAACAAACCTAAGTTAATTGTTTTGGCCTGGGTCCTTGGTATTTCTGCCATGTCAGCTACAGTTTGGTGAAAGTCTGCAGCCGAATCATTTTCATAATTATCTATTACATCATTGACTGATGGAAATTTATAAAGCGATGCATAATGAACTACTAATCTTGGTTCTTGTTGTGAGTAATCAAAACATCCCCAGGTTCTACCTTCATCAGGTAAAAACAAAGATCTAATCATTGGTCCAAGATCCTTATTTCTTGCCGGTAGTTGTTGTAAATTAGGATTAGAATAACTAAACCTACCTGTAACTGTACCACCTTGATCTGATCTTATTTGGTTAATATCAGCATGTATTCTTCCTTTATGTTCGTATCTCAATATGGTATCTATAAATGTAGTGTGAGCTTTATTTATTTCACGAGCTCTTGCTATCATGTTAACAACAGGATGTTTGTGTTCCTGTAAAAAGTTTTTAGTAAAAGAAGGAGAATTAGTTTTAACAGTACGTTCATATGGTAAAGAAAGTTTATCAAATACTTTTGCAATACTTCTGGCAGCCCATATCTGAGGTTCTATTGTGGTTTCTTTACTTATTGCTAATAGGAGTTTCTTCTCTTCTGTTTCTAATTCTTGCTTTAGGAGAGTGGCTCTATCTGAGTCTACCCGAACTCCCAAAAAGCGCATATCGACAAGACAAGGGAAAAGATCAGTCTCAAGATTAAATATAGATTCGATGTCTTGATGTATAATTTCTTTTTTAAATATTTGCCACAGTTCTAAAGTTAATTCAGCATCTTTCTCTGCATAAGATCCAACATACATTGCAGGTAATTTCCACATTTCAGATTTAGGATCTAATCCTCTAGACTTTGCTTCTTCGTTTAATGCAACTTCATTCTTACCATGTCCAAGATAATCCCAAGATAAACTATTTAAATCATATCTAAATCTATTTTCATCGATAAGAGATGCAGCTATCATTGTATCTACGATTAAACCATTAATTTTAAAACCCATGGCTCTAATCCAACACACGTCATACATTGCATTATGAAATATTTTTATAGCTTCAGAAGCTAAAATATCTTTGAACCATTCTAAAGTTTTCTTCCGGTCCATATTTGGCCCTGATCCATGAGCAATAGGAAAATAATATTTACGTCCTGGTACAGCTACAGCAATACCAACAACTTCACCATTACCGATAACAGAACCAGATCCCATTGTTTTTAAATCAGGATCTCTAGTTTCTAAGTCAATTGCTATTTCATCGTATGGACGTAGATCTGGATACTCTTCCGGTTCTATCCATTCAGTCTGTGCTGTAAATAAAGGTACCTTCATTTCTTTTTCATGTCTTTCATTTTTTTAATTTCCAATTCACAATAATGTATAATCTTTTCTAAATCTTCTATACCATTTTTTGTAAGATATCTACAAACATATTTCACAACGTTCCCCTGGAAGAACGAAAGATTATTTTTTGAAATAAATTCATAGGGCTGAATGTGAAAAGATTTATAATGCTTGCCGCCTATCTGCTTATCTTGCGGTGCTATATCTTTAAATATACTATCATCTGTCATACCTGGTAACCCTTCCTTTCTATTTTTGATTTTAATAGATATAAATTTTGTGCTGCTCTTGTGTAAGCAACATAAAATACTCTATGCTCTTCATCTCTTTTTGCTTGACTTCTTTGCAAAGCTTTTCTAATCTTATGCGCTAAATCTAAAGCAACAATAACATTTTCTTCCTCACCACCTTTAATAGAATGTATTGTAGATAAAAAGACTCTAGGTTTATCACTTAACTTTTCACCGTTAGATAATAAATTTCTTATGTTTAATTTATCTTCATACTTAGCAGCAACAAAAGAATCAAACCAAGGTATATCTTTATCTAATTGTTCTTCACCAGTGTATTCTTTTATCTCTTTCATTTGATGTTCTTCTAATGGTTCTCCTTTACACCAACGTTGATATAATAAAATAGTTCTGTATAATTTTTCACTAAAACTTTTTTCTTTTTTAGTAGCACAGTAAATTCCACGTCTTTTTAATTCATCCATTATATTTCTTAATCTTGATCCTGTTCTTGCAAGAATCAACCACTTACCTTCTTTTATATTAATTTGTGATAAATCACTAATCTTTTCTACTTTACCATCAACTTCTCTTGCCTTATAATTCTTGGCTACTTTTTTACCTTGTATCCTATCTATGATTTGTAATGCATAGGTTTGTACTTTCTTTGGAATACGTCTTGATTTGTTTAGTATTATTTCTTTATCTGCTTTCACATCTATAAAACTATCTACATCAGCACCTGCCCAACTAAAAATTGCTTGGTCATCATCACCTGCTAAATAAATATGTTTTGATTTTTGTTTTAAAACTTCAAACATTTTCCATTGTAGCTTTGATAAGTCTTGAGCTTCATCAATAAAGATAGTGTCAAATTCTGGACACTTTTCCGCCTCATTTATAAACTGATGAATCATATCGTTAAAGTCGATCAGGTTATTATTTTTTTTATACTCTACTAAATTAGTAGAGATATGTTTTAAAGTATTCCAACTCACATCGTTTCTATTATGTTCGTTTAAATTAAACTCCTCTTCAATAGATATATCTTTATTCATAGCTCTACCTATCAGTTGGTAATATGGATTATCACAAGTTAAAAAATGTGTTTCTTCTTTGTTAAATTTATCCTGGTATCTAACTCTAATGTTTAAAAGTTTCCCTAAGTCTTCGTAGTGATAAGGTTGCATAACTCTATCCTCACTTAGACTTAGGGTATTAAATGCGAGCGAGTGAAGAGTTTGAAAATGTCTTAAACGTTTTGGAGGAAAAGGCATTCTCTCTTTTGCTTCCTTCGCTGCCTTTTTAGTAAAAGCAAAATAACCTATTTTATGCAACGGGGAGCCTGTCCGTGCATAAGCTCTTGCTCTACTAATAAGTCTGTATGTTTTACCGGTACCTGGTGGTCCGTATATCTTACATAATTTCATCAACTTTTCTCATTTGAATTTGTTCTTCTGGAGCTTCTTCCCTAATAAATTTATCTTTTGGTATCTGCACACATCTTATTCTTGGATTCATCTTAGCTCCTTTTTTATGAGGGTATCTAACCTGCACACTTAACTCACCTTTAAATTGTTTTTTAATCATTACCCCAGTTCGATCTTGTTTTAGTTTCCATTCTTTTGTTTTTAAATGATCGTAAAACTTATCGTAAACAAAATAAAAATATTCGCCATCGTCATACGTTGCTCCACTTTCTAGTGATGCATGACTTGTAGCCTTCATTTCGTTTACATAACTAATGATGTGGGCTTTTAATATATCTATATCACTTGTACCTTCGGGTGGATCTAATGTTTCAAGATTCTTCCACAATGGGTCTAATATTTTTTGAAAGTCTGCATCTTTAATCTTTGGAGGTATAAGAGAAGTTTGCGCTGCTATTACTTTTCTAAGCTCTCTCATCTCTACAAGTTTATCTATATTTTTTACTATAACTTGTTTTGTATTTTCTTCATCAACTTGGACTGTTAACCAAAACTCTGGATCAGGTCTGTATTCTATTCTTGTTAAACCTGATAAAGTTGGCCATGATATTTGTACATTTGTTAAGACTCCATACTTTCTTTTGTAACACGTTTGTTTTAAACACAGAGGAGCGATAGGGTCTTGGGAACAAGTATAACCTTTATCACTTTTACTTTTTTTCCAATCTCTAATCTTACCTTCAACTTTACTATCGTCCCACTTGCTATCATAAACAAAATATTCTCTTGCTGCTTCTTTAACTTTATCTTCCCAGTTGTCAGGATATTTTTTCTTTGCAAACACAGAATAATTATAAAGAAATCTTTCTCGGTTATCTGTCATCTTTTCTTTTGTAAGTCTAGCTAAACAAGGTGGACCATCTACAAATTCAGCAGCTCCACCTGTTAATTCATCCTGTATAATTTTTTTAGTGAATGCATCTAAAGATTCTGGAGTCTGTAAATTATTTTCAACAAGTTTTAAAAATTGTTCGTAATCAAAAAATTTACCATCAAAATTAAATGCAAGTCTTTCTGTTTTTTTATAATATGGAAGATTAATAAAATTACCTGATGATTCACCAAGTTCTGTTTGTTTAGGATAAACTTCTATCTCTTGAGGTAACCCCAATAAAAATAATATATCTTGTAAAAAAGTTCTAATGACAGATGCTTTTACAAATTCTTTTGTGAAGACAAATAAATGTAAACCACCACTTTTTGATTTGATTGGTATTATAGGTATTTGATGTTTAGCTATAAGATCTAAATATTTTTTGTATGGAAAATCTGTGTAACTGTGTTGTTTATCGTCAATGTCTATGGCTCCAAACTTAGCCATACCTTCTTCAGTGCATGGTTGTATTCCAATAGACTGCTTACCTGTTAAATGATTCTCGTAATCTTGAGAAGTGATAGCTCTTTTGGACCAACCTAAATCTTTAGGGTCAAATTCTATTTTACCATCTTGGCCTACAAAACCTTTTTCAATATTGCAGTAACCAAAATTACGCTCTAACCCTGTAAATATATTTATAAACTTATCATTCATACAATTAGCTGATGGCGCCGAGTCTCCCCAGCACCATCAATGTTGCAACCATTCCCTTGGGAATTAGATAATGCTATCCTTAGTTTCTTTGCCGTCGTTATATTTAACTTCGACATCACCTTTGGATACACTCTCTGAGAATGTTTTAGCTTGTGAATAAAGATCACCTTCAGTTGATGGATCTAACTGTCTAAGTTTAGATACTTCCCAACCAAACCATGTTCCTTTATCATTTTGCTGTTGTACTGTTCTCAGATTGTACACGTGACTAAAAGATGCTGGAGTGAACAAACCGTTCTTCCCCTTCATTCTAATGCTTGCAATCATAGAGTTCCACTTTCTTGATATCTTCAAGTTAGTAGACTTCATTGCAATCAATGCAGTAGAAGGTGAATCACCTTTGATAATTACAAAGTGGTTACCTGTTTTTTCAACATAGTTTCCATTAGGTAATCTATCTTTAAAGTCTGATCCTCTTGTTGTTTTAGATAGAATGTCAGAAGTGCCTGGGTGTACACCTGCTGGTGCTCCAGATCCTTCTCCTCTGTCTTTCCATTCTACAAACTTTAATGAATAGTAAGCAGGTATTACTTCAATACCTTTCTCACCGTCATACAATTCGCCAGTCACAGAATTAAATATCATTCCTGGTTCTGCTCCTTGTACGTATTTACCATCTCTCTTGTTTACTTCTGGAGATAGTTGACCCAAGATTTTTAAAAAGGGTAATGCTAGATCCTGTTGACCTAACTGCCCCAAACCTTGAGCTGCGTCTTCTTCAAACTGAACAGTTGCTAGTGCACCTGCAGCTTGTTTTTTTATTGGTTCATTTTTCATGTTTCTATTTCCTTGTTATTTTTGTTCGGTTGCCTGCGAACACGTTAAATAAGTGAGCCGGAATATCCTTGCCGTTTTCAATTCTTTCCCTCACTAGTGCTTTAAGAGTCATGGGTTCCACTTTAAGTTTTTGAACCGGTTGGTACCCACGCTCTGATGCAAGGTCTGCATAATCGCTCGCCTTGTTGTCTTCGTTACGACCAAAGGCAACGGTGATCTCATTTTTAATAAGATCGCCAAGGCCGTTTTCTCGAAGCCAGTTGAATGCTTCTTCCTGTTTATCTTTTGGAATCGAAGCACCATAAATCGGTTTCACTTCTACTGCAGATCCATCTGCGAGTTTAAGTGTTTTAATATTCATTTCTGTCATCATAGTTGGAATGACTTCACCTGATATATTTTCTGCTCTTGCTTTTAAATCTTTGACTTGCTGTTCTTTAGCTTTAATCAAATCCTCTAGTTCTTGTAGTTTAGTAACTTGTGTTGCTAAATCTTTAGCATCACTAGCTTTTTCAATCGCATGCGATTGATCTTGTTCAAAGTTAATTGACATGTTTGACTCCTATTTGTTCTTTCATACTAGAACATATATAGGATAATTATAATATGTCAAGCCTTATTTTTGATGAAGATTGATTTCTATAGAATAGTACATTTTTTCCTGCCTATCCCACTTTAAAAATTTATATTTTCCGCCAGTAATGTCAGAAACAATAGAACATGCAACTCCTATAATAGCTGGATCGCCTGTAAGTAGAAGATGATCATCAGGTGTAATGTTCTTTAGAAGCGTTCTAAGTTTTACTATTAAAGGTCCTGGTGACAATATAATTTGTGAGTGTTCTGGTAATAGTGTTACTAAATCACCATATCTTTTTGCTCCCATAATATTATATTTAGGCATACCTTGGCTTGTCCCAGGTATTTCCTGAATGAGATACACTTTACTGTTGTTAGTATTGTTACCACCAACTTTATTCATAGAACTAAACATTTGACTTTCTCCTGTCGCTATGTTATAACTGTTTTAGAAAGCAAAAGCAAATATGTTTTATAAGTTTAAAACCAAGCCATACGAGCATCAATTGACTGCTTTAAAGAAGTCATGGAATGAAAAAGTGTTTGCATATTTTATGGAAATGGGTACTGGAAAATCTAAAGTACTTATTGATAATATTTCTATGCTTTATGATAAAGGCGAGATAGATGGTGCTTTAATTATAGCTCCAAAAGGTGTGTATAAAAACTGGCAAGAGTCTGAAATACCTACACATTTACCCGATCACATAGTTAAAAAAGTAGTGTTATGGCAAGCTAATATTAATAAGACTCAAGAGAAAAAATTAAATACTTTATTTGAAACAGGTACAGATCTTCATATTTTGATTATGAATGTAGAAGCTTTCTCTACAACAAAAGGAGTTGAGTTTGCTTCTAAATTTTTATCTAGTCATAAAACTATAATGGCTATTGATGAATCTACAACTATTAAAAATCCAGGTGCACAAAGAACTAAAAATATTTTAAAATGGTCTTATCTAGCTGATTATCGTAGAATATTAACAGGGTCGCCTGTAACTAAATCACCCTTAGATTTATATACACAATGTCATTTCCTTGATCCTTGGTTATTAGGCCATGACTCATACTATACTTTTAGAACAAGATATGCTTACATGAGAAGTATTAATGTATCAGGAAGATCGGTAAATATTGTGACAGGTTATAAAAATTTAGGTGAGCTATCAGAGAAGCTAGAGAAATTTTCATACAGAGTATTAAAAGATGATTGTTTAGATCTACCAAAGAAAACGTTTATGAAACGTATGGTGCAGCTAACGAAAGAACAAGAGAAAGTTTATAGACAAATGAAAGAGTTAGCGCTAGCAGAATTAAATGGTAAAATGGTTACTACAGCAAATGTTATAACTCAAATGATGAGACTCCACCAAATTACTTGTGGTCACTTTGTTTCTGACGATGGTAAAGTACAAGAAATAAAAAACAATAGGTTAGATGAATTAATGTCGGTGTTGGAAGAGATAGAAGGTAAAGCTGTTATCTGGGCCCACTATCGTCATGATATTAAAACGTTGGTTAAAACAATTGAGAAAAAATATCCTGGTAGCACAGCTACCTATTTTGGTGATACAGATACAGAGTCTAGACAAAAAGCAATTAAGGATATTCAAAACCCAGATAGTAAAGTTAGATTCTTAATTGGCACACCTCAAACAGGAGGTTATGGTATTACACTTACAGGTGCATCAACAATGATTTATTATTCTAACGGATATGATCTTGAAAAAAGACAACAATCAGAAGCTAGAATAGATCGTATCGGTCAAGAAAAACCTATGACTTATATTGATATACTTGCTGAAAAAACTGTAGATGAAAAGATTGTAAAATCGTTACGTAAAAAAATTAATATTGCGTCTGAAGTTATGGGTGAAGAATTAAAAGCCTGGATCTAGTGTATAAATAAATTAAATAAACCCACTATCGTTAATATAGTTGTAAAGGCACCACCAATAATCCAATAAATAACTGTGTCCGTTTTTCTTTCTAATTTTCCTACGTCTTGATGTAAATGATCTATCTGTCTTTTGAATCCTTGTACATATCCGTAAAGAGATACTAAATGTTCGCCAGTTGTTTTTGGTGGTTTTCCGTTAGCCATTAAATATACCCAAAATCTGATGTTCCTAAATTAGCGTCTGCATTAAAGTCGTCGATTGATTGCGTATTTTCAAAACCAGCATCTGATCCTTGTGCTCCTCCTTCTGGTCTTCCTGGCATAATTCCGGAGTCTGCTGTTATATCTAACCTACCTGCTCTTTTATCAGCAAAATTTTGAAATAAGTTTCCAATACCTCCTACAGTTCTTCCAATAAGAGTGTTGTTAAAAAGATTAAATAAATCACCTATATTTCCTTTCCCTCCTCCTGGTGGTGTAGGTGCACCTCCGCCATCGCCTCCTAATTGAGGTAACAACATAGGGTTTTGTTTTAACATAGTTATACCACCTTCAACAGGTTGGTTACCCATTCCTTCAAATCCTTGAGAAGCTAGATAAGCTAGTATCTCTTCCTCTGTAGCGTTAGGGTTCAAGTTTGTATAATATGCTCTTAAAAAACCTTCCATTACGTTATAAATCCTCTTTGTTTTAATCTCATAGTTTGTTCTTCAGGAGATAATAAAGCTCTTTCCGTCGGTGTCAATCCATCATTTATGGGCTGTAAAGGGTTAGGCGGCATGACCACTTGTTGATTGGGTTGTGGTTGTGGTGGTAATGGTGGTGTAACTATTTCTTCTTCTTGAAAATAACCTCTTACATCAACACTAAATTCATCTTCTAAAGACAACTGTCTCATTTGTTTATTAATATCTTGGAGAATAGGAATAGATTCTTTTAATGAATTAGATAACTGTGGACCAAGTACATGACCTCCAACTGCAAATCTTTGATCTAAGCCTGTTCTCAATAAATCTCTTCGGATATCTAGAATCTCAGGACGTGACGAAACAAATGCGTTGGGTTCTGATAAATCTCTAGCAATATCACTAAATCTTTTTAAAATATCTTCTGATGGATAATATGGAATAAACCTACCTCTCTCTAAAGAGTTAAAAGCTGCTTGACCTATTTGTCTATCTTGAAACTGTTTTGATAAAACAGACCTGCTTACACCTAACGTTTCAGCAGCTTTAATATCTTTATACATATTTTGCATAACTTTAAATCTAGCTCTGTTAGATTTAATGTATCGATCAACTACATCTTCTGGATCAATGCTACCGCCTCTTAACAATCCAAAGAAACCACCTGTAAATTCTCTTCTTGAGTTTCTTATACCCCTTTGAAAGTCACCAATTTTAAAACCCATAGATCTTTCAGGATCTACCTTAATAGGTCTTAATCCCATAAGACCTCCAAGCTCTGGTCCAATATCTAAAACCTCTCCTCTTTTGTCTGGTGTACCAAAAGAAGCTTGTCCTATTCTTTGAAACTGTTTGTAAGATGGTGCAAGCGCTTCACCTAAATGTAAAAATGTTAAGGCAACTCTATCACCTGCTGGTGTTTGATCTGTGTATAATTGTCTACCATCTTTTGTTCTTCCGCCTCTAACTGTTAAATCCCCCACAGCTTCTGTCCAAATAGATTCAGATATAAATGGATTCATTATTTCTGCGCCAGCTTCACCAGCTCCTTTTATAAAACTTTGTAAAACTTGTTGATCTGTTTGTTGGCCTTCCATAACATTATTAAACACAGTTCTAAAAGGTCTACTTAAAATATCGTATGCATTACTGTGACTGAAATCTATGTATCTTAAATCACCTGTTTCTTCATCTCGTACAGGTATTAGTGTAGAATTTTTTGACCACTCTGGTACAAATCTTCTTAATGAAGATAATTCTTCATCGGTTACATCGTATAATGCTTTAGCACCTTCTGTTAAAGCAATCGGTACACCCGTTGTAAACGTAGCCATACCAACTAATCGTTTTGCACCAATAGCGTATAAAGGATTGTCATTAGCTACAAGACCTTTACCTACTTCATAAACTAAAGGTGAAACGTTTGATCCAATAGTTTTTTTAGAATGTCTCATTTCTTTTAAACCAAGCTCTACAATATTAGTTGATGTTCTTAACATCTCAGATGGAAACGACATAAAATTACCAATAGGTAATAGTCTGGCTGTTTTTACTGCGGGACCAACAAAACCATAATTAGGTACAGTATTTTTTACAATGTCTGCAGCTTCTCGTTTAACAATGTTATCTAACTCCGCATCAGATAAATTTTTGTATTGAGGTAAATTTTTATAAACTTCTTTTCTTCTATATCTCTCTACCATAAAGTTGGTAATTTTAAATGTATCATCCTCTGCAACATATTTACCTTGTGCAAATTCTTTTACCTTTTTCATTTTTTTCATAAATGGACTTAAGAATGAATCTATGTTGTGAGCATCCAATCCACCTTTAAGATCTCTAAATACACCAGACAAATCTCCGATTTGAACTTGAGAGTTAACTACACCAAGCTCAACAAGTTCTCTGTAAGCTTTTTGAAACTCTGCATTCTTTGGACCTATTTTAGCCAGACCTGATATTTTAACACCATCTCTAAATGCTTTTGCTACTACTGCAGGATTTTCAAATAAAATACCGTTAGCACCAGAGAAACCAAAAGCACTTATCATGTTACGTAAGTGAGTTGGTATTGAAAAAATTGTTTTGGCCATTTGCGAACCTGCTTTAGGTAGCAATAATAAATTTCTATACATCCAACTTACAGCTTGAGAAGAACCTTCTGTAGTTCCTCCTTGAACAAATCCTTGTAGTCCATGAGCTATTCCATTAGCTGATTCTATAGCTTCAGCGATAGCTTTAGTTGTATATTTACCAGCTAAAGGGTTCGTTAATTTACCTCCGCCAGGTAATTTTTTTACAATGTCATCTACTTTAACAACTTCTATTCCTGTGTCTCTTTGATTAACTCCTCTTTTAGCTGCTTCTTCGCCATCCCAAAAAAATCCTCTACCTTTTTGTCCGGTAACTGGATCAAGAGAGTTTTGAACTTTTGCATTTGTCTCTGCTATGTTTTCTAAATATGCAGACGTTCTAGCTACCGCAGATAAATTTGTAATACCGTTGTATAAAGAATATCTTGGATCTTCTATTTCACCAAACAATTGTCTAAAAGCTTTACTACCTTTACCTGTTGCTTTTTCAAAAGATTTTTTACTAAAGCCTTCAGCCGTGTTGCTTACATATTTAAAATCAGGTAGTGGTCCTGGTTTCTTCTTTGCTTGTACTTGTCTAATAACACTATCAACTTGATCTCTTGCTTTTTGTAGATAGTTTGTACCTTTAGGAACAAACACTCCTTTTTCTGCTTCAACTAATGCTGTCTTATCTCCGGCTTGTCTTCTATATAATCTTCTAAAAACATTAACTGCTCTCTCGTATGCTTCATCCGTAGGTTTAAATGCTTTAAAACCTGTTAAACCTTTGTCTTCATATATTTTATATGTTGTACCTAACCAATTTTGCACACGATCTTTCATTGCAGTTTTAAATTTTACAATAGCTTCACCTGCAGTATCTGGATTTGTTCTATCTAATATTTTAAATAGATCTCTAAATTTTTCTCTACCTGCGTTAAGGTTAGCCACAAGCTCTTGTCTTACAGGAGCTTTTACATTTTTTAATTTTAAACCATTTACCATGGCATCAATATTTTTACCTATGATATTTTTATTTAAATCACCTTCAAAAAGAATATCATTAATTTGTTTTAAAAATTGTTTTTGTTCTTTAACTCCAGATCTTCCCAACATATCATTAACTTGTGGAAACAAACCGTCTGCTATTCTAGTTATATTATCTACAATTTCTTTTGCTACTAGTTTATCAGATGCTTTTAAACCTTCTTTAATATTTTCTGCATCAAATAATTCTTGAGTTAAATTACCTCTTGGTCTGAAGGGAGCACCAAAATATTTATCTAATATTCTATCTATTTTTTTATTACTGTATGCAAGATCTTTTCCTCTAGTTGCTAAAGCTTTAGCACCTTTACCAACTCCTGCAACGAAAGGTGTGATGAATAAAGACTCACTTCCAAACTTTAATCTATTTGTTAATTTTCTAAAAGCATCCTCACTAGGATCTGCCATTTCTTCTCTGTCTAATGCAGTAGGTGCATCAAACATATCTCCGAATGTTCCAATATCTTCTACGTCAGCTACAAATACTTCTCCACCTGCACCTCCTAAAACACCAGCTGCAAATTTCTTTTTACCTAAATTTTTATTTAATTCTTCTACTTTTCTTTGAGCTTTTAAAATATTTTTACTTTTAGGATTTACATACTTACCTAATTTTTTTGCTTTAACAGCATTACTTGCTAATTTAAAACCAAGAGTTCCTGGTATTCCTAACGATACTAATGTCTCTGATATTTTACCTGCAGCACTAGCTTCAGCTGTGTCTTCAAAAATATTTATTTTATCAAAGTAGTTTTCTACAGATGCTGCTGTATTGGTATCAGCACCTAAATCAATAAGTTCCGCAGTTAATGAAAATGCACCTTCAACAGTTTTAATTACTCCAGATCCTACACCTGCTGCAAAAGATGTGTACCAGGAAACATCATCATTATCATCAAAATCAGTAAGATCTACTGTTTTAACCATGTAACCTCCTATATTCCAGTATCAAATGGATCTGCACCATAAACGTCAAAAATATTTTCTTTTCCTTCTGTAGGTAAAGGTGAAATTCTTTCAGGTTTTTCACTGATCGAAATATCTTTTATTGTGCTTGGATCAAATGTTTCTAATTCAGATACCGATATAATTTTTGCTTTATTATTTGGTTGAGGAATAACAATTGTACCATCTTGAATGTTATAATATTTTTTATTTTTATTTTTTGTTAATTTAGCTTTTTCACTAATAGAAGTTAAATCCTCTCCTATTTCAACTTGATCAGCACCAAATTTTTCAACCATTTTTTCTTGAATACCATAATCAAATTTAGCATGGTTTGATGCTTTCTTTTGATCTCCGTATGTTTTGAAATATGTTTCTGTTCTTGCTTCGATTTTAGCGTCACCTATATCACCTAATTTTTCTTTTTGAAAATCTATGGCTTTTTGTTGACGTCTATCTTTACCTGCTTCTGTTAAACCAAATTTAGTTGCAGCTAATTGTACATTTCTTTTATCTGCTGCTTCTTTAGATTTTGCTTTAAAGAATTGCTTAGACGGATCTTTAGAAGCTTTAACAAGATCTCTTAATACGTTACCACTAGATGGTTCAGTCATAGCTTGTTGGCCAAAACCAATCAACAATTGTGTAAGAGGATCAAACGCACCACCTCTAGGCACACTACCGTATGCTTCTGTAAACTCATCTCTGTAAGCTTGTACGTCCTCCCCTAATGCATAATTTTGTCTAGGTTTGATACCAGACATAATACCAGACATTGCTGGCCCACCTTTTCTAAACATTGGTCTTTTTAATATTTTACTCATTATCCCTGTTTAATTATTGTTTGTTGTGGTTGAAACGCTCTGTAAATACCAGCCAATGTTGAAGCTGCTCCTAATCCAGTTGCTAATGGACTTGGTGAAGCTGCTGTAGATTCTGTTACAATATTTCTTCCAGGGTATCCTGCGATTAATGATGTAACACCTTGACCTAAAGCTTGTGATGCCTCTAAAGGTTGGTAAGCCTGTCTTTGAGCTAATTGTTGTTGAGCCGCTAACGTTGCTTGTTGTTGTGCTTGTTGTTGACCACCTAATGTTGATAGGCCAGCAATTTGTTGACCTGCTAATTGTGGAGACAACTGAGCTAAATTAGTTTGTTGTGCAAACTGTTGAGCTGCTAAATTTTGTGCTTGTTGGAATCCTTGTTGTAATAACTGAGCTTGTAATGCTGCTCTGTTTCTATCTGATGCTGATTGATATTCTGCTCTTTGTACACCTTCTCTACCACCACCAAATGCTCCAGCGCCGATAGCTTGAGCTGCTAATGCAGGTATACCTTTTGCAGCTTGAACATCAAACTCTTGTAATGTCGTATCAATAATATCTTGTTGATACGGTGACATAAATTGTTGATAAGCTTGCGGTCCTGAAGATGCTGCAGCTGTTGTTAAGAAAGGTTGGAAACTTCCAAGTCCACCTCTTAATGCTTCAGCTTCAGCTTGAATAGCTGTTTGTGGTGCCACAAATTGTGGACCTAATATAGTAGACATATCAAGAGTCTTGATACCGCCTGCTGCTTTTGTTAGATCATCTAAATATGTTTTACCAGCTGCTTCTATAAATTCAGCTGGAGCTACTCTTTGTGTTCCTTCTTGAAATCCTACTCTTGCTACCATTATCCAACCCTCGATTCTAATTTTTTCATTGTGTCGTACATACGCTGTGCTCCTTTTTCAACGTTACCACCACCAGCTGCTCTTACAGCATCAGCTGTAAATACAAACTCGTTGTTAGATAACATTGCAGGAACATCATCTGCTTTTTCTTTAGTTCCTATTGGTGGTATAAAACCACCTGCGTTTCTTAAATCTAGTTCTTTAACACCAGCTTTATTTTGTCTGACAGGTAAACTAGCTACACCTTGACCAACTTTAAAATCCATTCTATCTATATTGTTAATTGGGCCACCTTCAGCTTTACCCATATTTTTAAATATTTCCATAGCTTTTTTAGCCGCTGAATCAGGATCCATACCTTCATCAAGTAAATTAAAATAAATATTTTCTAAAGTATTTTGTTGATTATTATCTAGAGAAGCTAATTTTTTTGTTTTTGTTTTAATTTTACTTCCTTGTATTTGATCCATCCAATCACCACTTTTAAAAAAATCTCTAAAACCTTCGTATAATTCTTTTGTACCTTGATCACTGTTATTCCAAACATTGAATGCGTCTCTAACATCACTACCTGATTTATATGGTCCACCGGCCATTTCTTCTGTTTCTTGAATCATCATAATACCTTCACCTTCTTCTGGTGATCCTAGACGTCTGTTTACTCTACCACCTGTAGCGAACGACGTACTATATTCAGCAGTTTGTGATGTCACAAAATCTTCTACTTCTTTGTTATAAGTATCTGCATCTGTGTCCGCAGTTGGAGGATTTAGATTTGTATAGTATCTTCTTAAATAAACTTTTAGTGCTTCAGGGTCTTGTTTAATTGCTTCTATTTCTTCTTCTTCCATACCTTGACTAGATAAGAATCCTGTAAGACCTATAGCTCCTGCTAGTCCTTTTCCGCCACCAGGGAACTTTCTAAATAGACCTTTTTTTAATCCAGCTTCTTGTGCGGCTCTAAACGATCCTTCGGCAGCACCTGCTCCACCAGTAAAAAATCCTGCTCCTGGTAGATTACTAAAAGCAAATCCTGGAGTAGATAAACCAGCTCTCTGCAATCCAAATAAATTACCACCACCCGCATAATATGTTCCAGCTGCTAATAATGCTGCTTTTCCTAGATCTGAACTAACTATGTTTTTAGCAGCTTTAGATACACCCTTAACAGCTTTCTTTACAATACTACCTAATCCGTAGTGTTGTCTTACTGACATATTAGTGATGCCACCTCTGTTTTGTAATTGTCTAGCTATTTGTGTTCTTGTTATTGCCATAATTTATAAATAATTGTTAGTAAAGGCAGGCGTAGAAATCCTGTAATTTAGCACTTTATTTGATTTTTTCGTCTTCGTCAACGACTTTACTTGTAGCTACAAGGTCATCCATGAACCTACCAGCGTACCTATATTCACCAGTATGGCCTAATTCATCATCAATATAAAGGTATATTTTACCCCCTATTTCAGTCCATCTTTTACAGAAACCAAAGTCTTCTCCGTAGAAGTGTTTTGTTTTAGGATCGTGTACACAATCAAAAAAATTATAAAAATTAGGTCTTCTAACTTTTTCACCATTTAAATAAGTAT
>UEXM01001716.1_pt1 | contig 17413 bp, 30 predicted proteins | sample 1796661 | NCBI WGS metagenome assembly UEXM01 (sample SAMEA4772469, study PRJEB27181) | metagenome | reverse complement strand
TGGGATATTGTTCCTCTACAAACACCACTTATAAATGTTGTCAACGGATAACATTTTTATACCTCTTGAAGTATCTTGCCTTATTATATTAGTAATGGTTAATTAACAGAAAGGAGCTAACCATGAATGCTATGTATACTAACATCCACAAGCTAAATCCTTGGATTAGTAGGTGGTTTATCGCCAGTCATTACAAAAGTTTTAGACGTGAGGGCTATGGTGTTTTTGATGCCATAAAGTTTACGGATACAGTTTTTAGTGATGCCTACAAAACGTATAAATCAATAAGGAGCTAACCATGGACTCAAACACAGTAAAAAATATTCTAGATGACATGTTACAGTCACTGTACGAATTTAAAAGTGGTGACGTCGTTTATTACCAAAGGCAAGTCAATAGAATAATGAAGTATCTAAAACAATTAGAAGGGAGTAAATAATGAAACATGAAATCAATGATTTAGGTATTACCTATCATGAGTACTTCACTAATGTATTACACGTCTGGGCTTACAAACAAGGCAGACGTGCAGAACTTGGTCCCTTCTTAGACAGACGTGCCGTGCAAAACGACTTTCCAGTTTATCATTATCAATGCTCTGAGGACGGTCGTGCTTTTACAACGGTAGCCGATTTAAGAACAGAAAGCCTCATTTGTACTTACTCATACTGTGACGGTCATCAAAATGTGTGCAAATCAATCATGCTTCACAACGAGGAAATACCTTTAAAGGAAAAAGACTTAATTAGCCTTTTCTGGAATCTTGTCAAAGAAGATAGGTTTGGTTTCTATATCGTGAAAACTGCTAGTTAGGAGGGTAAAAATGAAAGAAGCAACAAAATTAAAGAACGGTATTACTTTAATTGACCAAACTAAGCTAGATGATATGAATAACCATATAGCAGAAGTACATACCATTCTTAAAAACCATTATGAAGAGTTACCTAAGGAGGTACAAAAACAATTAAATCCGTATTTATGGGGGGAGAAATGAAATACGCTTATGTCTTTATTTACCTCGTGTTCAGCCTTATGGGTTGTCTCGCAATTTTAATCAGTCTGCATATGTAATGGAGGGAAAAATGCAAAATTATGAAGTAAGAACCATGCCCGATGGCATCTATGTTGTGGTTGCTGACGGTAAACCCGTCACGACACATAGCTCTCACCTTGACGCACAAAGGGTCTCGGACCATATGAATAGGTTAGAGGAACATAAACAAAAAGAAGGTTTGCTATATACTACTGAAATGAAATCGGAGTAGTAAACAAAATCAGATATTATAATATACGATATCTAATATCGATTATTTCCGTTACGAGTCAACAAGTGGGTTTCATTCAGCATGATTAGAATTCACTTGTTGCTTCTATTAAGCAGAGCTATATAATATAGATATGGCAAGAGCTAAAATAACACATAGACCTAAACTAGCAGTAGTCGCAAATCCTAAAATAGATTTTGGATTGACGCCTAAGCAAGAAAAGTTTTGTAAAATCTACGCAACTCAGGAAGTAACCCAGACCGAGGCGGCGATTGAAGCAGGATATGCGATATCAAATGCACATGCGATTGCTAGTAAGATGCTTAATGGCAGAGACTTTCCCCAGATTCTGGATAGGATTCTTCAACTCAAAAATGAATTACAGCAGAAGTATGAAGTTACTTTTGAAAGTCATGTTCGTAAGCTATCCCAGATTCGTGATGAATCATTAGCAAATCAAAACTACGCCTCTGCTGTCGCCGCAGAAAAAGCAAGAGGACAAGTCGCCGGATTATATATAGATAGAAAAGAAATACTTCATGGTAAGATTGACCAAATGGATCGTCAAGAAGTGATGGACGAAATCAAAAGAATACAATCCGAGTTCCCTCAACTTGTGAATCATGTAGAGTCTAAAGCGAAAAGCAAATAATCTGCAGATAACTTTTTACTACCTCCTAACTTATCTTACTTTATTATATAAGCATATTTAAAGTTAACCAATCAAAGGAGCTATCATGTATAAATCAGCAATAAACTTCTTCTTAGATTACAGTAACAATCCAGCAAAGTACGATTATCCGGATTGGTCTGTAAATTATGTTAAGGAAATAACTAACGTATGGTCTTGGTCACCAGATGACATTAGCCAATTTACAGTAATCCGCCATCCAGTTCAGCCAGAACCATTAGCAGAGTCAATATGGATTATGTATGAAAATTGGAATCACGAACGGGTCGTTCATACTTGGTACTGTCAAGAATCTGCAGAGTTAGAACAATCAATGCAAGAAATAAAAACTAAATTCTTATGATAAGAAAAGTTATCGTAATGAGTAATTAGGTGTTTACAAGGAGTACAAATTGCATTACTCTATTAATAACAAGTAACCAACAAGTCTCGTAGAAAGGGGATTTAATTATGGCTCAATCAGCTAAAAAGGTTCAGGCTCCTCAAAAGCCTACTACTACTATCTTCACTGGCATCAGTGGTTTATCTGCTGAACGTATCAAATCACGTGAAGGTGTTACTACTGCCGATATTACTGCCTTTGTTAGTCAACACGCAGGAGGTAATATTAACAATGTCGGCGTCAGGCTCACTGACACAGTCAACGTCAAGGATGAGTTACCTTTTCCTTGGGAAAAGAAAAAAACCTTATATGAAGAAAATGGTACTGCAAAGTCCGGTCTTCGTGCAAAGGTCGTCTGGCAACTAATTAATTCTTCCAATGGCAAGGATCCGCTTACACTTGCTCAGGTTGACCAGTTCCACAAGTCTATCAAAGCACGTTCGTTCCATGCTTTAATTGACGCTCTTAATGGTGGGCAGTCTGCAAAGTCTGTTTCTTGGGGTAAAAACTTCATAGAGTTATACGTTATCCCTAAACAATAATCTACCCTCCCCCAGTGAAATATCTGGGGGATTTTTTTGAGGTAAAATATGATTAAACCTGAAACCAAGTTTTGGAACATAATTAAAAAACAGACCGAGGGAATGTGTCACTGGAGCAGGATAGAATCCTACACAGCGACTGGAATACCTGACCTGAGCGGAGCTTATAAGGGGAACGAGGCTTGGTTTGAATTGAAAGTTTTAACAACAAGAAACGACAAGAGTTACCCAATATTTAGACCCCTCCAGATTGCATGGCAGACCTTAAGAACTCAGCATGGAGGTCGGGTTTATAACTTGGTTCATCATCCTTCGTCCGGGAGTCTATTAATTATTGATGGAAAACACCTTGGACCGAGATTGATGGATCGCGACTTCAAGTACGATGGTCGTCGACCGATCAACATGGATCGCGAGAAGTGGCAAGTCTTATTTTCTCAAATGTTCTCGGGAGAAGATGGATGGATGGATTGACGATTCTATTTGAATCATATATATAGGTACAGTCATAGGTACATATATAATACTTGAGTCAAATTGATTCACCTCCAGAAACCAGAAATCGTATGACACTTTTGGTATTGCTCTATTTAAATCATGCCCCATACTATTTAAATAATTAATTAAAACCTAAGGAGTTAACAATGAGTACAAAAGAAGTTTATACAAGAGCAGTTTATAAGTTTTTTGACCGTGCCACAAACGACAGTTTAATATTTTACAAGCACCACGACGGCTACCCTCATGGTTGGTTTGGAGCATTGGAGCGTATTAAAGCTGTCCTAGTATTAGGTGCTTTTAACGATTTAAAAGTAATTAAGAAAGTTATGTTGGAGGTCGGTGCTAAAGAGCTTAGGGATGAAATGGAAGCAGACCGTGTTGAGCAACAACACCGTTACAATGTTGACCTTGACGACGGACAAGTGACCCTTACCCATTACGATTGGCATGGTGACAAAGATAAACACCACTACCTACTTGAGCACACTGGATGGAAACAAAGATGGATGGACCTCGCCGTTTAATCCATTACGGAAGTTGGAGGGTCGCCCCCTCCTTCTTTTTGTTTGGTCGAGCGGAGTCAATTTGATTCACGACCAGATACTTTTTCTATTGCTCTATTTAAATCAGGGAACATACTTAAAACATAACTTAAACAAAACAAGGAGCTTTACGATGCGAACAATGAATTTAATAATGTGTTGGATCATGGTCATAATGTCATGCTTTTTTCTTGCCATGTGTGTATGGACTTTGGAATGGCAACTTATGTTATGTGGGATTGCTATAACTGCGATTGTTATATTACAACTGAGACATGAGCTAGGGCGAGCATGATCCTGCTTACAGCACTCGCAATCCTCATTGCAATTTTCGTCATGGCTTAATAGCTGTGGCGAAAATACCACACATAAATAAAAAAAGTAAAAAAAGTAAAATAAGTGTTTACAAACCTTTTTTAATTTAGTATTCTATAATTGCCACAACGGCTTAACTTAACATACGGAGTTTAACATGTTAAATACTTTTACAAGTGTTACTAGTGCAATCACTCAAAAAAATGCACACACTACAGTCAACCAAATGGTGGCTTTTATAAATGCTAACGGTGGCATTCATAAATGGGCTTTACAACTAAACCAAAATGCTCTTTCAGCTAACTCCACTCTCTTCGGTGGTGTTAACAATAAAGGTTCACTTTGGCAACCAATGTTCAAGGCTCAGCAAACACAGTCCTCAGTCGCAGGTGCTATCCTTTGGGCTTGTGTAAATGGTGCAAATATAAACGCCATTAACAAGGTCGGCAAAACAACTTGTCCAAAGGCTCACGCCAAGTTGGTTACTACTACTGTCCCAACAGTATTAAAGCCTATCCCACTAAACCAAATACAAGCTTTATCTCAGCTAAGTGGTTCTAGCATTTTAGCAAATGCCAATAGTGAAAAAGGTTGTCGCCAAAATGGTTTAGGTGCAGTCCTAATAGGTTCCTTTAGCTACCTCGCCAAAGGCACTTATGGTACAAACTTCGGTACACTTGTACCACTAGCTAGTTAAAAACTAGCTCCCCACATCGGGCTATGGCTTACAACCATAGCCCCTTTTTTATGTGTACTTGCTTAACATGTTAAGGATCCCCCCCGAGACGGGGAGGAACATGTATGGGCGGTAGGCTATACAGCTTCCGCACAAATCATAGCATGTCAGAAAATTATTTGTACATGACCCCCCTTTTGTGTATATTTGAATTCAGGTTCATGGTCCGTGGAAAATTTTTATAAAAAATGACAAAAGTGCCTTTTAACATACCCGAAGAAAAACTCAGGCATTACTTACGTTTGATGGAAAAACAGAAAGCTTTGTCTACGGCAGAAAAGGCTCGTGGCGATTTTATGCAATATGTTCATTGTATTTGGGAAGAGTTTATACAAGGCGAGCACCATAAGATAATGGCACAGAAGTTTAATGATTTGGCTACTGGGAAAATAAAACGACTTATTGTGAATATGCCTCCACGACACACGAAGTCTGAGTTTGCCAGTTTTTTGTTACCCTCATGGTTGATGGGGCGTAATCCAAAATTAAAGATAATACAAGCTACCCATACTGGAGAACTTGCCGTGAGGTTTGGTCGTAAGGTAAGAAACTTAATGGCAAGTGGCGAATACTCCACGGTCTTTCCAGAAGTAAAGTTACGGTCAGACAGTCTCGCGGCTGGAAGATGGGAAACGAATGATGGAGGAGAATACTTCGCGGCTGGAGTTGGCGGAGCCATAACTGGTCGTGGTGCAGATTTAATGATAATTGATGACCCCCATTCTGAACAAGATGCGATGAGTCCATCCGCTTTGGAGAATGCTTATGAATGGTACACCTCAGGTCCTCGCCAGAGACTTCAACCTGGAGGAGCGATAGTTATCGTTATGACAAGGTGGAGTGAAATAGATTTAACTGGTAAATTAATGAAGCAACAAGCTAGAGATATTTTGGCTGACCAATGGGAGGTTGTTGAGTTTCCTGCGATTTTACCTGATGGAAAGGCAATGTGGTCTAACTTTTGGAAAGTGGAAGAACTGTTAAAGGTCAAAGCTTCATTGTCAGTTGGTAAGTGGGAAGCTCAGTGGCAACAAAACCCTACGAGTGAAACAAGTGCCTTACTCAAAAGAGAGTGGTGGAAAAAGTGGGAGAAAGAAGACATACCCCCATTAAGCTATGTTATGCAGTCTTATGATACAGCGTTTAGTAAAAAAGAGACAGCCGACTTTTCAGCTATAACCACTTGGGGTGTTTTTTACCCAGAGGAAGGCGGACCTCCAAACATTATTCTTTGTGATGCTCGGCGTGGTAGATGGGACTTCCCTGAATTAAAAAGAATAGCCCTAGAAGAATACCAATACTGGGATCCAGAATGTGTCTTGATTGAAGCGAAGGCGTCAGGTATGCCATTGACCCAAGAACTAAGGCAGATGGGTATTCCTATACAAAACTATTCCCCGAGTAGAGGAAACGATAAATATACAAGAGTGAATTCAGTTGCACCTTTATTAGAAAGTGGGTTAGTATGGTCACCAGATACTCGTTGGGCTGAAGAAGTTATTGAGGAGTGTGCGAGTTTTCCTGCTGGAGAGCACGATGACTTTGTTGATACAGTAACCCAAGCGTTAAGAAGATTTAGAGAAGGTGGATTTATAACCCACCCAGAGGATGAAGTTTATGAACCCGAATTTGTACCTAGAAACACAGCTTACTACGGATAGTATGTCACCAACTGAGATTTATAAGGGCATAAAAGATATGTCTGATATGTGGGTTTTAAACGATCCTGACTATGTACCACTAAGTTCTAGCGAAATAAGACAAAGTGTGGCATTATTAATGAGAAGAAAGTTTTTTGTTGTCTCAGGAGAGATGAATGGCTGAACGTCTAGATAAGAAAAACCCTTACAACAATGTTGAAAGAGAGATGACATTAGTTGGAAACCCTATACTCGATCCCGATCCCGTTGATGTGCAACTTGAAGAACCTATTATTGAAGAAGGTATGGAAATTACCGAACTTGAAGATGGGTCCGTGGAACTTGGATCTCAGGAAGTAGAAGTAGCGGACACTTCTTTCATAGCCAATTTAGCCGAGCAATTAGAAGATGACGAGATGGCAGGAATAAGTGCCTACGTTTTAGAAAAAGTTGACGAAGATAAGAGTGCTAGAAGCGAATGGCTAGACACATATAGCCAAGGACTTAATTTATTAGGCTTAAAATACGAAAACAGATCAGAACCTTTTGATGGTGCTACTGGTGTAGTTCATCCAATGTTGAACGAAGCTGTCACACAGTTCCAAAGTCAAGCTTATAAGGAACTTCTTCCAGCGAAAGGTCCAGTACGCACACAAGTTATGGGGGCAACAACCCCCGATTTAGAAAAACAAGCCGAGCGTGTCTCTGATTATATGAATTATACACTAATGCATACCATGAAAGAGTATGAAGCTGAGTTTGATCAGATGTTATACTACTTGGGATTAGGTGGTAGTGCGTTTAAAAAAATATATATTGACCCACAACTAGGTAGACAAGTTAGTAAGTTCGTTGAAGCTAAAGATATGCTTGTTCCTTTCAATGCAACCGACATAGAATCGGCTGATAGAGTTACACAAATCATTACAATGTCAGAAAACGAGTTGCGGAAGCTACAAGTCAGTGGTTTTTATCGCGATATCGAGGTGCAGTCAGGAAAACCACAAAGAGATGACGTAGATGATACTAAAGAATCAATTACTGGTATATATCCACAAGGTGATTATGAAGAAGTACAGTTATACGAGTGCCATTGTTATTTAGATATTGGTCAATTTGCTGATAAAGACGAAAAAGGGGAAGAAACTGGAATAAAACTACCCTATATTGTTACAGTAACAGCAAATGGGGGCGATGTACTCTCTGTTTACAGAAATTATGACGAACAAGACGCTTTCAAAAAGAAAAAACAATATTTTGTACACTACATGTTTTCTCCTGGACTAGGTTTCTATGGAAATGGACTTATTCATCTCCTTGGAAACCTATCTAGAGCCGCGACTGCTAATTTACGACAGTTAATTGATTCAGGAACATTGGCGAATATGCCATCTGGCTTTAAAGCTAGGGGTTTAAGAATTAAAAACGACGATGAGCCGTTAAGACCTGGAGAATGGCGAGATGTTGACGTAGTTGGTGACCAACTTAAGAACTCTTTCTTTAATTTACCTTACCAAGAGCCTAGTGGAACGTTATTTCAGTTACTTGGTTTTGTTGTCTCAGCCGCTCAAAAGTTTGTCGGCACAACCGATATGGGAACGGGCAATACAAATCAAGAAATGCCAGTCGGTACAACTATAGCTTTATTAGAGCGTGGTAGTAGAATAATAAGTGCTGTTCATAAAAGAATATACAATAGTTTAAAACAAGAATTTAGTCTTTTAGCTACTTTAATATCTCAAGAAGGCGGTGCATACCCTTATACAGAAGAAGGTGATAAAGCTAAAGATTTTGATGCTCGTATTGACATAGTTCCAATAGCTAACCCTAATATTTTTAGTATGGCACAGCGTATCAGTTTAGCTCAAGAACAATTAAAGTTAGCAAGTAGCAAACCTGAGATGCATAATCTGTATGAAGCGTATAGAAGAGTGTATATTAGTTTAGGTGTTGATAATATAGAACAGTTATTACCTCCACCACCAGAAGCACAACCTATGAACGCAATAATAGAAAACGGAAAAGCAATGTCTGCTTTAGGAGGACAAATGCAATTAAAAGCTTTCCCTGAGCAAAACCATGATGCACATATTTCTACCCATTTAAGTTACATGGGGAGTTTACCTATTAAAAGCAATCCAGCTATGATAAATATATTGCAACAACATATTTTTGAACATATTTCATTAAAGGCACAACAACAATTACAAAACCAAGCTCAACAGCAACCTATGGATGAGATGACAGCACAAGCAGAACTGTCTCAAATAGAAGCAGAACTTACAAAGCAGTATTTTGAAATGGAATCACAAGTCTTGGGTGGATCGCAGACTGACCCATTAGTAGACTTGAAATCTAAAGAGTTGCAAATAAAAGAACAACAAGTAATGCAAGATGCACAGAACGAACAAGAAAAATTAAAGCTTAACCAAGAAAAGTTACAAGCAAATACTGCTATACAAAAAGATCGTATTGACACAACCGAAGAGATTGCTAATATGAGAGCTCAAAATGCTAGGTTTATTACTGCACAAAGGAATAAAGGATGAGCGAATTATTTGACGGAGCTAGTGATTATGGTTCATCAGGAATTGATAGTTTAGCCCAAGCCCAAGATGCCTATAGTAATCAAGGTACTTCTTTTGGTCCGCCACAAAACACAGACCAACAAGCAGAACAAGTAATCCAAAATATTTTAGGTAACGTTGGTAATAGATCTAACGTAAGGGGCAGTACAAATTATAATCCAATATTTGCACAAGCTTTAAATATGAGTCGTGGTCTTCAGCCAGGAAATCGTGTAGCTGGAGATTACTTTGGTGCAGATAACTTTCAAGGCATTTCAGATTTAGCTAGACCTTCATACTTACAACCACAAGTTGTTGGAGAAAAAGGTATGTATTTTTCTCCAGCGGAAAGAGGGATACAAGAAACATTACCTGAAATGATAAGAAGCTATCAAGAAAATTTTTCTATTGGTGGTATATTAGATAAATTAATTAACAAAGGCGAAGATGTTTATGAAAAAGGTAAGAGCCTTTATGATAAAACTTTTGGTGATACTCCGTTTAGAAGATTTAATTATGACAATGAACAACAAAATAAAGTACCAGTAGGTATTATGGAAAATATGGATCGTGCTGAAATGACAGATGTACAAAGAGCAATTATGGCTGGATTCGATAATTCTAGACTTAATCCAGTACAAATAGATCCTAATTTACAAACGGCTGGATTAAATTTAGATGACTTACAAAAATTTGTTACTAGTCCAGGAGTGGTTGGTAAAGCGTTAGATTACGCTCAACCCTATATACAAAACTTACTACCAGATAATGTAAATGTTGATACTGGATTAATTTACAATCAAGAGAAGCCAGAGGATTCATACACTGGAATAAAGTTTACAATACCATTTAATTAAAGGAGAATAAAATGAGTAGGAAAAAACAATTAGATTCGTTATTAGAAGGATTAGATCCTGGAAGTGAAAAGTATGAAGAGCTTAAAGCACTTCTAGATGCTGAAAATTTTCAAGCTGGAAACTTAACTGATGATGAAGCCGATATGTTGAAAGACATGCAAATGATGGGAGGCATGGCTGGAAGTAATATGGTCAGACCAACTACTCGTCAAGTTAGAAAATTTGCTAATGGCGGAGCACTCATGGGACAGATGAAAGCTAGAGATAATCGTGCTGATATGGAAGCAGGAGGCATGGTAAGTCGTGGTGGTAGAATGTCAAGACAAGGTGTGAAATTTAGAGGGGTTAAGTGAACCCAGCGTTTTTGTTGATGTGCTATCTAGGTGGTGCAGTTGCAGGAACAATACATTTTGAAAACGTAAATACTTGTAATTATTTTAAAAAAGCTTTGACAGGACAAACGGTATTCATTGGTGAAGAAGAAAAAAGATACTCATGCTACTGTAAATTAGTTAAGATCGATAAAGATAAAGTAGAGGTGTTTTAAATGTTAACAGCACTAATAGGTCCAGTCAGTAACTTACTTGGTAAGTTTATAGAAGATAAAGACATGAAAAACAAGTTGGCACATGAGGTGGCAACTATGGCGGAAAGCCATGCTCAGGAATTAGCTAAAGGGCAGTTAGCTATAAATCAAACTGAAGCAAAGCATAGATCTATATTTGTGGCGGGATGGAGACCCTTTATCGGTTGGACATGCGGAATTGCTCTTTGTTGGCATTTTGTCTTAGCACCAGTTACAATGTTTATATGTGCTTATTTAGATGTTATTATACCAGAATTACCAACTTTTGATATGGGTAGTTTAATGACAGTCCTAATGGGAATGCTCGGATTGGGCGGTCTTCGTAGCTTCGAAAAATACAAAGGGCTAACAAAATGATAGGCATGGTATGGACAAGAGCAATGGAGTTTGGCATGGGTTTATATGAAAATATACATAAAAAGAGAAAAAGAATAAAAGCAGGAAGTGGCGAAACAATGAAAAAAGCAGGACAAAAAGGTCGCCCTACAACTAAACATTTTAATAGTGCAAAGAAGACTAAGAAAAAGACAACGTAAATGGATCTTTACATTTATGACAGAATAAGTAATATTCTAAAAGAGAGGCAACAAAGTCTAGAAGAACAGCTATTACATGGCAGTATTGATAGTTTTGATGCCTACAAGGAAGTGAGAGCTAGACTCTCTGAACTTGCAACATTACAACAAGAGCTTAGACTCTTGCTAAAAAAGGTGGAACATGAGTAAATTAATAGTACCTAGAAGATTACAAAAAAAGTACCTACAACAAGAAACCCCCGAACAACAAACAGAACCTACCGAATCAGCCTTAAAAAAGATGCCTCAACCTACTGGTTGGAGAATTTTGATATTGCCTTATAAAGGAAAAGGAAAAACTGAAGGTGGTGTATTTATACCAGATCAAGCTGTTGAAAGAGAAGCACTAGCTACTGTCTGTGGTTATGTTTTAAAAATGGGTCCTCTTGCATTTAAAGACAAAGATAAATTCGGAGAGAATTATGATCCTTGGTGTAAAGAAAAAGACTGGGTTATCTTCGGCAGATATGCAGGAAGCCGATTTAAAATAGACGGTGGTGAAGTTAGATTATTAAACGATGATGAAATATTAGCTACCATAAGCAACCCAGAAGACATCTTACATACATAGGAGAACAAAATGGCTGAAGCCCAAAAACAAGCAGAATTACCTTTAGAACCAGAAAATGAAGAAGTAGAAGTAGATCTACAAGAAACTGGTTCTAATGTAGAGATAGTAGATGACCCTCAAGAACCAGTAACCACTGAAGAAACTGGTGAAGACGATAACAAGCTTGATGGTTATAGTAAAAAGGTTAGAGACCGTATAGAAAAAATGACATGGAAAGTCCGTGAAGCTGAACGTCGTGAAAAAGCGGCGATTGATTATGCTCAAGGGCTCCAAAAGGAAAACAAAAGTTTACAAGAAAGAAGTAAAACAGTTGATGATTCTTACATAAAAGAATATGATGCTAGAGTTACTTCTGAAGAAGAAACTTTAAAACGTAAACTAGCAGAAGCCATTGCTTCAGGCGATGTAGATAGCCAAGTTACTGTAAATAAAGATCTTGCTAGGCTCGCTGTTGAGGCAGGAGAATTAAATAAAGCTAAAGTAACTAGAGAACAACAACAAAAAACAGTAGAACAGCAACCACAACAAGCTCCTCAAACACAAGCCCCTAAACCAGTACACCCAAAAGCCCAAGCTTGGGCTCAGCAGAATACTTGGTTTGGAGATGATGAGCCTATGACATTAACAGCTTTTAGTGTTCATAATGATTTAATAAAGCAATTTGGAGAGCAATATGCTTTAACAGATGAGTATTATGTTACTATCGATCAACGTATGAGAGATGCTTTTCCGCAAAAGTTTGCTGAAAGGACTACTCAGACTACAACTGTAAACACTCCAGTAGCAGGAGTATCTAGATCTTCTAGTGGTAAAAATCCAAGAAAAGTGACTTTAACGAAATCAGAGGTTGCAATCGCTAAGAAACTTGGTGTATCATTGGAGCAATACGCTAAACAAAAACAATATTTAGCATAACGTGAAGGAGACAATATGTCAAGTCGTCAAACACGCACCGAGGTAACACGAACTAAAGAGGCTCGTAGAACTCCTTGGAAACCACCATCTACTTTAGATGCACCCCCAGCTCCAGAGGGTTTTAAGCATCGTTGGATCCGTACTTCGGTAATGGGTTTTGATGATGTGAAAAACTTATCTGCACGAATCCGAGAAGGATTTGACCTAGTTAGAGCTGATGAGTACCCAGATTTTGAGGCACCAACTATCCAGGACGGAAAACACGCTGGAGTAATAGGTGTGGGTGGACTGGTACTCGCTAGATTTCCTCTTGAATCAATGAAAGAGCGACAACAATATTTTCAAGCAAAAACGTCCGATCAAATGGATGCTGTCGATAATGATATGATGAGAGAACAACACCCAAGTATGCCGATCCTTAAACCGGAAAGGCAAAGTCGTGTAACCTTCGGAGCTAAAGGAAAAAGCTCTGAATAATTTTAACTTATGAGACAAAGGAGTCCTTAAATGGCTACTAACATAGACGCCCCTTTTGGGTTACGTCCTCATAATTTACTAGGTTCTGCACCGAACTCAAATGGGCTGACAAAGTACAAAGTACAGACAGCGGCGACAACTGGATCATCTAGTGCAATTTATCAAGGTGATATGGTAATACCATTAACAAATGGTTTAGTCGACGTTTCAGCCGCAGATGGTGGAGCAGTTGCGATCCTAGGCGTTATGAACGGATGTGAATATATTGATCTTACTGGCAAACCAGTTTTTTCAAATAACTATCCAGGAACAGCATCAATTAAATCTGGTACAGAGGCAACGGTTCATGTATATGACAATCCGGACCAAGTGTACGAGATCCAAGCAGATGCTTCCTTGACGAATGCGGCGACAGCACAAGCATTGATACATGCTAATGCAGAAGGTGCTGGATTTGGTTCACAAAATGGTTCTACTGGTAAATCTATCGGTGAATTATCTGTGGCTTCCGCAGGAGCGACTACAGCAGGAGACAACTTTAGAGTTGTTGGTATTAAGAGTGACTTTGAAGATATCGACGTTACCTCTGCTGGAGTTATTTTATTAGTTAAGTTGAACGTACTGTTTCACTTAACGGCAACTGGCATATAGGAGGGCAAAATGGCTATAGCTAGATCCCAACTCCTGAAAGAATTAGAGCCAGGATTAAATGCTCTTTTCGGACTAGAGTACGATAGGTATGATAATGAACATGCCGAAATTTATGACACTGAAACTTCAGACAGAGCTTTCGAAGAAGAGGTAATGCTCGCTGGGTTTGGTTCAGCACCAGAAAAAGCAGAGGGCTCAGCCGTCTCTTTTGATATTGCAAACGAATCATTCACTGCTCGTTACACTCATGAAACAATAGCTTTGGCTTTTGCAATCACTGAAGAGGCTATCGAAGATAATCTTTATGATAGACTTTCCAGTAGATATACAAGAGCACTTGCAAGGTCGATGTCTAACACAAAGCAAGTCAAAGCGGCGAGTGTTTTAAACAACGCTTTTGATAGTGGCTTTACTTTTGGAGATGGTAAGGAGCTTTGTGCTACTGATCACCCAACTTCAGGAGGAGGTGACTTCAGTAACGAACTTGCAACATCAGCTGATTTAAACGAAACATCATTAGAGCAGTCATTAATTGACATCTCAGGTTTTATTGATGAAAGAGGTTTAAAGATTGCACTAATGGGTAAGAAGTTAATTATTCCAGTAAACTTACAGTTTGTAGCTGAAAGATTAATGGCAAGTAACTTACGTCCAGCAACAGCAGACAATGACATTAACGCAGTCAGAAACATGGGTATGTTACCTGAGGGATATGTGGTAAACCACTTCCTTACAGATACAGACGCATTTTTCATTAAAACCGACTCACCAAACGGCTTCAAGCATTTTGAAAGAGCGGCGATTGCAACTTCTATGGAAGGTGACTTTGATACTGGAAATGTTAGATATAAAGCGAGAGAAAGATACAGCTTTGGCGTATCAGATCCTCGTTGTGTATTTGGTTCTCCAGGAGCCTAATTTAAGGATCCCCTTAAAGATTAAAAGAGCGACTTTACAGTCGCTCTTTTTTTATGTTATAGTTTTATATACCTTGACAGTTACAATAATGTAACTGACATTTGCCACGACAAGGAGATTTAAATGGCTAATACAACTTTTAACGGTCCCGTCCGATCAGAAAATGGTTTTGAAACCATATCAAAAAATGCAACTACTGGTGCAATTACCATAACCAGTGGAAATAAAATGGCTACTGAGGCTTTAGCTGGAGCTGGAATAGAAGGCACAGCAGAAACCTACATAACACAAGTAGAAAGATTTAAAAGTGACACAACTACAAATGTAAATTTAGTTAAAACTACCATTATGATAGATTTAACTGGATTAGCATCAAGTGGTGCTAATGACATTATTGGTAAAGCTGGAAGTGGAGTTGCTTACATAGGCAGAGTCACGACTGCAAATACTGGAGTGGTTTTCGGTGTTACTATGGAGTGTTTTGAAACTCCTGCAGGAGGTGATCCTGATATTGATCTATACTCAGCTACAGAAGCAACTGGGGTAGAAGATAGTGCCATTGGTGATTTAACTGAAACAATAATAATAAATGGTGGCGATGCTTCAGTAGGAACAAGAACGGCTGGAGGAACAATAGTTGCTGATCAGTATTTATATCTTGTATCTGGAGACGCGACTAATGCTGACTATACTGCAGGAAGATTAGTTATAACAATTCTTGGTTATGACGTAGCATCTTAATTTAACTGGATGAGGGTAACACCTCATCCTAAAAAAGGAGACTTAAATGGCTGGATCAGATATTAAAGCTGTTACGAGAACTGCAACGGGAGCCTTTTTTGGTGGTCCTGCTAGGATAAGAGGTGTTTACATAAAAACAAACGCTTCAGGCAATCCTGCTTTTATTATTAAAGATGGTGCGAGCGGAGCTACTGTTTTAGATATAACTTCTACTACTGGACAAACAGATTCTATATATGTACCAGATGAAGGTATAAGATGTAGTACCAGTCCAGTATGTACTACTTTGACTGCTGTGGACTCTATTACGGTGTTCTTGTCATAATGGCTAGTGCTAAGGATGTAAAAAGAACACCCTCAGGCAGAATAACGTATAGGGGGGAAAGTTTTCCTGGATTTAATAAACCCAAGAGAACTCCCGGAGGTCCTAAAAAATCAGCTGTTTTAGCGAAAAAAGGAACTGAAATAAAACTTGTTAGGTTTGGTGATCCAAACATGACTATTAAAAAAGATCAGCCAGGACGAAGGAAATCTTTCCATGCACGGCATAAATGTGCTACGGCTAAAGATAAATTTAGTGCTAGGTATTGGTCTTGTAAGGCTTGGTAATGAAAGCAGATGAAGTTTTAAAACTATTAGAAAAGCATGAATCAGAGTGTGCTGACCGATACAAAAGAATAGAACAACAATTAGATAAATTTGATACTAAGCTATGGGGTTTAGGTATTCTTATTATAGCATCAGCTTTTGTTCCGGAGATGTTTAAATGGCTATGACAAGGGGTCAAATGAGCAAACAAATAAGTACTCCTCCTGCTAAAAAGAAGACTAAGAAAAAGATACCCCCTAAGTATTTAAAAGGTTTATCTCCTGCCAACAAAGTGAAACGTAAAAAAGAAATAAAGCGAAACGCCCCTAAAGCAGATAACGACCCTTCCGCTTATAAATTTAGTACAGATTTTGATAAAAAAGGCAAACGCATCAAAACAAAAGAATCAGTTTACACTAAGAAATTTAGAAAAATGTTTGGAGGAAAAAAGAAATGACAAAGAAATTATCGCCTAAGCAGAAAAAGTTAGCTTCATTAACACCACCTTATAACAAGATAACTCGTGGTGATATTATTAAAGGGGCTACTAAAAACAAGGTGAAAAAGAATGTCAAACGTAAGTAAAACACTAGCAGAAAAAGCTAAGAAGGCTAGAGCTAAAGGTAAAAAAGTTACAGCAGGACAATTAAAACAAGTCTATAATAAAGGTCTCGCGGCTTATAAGACTGGACATCGTCCTGGAACTACACCTAATCAATGGGCTATGGCAAGAGTAAACTCTGTTTTGACTGGGGGCAAAGCAAAAGCTGTAGATGCTCACATTTTTGATAAAAGTAAAAAGAAGCCTACTACAAAAAAGAAAGCTTAAATGTCTTATTTAATTAGCAACATACCTTTTTTTAAATGTTGGGTACGCAAAGAATTTACACATAATCATGAAAAGTACCGAGGTGAGTTTATACATGCTCATGCTTTTGCAGTAACGACTATGCCTGATAGAACGCTTGGCTTTCAAGTTGTTTTTACTGGTTGTGAAGCAGATGGTACTGATGACACAAATATACATGGTGGAGCGATGTGGGCAAGAATGCCTTTGACTGCATTAGTTGCGGACATACCTTTGGAAACTATGCCTGATATTATGCACCCACGCTTTGCACAACCGTGGGATTGTAGCTCTCATCACAATAGTGTAATCAAGTTAGATTATGTAAGCGTAAGTCCATGGGTATGTAAAATAGATAATAAGTTGCATATCGGGAAATATTTATTTACAATAGATTACAGCGAGTCAGATTTAGCGGATGATCCAGCTCAACATAAGCAGAGTCATGTGATACAACTGTTAAAAGCTGACCACTGGACTGGTAATATTGTTGCGTTACCAAACAA
>UEXM01001713.1_pt1 | contig 17435 bp, 19 predicted proteins | sample 1796661 | NCBI WGS metagenome assembly UEXM01 (sample SAMEA4772469, study PRJEB27181) | metagenome | reverse complement strand
ACCTTGTCAAGATATGTTGGATTAAGTAAAGATATTTGTCTTTTGTCTTCATTCTTTTTGTCTTCATAATCATAGTTGGTTTTTACATAACTGCTCGAATTGTTGTATGTGTACCCATATAATAATGTGTGTCCAAAAGTCACTCCACCAGAACCCATTGATATTTGTGTTATCCCACTGTATTTTGATAAAGGATCTAACCAAACTACAGAGGTTTCATATCCTCCACCAACATCATCATATCCTGCCAATGTTGCACCACTGTTCTCAAAGTGGTGAAGTGCTTGAGAAGAATCCGTGACGATTCTTTTTACCAAGGCTTCTCCTACATTTTGAGTGACTAGTGTTCCTCCGGTGGCATTATATGATTTTACTATATCATCTTCAGAAAAATTAAATCCTGGTCCTACCCCAGTAACTGTGAGTTTATTTAGGATAGGATCATATGATTTTACTAATCCTCCCCATCCAGTCACTCCGGTTCCATCAGTTTTTACTAATGTATCATTTTCCAGAAATCCCCCTGTTACGTTCTCTCCGAAAAACAATGTAATGCCATCATATTTTTTTGTTATGTATTTTTCGAATTTCCTCACACTCATTGGCCAATCAAAAAAGTTGTCGAATTTGTTGTTAAACATCATGACAACCCAATGATATTCCGAAGAACCATAAAGAGTATCCGCTATAGATTCTGGTGTATCGCTGTCGTTTATATTATAGTCAACAAAAAACGAAGATGCGGTGATTCCTTCTGATTGAAATGCCACTCTTCGAAGGATGTCAACTGCCATCCTAGTACCACCAGTTGGTCCAGTTGTTGAGTCTAACAGGACTTTTGGGAAATTTTTAAAATACATAGATCAATATCCATCCTCGATGTGGTTTGCGTCCAGTAGAGCCATCTCTTCAAAGGTAAGAGACATTACCATATTTGTTGGCGCTCCGGTGCTTTCGAAAGTAGAGAAAGAACCAGAAGATGCATAATCAACATTAATTTCTCGTAATGCACATCTTCCAATTCTATTTATCCAATCATTTTCAACAATATCACCAAATTGGTTTACTGTTTGATATTCAATTTCAAACTCGGCAGGGAAGTTGTAAAATGCACCAGCACCATATTTTTGGTTTAAAGTTGGATATGCATTCTTCTTAAATCTCTTTATAATTTCATATGCTCTTACAGATTCTTCTTCGTTCCTCGGTGAGAAGTTAAAGTTAAATTCAAACTTCCGTGAGATGGGTTCTCTGAAAAGAAGTTGTTTGCGTGGGTTAGGAGCGATCCTCGCTCCTGCTAAGAGGTATGAATCAATGTTTGTGTTCATACCAAGAAACCCTGCAACATTGTCTACCACACCAGGCGCTTTTGTTAAAACTGTTCTTGCAGCCAATCCTGTCCATGTGTTCATTAGATTTTGCATGAATGACATGTCCTGCTGTTCATAATCTAAAAGGGAAAGTGCTTGTATTTTTTGCGGCATGTAAAGTGCAATTGTTTGTTTTGATTTGTTTAATGCTTCTCCAAATCTTAATGTTCTTCCGGTAGACTCTATAGATTGTGCATTTGCATTTGCCCATTGTTGTGTGAGTGTCTTTTTATTTTCTTCTAATTTGGTTAATGCGGATTGTTGTTCGGTCGGTAAAGTTTCAAAAGCAAGTGATTCACCTGCTTGCATTCCGCCGTAACCACCACCAGCAAGTCCTAAAATTGGAAGTAAAAATCTCCACCTACTCGGAATTCCTTTTGCCATTCTTGATCCAGCGGCAAGACCTAATCCACCTCCACCAAGACCACCCCAAACTTGACCACCACCCATTGACTTCAATCCATCTGTGGCGTTTATCATGTCTTCTTGGGTCATATTACCAAATCCTGCTTCAAATCCTGTATAGATGTGAAACACAATAAGATGCGAGTGTTTTTCTGTTCCTAATGTAGAAGGAAACTCCAGTCTATCTGGACTTCCGTGAGAAAGAAGACCACCACCCATTTGACTCATATAATTTCCCGCAGAATCTCTAAACAAACCTCTTGCTGAGTCTGTTGCAACAGGTTGATAATTATCTTGACCAGGTCCGCCAAGCATGTCGTTTATCATATTTGGATTGGGTATCGACATCGTTTCATTTTCCCTTATTTTGATAGCACATTAAAATTCAAATACATAAGTATATATGGCATATAAAGGACGATACAAACCGAATCACCCAGAAAAATATATTGGAAATCCTACCAATATTATTTATAGAAGTCTTCTGGAGAGAAGATTTATGGTCTATTGCGACAAAAAGAGCAGTATCCTCGAATGGGGTTCAGAAGAAGTTGTTGTTCCATATAAATCACCAGTCGATAATAGGATGCATCGATATTATGTAGACTTTATAGTTAAACTGAAAAACAAAGATGGAATAACGGAAACCTTGTTAATTGAGGTAAAACCTAAAAAGCAATGCTCTGCGCCCAAGAAAGCAAAAAAGAAATCAAGAACATATCTCAATGAAATAAAAACTTGGGGAGTAAATAGTGCAAAATGGAAAGCGGCAAATGAGTACGCAGAAAATAAAGGTTGGAAATTTATTATTATGACGGATGAAACATTGGCTCCTTAAATAGGCATACATATTTACATGCCTGAACCAAATCAACAAGAAAGCACCACCTTTAATGGTGGAATAGTACAAAACCCAGATACAATTCTTTCAAGAAAGAATGTGTTTGATGCTCTTGATGATATGTTCAAAGAAACTGGACTTTCGCGTGGTTCCCAAGGTGCAATGCAATGGTATAGAAGTCTTGTCCGTGAACTTTTTGAATCAACAGAACTTTCACCCGAAGAAACAGTTTTGCGTGACAAATCTAGATTGATACAAAAAACAGGATACAAACGACTGGGTGGAATGTATCTTTTTAATTACTTAGCCAAAACACGAACGAAATTAAAATATTGGGATTCAGTTCCACTAGTCTTTATAATAAAATTTACCAAGGATGGTTTTCTTGGATTAAACTTACATTATCTTCCTCCTGTTATGAGGGAAAAATTATTTATTCTTCTTCGTACTAGGCTAAGAGGACCTGAAGAAAATCAATTTTCTAGATTAGTCATTCCATATGATGTATTAAAAAGTAGTAGACAATTTAGATATTATAGACCTTGTATTAAAAGATACAAGACTAAATATATTGGTTCCCGAATTCTACACATTTGGCCTAAAGACTGGGATCTAGCAATACACCTTCCAATTGATAGATTCCAAAAAACAAATAGATATCAAGTATGGGCGGAAAGCAGACGTAAACTAACGGAAGAGAAACAGGGAGTAGCAGAACAGTAATGCCTATAGTACCACCAGATTTAGCAGGCGGATCATTTGCCCGTAGTATATTGGAGATTGATCCTAGTGTCAATTTACCTTTAGTTGGCAACATTAATCTCTTTGGTGACACAGGGACTAAAGTTCCCAATGGTATTGATACTCTTGTTGCAAGCATAACACACAAGAAGTTAGCATATCCATTCAGATATGAAATTTCTTTCAATACCGCAGATGCTTTGTCTAATTTAAGATTGGCAGTATCTTGTGAAAATATCACGATGCCAGGAAAGAGCATTGCGACTCAGGAAATTAAAACACACGGACCTGTAGATGATATGCCATATGAATCTTCATTCTCTGGAGATGTCGAAGCGACATTCAAAGTTGCTGGAGATTATTTTGAAAGAAATTTCTTCGAAGCATGGCAACAAAAAATAGTAAATCCAAGAACAAATAACCTCGGATATAAAGATTCATATTCTTGTGAAATAGAAATCACTCAACTTGATTTACAAGATCAACCAATATACCACCTGATATTAGAAGATGCTTTCCCCAAAACAGTACATCCAGTAGAACTTGGTGATGAAAGAGAAGGAATACAAAAACAATCTATAAGTTTCTCTTACCGTCAATGGAGAATGAAACCACCAGATCAAGTTGGATTCTTGCAGGGTGTAATAAATAGATTAGACTTAAGAGGAAGATTAAACCGACAACTGGATGGACTATTCGGAGGAACAATCCCGATGAATCCTACTGCTATTGGTGGTACAGTTCTGAATCTTCCTTGGGGGTTAGATCCCGGAGAAATTACTGCTCAAGGCGGATTAGCAGTATCAGATTTCTTTAATGACTTGATTGGATAATTTTAAAAACATAATGGAGAATATTATGACGTTACCCTCACCAACAATACCCAAATACGAAATCAGAGTTCCCTCTACAGGGGAAACTGTTTCGTATAGACCTTTCATTGTGAAAGAAGAAAAAGTTCTTTTGATCGCATTGGAAAGTAATCAATATTCTATGATTGCAAATTCAATTAAAGATATTGTAAACACTTGCACATTTGAAAAATTGGAAATGAATACCATGCCTGTGTTTGACTTGTGTTATCTCTTTTTGAATATTCGTGCAAAATCTGTAGGGGAAACAGCAGAACCAACATTCCTTTGTCAAAACTGTGAATGTGCAAATTCTGTTGAGGTAAATCTTACAGACATTCAGGTGATAAAAGAAGATACCCATACAAATAAAATTTCTTTAGGAGAAGGTTTGGGTATTTTGATGAAATATCCTGTTTTGGTTCCAGAGACACCAGACGGAATGGAAGTAGGCGATGCTTCTGTAAAATCAGTGTGCGACTGCATTGATATGATTTACACTAATGAGGAAGTACACAAAGCAAAGGATTATAAACCAGAAGAACTTTCTGAGTTTGTTGAAAATCTAACACACAAACAGTTTGAAAGCATATTGAAATTTTTCACCACAATGCCTAAAATTTCACACACAGTAGAATTCAAATGCGTAAAATGTAAAGAAGAGAATGAAATCGAACTGGAGGGACTCGGTGATTTTTTTCTCTGAGTCTCAGTCATGAGACACTAATGTTATATTACAAATTAAATTTTCAGATGATGCAACATCATAAATACTCTCTTGATGAGTTAGAAAATATGTTACCTTGGGAAAGAGAAATATATACAGCAATGCTAGTTAAGCATATCGAAGAAGAAAACGAAAAAATAGAGAAGTATAACAGACAAAATCAATAATGTCAGAACGAATAAAACAACTCGAAGCAAAAGTAGCCGAAGCAAAACGCTCGGTTCGTTCTACTATGACTATTGGAGAATTGAGTAAAGAATCAATTCGTGATGTTATAACTGAAGTCGGGGAAACTCATGCATATCTCGATGCTCTATTCAATAAATCAGATAATGAATTGAAGGGTTCTACTGTATCTTTTCGAGATGAGATGAAAAAACTTGTCCAAGAGGGAAGGGATGCAGACTCACGAAGATTAAAAGAAATTCAAAATAGAATTAAAGAAATCACAATGGTCGCTTCCGAAACTGGAGACGAAGAAAGTGAATTCATTAAAGAATATGGTATGGCAGCAGAGTCTGGTATACGCAAAGCGAGAAAATTTTCATCAAGAGCAGAAGTAGGTCCCGGATACGGAGAAGGTTTATTCCGCACCGTTTTTGGAGATAGACTAACAACGTGGATTAATACTGGTTCCGACAGAGGGGTTAAAAAAAGAAGCAGAGCAGATTTAAGATTAAAAGCGGCACAAGCAGATTTGTCTGGTGCTATGTCGGGATCATCCGAAACAGATTTAACACCAGCAGAAGCCGCTGAAAATAGAAGAGAAGGTGAAGTAAGACAGAAAGACATACAGAAAAAAGAAGATGTCGTAATTGATTTGCTGCAAGAAATTAAAGCAATGCTCGGTGGTGTTGGTGGTGTGGCAATAATCTCCAACGGAGAAAACAATAATGCATCCGATGGACAGCCCGGTGGAGGTCCCGGTGCCGGTGGAGGAATTGGAGCCGCACTCAAAGAATTCTTTACATCGCCAGGAGGCCTCGTTGGAGCAGGTGGACTTCTAACTTTCCTATTGTCGAGGGGAAGAAGGGGTAGACTACCAGGCACAACTCCAAGGGGAACAACTCCAAGGGGAACAACTCCGAGAGGAACAACCCCACCACCATCAACACCAAAACCTCCCACACCCGCAAACAGAACACCGACTCACACTGGGAATTTCAATGGACACAAGTGGCCAGATGGTTATATTGATCCAAAAACAGGAAACAGATATCTTCACCGAGGTGGAAATGGTTCTGGTGCTTGGCAAAATCCACAAGGTAGATTTACGAAAATACCAGATGGTAAGGTTCCAAAGGCACCAAGAATGAAACCAAAGTTTAAAGGTGGGAGTGCTGTGTGGGAAGTTCCATTCGCTGTTGGTTATGGTCTTCAAGGTGGAATAGACCTTGCCAATCAGGCAGCGATGAATCCAGATATAGTTCCAGAAGGAATGTCAACCGATGAATATTCTAATTGGGGAATAGCAGCCGGTGCTATTCAAGGATTGGATATGTTTGGACAGGCAGAAATGTACGGTTTCGAATCCACCGCAGATTTAGCAGATGGTGTTGCTGCTTTGTTTGGTAGATCACGGGCAGATTTAGAAATGCAACAAATGGAGATCGATCAGTCACGACTTGCTGATAAAAGGAAAGCAGTGAATAACTTCCTTGATAACATGAGTGCAGGATTTGATAGACATACGCCTCTCGGAAAGAGAATTTTCTATGGTAATCAATACACAAGATTACAAGTTCTCAAACATTCTGGAATTGATGAATTGCAAGTTTGGATGCACAATCATCCTAGTTTCAGAAACAAACCAATTTCAATTAAACAAGCAGAAGAAATAATCATAATGCAACTTGCTGTTGCCATTGCTGAACATGAAGCACAAATGAATGGTAAGAAGAAAGTAGATCCTGCCAGAGTACAGCAAATTGCAGAGCAACTGAGAAAAGGTGATTTCAAATTACCAGGCGATAATCGATTAGGTATCGGTGACAATACCGTCGATATTTTCCCATCACAGTTTGGAGATTCCCGCGACAATCCTGAATTCGGTTCGCCTTCAGACACTATTCACAGAAAACTGTTAGAGCATGGAGTAGGTGGACCACAACTCAAACCATATCTCCAAAGAGAACTCTTTGGTCCTAATTTTGGTACGGAATCAATATCGATTCCTCTGTCTCCTGTTTCAATGACACCTTCGGTTGGTCAAATCAACAACTTAATGCAGTTGGACAAGAATGCTGCGGGAGTGTTTGAAATGGGAGCAACTAACGCAACTGCATTGATGGGTTCAAATACACAAATGGCAGTTGCTCAAGGTGTGTCAGTAACAAACACACAAAACTATTTCGCTGACGCATATGATGAATCATCATTCATGGACACAGATAGAGCAAATTTGTTTAATGATGTAAACTATAATATAAGATACTCATAATGAAAAACCCCCATCCGAAGATGGGGGTTTTCCTTAACCAAACGAAGTCAACAATTTCAACTTTCGTTGGCCAACTTCTCAAAGTATGACAATGCATCTTCATCATTTACATCTTCACTGATGCTATTGTTTTCCTTTGGAGTGGTTGTATCCTCAGCGATTTGAGTTTCCTCTGCTGTTTCTGAAAATCGAACATTTCCACCAAGAACTGAATCTAGTTTTGCCTTGAGTTCATCATATGACTTGAAGTTGGATGGATCGGTGAAATCTGCAAGAGAGTACTGCTTTTCCCACAACGCTTCAAGTTTTGCATCATCACCATCAAGAACTGGTGATGCATCTTCGAACTCACTCTTGTCATAGTTAACAAATCCTGCAACCTTACGAACCTTAAGACGGAAGTTTGCACCAGTCCAGAAATCAAACGGATTGATTGCAGTTTCGTCTTCGAACTCTGGTTGCATCTTCTCCATAATCTTGTCGAAGATTTTCTTTCCGAATTTGTAAAGGAATACCTTACCTTCATTTTCGGGATTCTTTGGATCAGAAACAACAAGAATGTTTGCGTAGTAACTCAATCGACGCTTGCGGTTTCGTGCAATATCCTTGTCGGATTCAATACCACTGTTCCACAGTTGAGTGTTCATTTCAGAAACCGGATCCTTATCACCAAGAGTAGTGCGTGAGTTTTCGATGTACCAACCACCAGGTCCCTTGAACCCATGATTGAATACACGAACCCACGGAAGGTCTTCATTCTTTGGTGTTGGAAGGAATCGGATAACCGCATATCCATTGGATGCCTTGTCTAGTTCTGGCTTCCATAGTCGGTCATCCTTGTATGACTCACTCTTCTTTGAGAGTTTGTCGAGTTCGCCAGTCAACTTCTCGAAACTGGACTTTGAATTGCTTTTCATGCTTTCAAATGACATATGTTTTCTCCTATATGTGCGTAGTGTACGAAGTGTACGTTGTGTAAAGATGTATTATACAGCAGGAACTCCCTGCGTCAAGTACTATATATTGTTTTATACTGGTAATTTTGAGATTTTTGGTAAGAGATTGGAAAATTCACCTTCTCTTTGAATTTTTTCAATCAATGGCTGAGATAGCAACTTGGCACCAAATGCAACATCAATATCAAATTCCTCACAACAATGAATAACTGATTGGATATATGAATCATATTTTTCCACCTTTTCTTCTACCATCTGACAAAATTCTAATTCTGTAACATTCATGCTATATCTCCTATAAATATATAGGTGTATCATACAACAAAGAAACATAATGTCAACACATTATACATAAGATAGAAAAAGATTCTAGGAGAATACAATGAGTGCTAAAAAAGGTTCAATCCAATTATCTGCCAAAGAGGGAACTACGGGTTCTTATGTTTTGACAGAAACTCACGGTCAAACTTGTACCGGAATTAGTTCTGGTGTGAGTGGTTATACTGGTGACTATGACGTTCAAGTTATTAAATTGGCTTGGGGAAGTACAGGAGATTTTTACTGGGCAGATGAGGCGGTAGGTGCCGCTGGTGCAACAAATTGCGGAGCGGGACCGCTACCAGTTCAACTTCGTTCAAATGCAGGTGCCGCAATTAGCACAAGTGCTTTGAGTGGTTCTTCTTCCAGAGCAATTGATGTTAATGTTATCAATCAAGGTGGTTCTGCCGGACAATTAGATATTTCTAATATTAGTGCAGGAAGTTATGCTACAGCAGGTGCATATATTGCAATTGCAGGTACAACAAATGGTGGATATGTACCAATCGCAGGTTCTACTGCGGGTGGAGCAATTCCACATGTTGGTGCAACAACAGATTTATCCGCAACTGGTGGATATGGAACTTCAGCACAAGCAAAGTCATCCACAGGTGGTTTTGCTGGAACAATATCCTCAAAACTAAGAAGAATGGCATCGGATCTTCATAGCATTAATGTTGGTGGTACGGGAGCAGATGGTACTTATCGAGTCGGTGGACTCTCCGCAGACCTTAGAAGTGTAAATGGTTGGACTGGTAGTGCTAAAGGAAAGACTGTCCTTGTAGAAGCAACAGGTGGAGTTACTGCATCAATTAGTGCAATCGCAGGTGGAGTAACAATTGGAATTGGAAGCATCGCCGTTGACAACCCAATAGTAATGGGTTCAAGTACTGCCGGTACTGGTGGTGCATACCAAGGTTCAGGTGGTGTTCAAATCAGAACTGCATCTACCACTCTTAAGTCTGGTGTTCGTGTTAAGAACGTACACGGTTCTGGTACACTTACAGTTTCATACGACAGCATTGCAGGGTCTACATCAGCAATGACTGGTGGGTGGGACCTGGACGATGCTGAAGAAGTCTTCATTGAAGTAGATAACTTGAATAAAATTTATGTTCGAGGAACAATAGACGCAGGAATCAATTACTGCTACTACGCAAACTGATATGTTAGGTGATAAAGTTACAAAAAATAAAAAGCCTGCCAGGCAAAAATCGAATCGTCGTCCAGAACCGACTGTGACGAGAGGTGCTTTGCGTAAGAGAAAGGCAGCCTTAAAAGTTTCTAGTGTTGATGTAGGCGAGGGTCCATTGGGGTTCGATCCGCTTGACATTTCAGGTTGCTACTTCTGGTTTAGAGCAGATCAGATTAGTGGACCGTCGAATGGAGACAATATCACCTCCAGTCATACCGTTTCAAACGAAGGTGCTTCGGGAGGTTTTGTACACTCATCAACAGCAAGTGAACAACCAACATATACTGCCAGTGCGATCAACTCCAAACCAGCAATTACATTCGACGGAAGCACTGAGTTGTTGAAGTTAAGCACTGAGTATGATGTCGGTGGTGCATGTAATTTGTTTGATGAAGACTTCGGAAGTGATTTTACCGTAATGATTGTTTGTAGACCTCATGATGTATCAGATAATACTCAGAGAATTTTTGGACTTTATAGTAGCACCAATATCACGTTACTCAGTGAGTTAAACCAAAGGAATCACCTTTGGATGGGAATCAAATCCAATAGCAAATTCTCAATATGCGGAAAGTCCACCAACGGTGATATCGTTACAGCAGCAAGTGCAATATCAGATAACGAAGCACATATTTTCACCGCAGTATATGATCAATCAGAAACAAAAATGTTTCTCTTTCAAGACGGACATCTAAGTGCGTCTAATTCCGCGTTTGAACTGGGCAATGGTAGCGGTTCTGGTGGTAATACCACTCTCAATATGGGTGCGGTTGCCCAGGTCGGAGGGAAAGGTGGTGGGACAGTATACAAAGACAAATTCGATGGTGATATCGCAGAGATTCTAATCTATGACAGAAAAATGTCAGAGAGAAATCTAACCAAACTCCACCACTACTTGGGTAAGAAGTATGCAATCAATACAAAATCTGGTCGCAAGTCTATATCTCGTTTTGGATAATCATCTCTTCTTGATAATTTCGAATCGCATTTAGAAGTGCTTTCGCATATCTGTTTGGTTTATCTTCAAACACTTGCGGGATTCCTTCTTCGGTTGCAATCAAAATCACAATGTTATCAATCGGTTTACCAGTCATCTCTTGCCACATGATGGCATATGCTGTTGCTTGCATGAAGTAGTTTTCGATGTCTGACTTTCTCTTTGCTCTGGTTGAACCTTTGAAGTCAATGATTGAAAGTTTACCGTTGTATTCTCCAACGCAATCAACACGACCTGCAAGTTCGAGAGTAGAAGACCATAGAGGTACTTCCTGTGCAAGAACATTGTCAATCTTATCGAGTTCGGGTTGCAGTTGCATAAACAAATCTCGAATCGGCAGTTCACAGTTGTCTACCGATTTGAGATTGTTGTTGATGTAATCTTCAATGAGATTGTGGAATTTGTTTCCACGACTGAGAACACGGCGTGACTCTGTGGGGTTCTCTGCACGCCACTTGGCGAAGAACTTTCTCTTCTCCCATCCAGTCACAGTAGTTACTGAAGGATACTGTCCTTCGGGCGTAACATAGATTCGCTTACCGTCTTCGTAGACAGTCTTCAAATCGCCAAAGTCTTCATCCAAGGATACATGGTTAAATTGCTTCATAATAAAATCACCTTTCACATTATATACTAAGTTTGTTGTTTGTCAATACTATTTATCAAGGTGCGGGCATCATCGGATTTTGGAATCCACCAGGCGTACCAGCGCCGGGGTGTGATCCGCCTCTTGCTTTCTTTATATTTGTAGGAATGTTTGGATTTGTTTCGTCAATACCAGCAAAACCTGGCGCAATAATACCGGCAGCAATCAGGCCTGCCAACAATCCGAGGCCGGCAAGTGCCGCAATTAAAGCGCCCATTCCGATTCCAACCGTTGGTAGGATCGCGTTGTACGCCGCTTGAGAAATAACTCCTCTTGCCAGCATTTGACTTAGAATCCTTCTTGCCTGGCCGTCTCGACCGAATCGCACCGCATCAGTAAACTTTGACCACATTCCCTGACCTGTCCATTTCATCTGTCCATAGAGAGTACCAGACGGTTGCCATCCGTACTGACCACCATAACTTCCGGGAGGTATTCTGAACATTCCCGTTGGCTTATACATCTGCTCATTCAACGCTTGGCGTCTTCCGGCTTCATATGCTTGTTGTAGATGTTCGTTGAGGTTCATTTGGTTTCCCTATTTTATTATCAATGCGATGGTTTCAGGTGCGACCCAGGCTGTTGTTGACTTGGATATCTCTGCTGTAGTACTGGCTTCGGAATACTTGGAGATATTGTTGTCAATCCAGCAAAACCTGGCTCAACGATTGCACCCATGATAATTCCAACTATAAGTGCGCTAAGTCCAAGTGTCACCAACAGACTAGAAAGACCGGCAGCAGAAAGTGTACCGGCCGCATACTGGGCCATCGCAGTCGTCAATTGACTAGCCGTGGCAGCAGTAAGGAATCCTCTCCCAACCATGTGTTGCAAAAGTCGTGAGGCCGCTTGGGTGTTTCCTGCTCCTCGTAGTCTCATGAACTCTCTCCAAAAATCTACTTTTTTCCATCCTTGATATTGTGACGATGGTTTCATGTACCCACTATCCGGCAGGACTCCGAATTTCCCCGAAGGAGTTGTCACAGGTTGCCTGATAAATTGTGGTGGGCCTTGATATTGCTCATTCAAAGCCTCTCTTCTTCCGGATTCGTATGCTTCTTTTAACAGTTTATCGTTTCTAATTTCATACATGTCAATATCCCCTTTGAGATTGTATTTGAATAGCATCGCTTGCTCGACGCATCATTGAAAATTTATCTTGTTTATCGCCAGTCTTACCTAGCATCTTGTCTCGTCCTTCAATTTCGCCTTCGTTACCCATCACTGGTGACATTCCACCACCGACTGCGTTGGATGCTTGTTCCCAGTAGTAATCCTCTTTGAAGTTCTTTGGCATACCACTCAAGTCTGCACCGATTGCGAACTTCTTTTCTTCATCAGAAAGAATTCTTTTGAGTACGGATTTGATTTGACCTGCATACTTCATAATAAAGTCCTGCGAACCCTCTGTTGTTCCGGGTGCCATTTGAGCAACTTCTGTTGGTGCTGCGGGTTGTCCCATCATTTCAGGACGAACTGGTTCGCCAGGTACTGGGCCCATGCTTCTTGGCATACCACCCTGTGGCATTCCAGGCATTGCAGGACCTGCTTTCGCATCCCTCATTGAAAAATCATCTTCCTTTGGTCGAAGGTGATGTCTTTCAACGGGTTCAATTCCCATTCGCTTTGCAAATTCTGGAGAAGGTTCCATTGATCTTGGACCTTCTGTTTCTTGTGCAGGAGGACCAGCATTTGGTTGTTGCGGCGGCCCGCCTGGTTTTTGTTGTTGCTGACTGGGTGCTTGTGGAAGACCTGGTTGATCGTCCATGCTGGGTGCAGGAGGCATAGGAGGTTTCGGCATTCCCATAGGAGGTTGTCCGCCCATAGGAGGTTTCGGCATTCCCATAGGAGGTTGTCCGCCCATAGGAGGTTGTCCGCCCATAGGAGGTTTCGGCATTCCCATAGGAGGTTGTCCGCCCATAGGAGGCATAGGAGGTTGTCCACCCTGTGGTTTTCTTACTGCACCCGCTAAATCATTCCAACTAAATTCAGTGCTTACCGCACCAGGCTGTCCTGTTTCTAATGGTGTGGTTTTGGTTTGTCCCATTCCCATCTGAGACATTCTTTCTTTTGCCATCCTGATCAATTTTTGTTTTTCATCTTCCTTATCACCACCAAACTGTTCGACAAGTGGTTTTGTCTTCTTCATAATTGAATCAAGAAGTTTCTTCCCTTGCGGAGCAAGTCCTTTCTTTTCCTTTTCAAGTCCTTTGAGCGTTTGCTTGAGTCCTTGTGGGGTTACAAAATGAATGTTCCTTGCATCAATTTCGGGACCACCATCTGTGAACATGGCAAATCCCATAGAAAGAAGTTCAACTTCCTGTGTAGTCAATTTAGAAAAGTCTTTCTTAGAAAACTTCTTTGCTTCATTCAAAAATTCTTTTGAACCTAATGGATTTCCTGTATTTCTGTTCATCGGTTGCTCCATGATGCGTTTGTTCGTGGTGTAAAGTTTTGCGGAATTGCTGCACTCCTCGAAACACCCCTTGCTTCCATATCGTATTGGTTAATCTGGTTTACAATTTTTTGTACTCTTCTAGTTCTATCTGCACTCTTTGGAAGTCCAACAGTATCTTGCATGTTTTGAATTAGTTGTCGTTTTGCATAACTGTCTGGCATTTTATCGATAACAGACTTCAATTTATTTTTATCCTCATCTCGAAGAATTATTTTATCAAGACTTTCCATACTGCTTAGAACTTTACTAAAATCATATACTGTTTTAGTGTTCATGTTATTTAAAAATGTGCTATTTGAGGTATCACCATATCTTACCAGAGTTTTATCACCCTGAGACATACTGGCAATTGTACCTGCCTTATCCTCCACACCGAGACTCGCTTGGAAAGTAAGATTTCCTTTGCTCTCCGATAATTGTAGTTGTTCTTTTAAGAATGTTTTAAAATCTTTCATGGTGTTCCTATCAACTCAATGATACTATGTTTTTTGCAGTTGTTGGGTATGTGGCATGAGTTACTCCATGAATACCCCTATGAAAGACTGGAATAATTGTTCCTGATGGGACATTTGAAAATAGCACATCTGTTCCGTCTTTTAATCGCAGTCCAACGGAACCAGTTCCACTTGCAGGACCACCAACATAGAGACCTCTTCCATCTGCGGAAATTTCCCCTGTAGGTCCACTGGCAGAAGATATTGTTGTTGAATGATTGTATACTTCTCTTGACATTTTGAAAATCTCCCTAGACTTTTGTTCATCATTATGTATAATGATGTTTAGTTTGATTTTTCTAAAGAAAAGGTATTATACATAATTGGTACTCTTAAGAGATATTAAATCGGAGAATTATGAATGAACTATAATTTCAAAAAACATTTAGAAGAATGTCTTCGTAACGATTACGAAGCAATTCTAAATGAACAAGTACCAGAATTACTTGCCCGCCCAGAAGTGGGACCGAAACGACCAACAACACTGAAACCAGGTCAAGGTGTTCTAAAACCTGGTTTCGAACTTGAAGTCGGGCCCGAAGAGGTTGATGTAGATGAAGTTCTACAAGACATTCTTGGAGGATTTCCACCCGGATGGACAGTGAATGTGTGGCAAGGACATGAAGGTTGGTATATAATCCGAGATGCTGACGGAAATGTATACAAGATCATTCACGTTGGTAATGACGGTATATATGGTACAATGGACGATTCTGATTATCCTCCGGGAAGTTACTGGTATAATGGTAATGTTATTACTCCAGCACTTCCGCCTGGGTGTCAAGGTACTTCATGTGCATGGCCAGCAGGAACCCACTTCGCAGACGGATTCTTCCATCCCAACGAAGCATATCTTGTTTCAGTAGGTTTACCAGCAAATCTTGTTTGGGGACCACAGGGACAAAACAGATGGTGGGTTTACGACTCCGACCTCGGTGTATATGTTGAATGGAATCCAGCAAATAGTGGTACAGACTACACCGAAGGAATGCCAACAGACCTCGGAGGATTCCAAGGTTGGTGGAACAGTCAACCTTGGTATGTCCAAGCGGCAATCATGGCAGGTATTGCGGTTGGAGCATACTTCCTCACCGATGCAATCATGAATTGGTTGGATGATGACGATGCTAACCCACCGCCTACCGGACCACCGCCACCAATTGATCCTCCAACCGGAGATGATGATCCACCACCACCAGATCCTCCTAGCGAACCACCGCCTGCGGATGATCCATCTCCTCCAGATGATCCACCAGATGATCCACCACCACCGGATGATCCGACAGATGTTCCCGGAGATGATGACGATGATGACCCAGGTCCTCCTCTTCCGTGATTGAAAAATTAAATAACATTTAAGCAGAAAACCCCACTTCGGTGGGGTTTTTTGTTGTTCGTAGTTGTTATTTTTTATAGATATAGTAGTGAGTAAAAAGAACACATATCGAAACGATAAAAAACGACGACGCCTTAAGTGGCAGAGTCGTTTTTTTAATTCTAAATTGAGTTTTAATGGCCGTCGAGCAGATAGACAGTGCGCCAGTCGTTACGCTATCCATGCACAGTGTAGGTATATCTAACCTACACTAAGGAATTTCGCTACCTTACGACCGTCATTTCATAGTAGACAACTCTCCGGCTGCAACCGGAGAGTTGTCTTTTATATATGTTTTTGATTATGGGTCTACGCACTCACCCGCAATGATTTTCTTAAAATCTTTTGTGAGGAATGCTTGAAACTGAGGTTGTGCTGTAAATGAACCTTTATATCGAACTTCCAAATCTAGAATTGCAACCTTACCTTTTCTGATCTCAAAGAATACCTTGGCTGCATTTGATTCATCTCCTGCGGGGTTTGGAACCTGTACCATTGTGTATGGTTTTTTCGAACCTGCAAGATGACTCAATGCACACAATACACTTTCTTGAGGATATACTGATCCCGTTCCAACATAAGGTTCCCCCTTTCTCATCTGTCCGACACCTGTTGCAAGAGTAAACCCAAAATAATACTTGTCTAGGTCTTTGTTTGCGTTTAGTTTATCGTTCAAGTTAACCTTCAAAATCAAATTGATGAGGGAGTTTGCAAACATCTCCATGTGTGGTTCGATAATTTTCATCATCTTCGTATATAAGTCACCTCTACCGACTTGACCATTCATCCATGTTCTGAACCCTGTTCCTCTTTCATAACCTTCAGCAAGTTTACCTTTAATGTTTGGGTATGATTTTTTTGTGCCGGCGGGTTTTGCAAGGACAAGTTGCTCATCCGACAATTTTAAATGTTCACCTTCAATTTTTACCAAATTGAGTTTGTCTGCCTCACGAATCTTATCAGCAAACCAACCAACTCTCATTTTTCTGATTTGTTCTTTTATCTTATCAAACTCTCTACCTTCCATCACAGAATCAAATGCTTTGTTAATGAGTGTTGGATCGGCGGAATGTTCTACATTTTTCTTCTTAAGAGAAACACCATAGTAATATTCATTAGCCGCATGCTTACCTGTATAGAGAATAAAATCAGATGAATTGTAATCTTTCATTCCAAATGCATCAAGTTTAAATACGTTCACTGGTGCTGGCCAAACATTACCAGTCATATATCCTGCTTTAATTTTTGTGTCAGTGGGTTCATTGTGGTGCCGAGTCAACCAGTCTTTGATTGCAATTGCTGCCGATATACCTCTGCACATATCATCAAGAACAACTTTATTTGTTGGATCCATTGCACGAATGAACTGTTGCTTTCCAGTTCCAAACTTCACAAATCTATCTTTGTTTACTTTATCTCTAACTTTCTCTGTAAAGGAAACCAATGAACCAACATCTTTGGCAGCATTTTGTAATTCTCGTTTGCTATAGAACAAACAACCGAGCGTTGCGATTTCCGAAAATTCAAGTGCCATATATGTCTCCTTGTTATTATTTATACAGAAGGAGAGTCAGGCTTTATTTTTTACTCGAAAAGTCGTCTTCCATAAACTCCAATAATA
>UEXM01001712.1_pt1 | contig 17435 bp, 9 predicted proteins | sample 1796661 | NCBI WGS metagenome assembly UEXM01 (sample SAMEA4772469, study PRJEB27181) | metagenome | reverse complement strand
TTTCTAACTGGGTAGCTAGTTTCCTGCATTTCCTTTCTTGCTTCTCTCGGTCCTTTTCATTATCGGACATTTGTCCGACGAGTTGCGTAATATCTTCATCAAAGTTATTATCTTCCAGTTTTTTGAGAAGAGCACGGGTCTCAATGCTGTCATTCTTGGAGGCTCGGAACTTCTTCTCAAACTGGTCAAGGTCCAAGAACTTGGCTAGGATTTCCTTGCGCTTGGTTGAGCCCTCGTTGATGAAAGTCATCGCACCCATCTGGCTGGACATGCTGGTTAACAGGAAGTCATCAATGGTTCCAAAGATTTTACGGATCTCTTTGTCAGTGCCGTTGCGGTCTAGCGAGTTTAGGCTTGTCTCTTCCCCAGTCGCTGGGTCAATCATTGAGAACTCCACATCGGTCTTGGCTTCGTCAGTCTCTTCGCCGTGGAGTTTCTTTTTATACTTCTCCGACTTTCTCTCAATGATGTAGGCTTTGCCGTCAATATCAATCTCAACACGACCGCAGCCAGCCTGCTTATTCTGGTTGATGATATTCAGGTTCTTGCGGTTGTTCTTACTGATAGAGTTGTAAATCGTATACAACGCACTATCAATCACGGAACTCTTGCCTGAGTAATTCTTCCCGAAGACGCCGACAACGCCGTTCAGTTTCTCAAAGTTAATGGTGTTGTTCTCTCCATAATTGAAGAGGTTGTCCCACTGCATACTTTTGAGGGACCACTCTACATTTCGTAGAGAGGCATCCTCGCCGTTGACCCGAGCATCGTAGCGTGAGTTTAATTGGAAAACTCGTTCTAGGGTTTTGGTGTCGGGTTCATATTCTTTTAAGTATTCCCGAATAAGTCGCTCTTGGACTTGTTGGTCCCGCAAATTCTCTGTGTTGCCCAAGTCATCAACATCTACACTGGAACGTTTGAGTCCAGCCTTGTTGACGAAAGATAGGCTCTCAGGCTTGAAGCGACTCTTGGCAATGTCCATTACCCGACGAATCTTGTCTAGGGAGACTTTGTGGTGAGTAACTACACGAAGTCGTGCTCCATCTGGGATGTCTAGGTTTCTAGGCATGTTCCCTTTGGAAGTCAACTCAATTGTCATGAAGGGTTTAATATTTTTCACAAGATGATGCTTGACATCAAACTCAGTCTTGCTTTTAATATCCCAAATCAAAAAGCCCTTATCGTTTGTCTCGCCATGGTTCTGTTGGATAGTGGAGCCACAGTAGCGGATGGTGCCGCTTTCGTTTAGGACCTGATTAGTCTTGTGGATATCTCCCAGCATAGCGTAATCAAACTTATCGAACACTTTGATGTCGTGGTCGCCATGATCCATGATCCAGCCCATATCTGTTTTACTATTATTAATTGCTCCGTGATAAAGGGCAATGTTAATAGCACTTGGGTCTGTCGGGTCTTGCCAGTTGGTCTCGTCAAAGATTGACAAAACGTTAATAGTCAAGTCATCCTCTAATTGAACCTCGCCTGAATACTTGTGAAGCATAAGACTTGCATGGTCAAGGGCATCAACAATTGGAGTGATAGCATCTTGGCGGGTGCTGTTCCGCAGGTTGCCGTCATGATTGCCAAGAATGATATGAGTCTCGGCAATGTCTGCCAAGTTCTTCAAGAACTCTGTGGCTAGTTCAAAATACTCTGGTGAGAGTTGTGTTTTTGTGTGAGCCAAATCGCCCGTATGAACAATATAGTCTACGTTCTGTTCTCGCAGGGTCTTATAAATTTCTTCAAATGCCTGACGATATTCATGATGGTATTTCAGATTTTTGATGTGGGTGTCCCCGAAATGTGCAATCCTCATAAAGTCCTCTTTTTAAATTGATTGGGCTGTTTGCAGAAGAAATGTATCGTTAGTTACAATCTCTGCTTTTTTCTTGCGATCTTGGAATTCTTCTTTGGTCATTTCACCAACGTCCTTATATGGAGAAACGTTAACTTTATAAACTTCTACCCCGTATTCTAGCAGATTCTTAGCAATATGTAAAGACTTTTTTTCAGCATCAGGGTCTAGAGCCAAATATACACATACACCTTTGTTAGCAATTTTTTGAAACAGCTTACTGTTTTTACGAAGTGTTGATCCCAAAATGGGTATAGAATTGTCACCGGCTACAATAGCATCAAAAACTCCCTCAACTAAAGTTACAGGGGTGTTCCAGTCCAAATATAGCTCGTTAAAGATAACATCTTTGTTACCGGGACCATTTAGGTAATTTGGCCACTCCTTGCCATAAGCCCTAGCTGTAAAGAAGTTACAGTATCCTTCGGAATCAAAGGAAGGAAAGATTATCCTTCCCGAATAGTCTCCTGCTCCAGCATATCCAACTTTCCACTTTAGAATATCCTCCCTTGTTATACCCCTCTTCTGGAGATATCTGCGAGCATTTTGCTGTAAAAATGTTGAGCTACCTGTCAAAGTTTTAAACTGTTCTGGTAGATCTACTCTTTGTGCTTCTTGTGCCTCAACTTGAAAAAGGTTTTCTAATTCACCAGGAGGAAGCGAAGTGTCAAGCTCCATCCAAGATTGTTTTTGTTTCCGGTTGCCCCACCGAAAAACTATCTTACCTAAGTTTTTGGTCTTCCAGTCACAAACCCAACACTTGGCAACGTTCTTGAGAAAGTTAACAGATAGCTTATTTTTGTGATGCCCACAACAACGAGAAGGAAATAAAAACTCCTTACCCTGTTTGTATGGGCGTCCTAAAACTTCTGTTATGATACGTTGTTTTTTTATCTCTATCATAAACCCAGTATAGCGGGCTTATTACAATGTGTCAAATTTAATCTCACGCTTCGTTTTTTAAAAGCTCTTCTAGATCGTAGATAACAGCTTCTTCAATCTCTCTGCGGTTTGCTGCTGCCTCTTTGGGCTTCGCTGCTGGATTTTCGCCACTTAAGGCGGCTTGAAAAGAATCACTACCCTGTTTAGATATTTTATCTATACTTTGATTTGCTATTTTTAGAGCCATCGGTATTTTCATAACCGCAAGTCGAGCCTTTTTATCTTCGGCTGGTATTTTTGCTGCTGTTTTCATAGCCCACGATTGCAACTTCTTCTGAAGCTTTTTAATTTCATTGCTAACTTTTTGTATCTCTTCTGGTTGTTCATCAGTATCAACTTTTTCGCCAGTTGCAGCCTGAAGTCCTGCTTTAGTAGTTGCTTTTTCTGTCTTTTTAGCCTGTTGAGCAGCGGCTTTAGCGGCGGCTTGAGGGTTTTTAGGTTCATCACCAAATAGTTTCTTTTCCAGAGCATCTGATTGTTCTTCGGGTGAGAGTCCGGCGAATTCTGATTTCTTGGCTTTTTGTTGTGGCTTATCTTGTTGCTTAGGAGATGCCGGTTTAGCTGCTGTCTTTGTTTGTTTTGCAGCTTCCTTGGCTGCTCTACCCGCCTCTTTTGCTTTTTGTCCAGCTTTTTTTGCTTGTTGTCCGGCTTGACGAGCTTTTCTTCGTTTTGCCTTGTCTTCTTTTCTTTTTTGTCTTTTTGCTGCTGGCTTGGGCTTTTCATCTAATCTCTGAAGTTCTTCAAGGATAAGATTGCCGAGTGCCTCTTTTGTTATTTTCATGATGAGTTCTCCCGTTAGACTAAATAGTTGTCTATTCTACTAAGACGATCTTTTCAGTTAGGAAACCTTCATTATCTTGGTTTCTTAGTACAAAATGACCTGCTCGGGCGATCACCACTGCATCGGCTTTATCGTCAGTTCCCTTTTTATAGTTCTTTCCGCCACGAGCCATTTCGTATTCAAATGCTGTCTTTTCTTTTTCTATGACTGCTTCAATCACCATCTTTTTTCTTTGCGGACCTTTCGTTCCTCGTGGAAATGAAAGTCCATAAAAAGATCTAGCAGTGTTGACATTTATATACTTTGGTGTTATATCAAAACAATCATAACATAACCAAGAAGTAATACCATTGAATTTTGCTAACTTGATTAGAGTGTCTGCACGAGATCGTCCAGGTAGAAATCTCTTCAAGGCGGTTTCAATAAAAATATGTTCTATATTGTATTGTGAGCGAAGCGCATAAAGCTCTGCCCCGATGAACTCTGCCTTGCCAAAGGTAGTTTCCTGTTTTGATATATCCCACCCATCAGACAAGACGAGTTTTCCGGTGGCTTGGTCAATAATCGCAACCCCAACCATCGAGGTTGAAATATCTAATCCTAAAATCATATTGGTATTATATCAGAGATCTAACTTAAGTTTAAATGTGTAAGCGTTGTCTTCTACTTTTCTTACAGGTCTGGCAACCTTAGCCACTCCCAAGAGGTTGCGCTCATCGTCATATATGCCAACTTGTGAGATATATGTTTGTTTTGCAAAATCAGCGGAGTGCGAACAAAAAGACGAGGAGATTGTGTTAGTTAAAGAATATGATTCGTCCTCATAAAACCCTCCGCTACTACTAAAGGAAGTATAATTTCTTGATCCAGTATGAGAGCTAGAAACAAATGTAGGATTAAGAGAATGGTTCATTTCACCCTCCATTGCATTAGCAAACATTGTTAGTGTTGGTATTTTATGTGTTCCTTGAAATTCTATTGAAAAAATAGACTTTGTGGCAAAAGTGGAACCAGAATTGTAAGCGCCAAAATATTGCCAACGTGGATTATCTGTAGCTACTGTTCCAGCGTATGTGTCTGTCTCGGAACTTAAAGCCGTGGTTCCAGCGGTGTTATTTAAGTTACCCACAGAACCGCTGGCTGTAATTAATATAAAGCCCTCGTTATAAAGAACCGTGCCGATAATACTGCCACTAACAGTCCCAAATGTTGAAACTAGTTCACCATTTTTTCTTGTATCTTGCGCTCTTGCTATAAGAGACCCGGTATAATAAAATTTCAGATCAACCGATCCTTTTTTGATAGCGGAGCCAAAAATAATGCTAGGGATACTAATCAAAGATACCACACTTGCTGAGTAATTTAAGTAATCATAACTTGGTGTTATATATGTGTAGTGATCTAGCGTGTTTTTTAGTGCCACTAAATGCTTACGACCTGAGAAAGCTAAACCAGCGGTTGATGTATTAAAATATTCTCTTTCTATGGATGCTGTCATGGGGTAAGAACCCGTTATCAAGTCTCCATAAGATGCGGAGTGGAAGTCTGAACGACTTACAGACCTCAATCCTGTCAAGGTAGCGTCCTTATAAACAAACGGATATATTTTATCAACACCACCTGCACGATCAACGTTCAACTCGTATAAGTTGACCGTCCCAGTAACTAAATTTTGACCCTCGTATTTTCTGTTGTTGAGATAACTTGTCCCATTATACAAAACAAATGAGTATTGTGGGTGGGTTTGTATCTCGTTAACAAATTTATCTTCTTGGTCAAATTCTTGCAGGTATCCCATTAGTAATCTAGTCGGACTCGTAGGGTCAACTCGTTAGAAGGTGATTTCTTGAGTGGTTCACTGGTCTTCGCTACAGCGAGCATCTCGTTGTTTGGACCATACAACCCTACAGTTGTTACATATGCAACTGGTTCTGCATCAGCATTAGCTGCTGGGCGAACTCTAATCTGACTACCATCCAAGTAAGTTGGATTACTACTATAGTTAAACTCGTGAGCATTTGCCCGACAGAAATAAACAGTCGAGTTTAGTTCTGTTGTGTTATTAAAGGAAATGTTTTGAATTCTGTGTCTCAAATTATCACAGTTTCCGCTAATAGATACTTCTGCAAATTGGGCTCTACCTTGGTGGACGCCTGGAGTTGTGCCGTTGCCGAGAAAGACATTAGCATCGTTTAAGATTGCACCACTAACACTGCCGGTGCCGATGGAAGCATTATGGTCATAAAACACCGATGAAGTAAGGACCGCAATACCTGCCTGATAAAATACTAGACCCACTGGTCTTGCTCCTGCTGCGCCTGCTGCATAAGTAGAATTAACAGCGTTATTATATGGTGCAGAAGCCTCGGTGACAGTCTCCGCATAAAGAAGCCCAAATTCACCAGCAGGGCTGTTGACTTTATAATTACTTGCTGACCCAGAATCAAGAAGTTTAATAACATTCTGGTAAGGGTCTGCGTATGATGCCCCTGTTCCTAGTTTAATCTCAAATGTTCCTTTCTTAATCTCGTCCTTGGTTAACAAGCGGGCAAAGTTAATGAAATAAACTTCTTTCATTTTATTAGCATCAGTAGTGCTGCTAAGTGATCCACTAACATCAAATGGTCTAATTGCCCCATCAGCGTAGTGTCCGCAAAGAACTTGTGCCATTTCAGCGTAAACATTGTCTTTGGAACCACTCTGACTTGTAACACCAAGATTGGATGTGAAGTCACCGTTGCTGGAAGACAAGTTAGATGTCCCAAGTGTAATATCAAAAATGTGGTTTGCAGATGAATTCAAAAAAGGATAATCAAAAACTGCCTGGAACATGCCATGCGAGAAATTCTTAATATTATTATCCGCATATGTTGAAGATGAAACCATTGTACCAGTGATTGGAATAGCTTCATGTAGGATATTCCTAGTTAAGACCTTATCCTCTGGTTTTAGTGCTTTGAATGTTGTTGCCATTTTGTGTTATCCCTTATGTTTTTTTGACTATTTGCATCGGAATGGAAACTCTGTACCCAGTTGTCATTCCTGTCACTCTGATGTTTGTTTCAATTACATGACTATTATTACTCGTGGGTCCAGAACCCCCAAGACCAGTGTTTGCAGTGCCAAAAGTTGTAAACAAATAATTGTCACTACCACTACTTCTTTCAATCTCTTCTGTAACTCTTATTCTAAAAGCAAAACGACTACCTGTTCGTCCTAGAACATCAGTATTTGATGGACCATTATCGTCTCTTTCATATTCTCCAAAATATTGTCCTGTGCTTGCTTTGGGGAAATTACCACGCTCTACAGGAACAATATCGTTACCGGTGTTTTGAATAGCAAAAAAGTAACTAGCAATATGATCGTCATCAACAAAAGATCTTGGCGCATCCTGAGATCCATCTGGGCTCAAGACTGCAAAGAACCTATTATCTACTTCAATCAAATACTGTGTTTCGTATAAAGAGTTTCCTACGGGAAGTTCTGCTGTACCCTCCGCAGTGCTAATAATGCCTTGATCTAAACAGAATGCAAGATTGCCGCCAGTTCTGTATTTGGGGATGTTTCCTCCATCTGTTGCTGAATATGCGGTTAAAATACCCCTACCAATACTACTGTCAGAAACATTACCCTGAATAGTTTCGCTATCAAATAAAGCGAGGGTGCTTTTATCTGCTAAGGCAACATATGTTGACCCCGCAGCTACAGTGCCGGCATAAAAAGCTGAGTCTGCAACTCCAACACTGCCTGAACCTACTTGCCCACTTGATGCACCACCTGCTGTATTTAAGCGTATTTCTGGCAAATATCTTAGATTGTTATTTGACAATGTTAATAATTTAGACTTCATACCTGAAGTATTGTTGGTAAAAGCTTCTAAGATTGGTGATTGTAAAATGTTCAAATCGTAGTAAGCTGATCCACTAGCGTGCTCTGCATTAAAAAGCTCGTAGTTGATTTCGTCATCACCAAGAGCGAACTTAGTTACTCTAAAAGAACCATCACCACGGGCAAGAAGTTTTCTACCCGTATCTGTTAATACGGCATCAAGAATAATGTCACCGCTGTTGTCTAAAAACGCCATTTTGTCTTTTCTCCTTTGAAGGGGGCTTTATTAAATAGTAGTCGATTATGAAATGTTTATTGTTTCAAGCACTATTCGCCAAGGTCCCTATTTTCTATTGCTTCAACTTTGTTTGTTTCTTTATTAAACCTAACTCTTAATTCCATTTTACGCCCAGTATCTATAGATGTTAAGCGAATTTTAAATTCCGGTCCTGCCTGTCCTTTTGTTGCGCCAAAAATTTGATCATCTCTTGATCCAATCTTCCATGAAACGTTACCATCATCATCCGCTGACCAATTGGGTTCGGAAATCAAAAGCGATGGTTTAATTTCTAGATGTTTAGCCATCTTCCTGTACTTAACTGATCTTTTTGTTGCCTTTGGCGTATAAAGTTCAATAATGGGGAATATTAGACCGTCTTCTTCAACCATTTCTACACGATATATTTCAGATGGATTTGATACATGACCATTTTTGTCTTTTGATCTAAACATGTAGAAATATTTTGTGTTTGACTCAATATCGTCCACAAAAGCACTTCCCTCTGACAGCATAACTTCCCTGTGTGATTCGTCTCCAAAAGTATCCTGATACATTTGACTTGGGTTTTGTTCGGGCATGACCTCGGGAACAGTGGTTGTTCTAAAAATTTGTATTTTTTCTATATCTTCATCTTCGGTTCTAAATTCAACAGAATTTTCACACAAATCGCAAATTTGTCTTTTTTGTCTAAGATGAATTGCTTCAAATACAGATTTCTCAGCATTGTTTAGATAAATATATTCATCAATCACTTCATCTGTTTGTTGGTCAAACATAAAAAGCATTTTATCTGCTATGTTACGATAGGGAATTATAGTCACACCTGGTGCTATTGGCGGCTTATCCACAATGTAAACTGGAGGGAGGGCTACCGCTGTTTTATTTCTGGGAGGAAGGCTAAACTCATTTGTTTGTAGATAATCAGTATGAACATATGGTATTTTAATAATATCAAGATCACTTTTGATCGCAACTAAGGAAAAATTCACCAACTTTTCCGGCGTTCTTAATTTACTTATTATGGCTGCTGATAGACTTCTGCTATCACCCTCAACAGGATTTGGTAAACAATCAACCATACTGTTAGTCAAGATATTTGTAATAAAATTATTCCTTATCACAACAGAATAAGCACCAACATTGTACTGGTATGTATCCCCATAGTCAACAAACCTATCCTCAAAGGTAAAGTAACTATTTTCTACTTTGTTGCTATGGTATATGGGCTGTGCGCCAAGGATAGGCTCTCCCCTTTCGTCCGACCGATTGCCCTCTGCATCAAGTTTTGGCTTCACTATTAAGTGTCCTGGGTTTTGTATTGGGGAGTCGCTTGGGTCTGCCATGGGCTCATATCTGTCTCTTGATATTTCATAAAATAAAGGCTCTGTATAATTTATCTCTCCCATGATCATTCCTAAGAATAAACCATAACGTGAATAGGCATTCCTATCAAGTATATCTTGCATTAAATTTTCATTTGCTTCTTCCGCCAACATCGCTCTGATACGATCTGAGAATGGTGGACAATTTGGTCTATTTGGTATAAGTCCAAGCCCAGGTAAGAAACCACCTAGATCGTTTTCCAATTGTAGCTCTGCGGCATTTTGTACTTGTTCAACATCAAATAAATCAGCTTCGTTGTCATGTCCTGCTTGCAGGTGTCGAAGATGGGTTCCCATTCTTGTTCGGCGCAAACCAAAAGAGGCTGAATCATTTGTCCACCCACCTTCATGATGATAATATTGCCAATGAGTATTATATAATTCGTCTTCACTTCTCTCCATGTTGCCCATCATTCTTATAACATGAGGGTATATGTTTTCCTCTGCGGACAAACCGTTGAAAAGTTGAACAAGAGATCCATCCTGATAAGTTGGTATACTCAAAGAAGAATATCTTGGGAATCCGTCTTTATCCTTAGAATCTAAATTGCCATAATATGTGTTACGATTATCAGCCTGGAGATTTATTTCATACTTTAAAACACTATCCCAAAGCCCATAATAAGCCTGGTTCCCTATTTGTTGATTTGGCCAAGATTCAAGCCCTGAGTTGGGTGGGAATCTTAAAGTTGGCTCGGTATCGGGATCAATATAAAATTGATAAACAGGTTCTGCTGTTGCAGTCTCTATACCTGTTGTAATGTGTGAAAATAAATCTTCAACAGAACAGTCATCTATTGCCACAGGAACTTGCAAAGAGAAGTTTGTAATTGAGCCAGAATTTTCTAATTCTAATATTTGCTGCGCTCTGTTATCAATGACATATTGATCCGGTACTGCTTCAGGGTTCGGGGTGTACCCAAAGTTAGCTCCCTCGGAAACCATCTCAAGTTTATAACCTTGATCCAAATACGTTTTTGCTAAACTCTTGAGGTCTGAACATGCGTATATATTGTAATCTATTGCTTTACATATTCTATCTAGAGCACTCCACTCTACATGAATGGCTGATCCCAATATCCGCCCCCCGCCAGGGCGTCTGGGGTTGTTTTTTATAAAACGACACATTTTTTCTACCCTATCCTCTTGGCGAGGTAGCATTCTCACAGCATCAAGAAAAGAAGGTGTAGAATCGGTTGCACTAGGAAAATAACCCTCTCTGCTTTTTACGTCCATTATTTTTACTGGGTGCCAAAAAAGTCTAGTTTCAGGGTGCCTTAGATCATAATACTCGTAAAGTGGATCAATTCTATCCATTAAGGTTGGTACTTCATAACCAACATTATCGTCAAAGTTGGTTAATTGGCGACGCCCGACCCTGCTATCCTCTCTGTGAAGCTCTATAGCCAATGGGTCTTGGCTTGCCACCTCCCGGTCGGCTTCACGATCATTCAACGAATTGACAATCTCTCTGGTTATTGGGATTCCTTGTAAGAACTTTCTGCCGCCAGGAAATGCTTCGTTGGGGTCAAAAGCAAGATATCCAAGTCTAGTAGGTCTACTACTAAATATCAATTTATTTAAGTCGTCTGGAATATTACCTCTGGTATCAATCAAGCCAGGAGTCGCCTGACCTTTAACGAATTTTCTTGATATGGGATTTTCACTAGTCATTTATTAATATCCTGATCCACCAGAGCCACCACCCATGCCAACTCCAGCACCTATGTTAGAATTAACAGACACATTAGGACTAACAGAAGTAGCAACCGAGGTCATGGTAACATTACTTGGTGCCATAATACTGCTTGTCATAGTATTTATGTTAGTTCCTGGGTTTATTATACCTGAACCCGTTGCTTCCACAACATCAACAATATTTGATAGATTGCTAAAATCAAATCCTGGCGTAACCCCGAAGAAGCCTGTTTCATTACCAAAATCAAGACCAGATAACGGCGTTGATGAAATTCCTGGTGTTAATGGCGGTGTAAACCCAGGAGTGTTTAGATCAAATGATGTGACTGATGGATCTATCACAAAAGTGTTTCCGTAGTCTTTTTCGTCAGGTGGCAGTGAGGCTTTATCCTCAGTCCCTTCTAAGAAGAAGTATTTATTATATATCGGCAAAGAAGTTGTGTTAAGTCCTTCCACTCCATAATCTGAATTATCATAGGAAATAACCCTACAAAGAACAGGTTTTATTTCCCCTGTGTTTTCGTCTTGGACAGATGTTTGCTCAGTTAATGGTTGCCAAATTGGTTCTCTTATGTTGGCGTCAAACCCTGCAAGATATTGAATCTCATATATGTGTTTGAAGTTATACCAAAAAGGACCAAACTTAGAATGATCTTTCATGATATCATAAACGCTTGAGAGTCTAACAGCAACTCCGCTTATATCGGAAATAGCTAACATTGATTTATCTGTTGGTATTTCGGTATAAGGTTCTGCTGTCAAAACAGGTTGGTTGTAAGACAATACAGCCCCGCCACCCATTCCAGGGTCTATTGCATAATTAGCTATATCTGTTAAGGCTTGAAGTTGCATTGGTAGTTCTCTTCTTCTTAATCCTAGTGGCGAATCTTCGGGTGGAACATTTGCCTGCACTAATTCTTCTCTAAGCCTATCCACAGATGTTTGTCGTTGTTTTATTAATTCTAGCGCACCACATATATCGCTAAGTTGTTTATAATAACTATAATAACCAAGATTCCCTAGTGGTGAGTTTGGTGATGGGCGTTGAATAGTATTTCTTCTTACATATCCACACAGTTGGTCTACTCTATCTGCTTGGCTTTGCCCTCCTGTCCTTACTGTATTTATATATTGTTGATCCCAATAGAATCCTGATGCAAGGGCTCTATATGTTGGATGCCAGTATTGATCGTTTCTTTTCTTGGTAGCATATATGTATTTTGGGTCGATTCTTTGTGATAATGTTGGTGTACGATAGAAACCATCGTTACCTAATGGGTCCTCAGCGTATCGTCTCCGATCATCAATATCTCCCTGATGAAGAGTGTTAGCTAAATTGTCAGCAGCCGTTTCAGCTTGTTCTAATAGTATTTCTGCTTGTTGCAATTGTGATTGAACTAATTCTTGTCTGTCAAAAAACTCTGGTTGTACTATCCTTGCCTCTCTGGTATCTATGGCAATTCGGTCTTCAATACCAGCGAATGAATTGAATCTTGCGTCTGCATATTCTGCTGCATTCGGTGTCAATACCATTTCTCCCATTAAGGTGTAAAATATTCTTGTTACGGTTGGGGCAAATGTTTTCGGCTGCTTACTGGCAACGCTGACATAATAATCATCAATTATTTTTTGTTTCTGTTTGGTTTTATCTCCAAATCCTGCTTCAACACCGTCCGCACTGGTTTCATCAGCAGTTCCATCGGGAGAGCCAAAGATTTCGTAAAGTCCAGCAGGAGGTGCTGTGCTACTTGTTGTTGATTTTTTAACTTTTGGCTTGCCATTTTCATCTCTATACTTTTCATCAATAGCGCCAATTTCAATTTCACAGTGTTGATTTAGAATTTGTTTTATGGTTTTATTTTGGTAAGAGTCTGGGCGCATACGATCTTTAGTTTTATCGTGTTCTGAATATGTTGCTTCGTTCAAGCGATATGGTTGTCTGTGTTTAGAATTAAATTTATAGTCATAAAGATCTGCGTGAAGGTCTGCAAATTGCTCGTAGGAATACATCAATGGTTTTGCTCCGACACCAAGTGTGTAAGGAACTACTGGGTCCCTGCCAGCAACCTTAATTAATGCAGGTGTCATATATGTCCATGTATTATCCAACGATGGGGCAAAAGCCGGCTGATAGAATTTAGAAATCTCGCCGTCAACTCGTTCAATATACAAATTATGGCTATAACCCTTGATACCGTAACCTTGATCAACCTGTTCCCACCAAGATATTAAATCCATGCCCGTGTTCTTAGTTTTTAGATTCTTGACAATCTCAGTAAAATTGTGACTATCTTTAAGAATTCTTTTACCACTAACGACATCGGAGCCAGTTCCTGAACTTAATGTTCCCTTATATTCATCGCTGGTATAGTTAACCAATGATTGGTTTATAGACCTTCTAAAGTGGTTTGATAAATACTCTGCAAAATCGGTGATTTCTTCTAACATGAGTAAACTTAAGCCTGTTGCGTCTGGTCTGATTCCAATCAGCAAAAGTTGAACCACTTGTTTTAAACTAATAAACTGTCCTTGTGCTCCACGAGTACCAGACATAGCCCCAATTTCATCTGCGATGTCTGCTACCACATTTGCAGCGGGACTAATTACACCTCTTATGTCTCTAAATGTCCTTTCCTGTATTACTAAGTTGGTCCCCTCTTCTCTTAAGAAAAAACCTCCTCTTGTTCTAGTTGCTATTGCGCCTGGTTGATCTACTGCCGACTCAGAAACAAAATCTTGGTTAAAAACATGTCGTCCAGCTAGTTGATTATGGGCTTGTCTTAAAATATGAGCCTGCCTATCTAACCTTCTAGCTAATCCCTTAATAATTTCTGGTGAATTATCAATGAAAGTAGACTCAACTCGGTATCTATAGGTGCCTGGTGCGGTTGGGTGCTTCTTTAGATTGTCTTTCCCTGTGAAAAAGCGAACATCTTGTGAATTAGACTCCCGCTCTAGTTGATTTTCTATGAATTTAGCTCTGTTATCACGATAAACACGATTAGCAAAGTCCCTTACACCGCCAACATAGGTATAATCAGTAAATTCGTCAAATATTTCAAGGTCTGGGTTTCCTGCTAGTCCAGTTACGCCCTTTGAATTGTTCCTTAACCTTATTTTTCTTATTTTAAGATCTTTGTGATCAAGAACAGGCAGATTCCCTAGCCCAGACAGTTCTTTCAGCCTGTTATCTTTCAATAGAATTGGGTAAGAACAATTTTGATTAGCAAATTCGGAGAAATCAAAGCCGAAGATAAACCTAATATCGTCTTTTTGATCTTTTGAATGCCAAAATTCGGTGTAATGACCTTGGTCCCCCGTTAATCTATTAATTTCTCTCTCGGTTAAGTCGTTTATTGCATTTCTGATAGAGGAAAAAGACTCTGGAAGTATAAACGAAGAAAGATCTGTCTGTTGTCGGAACCTTCTAAGGTGACGCAAGTCACACAAAAGTTGCTTCCCAGGTCCAGAACCAACCTCAGTCATATTTAGACCAAAGTTGTAATCGCCCAAGACATTAACAAAAGAAATTTGACCATATGGAAACAAATTTATTCGGTTTCTAAAATCAACATCAATACCATATACCTCTGCGGCGCTTGCTAAGTCTATATAAACGAACACAAAGTATGATAAATGCTCGCTCCCCTGACTAGCGGATGGTGGAAAATACTCGCCATTACTTTCCCCAAAGCTAATATTCATTTCAAATGATTTTATAATCGCAGCATTTTCTTCTTTTTGTTCCATATATGTTGTTCCCTCGTCCAACAATTGAGACAAGGCAACATCTTGAACCTTAGTTCCTTCAAATATTTCTAGCTGCATCCCTGGAGTGAATAAACTAGCATACATCGGGTTGTTTGCTGATAATGTTCCGTTGTATGTCCCAAGGCTATCATTGTTTTGTCTATCATTTGAAAGTTCTTGGGAAAATTTAACTAGTTTTTCCGTGACATCTTTATTACTGGTTTGAATAGCTCTAACTCTTAGCCCAGCATAACCCTCGTCCTCTAATAAATCAAACCAAACTCTTGCTCCGGGATCTTCAATTTCCTCTTTAAAGCTCATAAATATTTGGCTTGTTGCGAAACTTTCTTGCTCTCCTGCTTGAGTTGATAAGTCTAATACGACTCGTTCAAAGAAAGCATTTGGAGTCAACTCATCAAATGTTGTACAATTGTCAACTTGATCTTGTAAATACGATTTATCGTAGCTAATATCCATCAGTCACACACACTCCCTGAAGGGCTAATATCTTTTCTGTATACATCCACTGGATCTGGTATAGATCTGTCTATTATTTCGTCGTCAACCCGTAAATCTAACCAATATTCAACCATATCTCTGGTTAGCCTTGGGAAATTTTCAGACAATTCGTCCTCTCCCTCGTTCAGTAAAGAAATGATATTTTCTTCCCCTACTAAATCTCTGTTAACAAACCTAAGTTGGGTCCATTCTTCCATTTTTGGATCGGATTTTATATAAACTTCTATTTCAAAATTTCCCATTCGCTTACTTACAACATTCTTTTCCTCAATTTGTAAGAGAATTTTTTGCTCCGATTCAATAGAAACAATTCGTGAGTCTGAGACTGTTTCCCCATCATAGTTAAAAATATAACCTGCTTGAAAGTTTAATAGTGGTATCATCTGATCATACCATATTGTCCCTCCATTGTTATTATTATTATAACTTGATCCTGATCCTTGATAAACTATGGTTCCCGAAATTGCCACAGATTCTCCAACTGGCTTTACATGCCAAGCGGGTGCTTTATCTTTCAACGAGTTAGTATTACCTAGAGGTTTTTTATAAATATGATTTTCTATCTCTGGCTTATATCCAGCTATTTGTCCGTCTGAACAATTAGTTCCACCTACAGCCCTTTTGTATAAGTCGCTAAGTATACGGGAGTTTACTTGTGAGGATACAAACTTGTAGATTGGCTTAGTGCTAACCGCATCCTTGATCCGGGTTACAATCTCGTTCTGTATCTCTGTTTCCCCGATATAAACACCATCGTAAGTTATGTCAGTATCATAAAAAGAATAGTATCTTGGATTAAAGTCTCCCTGAGAATATCTTACCTTACCATATTGGGTAAGTTGAATATCCATAACATCTTGCTTTTTATTAAAGAAGTTTGTCATAACTTAAATACCCTTCTGCTCCTAAATTATCTCTTATTAAGCGCCACGTTCAAAATCACCGGGGGGACCGCTGTCTAGACCCCGAGGGGGATCGCAGGTTAATCTACCATTGACGAGTTGTGGGTCGTTCCCAGCAAGGGCTGTGCCGAGGGGGCACACACATCGGGGCGGCAGAACGGACTGGCTGTATACAAGTTGTACCCTTTGACCGTTTGCGCCATCAACTATGGGGCAAGTATCACCAGAGCCCTCTTCTGGACCAGGGTCTGTTTCTGAACCTGGCGGATCGCCAGAGCCCGTTGTGTCTTCTGGATCTGTTGTATCCCCTGAGCCCGGTTGTGGATCAGGTGTCTGCTCTGGAGATGTAGTTGATACCTCTATTATGTTTGAAGGATCAACAGAAGGAACAACAGGTGGATTATATTCAAAAGTTACGCCCTCTAATGTACTAACATGCGGTCTGAACCGGACTTGTCCTTCCATTTTTGCCATCTCAACAAAGGAGAAATAATCATAAGGCCAATTATACCCTCTCTCTAAAATATTTGTACTCTTGGGTGGAAGGTCAATATTGGCTGTGTCTTGATCACTGCCGTTATTATAAATGCCTGTAAGATATGGGGTTATTTCTTTTTTGATCATCTCTTGATAAGAGCCGATCCCTTTTTGTTTTACCTTAAAGACCAACCACTGAATTTCTGGTTTAAAACAATTAGCATTTTCATCAGTTGCAAAATCATTTTGAACGTCTAATAAGTCTTTTAGTCTATTATCTAATCTTTCTGGTTCCAGAAAAGCTGCCCCTGTTTCTCCATATATAAGAGCGTGATCAATGCCATATACGGTAACTTCTCCTTGTTTTCCTAACATACGAATAGATTGTTCTGGCATTATACCTTGCCATATATCTGCCAAATCCTGTTTGTCAAATTCTAAATTAAATTCAAATAAATAACAAGCCAATGGACCTAGATCCCTATCTAGAGACCCTACACCATTTATTTTAAGCTGATCTAAATTATTCTGTAAGGCAGGAGGAAGGTTATACTTCTCCATTTTTCTGATTAATTGTTCAATCTCTGTTCCAAAGTCCATACCAGCGTTAGGTGGAATCCTGATAAAGTTAGGTTGTTGATTTGGTTCCTCACCCGTGAGATAATAAGGTATAGCCGCAACAGCTTCATAAACTTTCTTAGAGTCTGCCAATTCACCAAGAGTAACTTCTTTCTGATTGTATCTTCTTCTTAGTGTTTGTTGAACCTTTTCATCGGCTGTATTGTATACGGGCTCTTCTCTTTCTTCTTCTACCGAAACAAACCCAAGAAGTTCTGCTAGGTTCCCTAAATCTCCTTCAGTGACATCACTTAATATAGTAGAATTTGTTTCAGTCAGGGCTGTTCCTGCGTCCGCACCCTGAACAATAGAAATTGACATACCTGTAACGCTATTAACAATCCATCCAGCCTCTGTAACAACTGCATCAGTTATCGCCCCAGCATTATCTTGAGTAATG
>UEXM01001711.1_pt1 | contig 17450 bp, 11 predicted proteins | sample 1796661 | NCBI WGS metagenome assembly UEXM01 (sample SAMEA4772469, study PRJEB27181) | metagenome | reverse complement strand
CGCAAGTTGAACATCACCTATTGCCGATAAAACGGGAGCGGGCGTATCCGAGATGTGTGAAACCAAAGCCCAGTAAATACCCAAACAAAAAACGCCAGTCAGCTGTTAACTGACTGGCATTAAGCAATTGCTGGGCTTTTTGCTATCTATCAATACTCACAAGTAGATTAAATCTCTTTAACGCCCATATTAAATAGCGTAAAGCCGTAAATATCGGCGTACTGATCAATAGTTTTACTGATTGGTGTACCTGCGCCATGACCGGCATCGGTTTCAATGCGAATTAAGGTTGGGTTTTTGCCCGCTTGTTTCGCTTGTAACTCGGCAGCAAACTTAAATGAATGCGCCGGCACTACGCGATCATCATGATCACCAGTTGTCACCATAGTAGCTGGATAATGCGTACCTGCTTTAACATTATGTACCGGTGAATAGCCAAGTAAATAGTTAAACATTTCAGCGTTATCATCCGACTTACCATAGTCGTAAGCCCAACCAGCTCCTGAGGTAAAGGTATGGTAACGAAGCATATCAAGTACACCAACCGCAGGTAATGCCACTTTAAATAGTTCAGGACGTTGCGTCATAACTGCGCCAACAAGCAAACCGCCATTAGAGCCGCCCATTACCGCTAGCTTATCTGAAGACGTTACTTTTTCGGCAATTAAGTATTCTGCAGCAGCAATAAAATCATCAAAAACATTTTGCTTTTTCAGCTGTGTGCCTGCGTCGTGCCATTTCTTGCCGTATTCACCACCACCACGTAAGTTAGCAACAGCGTAAACACCACCTAACTCTAACCATGCAGCACGTGTTGAACTAAATTGTGGCTGTAAGCTGATATTAAAACCACCGTAACCATAAAGAATGGTTGGGTTAGTACCATCAAGCACTAAACCTTTCTTGTGGGTAATAATCATTGGCACTTTAGTGCCGTCTTTAGAGGTATAGAAAACTTGCTTTGATTCGAAGTTATCGCTATTAAACTTAACTTTCGATTTCATATGCACACTAGATTCGCCAGATTGAAGATCTAAGCTAAAGGTCGTTGAAGGCGTTTTCTGGTTACTAAACGAATAATAAAGTTTAGTTTGAGATTTTTTACCGCTAAAGCCGCCAGCCGTTCCTACTTCAGGCAAAGCAATATCACGTACTTTTTTACCATTAAGTTCGTACTGTTGAATAAACGATGTGGCATCTTTCATATACTTAGCGAATAAGAAGCCGCCGCCCGTAGAAACTGACAACACATTTTCAGTTTCAGGAATAACATCTACCCAGTTTTTAGCTGTTGGCTGCTGAGCATTTACCTTCACGACACGTTTATTAGGCGCGTCCATGTTAGTAATAAACAGTAAGTAATCACCTTTACTGCTCACTAAGCTAGTGTCTGAGTTGGTATTATCGACAACCGTAACCAATGGTGAATCTGTTTTTGATAAGTCTTTAATAAATAACTTATTACCCGACGTTGAAACCGCGGCAGAAACCAATAAATATTTACCATCTTTAGTCACTTCACCACCAACATAACGGTGTTTTTCAGCTTCAGTGCCGCCGAAAACTAATGCATCTTCTGACTGTGGAGTGCCTAGCTTATGGTAATAAAGTTTGTGTTGATCGGTTTTAGCCGATAGTTCACTACCTTTAGGTTTGTCGTAGCTTGAATAATAAAAGCCCTCGTTACCTACCCAAGACAAACCACTGAATTTAATATCAACTAACTCAGTTTCTATTACTTCTTTGGTTTTGGTATCGATTACTCGCGCTTTACGCCAATCACTTCCGCCTTCTGAGATCAAGTACACAGCGAGTGAACCGTCTTCACTAAACTCAATTTGCGATAACGACACCGTTCCGTCTTCGCTAAACTCATTAGGGTTTAAGAAAACCTCTGCAGGGGCATCGCCTTTTTGGCGATATAAAACATATTGGTTTTGTAAGCCGTCATTTTTATAAAAATAGTTATAGTCACCTTCAATAAAAGGCATGCCTACTTTTTCATAATCTAACAATGTTGCAAGACGGCTTTTAATTTTATCGCGGAAAGGAATTTGTGCTAAATAGCCCTGAGTCGTTTTGTTTTGAGCGCTGACCCAATCAGCAGTTTCAGCACTCATATCATCTTCTAACCAACGGTATGGGTCGGCCACTTTAGTGCCAAAGTAATCATCAACAACAGCAACTTTTTTGGTTGTTGGATAAACTAAACTGTTACTTTCAGTGCTGATACTTGTAACTTGTTCAGTTGCCGCGCTAGGTGCAGTATCTTGACCACAGGCGCTTAAGCCAAACAATGCCAAAAGAATGGCCGAGCGTAATACTATTTTTTTAGAATTCATAATTTACCAAATAAGTGAGATTGTTTTTCTTTGCCAGATATCATATGGCAGTATCAGATTGATGTCTATGTCAGGAAAAGTAATTAGCCCTAAGCTGCAAACATATAATAGAATCAATCAACTAAGATACGAGATAAAGTAAAGAAATATGAACATTACCAGCTCAAAACGGCTAAGTTATAAGCTTATTGATGAAAGCGATAGTGAGTTTCTCTACCAGCTTGACCAAAACCCAGAAGTAATGCGCTATATCAATGGCGGTGTTAAGACCACGCGAGAAGACATTGTTAATAAGTTTATACCACGGCATAACGCTTATAAAAATCTCGATAAAGGCTGGGGGCTATGGAAAGTCACAATCACAGAAACTAAAGAAAGTATTGGCTGGATTTTAGTTCGCCCGATGGACTTTTTCTCAGATAACCCCATTTGGCATGATATTGAACTAGGCTGGCGCTTTCTACAATCAACTTGGGGCAAAGGTTATGCATCAGAAGCCGCAATTCATATTCAGCAAGCACTAGCTAAACAACCTGAAAATAAAGTGTTTAGTGCGATCGCTATGCATAACAACGCTGGCTCGATTGCAGTAATGAAAAAAATGGGCATGGAATATGTAAAGTCCTATACTCATTCTGATTCACAACTGGGTGATTTAGATGTGGTGCTATATAGCATGGAAAACAACTCAATATCTAGAAAATATGCTGATAGGTAATGTAGACAAATAACTTAACGAATTACCAAAACTGCTTATTGCCATTCGCTAAAATTAACCTTGTTCGCGTTGCTACCATTAACGACAACTTCTATGAATCAGAGACTTTTAAATGGTTGATGCCCATCGATAAGTCCTCATGAGCGTACTCACGAACACAAATGCAGGTGATTTTTAATAAACCATTGACAACACAAATGATAATGATTATCATTTGTTCATCTTATTGGTCAAAGTGGGTGCACTACTACTTAGGCTAGTGTTGATACAAGTACGAAGCTTAGCTGTTATGAATTGGGACGTGTTTCAATTAAGTAACGTACTTAAAAAATAACTGGATAGCTTTATTTGAAATAAAAATCCAACGATTTTCAAGTAGTTGGCTTTTTTGCGTTTATAGCCACTCTAAGTCAAAATATAAATGTGTGCCTATCGGTAACGCCTTATACCAGGCATTGTTTGTAGGGAATAAAAACAAAAAAGCCCAACAAAAGTTGGGCTTTTAACTAATTTAACTAATTTAACTAATTTAACTAATTTAACTAATTTAACTAATAAAAAGGTTAGCTAAATTTTTCATCAAAAGTGATAAGTTAAATTACACTCTTTCAAATACAGTTGCGATACCTTGGCCTAAACCAATACACATAGTCGCTAAACCAATGTTAGCGTCTTGTGCTTCCATTAAGTTTATTAAGGTACCTGAAATACGCGTACCTGAACAACCTAGCGGATGACCTAATGCAATAGCACCACCGTTAAGGTTGATCATGTCATCCATTTTGTCTTCTAAACCTAATGAACGCACACATGATAATGCTTGAGCAGCAAATGCTTCGTTAAACTCAGCTAATTCGATATCGGCTAGTGATAAACCAGCACGTTGTAGTGCTTTCTTTGTTGCAGGCACTGGACCAAAGCCCATGGTTGATGGATCGCAACCCGCAATAGCCATACCACGAATTTTAACACGCGGTGTTAAGCCCATCGCTTTAGCACGTTCAGCTGACATTACTAACATTGCTGAGGCGCCGTCAGAAAGTGCAGAAGAAGTACCCGCAGTTACCGTACCGTTTACCGGATCGAATACCGGACGTAAGCCCGCTAAACTTTCAATCGTCGTTTCAGGACGAATAACTTCATCGTGCTCGATAAGCGTTAACGCGCCCATCGCATCATGACCTAATGTTGGTACGATTTCGTTAGCCCAACGGCCTTCAAGCGTGGCTTGATGAGCACGTTGATGAGAACGAGCACCAAAAGCGTCTTGTTCAGCACGAGTAATACCGTGTTGCATACCGAGTAACTCAGCTGTTAAGCCCATGTTACCTGCAGCACGTGAGATATGTTTGCTCAATGCTGGATCAAAATCTACATCGTACATCATAGGTACGTGACCCATGTGTTCAACACCACCCACTAAAAATACATCGCCTTGACCGGCCATGATATTAGTAGTGGCGTCATGTAGTGCTTGCATTGATGAACCACATAAGCGGTTCACGGTGACAGCACCGGTAGACTTTGGAATATCAGTTAATAGCTGCGCATTACGAGCAATGTTGAAACCTTGCTCTTTAGTTTGCTTAACGTTACCCCAGATAATATCTTCAATTAATGCCGGATCAAGGTTAGGGTTTCTAACTAATAATTGCTGCATTAAATGTGCTGATAAAGTTTCAGCACGAACATTACGAAAAACACCTGCTTTTGAGCGCCCCATTGGGGTACGGATGCAATCGACAATAACGACTTCTTTCATGATTTTCTCCTTCGCCTAAGCTGTTTTAACGTCGGTTGTAAAATATGACTGACCAGATTTCGCCATTGCGCGCATGCCGTCAGTAACTTGATAAATTTCGCCTAAATGCGCATATTTATCTGCCATTGCAATAAAGTTATCTAAACCTAAGGTTTCTAAATAACGAATTGGACCCCCTCTAAATGGCGGGAAACCTAAACCGTAAATTAGACCCATGTCAGCTTCAGCTGCAGTATCAACTACACCTTCTTCTAAACAACGAACCACTTCATTTACCATAGGGATCATCAAACGAGCAATAGTTTCGTCTTGAGTGAAGTCTTTTTTATCTGCGCTAGCAAATAAGTCATAAGCTGCTTGTGCTGCAACTTTTGTTGGGCGACCGCGTTTATCTTTACCGTAATCGTAGAAGCCTTTACCATTTTTCTGACCTAAACGTTTTTCGTTATATAAAGCGCTTACAGGGTCATTATCAATTTTAGTCATACGTGTTGGGAAACCAGTAGACATAACACCCGTACAGTGATCTGCAGTATCAATACCGACAACATCAAGTAAGTATGCTGGGCCCATAGGCCAGCCAAATTGTTTTTCCATGACTTTGTCAACAGCAACGAAATCAGCACCTTCAAGTACTAATTGGCTAAAGCCGGCAAAGTATGGGAATAAAACACGGTTGATATAAAAACCAGGACAGTCGTTAACGACGATAGGTGATTTACCCATTTTCGCCGCGTATGCTACAACAGCAGCAACGGTTTCATCTGAGGTGTCTTTACCACGAATAACTTCAACTAGTGGCATTTTGTTTACCGGGTTGAAGAAATGCATGCCACAAAATTTGTCTTTACGTTTTACGCTTTCTGCCAGTAAATCAATTGAAATAGTTGAGGTGTTTGACGTAACAATAGCGTCATCGCTAACGTAGCTTTCAACTTCAGCTAAAACCATGGCTTTAACTTTTGGATTTTCTACTACAGCTTCAACAACAATATCTACATCTTTAACGCTGTCGTAGCTTAATGATGGTGTGATGTTATTTAACACACCAGCCATTTTCTTGGCATTCATACGGCCACGTTCAACTTGCTTACTTAAAATACCGGCAGCTGTTGTTAAACCTAGGTCAAGCGCTTGGTCGTTAATATCTTTCATGATGATTGGCGTGCCTTTATAAGCAGACTGGTATGCAATACCGCCGCCCATAATACCCGCCCCCAACACAGCTGCTTTATTAACTGCTTTAGTTGCTTGCTTACCCGCTTTTTTAGCTTTACTTTTAACTACTTGATCAGCCATAAATAGGCCAATTTGTGCCGTAGCTGAATCAGTTTTTGCTAATTTTGCAAAACCTGCGTTTTCTAATGCCATAGCGCCAGCACGGTCTAGGCCTGCAGCTGCTTCAATGGTTTTAACCATCGCCATTGGCGCTGGGTAATGTTTACCAGCTTTAGCAGCGATCATGCCTTTACAGGTATTGAAGGTCATAATAGTTTCTACTGGAGAAAGCTTTAATGCTTCTAGCTTAGGTTGACGTTTAGCACGCCAGTCTAGTTTGCCAGCAATTGCTTGATTCAGCATTTTTAAAGCCGCTTCACGTAAATGCTCAGGAGCTACAACCGCGTCAAGTAAACCAACAGCCATAGCCTGCTCTGCTTTAAATGCTTTACCTGTCGACATCCATTCAACAGCATTATCAGCACCAATAACACGTGGTAAACGTACTGTGCCGCCAAAACCAGGTATTAAGCCTAATTTCACTTCTGGCAAGCCAATTGAACATGTCGTATCAGCAATACGATAGTCACAAGCTAAGGTCATTTCACAACCGCCGCCTAACGCAAAGCCATTAATGGCAACTACGGTTGGTAGCTTAATATCTTCAAACGAATCAAAAACATCCGATCCTTCTTTGATCCAAGGTATTAATTCAGCTTCTGGCTTTTTAAATATCTCTAAAAACTCGGTGATATCAGCACCAACGATGAAAGAAGACTTACCTGAAGTAACCAGTACCCCTTTTGCTTCACTGCAATTATTAATCGCATCAACTACAGCGATATACTCTTTAAACGTTGCCTGATCAAACTTGTTAACTGAGCCTTGCGCATCGAATTTAAATTCGACAATGCCGTCATCTAACAACTGGGCAGAAAGGCTTTTGCCTTGAAATAACATGCCTACTCTCCTGACTTTTAATGGATCTTATCTAGATCGATTGACTGGTAAATACGTAATCATAGATTACTACCAAGCGTGTGAATATTTAGCTTACTCATTAAATACAACATATAAGTAAAAGAAATAAAGTGCCAATGAGTTTGCCTTGAAAGGAAAGGGAAAGCAAATTTTTTTAAACAGGTGTTTTAATTAACTGTATTAAAGTTGTCATACAACAAATAACCGCCATTAAACCATTAGTCTATAGCTCTTTAAAATCAAGGCCTAGCAACACTTACATCAAACTTACTTAAGACGACCACGAGTACCTCTTTGTTCATTTTTTTTCATTTTATTCAGCAATTCCTGCTCAATATCTATACCCTGCCAGTGGGCAATATCCAAAACCCTTAAAACGATATCCGCTAACTCTTCTGCAAAATTATCTGTTGGGTTTTCACCGCGACATTCGTTAATCGCTTCTCCAACTTCCGAGGCGACTAAAGCAAGCGCCTCTAAGGTAGTTTTGTTATGCCACCCCATTCGTTCAACCCAGTCATAATTTTGCTTGGCCAGTTGATTAATATTCATAAATACCTCAAAAGTAGTGATTTCGTTCGTCGTGTATTTTACAGACAATTAACTTACAATGGTGTCTCGCTGTCAACACAACACTGCTGGATTTATAATGTCATTACCCGCTAAATTGCGTACCCCAGAAAACTTACTACTTGCCATGGCGTTCATTATGCCGTTAGTTTTTTCAGTTTGGATGGCTTTATTGAATAATTTCGTGGTTGAACAAGCCAATTTTACCGGTGTTGAAATAGGTATATTGCAAAGTTTAAGAGAAGTTCCTGGTTTTCTTGCTTTTACCGTTATTTACGTTTTGTTATTTATTAAAGAGCAAAAGTTAGCGTTAGTCGCTTTAGGCTTAACAAGTTTAGGCGTTGCGGCAACTGGCTTTTTCCCCTCGGCGATTGGCCTATACCTTACGACGATTATTATGTCTGTAGGTTTCCATTATTTTGAGACTGTTAATCAGTCTCTGACCTTACAATGGATTGATAAAACTAAAACCGCTCATTTTCTAGGCCGTGCTTTGTCGGTAAAATCTATTGCCTCATTAATGGCATTTTCCAGTATTTGGCTGTTAATGGAACAGTTTTCGTGGAGCTATAAATCAACTTACGTGCTATTCGGTGGTATTGCATTAGTGTTTACCATTGCTCTAGTTTTATTATTTCCTCACTTCCCACAACCGACCGAACAATCTCGCAAGTTAATCTTACGTAAACGTTATTTACTATTTTACGCGTTAACATTTTTCAGTGGTGCTCGTAGACAGATTTTTGTCGTATTTGCAGGCTTTTTAATGGTAGAAAAATTTCACTATAGCGTTGCAGATGTTAGCGCATTATTCCTCATTAACTATGTCTTTAATTGGTTGTTTGCCGCTAAAATTGGCCAATTTATTGGTCGGGTTAGTGAACGTAGTGTGTTACGTTTTGAATATATTGGCTTAACAATTCTTTTCATTCTTTACGGCTTAGTCGAAAATGCCAATATTGCTGCTGTGCTTTATGTTGTTGACCACTTATTTTTCGCCTTAGCCATTGCAATAAAAACCTATTTTCAAAAAATTGCACAGCCAGAAGATATTGCTGCCAGTGCCGGTGTTAGCTTTTCTATTAACCATATCGCTGCCGTAGTTATTCCGGCTTTACTCGGTATGGTGTGGATAGTGAATGCTTCATGGGTGTTTTATATTGGTGCTGGGTTTGCTTGTTGCTCATTAATATTAACCTTGTTCATGCCTTACTCACCGCAACTGAATGTTGAATTTCGCACAAAAGAAAAGGCACTTATAAAATAAGTGCCTTATATAAACTTAGTATAGTTTGGATTCAGTGTTTTAGCTTAACCCTATATCTTGTCGTGACGTGCATATTGGCCAAATAGATAAAGTTAAATTGACCTTATCTATTTCTTGTTTCTAAACAAATAAAGAACTCATCTGCTGGCATAGGCTTAGCATAATAAAAGCCTTGTACCTCATCACAACCCAAAGCTTTTAATTCAACTTCTTGCTCGATGCTCTCTATCCCCTCAGCAATAACTTTTAAGTTCATTTGTTTGCCTAAGTTAATGATAGTGTCAGCTATGATTGAGCCGCCAGGTTCAGCAATGTCATTAACAAAAGAACGATCTACTTTTAATCGATCCAAAGGAAGTTTCTGTAGATAACTTAACGATGAAAAACCGGTGCCAAAATCATCAAGCGCAATACTAATGCCTTGTGCTTTTAACTGCACTAAAGCATCAATAATAACTTGAGGCTCATCCATTAAAACATTTTCAGTAATTTCTAACTCCAACTTACTCGGATCAACCTTATTTAGCTGTGTTATTTCAATAACTTTATCAACAAAGTTACCACGTTTAAATTGAGGGATAGACACATTAACTGAAATACTAACATCTTCAAATTTACTTTCAGCAAGTCGTTGTAGTTGTTGGCAAGCTTGATCAACAACCCAGTTACCAATTTCAATAATTAAGCCAGAGTACTCAGCTAAGGGAATAAATACCGCAGGAGAAATAAACTTACCTTCAGCTGTTTTCCAACGCAATAAAGCTTCTGCACCAATTATTTTCCCGGTAGTTAAGCTCAACTGTGGTTGATACCAAAGCTCTAAACGGTTATCAGCGAAATCGGTACGCAATTGTCTTATCATACCTAAACGCCAAAGTGTTTTATCTTCCATTTCTTGATGGTAGTAAACAAACGGCTCTTGCAGGGATTTTTTGGCGAGATTAAGCGCTATATTGATTTGATTTAAAACTTTTACTCCACGCGTTCCAGCCGATTTTTTTGAACAAAAACCAAAACTAGCACTGATAGGTAAATTTTGCTCCCCTGCCGCAAATGGCTGACTAAATAACGCCATTAAGGTTTCAGGATTAACACTTTCCTTTGGTCCAATAATACCAAAAACATCAGCGCCAATTCGAGCTAAATGGTTCTTTTCGCTTAATGCTCGTATACGTGCAGAAACAGCCATCAGTAATTGGTTACCAATATCTTGTCCTAGACCATCGTTAATGTCACTGAAGTGATTAATATCAACTAATGCGGTGACTAAGTTGTCATCGTCACTTTGACAAAAATCATCTAATAAATTAACAAAATCTAATCTGTTTGGTAATTCAGTTAACCAATCTTTATAAGCGGCATTACGTAGCTTTTGAAATAAATGCACATTTTCATAACCCGTAGCGATATTGGTTAGAAAAACCTCGATAAGCTGCATTTCAATTGTTGTTAAGGCTTGTTCTAGCTCTAAATGAATTACAGCTCTAAAACCGCCGCTGGCAAAATAAAACGAGGTAGAACTTGCATTAAAGAAGTGTTGTTTTTGTTGAAAACAACTGGTTATTTGACTCGCAGTATCGCGATTATCGAGTGCGATAAGCTTTTGGTTCAATTTCGATTCTGCTAATCCTTCTTGACCAAGGATGTATAAGCTCAAATCATCAGCACCTTCAACAATGCCTTGGCCGCGAGCACAGAAAATACTCGTGGTGCTATCAACTAACTTTTTAAATTCTGTCAATACACCTTGCGCATAATCATGAACAGTATGTTGCTCTAATAGATTAGCAGCAGCGCAAATTATTTTTTCTAAACCTTTTCTGTTTTTAGTAACAGAATCAATTTGTTGATATGAACGAATCGCAGCATAAACCGTTGTTACTAACTTACGACGCGTTAGCTCTGTTTTTGTTTTGTAATCGTTGATATCGTAATCTTTAATGACACTTTCTTCAGGCGCATAACCCGGTTGCCCCGTGCGCAAAACAATACGGATGTCATCACGCTTTAATTCTTCGCGTATATATTTAACAACCGTAAGACCTGCATCATCACTTTCCATCACAACATCAAGTAAAACGAGAACAATATCGTCATGCTCAGCAATTAATTTACAAGCGTCTTGGCCTGAATAAGCATGTAGGTACTCTAAATGACGTCCTAAAACTACCAGATCAGATAAAGCAAGTTGAGTCACTGAGTGAATCTCAGGATCGTCGTCGACAATTAGAACTTTCCAAGTATCCCTTATAGCGGAATCTAGTATTTCATCTTCTTCGCTATCATCGATAAACAAAAAATCATCGTTCGTATTTTCTGAAACTTGCATATCATCCTCAATGCACTAGTAAACTTCAACTAGTAGAATTTTTGAACATCAATTTCGTTAAAAATTGTCTTATTATATAGTACATAATAAAAGTCGAATTACTATTATTCAACATTTCGTTTTAATATTATTTACCCTATAGCTTACATTTCACAAAAAATTATATTTTTGTACAAAGAATTACACAAGATAAAAGTATAAACACCTGTAAACCAAGAATAATATATATATCTTAAAAAAACACGATAAATATATAGCAGAATGGGTAAAGTATAAATTTACGCTATAATTAGTTTTCACTCGGTGTTATGTTGGATTTTCCAGCACTTTAATAGATTAAAGGGATATACAGTGGCATCAAATTCGATTAAAGAAGATACAATAATTGCGCATCCTGTGGAACAGGATACACATATTGTCGAGCATGAACAAGCCCAAAATGTTGAAAAAAAAAATTCAAACTCAAGCGCTAATGCTTCTTCACAACAACAACTGTTAGGCTTTGCAAAAAAGTTTTCCCTCGATGCCCAATTCTTACCCGAAAGCAAACAGGCGCCATTAGAAGATCGAGCTTATCGTCGAAAAAAGTTAGATGAGTTACGCCAACAAAGAAATATGGAAGAAATTATGTTACGAGCTGCTCAGTATTGTTCTGACGCCACGATTACTGACCGAGCAGACCAAGATTGGTTTAGTCACTTTGTCAGGCTTGCCGAGGGTATCAGTAATAAAACTATGCAGAATTTATGGGCAAAAATTTTAGCTGGTGAAATATCTCACCCTGGGTCTTATTCTTTAAAAACTTTACAGATGTTTAGAACCATGAGTATCACCGAAGCAAAATTGTTGGCAAAAGCTTGTAGTTTAGCCGTTAGTGATTGCCGAAAGAAAAACATTAGAGTGATCAGTGGTGGCTATCAAATTCCGAAGTTATTCAACTTTTTCAATCGCCAACGACAACAGCGGCTAGATCTCAATCAAGCAGGCTTAAGCTACGCTGATATTTTGACCTTGGCAGATAATCACTTAGTATTTGAACAAGAGGCGGAGAGCCATGCACTTGCTAAGGGAGAAAAAATACAGTTTAACTATAATGGCAAACCGCTCAGCTTTACAGCTAAAAAAAACGACGCTATTTTGACCTTCTATAAATTCACCCCTATTGGTACTGAACTCGCTCATCTAGTCAGTGACAATATGGATGATAACTACCTAACAACAATGAAAACACAGTTAGCTGAAAACTTTATTATTGAAGGCTAGCAAAGTAAAAAGAATGTAATAAATACATTCTTTTTTATCGCTATTTTTAAATACCGTCACCGTCTGTATGTAAGCCACATTCTCGCTGCATGCCGGAAAAACGGGTATCACTTTCATCCATTCCAGCTGTTAATGGCTTTGTACTATGCACATCGCCAACAGACACATAGCCTTCTTCCCATAATGGGTGATAAGGTAAATTATTCGATGTTAAATATTGATGCACATCTTTATTTGTCCAATCAATAATGGGGTGCACCTTAAAGCGTCCACGTAAAATACTGACAACAGATAAGCCTTCACGGTGACTAGATTGTTGTCGACGAACACCTGAAAACCAAGTGCCAGCCTGTAGCTCACTTAAGCCACGCTCTAATGGTTCAACTTTGTTACGTCGATTATACGCCTTTAAAGTAGTTTCATCTGTAGCCCACTCTTGCCCATATTTAGCTTGTTGCCATGCTGCACTTTCTTTGGCGCTGTACACTTGTAAGTTTAGCTTTAAGCGTTCAGTCATTTGCTCAATAAATTGATAAGTTTCAGGAAACAAGTGACCAGTATCGGTTATTAATACAGGTATATTTGGATCTATTTGTGTCAACATATGCAACATCACAGCTGACTGAATACCAAAGCTAGACGACAAAACAAATTGCGATGGTAAATTTTCCATTGCCCATTCTACTCGCTGTGTCGCCGACTGCTTTTCTAACAATTCATTCCACTGCTTTAGCCAAGGCTCAGGCAGCGATGCTGGAAATCGATTATTGATCACCGGAGGTGTACTAGCTTCAATGATATTAGTCATGAAAATCTCGCTTACTTACTTTGACTTCTTTGATAATACCAGCACGAATAACAAAGTCGCCAAAAGCTTCTGCCGTGTTTCGTTCTGCAACCCAGCGTTCAACTAAAGTGTCTATTTCTTGCAAAATATCTTCTTCATTAAGGTTTTCTTTATACATTTTAGGTACGCGCGTACCAGCAACGTTACCACCTAAGTGCATGTTATATTTGCTAGGTCCTTTACCAACTAAACCTATTTCAGCAAGCATAGCTCGCCCACAGCCATTAGGACATCCAGTTACGCGTAAGATAATGCTCTCATCAGCAACGTTATGCTTAGCAAGTATTGCTTCAACATCAGTAACTAAACCTGGTAAGTACCTTTCTGCTTCCGCCATTGCTAAAGGACAAGTTGGAAAAGCAACACAAGCCATTGAATTTTTGCGTTGCACTGATGTACCATCAGAAATTAACCCATGAGCTCGAGCTATACGCTCTATTTCAGCCTTATCTTCACTTGCAACACCAGCAATAATTAAGTTCTGGTTGGCTGTCATTCTAAAATCACCTTTATGGATTTTAGCAATTTCTGCTACACCCGTTTTTAAAGGTAAATTAGGCTTATCAAGCAAACGCCCATTTTCAATAAATAACGCTAAGTGATGTTTACCGTCAAAACCTTCAGTCCAACCGATTCGGTCACCACGGCCAGTAAACTCATATGGGCGACTTTCAGCAAAAGTGATACCTGCACGCTGCTCTACTTCGGCTTTAAAAGTATCAACACCAACTCGGTCAAGCGTGTACTTGGTTTTCGCATTTTTACGATTAACGCGGTTACCCCAATCACGTTGAGTCGTCACAACAGCGGCAGCCACATCTAAGGTTTTAGCTAACTCAACAAAACCAAAATCATCAGCTTTACGTGGATAAGTTGATTTATCACCGTGGGTCATGGCTAAGCCACCACCAACTAAAACGTTAAAGCCGACTAACTTACCGTTTTCGGCTATAGCAATAAAATTTAAGTCGTTAGCATGTACGTCAACATCATTTTGCGGGGGAATAACCACTGTTGTTTTAAACTTACGAGGTAAATAAGTTGAGCCTAAAATAGGCTCGACAACTTCACCATTTGCGCCTTCTTCAATTTTTTCCCCATCTAACCAAATTTCTGCATAAGCACGTGTTTTTGGTAATAAATGTTCACTAATTTTTTTAGCCCATTCATAAGCTTCTTGATGAAGTTCAGATTCAACAGGGTTAGTCGTACACAGTACATTACGATTAACATCACCCGCAGTTGCAATAGAATCAATGCCATATTCATTCAAGGTTTGATGCATCAATTTGATATTTGGCTTCAAAACACCGTGAAATTGAAAAGTTTGACGTGTTGTAATCCGAATACTGCCATAACTAGTTTTTTCTTGAGCAAACTTATCAATTGCTAGCCATTGTGTTGGCGTGATAATACCGCCAGGCATACGAGCACGTAGCATAACATTATGTAGCGGCTCTAACTTTTGCTTAGTACGCTCATTTCTAATATCACGATCATCTTGTTGATACATACCGTGCGTTCTGATCAGCTGAAAGTTGTCGGCAGTAAAACCACCAGTAACGTTATCTTTTAAGTCTTCGGCTATTGTACCGCGTAAGAAGTTACTTTCTGCCTTTAAACGTTCATTATCAGCATGTTTACCTTCAACAATTAACGGCCCATTAGCTTGATTTTGTTCAGTTAAATCAGTCATTAGTATACATCCTTCTGATAACGCTTCGCGTTACGTAAATCTTTTAAGTAAGCCGTTGCTTGCTCTTCAGACAATTTGCCTTGTGTTGCTATAATATCAAGCAATGTTGCTTCTACATCTTTTGCCATTCGGCTCATATCACCACAAACATAGATATGTGCACCACGCTCTAACCATGAAAATACTTCAGCCGCATTTTCGCGTAACCTGTCTTGTACATAGATTTTATCGGCTTGATCACGAGAGAAAGCTAAATCAATTTTAGTTAATAGGCCTGACTTAAGGTAGCTCTGCCACTCAATTTGGTATAAAAAATCTTGCGTAAATGTTTGGTCACCAAAAAACAACCAGTTTTCACCTAAAGCTTCTGTTGCTTCTCGCTCTTGCATGAAGGCTCTAAAAGGTGCGACACCAGTACCAGGTCCAATCATAATCACTGGTGTATTACTATCTGCAGGTAATCTAAAGTTATCATTGTGCTCAATAAACACTTTAACTTCACCGCCCTCATCTAATCCATTCGCTAAAAATCCTGAGGCGCCACCTTGACGGTGAGCATCACCTGCCTGATATTGAACCAGACCAACAGTTAAGTGTACTTCTTCCTCTACTTCACTTTGTGAAGAAGCTATCGAATAAAGTCTTGGGGTGATTTTTCGCAAAGCATCAACAAATTCTTGAGCCGTTAATTGAGCCGTAGCAGCCAATGGTGCTGATTTAACAACGTCTACAACCTGATGATTACCAGCATATTCACGTACAGCGGCTTTATCATTCAATAGCGTAAGCAGAGCAGATGATTGTGACTTATTTGCCCAGTACTCGATAAAATTAATTGAAGTTTGCGTTATTTCAAACTTTGTCGTTAGTGCTTCAGCTAAGGTTAGACTCTCGTCTGCAACGACAACTTTATCTGCCGAATTCAACTTAAGCGCTAGTATAAGCTCTTCAACAAGCAAAGCTGAGTTATCAAACCAAACACCTAATGCATCACCTGGTTGATAAGTTAAACCCGATTCACCCAAGTCTATTTCAATATGTCTGACATCTTTAGCTGAATCTCGTCCGGTAATTTTCTGACTTACTAGCAACTCAGCTGCATATGGGCTTTGTTTTGTATATTGTGACTCCGTACTGACAACATTAGATAATGAAACAACATTGCTTGAAGCTGTTTCACTTGCAAGCATTGTTTTAGCTTCTGCAATTACCTTTGTCGACCAAGCTGTTGCATCAACATCATAATCAACATCACAATCGACACGAGGAGCTAACCTTTTTGCACCTAATTTTTCTAAATACAAATCAAAGTCTTTACCTGTTTGGCAGAAAAACTCATAGCTGGTATCACCGAGAGCTAGCACGCTATAGTGCATATGCTGGAGGTTAGGTGCCTTTTTAGATGCAAGAAATTCATGTAGTGCAATAGCATCATCTGGTGCTTCGCCTTCACCATTAGTACTTGCCACGATCAATAAATGTGTAATATTTTTAATCGCTTTGGGCTTTATCTCACCCATACTCTTCAGTTCAACAGTTAAACCTTCAGCACTTGCTTTAGCTGCTAAGCTCTTTGCTACACCTTTGGCATTACCTGTTTGAGAACCATATAAAATAGTTAACGTGGCTTGCTCAGCAGGTGCCGTTTCTAAAGCGACTACATCATTAGCACCGCCCTCTGCTTTTGCGGCTAAGTAACCACTAGCCCATGCTAGCTGCAAAGGAGATAGATCGTTAATACTTTGTTTAAAAGATGCTAGCTGATTGGTATCAAGCATAGTTTGATTTAAGTTTTGCTTTTCCGGCAACATGTCGAATATACGCCCATTACTAATTAATGATGCAAGAGTAGTCTCTTTTCTGTCGAAAGAAAAAGAATAGAAAGGGCTTTTTTATTCTAAAATAGAATATAGAGGGAACACCATTACATATAGATTGAGGTTTATTGAGATAAATAGCGCGATCATCGCAGCCTCAAGACAAATTTGTATTATCAAATTACATCATCAGAAGAGTTTGAATTTAGTGGTCACTGCTAAAACACCAGAAAGCAAAAAACCCCCACACACTCTTTACTTCCGGCGCTAATACGTTTGACGTTCATGGATGTACTCATGCCGTGGGTACATGGATGCACTAGAGCAGCACTTCTGCGCCTCTGTATATGGTGAACTTCCAACAAAGATGTAGAAAATTAGCGTAACACAGGAGCAGTTGCAGAGTGTTCAAGGGGCTACGGTGCTATTGGCACAATTGGTTATTTACACGTCAGAAAGTTTAAACGCGAGAAAGCAAAAAACCCGTCACTTTCGTAACGGGCTCTTCTAAATAGAAGCCTAGCAATGTCCTACTCTCACATGGGAACTCCCACACTACCATCGGCGCTAACACGTTTCACTTCTGAGTTCGGAATGGGATCAGGTGGGGCCATGTCGCTATTGTCGCTAGACAAAAACT
>UEXM01001709.1_pt1 | contig 17461 bp, 29 predicted proteins | sample 1796661 | NCBI WGS metagenome assembly UEXM01 (sample SAMEA4772469, study PRJEB27181) | metagenome | reverse complement strand
CTTTTTTCACAGAACAAAAGAAAAAGGGATTTTACCTTCAGTTTGTTAGAACTAAAGGTTATGATGTTCTGCGTGTAAATCGTTCTGGAGACTTGCGTTGGGCAGAAGTTCGTGGTAAAAAGGGTTATGAAGGTAATCAGTATGATGCTAAAGACCCCCTACATAAAGCATTAGATGGATTAGGTAAAGCAGTAGACCTTGGCGCACTAACAGCTGGCGAGACTGTGACTATCAATCCTAGACACCCACATGCAAAGAATGCCTTTGCTACAGCAGAAAGAATAATGAAGTCATGATTTCGTTTAAACAGTTTATCACTGAGCAGAAGAATACCCACATGACCCATATTGAGGACAAGGTTCTCTATGGTGGTGTAAATGGAACACGGGATGCAGTCAATGCTCTGCGTTCTCTGCGTGATATGCTGGCTGGCGTAGATAAAGGTAATGTTAGTGTAAAGTGGGATGGCGCACCTGCTATCTTTGCAGGAACTGACCCTAGAGACGGAAAGTTCTTTGTAGCAAAGAAAGGTATCTTTAACAAGAACCCTAAAGTATACAAGACAGATGCAGATATTGACGATGATGCTTCTGGTGACTTGGCAACCAAACTAAAGTTGTCCCTAAAACATTTTGCTAATATTGGCATTAAAGGAGTTATTCAAGGTGATTTACTTTTTACAAAATCTGATCTTAAATCCCAAAAGGTCGCTGGATTGGATTACCTCACGTTTCATCCTAATACAATTGTCTATGCTATCGAAAAGGGCAGTAAGGATGCAGAAGAAATTAGAAAGGCAGAAATTGGCGTAGTCTGGCACACTACATACACAGGTGATGACTTCGAAAGCATGAAAGCAAACTATGGAGTAAACGTGAAGGCTTTGAAGAAGACACCTAAAGTATGGCAGCAGGACGCAATGCTGCGTGACTTGTCTAATACTGCTACTATGTCTGGAAAAGAAACTGATAGAGTTAATGCACACCTATCCCGTGCTGGGAAACTCTTCACTGAAATTTCTGGTTCTACTCTGAGAACATTAGAGCAAAACCAGAAACTCGCACAATTGATTGAGCAATTCAATAATACATTTGTGCGTAGTAATACTGTCATTTCTGACACTGATCAACATGTTCGCAATCTTATTAATTGGATTGAAAACAAGTATCAGAAAGAGATTGACAAAAGAAAATCTGAAAAGGGAAAGCAGACTCAAAGAGATGCTTTGTCTAAAACACTGGAATTCTTCTCAAAGGAGAATAAAAGAAGTCTTAAAAAGATGTTTGATCTACAAAAGGCTATTGTTTCTGCGAAACTTATCCTTATAAATAAAATGAACAGTATTAAACGTGTTAAGACTTTTTTACAAACCACCAACGGGTTTAGGTCAACTGAACCTGAAGGTTATGTAGCTATTGATAAACTAGGTGATAATGCTGTCAAACTAGTTAATCGCTATGAATTTTCAACAAACAACTTTGACCCAACGATACTCAAGGGTTGGAGTAAATAATAGAGGAACGTTATAAATGAAATATCTTATTTCTGCAATTATGGCTACAACTGTAGCTGCTACTGCGGTTGCACAAGATGCCAGTGAATCCCCGCTTATGTCCAACGCAACAGTAGGTGTAGAAACCGACCTGCAAGGTAACGCAGACTGGACAGTTGGGGCAGAATTGGGAATTGCTGGATTCGGTGTAGACGCAGGATTCACACTTAATGACCGTGGTGACAATGCTGCTGATGACTATTCCGTTGGAGTAGGCACAGGCATGGACCTTGGCGTGGCTTCCCTTGATACAAGCATTAACTATGCATGGGGTGCTACTTCCGGTGCAGACCTTATTGGTCGTGGTGATGGCAACACTTGGGGTGACCTGACTGTTGATCCAAAACTGAAACTTACTCCCGGTATTATCGGTGGTGAGTATGCATGGGTAGGTGCTTCTATGGACCTTGCTTCTGCTGGTGAAATCGACCTTGGTTGGGCTGGTGCTACCTACGGTGTAGGTTACTCCCATGACCTGAATGCTAATGCATCTGTATCTATTAGTTATGGTTGGTCAGTAGACGTAGTTGACGATCTTGATGACGCAACAGTCAACGATTGGACTACTACTGCTGATGGTCTTAAAGTCGGTGTAGGCTTTAAGTTCTAAAATGATTGGGTTTAAAGACTTCCTCTCAATTACTGAGACTTCCTCTCCTAGTGAGGGGGAGTCTTTTCCCATTTCTGAAGCACTGTCTTTTGCTGCTAGACGTAAGAAGTCTATTGACTTTAGACGCCGCAAACAAAAACTACAAAGACAACGCAAGATTGCTCTCAAACGTCCAGCAACTCTTGATAGATTAAAAAAACGTGGACGTAAATCTGCTAGAGATATCTTGACAAAACGATACTATGGTGGTAAGACTAAGAGTAGTATGAGTATATCTCAAAAACAGCGTGCAGAAAAAAGACTAGATAAAGCAAAGAGAGTAACAGGTATTATTTCTAAGAGACTGTTACCTAGCAAACGTAAACTAGATGTGCAGAGAAGGCGTTGATTTTATGCTTAGTGGATTTAAACAGTATCTAGAAGAAAAATCTTCTGTAGGATATTTTGCATTTGGAAGATTCAACCCGCCTACTACTGGTCATGAAAAATTAATTACAAAAGTTGCTTCTCTTGCTAGAGGCAATGACTATAGAATTTTCGCATCCCAATCGGTTGATGCTAAGAAAAATCCTTTAGAATATAAAACTAAAGTGAAGTTCATGCGTAAGGTGTTCCCAAAGTATGCCCGGAACATTGTCATGGACAACTCTGTTAAAAACTTCCTAGATGCTACCATGTATATGTACAAGCAGGGTTACAAGAACCTTGTTATGGTTGCTGGTGATGACAGAGTACAAGAATTCCAAAAACTCCTTACCAAGTATAATGGTGTAGATTCCCGTCATGGTAAGTATGAGTTTGACTCCATCAAAGTTGTATCAGCTGGCGAACGTGACCCTGATGCAGATGATGTAACAGGTATGTCTGCTTCTAAGCAAAGAGCAAACGCACAGAACAATGACTTTGCAAAGTTTTCTCAAGGTCTTCCCAAAGGTGCATCTGATCAGTTAGCAAAAGAACTGTTCAATGCTATAAGAAAAGGAATGAACCTAAATGAAAATAAAACATTTACTAGACATGTTATGTTGGAAGCAGTTTCAGAAAGACGTGAGGATTACGTTAACGGGGAACTATTTTCTGTTGGTCAGCAGGTTATCGTAAAAGAGTCTGATGAATTAGTTACGATTACTCACTGTGGTTCTAACTATGTTATTGTAGAGATGGACGGTAAGAATAAACGCAAATGGTTGACTGATGTAGAACCATTAGAAGAAAAAGTATCACAGAACCAGATTGATAGTCTAGAGAAGTTTGCTGATAAGTTACTTGCAAAGTATGATATTGATATTGAGTTTACTCGGCACTTTGTAGACCGTGTAAATGATGCTCGTAATAATCCTGAGATTAAAGTTGCTGAGTTACAGAAGTTCTTTAAGAAGGTGCAGAAAGCAAAAGGTAATAAAATCAAAACGATTGGTGATTTCCAAGCTGTTCTGAAAGATGTTACTACTGACCTTAATATTCCTGCTGTTATCCGTAACAAAGGTGACGACTTTGAAGTTACTTTAAAAACGATTATGCGGAAGAAGAACTTCAAAACACCTAATAAGATTATCCAGTATGAGAACAAAGTTGCTCAAGACCCTGATGTAAAAGATAAAAAGGGAACGCAACCTAAGAAATACTTTTCTGGTCTGGCAAAGTCTACCAAAGCATCTAGAGATTCGCACTTCAAGAAAGGTGCTAAGATGGATGACGATAACCCTGCTGCATATGAACCAGCACCGGGTGATAAAGATGCTGAGACTAAAACCTCTAAATATACTAAGAAGTATAAACAGATGTATGGTGAAGGTGATGGTCTCTGGGCAAACATTCATAAGAAACGTCAATCTGGCAAACCTATGCGTAAACCCGGATCAAAAGGCGCACCTACCAAACAAGACTTTAAGAATGCAAGAAATGAAGAAGTGATGAACGAAGAGGAAAAGAAAGGGTTAGCTGCTAAGGCAGAGAAGTCTGGTATTTCCTTGGGTATTCTAAAGCAAGTTTATAATCGTGGCATGGCAGCATGGAGAACCGGACACAGACCCGGAACTACACCGCAGCAATGGGGATATGCGAGAGTAAATTCATTTATTACTGGTGGTAAAACTAGAAGAACAGCAGATAAAGATTTATGGGCAAAGGTAAAAAAATGATCACTTTAAGAGAATTCAAAGAAAAAATGCACGAAGCAAAATCGTCTAGTGGGTATGATCTTTACCACAGAGACTTTTCTTCTGCTATGCAACATGCCTACAAGCATGCTAAGGCAAAACTTGGTGTAGATGTCGATCCTGAAGAGATTGACAGTAAAGTTGCTTCTGGTCCTAGAAAACCATCTAAAGGTAAGACTAACACCTATCGTCTGCTGGATAAAGGTGGTAAGAAAGCAATTCAGGTTCAAGTCTATGGTATGGACAATGGTAAGTATGAACTGAATATGTATAAAGAGTCAGTTGATGTAAACGAAGAAATGGACCCTACTGATCACGTCAAAGAAAAAGACGGTAAGTTCTGTGTCTATAATAAAGACGGTGAAGTAGTAGCAGAGTTTGATAACAAAAAAGATGCTGATGCCTATGCTATCAAAAACCATGACAAACTTATGGAATATGTAGAAGTAGGCACTAATGCTATTCGTAATACCTATGCTAAGGCAACACCGGGACAAACTAATGAACTTACTGGCACAGATAAAGCAATCGCTGGTGCTGCTTTAGGTGCATTAGGATACGGTGCTAAAAAAGCAGTTGATAGATTTAACCCCACTAAAGTCCGTGATGCTCGTAAAAAGCGTATGGAACGTGACGCAGAAAAAAGACAAGCTGAACGTGACATTGCCCAAATGAAACGTAAAAAACTACAGGGCAGCAACTAATGAAATCGTTTAAGTTTTTCTCTGAAGAATTCCTAGAAGAACAAGCAGAAATGCTGATGGAAAAACTTATTACCTTTGGTGGTAAGGCATATCCTAAGTTTGGTAATGTTCTAATCATGGCTGGTGGTGCTGGTTCTGGTAAAGGTTTTGTTCAAAGTAATCTTATTGGTATGGAAGGTAAGTCTTTTGACCCTGATGCACTCAAGAAGTTGGCAGGTAAATCTCCACTTATCAATAAGAGAGTTAAAGATGAGTTTGGTGTAGACCTGAAAGACTTAGGTGCTAAACTTAAAGTGCCTGAAAACGTTTCTAAGTTGCATGCTATTATTGGTGATGCACTAAACTTGCCAAACAGAAAAGAATCAGCATTCTTTTCTTCTGTTATGTCTGCTGCTGCTGACCGTAAACCAAATATTATTTTTGATACAACACTCAAAGATGCTGGTAAGTTACAGAAACTTTCTAGTCAAGTTACAGAACTTGGATATGATAAAAAGAATATTCATATTGTATGGGTTGTCAACGATATTGAAGTTGCTAAACAGCAGAACTTGAAAAGAGACAGAGTTGTTCCTACAGAGATTTTGATTAATACTCATAGAGGTGCAGCTAATACTATGGGTGATATTCTTAGAATGGGCAAATCACTTGGTAACTATATGGATGGTGATCTTGTATTTGCCTTTAACAAAGTTGGTGTAGATACTGAACTAGTTAAGTCTAAAACACGCAATAAACGTGGAGATAAAGCTTTCTATGTTAAAGATGCAAACTATGTCTATATCAAACGTGCTGGTAAATCTTTACCTCCTTTAGATACACTCAATAAACAAATGCTTGCTAAAGTCAAGGAATATGTTCCTAAAAATATTGACTGGGAGAACCTAGAACTATGAAGTCATTCGGTTGTTACATAGACGAACCTCCCTTAGTAGAGGCTGCTGAATACCAAGGTAAGAAGGTAACTCTTAATAATCCTTTTAGAACCTCTGGTGGACCTAAGAAGTTCTCTGTGTATGTTAAGAACGAAAAAGGTAATGTGGTCAAGGTAAACTTTGGTGACCCTAATATGGAAATCAAACGTGATGACCCTGCTAGACGTAAGAGTTTTAGAGCAAGACATAACTGTGAAAATCCCGGTCCTAAGTGGAAAGCAAGATATTGGTCTTGTTACCAGTGGCGTTCTGGTTCAAAGGTAGATAACTAAAATGGCCAGCACTAATGCAGAACGCATGGATCGTATTGAAACTAAGATTGATAAACTTTCTGAAGTGCTTGTGCAGATGGCAAGAGTAGAAGAGAGATTAGTGAATCAAGAAGAAGACCACAAGGTTCTAAGAAAAGATATTTACAATCTTTATGATAAAGTTAGTGAAATGGAAAAAGTGGTTCAAAAGAATCAGATAACTGTAAATATTATAAATAGAATCAGTTGGATAATCATTACAGGCGTGGTAGGTGGTTTTGGCACCGTAATCACCTACCTGTTCAATAAGTAATAAGGAATAAAAAAATGTCAATTAGAACTGCCTTAATGGAAATGGCAAGTAATCAGATGGATGAAGTAAAGTCTGTTGATTATGGTAAACGTATGACTGATGCTCAAAAGAAAAAGTTTCATGATCTTAAAAAGAAAATGACTGATGGACCAGAGCATCAAAAAATCATGCGCAAGAACCAAAGCCCTGTAAAGTCAGATGATGAGTTTCATAACCTTGTTTTGAAAAAGGCAATGTCTGAAGAACGTGCTGCATGGGTGCCAGAGTCTATTGCTGATGAGCAAGTAGAAGCATTTATGGAAGCAACTCTTGCTGCTGTAACCGAAGGTGCTGATACTTTTGTATTTGAAGGCAAGTCCTACAAGGCAAAGTCTAAATCAGAAGCAAAGAAACTTGACCCTGTAGGTAAAGCAGATGCTGATATCGACAATGATGGTGATGTAGATAGTTCTGATGACTACCTGAAGAACCGCCGTAAGGCAATCAAGAAGTCTATGAAAGACGATGATGACGATGAAGTAAATGAGATTGATGGTGCAGCTTCTGGTATGCGAGCAGCAGATAAAGAACCTACTGTTAATCTCAAGTCACTGAAGAAGCGTCGTGCTGCTGAAAAGGCAAGAAAGACTGCACGTCCTAGTCCTCTTCGTGGTAAGAAAGACATGAAGTTTGAGTCTACAGAAACTATTGATGAAGCAATGTCTGGCACTTACATGACCGTTGAATATGACTATAGTGATAACTTTGGTATGCTAGAACTTTACAAGAATGGTAAAAAGATTGGTTCTTGGGATGGATATCTATCCCATGAATCTGGTAAGAATGACCTTGCTATTGAAGCAACTAAACTTGCAAAGAAGCATGGCGTAAACCCTAATGGTCTGAAGACAGTAGATGGTGAAGACCCAAAGAGAACAGGCAAGCTTGTTCCAAACAAAGACTTTGGTTTCCCTAGAGGAAAAGCAAAAAGAGAGTCTGTAGAAGAAGAAAAAGCACCGGGTGCTACTGCACAGCATGGAGTAGATGCTAATACACAGGATACATTTGAGAAGCAGTTGTCTACTCGTAAAGGTGAAAAAGACTTTGTAGACCAGCACTCTATGGAAGTTGGTATGGACATTGAAAAGATTACTGCTGAAAACAAAAAGAGTATTGAAGATGCTCTTAAGGTAACACCACCTAGAATGGGTGATCAGAAAGCTGGTGATAACTCTTTTGTAAGTCCTATTCAGTCTAATATTATTGATGGTATTACTAAAGCACTGCAACAAATGAAAACGAATAACTAAAGGATTAATAATATGTTGAAAGCTCCTGCATGGGCAAAAAATGCCATTCCTACCGAAAAAGGTTGGGTAAGTCCTAAAGGCGAACTTCTGGTTGCTAGAAAACTTTCTGATAGACAGTTGACAGAGTATTGGAATGCACAAAAGAACGATGTTCCTGCTCCTGCGCCTATCCAAGAACCAGCACCAATCATTGAAGCAGACCCTGTTATTGAAGAGGCATCACCTACTGCTGAACCTCTGATTGAAGCAGAACCAGATGTAGATCATTGGTCTTTGACTAAGGCACAACTGGCAGAACATGCTGCTGATGTTCATGGAGTAGAACTTGATTCTACTATGACTAAATCAAAAATGATTGAGGCACTTGAAGCACAAATCTAAATCATGAAAATCCTTAGTGAAAAAGTAGAGGTAACAGAAGAGAACTATCTTATTGTTGCTGCTAAACATTATAATAATCCTCAGTGTTCTAGTACTGATGAATTCTATGCTGACCTTGATCGTATCAAGTATATCAAAAGAATTATCAATCGGTATCTAGAAACTGGGGAATTATCTGAAAGATTACTGATTAATCATATTATTGTATTTTGTAATGTTTTTGGTATTGAGATTGGTGTAAAGATGATGGCACTAAAATTAGACTACAAATACTGGCCTGTCATCAAATCATTCTTAGTATTCCTAAAGTATATTGAACCTGCTGATCTAGTTGGTATTACGATGGACCCAAAAGTTATTAATATTTTAAGAGAGATTTAATGTCCCTTTCAACAGTTACTGATACCATATACACCTATAGATTTTTGAAATTGTTGGTAACTCCATTCAACAAGACCAAAGCATATGAGTTTGGTATTGTAGATGAGAATGGTAAACGCACAGACAAAGACATTACTACTTCTTCTGAAAGAGACGCATTTAACCTCTTCCATAGACTAGCATTTAATATGAAAAGATTGCTTGGTGCATTCCCCGGTGGTAAGTCTCGTATTGCATCCTATGTAGCAGCATTAGCACTCCTTAGAGAGAGTTATGGGGTTGATACAGAGACTGTAATAAACGAAATGAGTATTGATGAGGGGGATAAAGAATCCATCTCTACACTCCTAGAAGAGTATGTAGATCAGACCCCCAAGAAAAAGAAAAAGAAGACTATTGAAAACGAAGAGGCTGGCACCACTACTGCTGATGTTGCTATGCCTCCTACACATATGAAGTTTAAGGCATTTGTGAGACGTAAAAAGAAAGATGATGAACTAAGTGAAGAATATTTGAATGAACTTTTTGATAAACCTTACAAGTTCAAAAAGATTAATATTGCCTTGAAAGATAGAAAAATGGCTTCACTAACAGCTGATAGTCCTCAAGGTGAAATTCGTATAAGCTTAGAGAATTTTGGTAGACTCGGAAAAAATAATTTTGAATTAGATTTTTCGGTAGGCAATAGGTTCTCTAAAACAGGTAAAGGTGACCAATTTAGAATTTTTTCTACAGTAATTCAAGGTCTGAAAATGATTATTGATAAAGAAAAAGATGAAATCAAAACTGTAACTTTTAGTGCAGATAAAGAATATGATGATGACACTTTTGATGCTGCTTTTGACGGAAGACCCGTTTCTAAAAGCACGACTAATTTGAGTCGTTCTAGATTATACAATACGATGATAAAAAAGTTTGCTAGTAAAATGGGGTTTAGTGTAGATATTGATGACTCCAGCAATAGAGTTACAGTATATACGCTCAAAAACAAAACCTTTAAAGAATCGTAAAGGTAATATATGTTTGCACTTCTTGGTTCTGTTCTAGGTTTCGGCACTTCCTTTGCTCCAAAGATTTTGGAGACGATTAATAAAGGTCGTGAACAGAAGCATGAACTTGCTAAGATGAAAATGTCTGCTGATATTAAGATGCAGATGCAAGATGCTGAGTTTGATCACCTACAAGACATGGCTCACCATGAAGAACATAAACGTCTAATCGAACATGATATTGCTATCTCTAAAGAGACAGGGTTCTTTGCAGGACTGAAAAAAGGTGTGCGACCAATCATCACATACTGTTTCTTTGGTTTCTTTCTGTTCTATAAAATAGTCCTTGTAATGGAAGCAATGCGGTCAGGACAGGACATGGCAGCAATATCTGATGTAATATGGGATCCTCAATCCCAATCTATCTTTGCAGCAATCATTTCATTTTGGTTTGGTTCACGGGCAGTTGAAAAACTAAAATAACTTGACAATGTGTAAAAAATAAGATAGTATAAGTAATACACTAATTACACAAATCCATACAAAATAAGAGGTAGGTTCTATGACAAACGGTCTAGACATGAGGGATTTTTTGTCCCAAACTAAATTCTATGAAGGTTATTCACGGTATATTGACGACGAAAACAGATATGAAAGTTGGGATGAATCTGTTGACCGTGTAATGGCAATGCACAAAGGTTATTATAAAGATAAGATGTCTACTGCACTTGCAAATGAGATGGCAACTGCTAGTAGTGCATATAAAGAAAAACGTGTTCTAGGCGCACAACGTGCTTTACAGTTTGGTGGTGACCAGCTGCTTAAACATCAAATGAAAATGTATAACTGCACTTCCTCTTATGTAGATCGTGCATCTTTCTTTGGTGAATATTTCTATATTCTTTTGTGTGGTGCAGGTGCAGGTTTCTCTGTCCAGAACCACCATGTCAATAAACTTCCTGCTATCCAAGAACGTAAGAAGCAAGCAAAAGGTTATATTGTAGAAGATAGTATTGAAGGTTGGGCTTCTGCTCTGGACGTGCTTATGTCATCTTACTTTGTTGGTGGTGGTAACTACCCTGAGTTTGAAGGTCGTAGAGTATTCTTTGACATGACTAACATTCGTCCCAAGGGTGCAAAGATTTCTGGTGGATTTAAAGCACCGGGTCCAGATGGTCTGCGACAGGCACTTGACCGTATTGAATACCTTATCCAAGGTGTTGTAATGGGTTCTAAGGAACCTGTGCAGTTACGTCCTATTCATGTCTATGATATTGCTATGCACTGTGCTGATGCTGTTCTGTCTGGTGGTGTGCGTCGGTCTGCTACTATCTGTTTGTTCTCTCCTGATGATACAGAGATGATGAATGCCAAGACAGGCAACTGGTTTACTGATAATCCACAACGTGCAAGGTCTAATAACTCTGCTGTTATTGTTCGTAAGGAAACTACCAAAGAACAATTTATGGGTATCATGGACAGCATTAAGCAGTTTGGTGAACCCGGATTTGTATTTGTAGAATCTACTGAGCATACAACTAATCCATGTGTAGAGATTGGTATGTTCCCACAGATTGATGGTGAGTCTGGTTGGCAGGGTTGTAACCTGACAGAGATTAACGGTGGAATGTGTGTAGACGAAGAGTCATTCTACAAGGCATGTGAAGCTGGTGCTATTCTTGGCACACTACAGGCAGGATATACAGATTTTACATATTTGCCTGATACAACAAAAGCAATCTTTGACCGTGAAGCACTTCTTGGTGTGTCTATCACTGGATGGATGAATAATCCTGATATTCTTTTTGATGGTAAGATTCTAGAAAAGGGTGCAGAGATTGTTAAAGAAACTAATAAGAGAGTTGCTGAGTTACTTGGTATTAATGCTGCTGCTCGGACTACTTGTGTTAAGCCTTCTGGCAATGCTTCTGTACTCCTTGGCACTGCAAGCGGAATTCATGCTGAACACTCTGAGCAATACATTAGAAACATTCAACTGAACAAAGACTCTGAAGTTGCACAGTTGATTGCTAAGACTAACCCTAACATGGTAGAAGACTCTGTATGGTCTGCTAATGGAACTGACTTTGTTGTTTCGTTCCCTATTACACCCAAGCAAGGTTCTATTCTGAAAGACAAACTTATTGGAACTGACCACCTTGACTTAGTTGCCAAGGCACAAAAGCATTGGGTAAACACTGGTAAGAATCCAGAACTATGTGCAGACCCTACAGTATCACATAACGTTTCTAATACTATTCTAGTAGAGGATTGGGATGATGTTGCTGAATATGTTTATAGCAATAGGGATAACTTTGCTGGTATTTCTTTCTTGTCTACTTCTGGCGATAAAGATTTCAATCAAGCGCCGAACACTGAAGTTCTCGACGCTGAGAAAATGGTTGAAAAGTATGGAGTGGCTGCTGTATTAGCATCTGGTCTAGTTGTAGATGGTCTACAGGCATTTGATGACCTTTGGATGGGTTGTATGACTGCACAGGGATATGGTGAAGATATCTCTGCTGAAAGTTCTAAGAACACACTAAAGAAAGATTGGGTGCGTAGGTTTACAGCATTTGCCGATAAATATCTTGAAGGTAATCTGAAGAAAACTGAGTATTGTTTGAAAGATGCATATCTTGTGCATAAATGGGAAAAGATCAAAAGGTCTTACACGCAAGTAGAATGGATTTCTGAGTTGTCAGAAAAGAAGTTTACTGATGTAGATACACTAGGTGCAGCAGCTTGTGCTGGAGGAAGTTGCGAAATCGACTTTTAAGGAGAGTATATGAAATACCGTATTATCTGTGATACCTGCGAAGTGGAGAGTGTGGTTCATCTAATCTATGATGAACCACCTAACCACTGCCCTTATTGTGGTTCTGAACTCACCGATGATGAGATTTCAGAATATGATGCAGGATGTCTTTGTGACTAATATAAGTAACCTCAGTTGAAACACACTGGGGTTATTTTTTTATATGTCTGAGAAATATTATGGTTGGTATTATGAATTTGGTGAGTATGATCCTGAACATGCTCCAGAAGAGTTTGTAGGGTTCGTCTACAGGATACAAAACCTAGACACTAACCAGAAGTACATTGGTAAAAAACTGTTCTGGAACCGCAGGAAAACCAAGGTAAAGACCAAGGCTGGTGGAACTAAAACAAAGTATGTTACCAAAGAGTCTGACTGGAAGAGTTACTATGGTTCAAACAAGCAACTTCAAGAGCAAGTCCAAGAAGTCGGTGGTGATAAATACTATAGAGAAATCTTAAGGTTCTGTAAAACTAAAGGTGACTGTTCTTACTATGAAGCAAAATATCAGTTTGAATATAATGTGCTACTAAGGGATGATTACTTTAATGAATATATCCAGTGTCGGATTAATGCGAAACATTTGAAAAGAGACGATGATGAATGAGATTAAATTGAATGTTTTTGAGGTTCTGCAAAAAGTAGCAGCAACCAAAAAGAAAGAAGAAAAGATTGCCCTTTTACGGAAGCACGATTCTTTTGCTCTTAAGTCAGTCATTCAAGGCTGCTACAATTCCAATATTAAACTACTGTTGCCAGAGGGTGATCCGCCATATACCGCCTGTGATCCCCATAACTGCCCCTCAAACCTTTTGAGGAAGGCAAGAGACTTTGCTTACTTTGTAGGACAGAAAGGTAAAAACATTCGTCCTATTAAGAGAGAAACTATTTTCATTAATCTTTTAGAAGGTATCCATCCAGAGGATGCTAAGATTGTATTGCAGATGAAAAACAAAAAACCCTTCAAAGGTCTTTCAGCTGCTTTAGTCAAGGAGGTTTACCCTAACTTGATGCCCCCTGACTGATTTGTTATGTAAACATATCAACTAACCGAAGGAATGCATTATATGCTCGTTTCTCAAATCGACCGTTTGAAAAAAGATTATCGTGAACTTGAACATTATGAAAGAAAACTAATTAAACAAGGGAGAGATAAAGTGGTAAGAAATATGAAATTGAAACGAGAATATCTGGGTAAATCAATAAAAGATTTAGAGGATCAACTTTATACTTGACAAGTCCTAAATCATAGTCTATAATAAGTTTACTTTAGGGCCCGGGGAATATATACATTCTCTGGGTCTTTTTATTCTTGACATTCGTATCTATATAATGTATTATCCATCTATAAACTAAAGGAGAAGAAATATGTTAGCAAAAGTATTTTGGAGAATCTTTTCTCTTGACAAAAGCATTCATAGGAAGTATACTCTTTTATATGATGATTTGTGTGAATAAAGAGTATGCAGGTGTGATGTAACGGTAGCATGACAGTCTCCAAAACTGTTCGTCAAGGTTCAAATCCTTGCTCCTGTGCCAAACTTATATGATGATTTGTGTGAATAATCTTATGCGGACATGGCGGAACTAGGTATACGCAACGGCCTTAAAAGCCGTCGGCCATTGGCCTTGTGGGTTCGAGTCCCACTGTCCGCACCAAACTTATTAATGGCCCGTAGTTCAGCGGTTAGAACCCTCCGCTCATAACGGAGCTGTCCTCAGTTCGAATCTGGGCGGGCCAACCAAACTTAAGAGAAAGATTATGAATAAGTATGACAAGAGACTGATTGAACGTCTTAGGAACTGGGAAAAGGTATATCCAGAAGACGAAGATACTCCTGAAGGCAATCTTTATCTGGAAGCAGCAGAAAGGATTGTTGAGTTATCCGACGAACTAGAAGAACTTCGAAGGGGAATGTTTGAAGACGGTTTGTATATCAATATTTAAATCAAGAAAGAAGATATGTTCTTAACACCCTGTGTATCCTTATGTAAAATAAATGAAGGTAAATGTCAGGGTTGCGGCCGCACTTTAGAAGAGATTGCTAAGTGGCGCAAATATACTGATGAGGAAAGACTTGACATCATGCGTAGATTAGGGTATGGTGTTAGACGTAATAAAAAACGGAATACATCATGAATATCTTTTACCTTGATCCAAACCCTATCATAGCAGCACAGATGCACTGCGACCAGCATGTTCACAAGATGCTGCTAGAGACTGCACAAATGCTTTCTACTGCACATCGTATGTTAGATGGTGAGAAGACACGTCGTCCGTCTATCTCTGGCAAACGTATGGTAGACTACTATGTTCATCCTGACCCTGTTCTAGAGCATACACTCTACAAGGCAGTTCACTTCAAGCATCCATCTAATATATGGATTCGTCAGTCTGTAGAGCAATACGGCTGGGCAAAAGATTTGATGAATGCACTTGCTGATGAGTATGAGTATCGCTATGGTAAGCAGCATGGCACAGCAGTTAATGTTCTACCTTATCTACAACTACCACCTAAGTCTATGAAGATGACTGGTGGATGGACTCCACCTCCTCAGTGTATGGATGATTATCTCAAACGTTCTGTTCCGCAGACTATGCTTGCCTACCGTGACTTTTATATCACAGAAAAATCTAAGTTTGCAAAGTGGACAAAAACTCGCAAAAGTCCAAATTGGTACTTGACAACTCCGTCCAAAGATACTATATTAAGTATGTAAGACAGAGAAAGAGAGAAATCAAATGATCAACATCGGTATGGAAGTCTGGTATGTAAACACAAAGCCAGTAGGTGTTACTGGCGTAATCACTGATGTATTTACCTACCCCGGTGATGTTGACACCACTGTTGTTGTTCAGTATGATGACGGTGATGAAATTGCCTACACCAAAAACGCTATCATGCAGAAGATGAAAAGCAAGCGCATGACTGTTGTATATGGTGGTAGCGCAATGTCCACTATTCTGTAAGGAGACTTATTATGATTGAACAGATTCAAAGTTATATTGCTGCTTGTGAAGCAAACCTTGCTAAGTATCAGCAGATTGAAGACCCTGTTGAGCGTGACCGTGCTGTTGCTGCCTGTGAAGGTATGCTTGCAGATTTTAAAGCACTTATTAAGGAATAAGACAGATGAAAAAGAAGAAGTATTGGCCAATGCCCGGAACAAAAGTAGGACAGGAAAAAATGCAAAAGAAGTCTTTTGTAATTCGTGATGCAGTCAGTAACGGTATTCGTTTTGGTCTGTTTGAACCAATCACTTCTGAACGTCAAGCAAAGAAGTTTATGCGTGACTTTGAAAAACGTATGAAGTCCTGTGGCATTGAAGTGCAATGTGTGATTAAAGAGGTTGAGTAGGCTAAATATGATATATCATCTGAAAGGCATTACCAAAAGAGGTAAGCAGCGTATCAAAGAACATGGTACGCAATGGAACGTAGTTGAAAAGCGTCCAGGCACCTTTGGTGACGTACTACTGCGGTCAGTTGAGACTAATGATCTACGTTGGTTGACCGAAGACTTCCGTGTTGAAAGGATTGAAGAATAATGGAATTAATTTTATTTGTTTTGTCTTTTGGTTGGCCTGTATTGATGATATACGGTGTCTACAAGATGATTCTAGAAGAGCATATCACGGAATGGATGAAATACCGTCAACGTAAGATGCAACTCAAATGGGAATCAGGACAGGTTCAAGGTATTTTGAATAATATGTCTGCGGAAGGTGTTCTGAAGAAAATGACCACAGTTGAACGGGTAGAACTGCATGAACTACTTGCCAAAGAGTATCCTTTGTGGTATAGTATTTACGGTAAAGAAATGACCTATATTCCGAGGGATCGTTAATGTTTAAAGTTACTGAATCTGTGGATTATCTTGACCCTAATCCTGCTGTAGCATTTTTTGATACTCGTTGGGAAGCTGATGAGTATCTATCAGAACGTATACATAATCGGGTTGAGTTTGAGGTGCAGCATTCACCTTATATGGTAAGTGAAAAGAACTATAATGATTTGGTTCAATATGAATCAACATTTTTTAACGTTACAGAAGTAGATGAATACGCTGTAGATATTGATGGAGCAACTGATTAATGAAAAGTAATATTGCCGATAAGGTAATTCTAACTGACTGTGACGGTGTTCTGCTGGACTGGCTCTTTGGTTTTAAAGAGTTTATGGCAGACCGTGGTTACACTGAACAAGACGATACCGGATATGCTATCTGGAAACGTTATGGTTTTATCAATAAAGAAGCAGGTGAAAGTCTGGTTCGTGAGTTTAACAACTCTGCTGCTATGGCATATCTCACTCCACATTTAGATGCAGTCAAGTATGTAAAGAAACTTCACGAAGAATGTGGATATGTTCTGCGTGTTATTACTTCTATGTCCTTGAACAAGTATGCCTACAAAGCACGTCTACAGAACCTTCATGCTCTGTTTGGTGAAACTGTAATTGATGAACTTGTCTGTCTTGATACTGGTGCAGATAAAGATGATGCACTTGAGCAATACCGTGGCACAGGTTGTGTTTGGGTAGAAGATAAGTATAAAAATGCTGTGTTGGGTAAAGAACTTGGTCTTGATTCGTTCATGATTGATTTGCCTCATAATCGGCAGTTCGACTTTGACCAGCGTGTTCAAGGCTGGGAAGATATCTATCACACTCTTGTAGGAATTTAATTAAAATGAAAGCAGTTATTATTGGTGGAGTGTCAATGCTGGCACTCTCAGGTTGCGCAGTGAATACATACCCACAACTTAATCAATGTGCAGATGTAGTTTACTATGCACCAGAAGTTCCAGCCTATGCTACTCTTGGTGCTATTGCTGGCAGTATTGGTTTGGCAGTATTGTCTGATGGTGATGTTGCTATGTCTTTGATCGGTGCTGGTGTTGGTGCAGCAGTTGGTTCTGGTGCAGCTGGTGGTTTACATACTCATCAGGTATGTCCTACTTCAGAAGTAACTTATACAGAACCGGAATATGAACATGTCTATGAAAAGTAATATTCTTGTAGGTTTGGTTGGGGCAGTTCTTGCCCTGACTATTCCTGTCAAAGCAGCAGCAGATGAT